>Ga0307515_10000378_pt1 | contig 108916 bp, 104 predicted proteins | sample 17_EM_MG_FD_194513 | JGI IMG/M metagenome (GOLD analysis project Ga0307515, IMG submission 194513) | Populus trichocarpa ectomycorrhiza microbial communities from riparian zone in the Pacific Northwest, United States - 17_EM | ecosystem: Host-associated > Plants > Roots > Unclassified...
ACTGGGAGAACCCCACGCTCGGCTGCTGGGGCCTGGGCTGGGAGGTCTGGCTGAACGGCATGGAGGTGACGCAGTTCACCTACTTCCAGCAGGTCGGCGGCATCGACTGCAAGCCCATCACCGGCGAGATCACCTATGGCCTGGAGCGGCTGGCGATGTACCTGCAGGGGGTGGACAACGTCTACAACCTGACCTGGACGGAGGGACTGAGCTACGGCGACGTCTACAAGCAGAACGAGGTGGAACAGTCCACCTACAACTTCGAACACAGCGACGCAGACTTTTTGTTCACCGCCTTCAGCGCCCACGAGAAACAGGCCAAACACCTGGTGAAAGCGCAACTCGCCCTGCCGGCCTACGAACAGGTGCTCAAGGCCGCGCACAGCTTCAACCTGCTGGACGCCCGCGGCGCCATCAGCGTGACGGAGCGCGCCGCCTACATCGGCCGCATCCGCAACCTGGCACGCAGCGTGGCGCAGAGTTATTACGAGAGCCGCGAGCGCCTGGGGTTCCCCATGGCGCCGCGTGAATGGGTGGAACAGATGACGAAGAAAGCGGCGTGAGCGAGATGACGACGATGACCAAAAATCTGCTGGTGGAACTGTTCGTCGAGGAACTGCCGCCCAAGGCCTTGAAGAAATTGGGCGAGGCTTTTGCCGGCGTGCTCTTCGACCAGCTCAAGGCCCAAGGGCTGACCTCGATCGAATCCGCCTTCACACCGTTTGCCTCGCCGCGCCGCCTGGCCGTGCACGTAACAAGGGTCGCTGCGCAAGGTGTGGACAAGGCCGTGTCGCAAAAGCTCATGCCGGTGACGGTGGGCCTGGACGCATCTGGCAATGTCACGCCCGCGCTGCTGAAGAAACTCGCCGCCCTCGGCGCCGACGCCTCGGCCGTGGCCGGCCTCAAGCGCCAGCCCGACGGCAAGGCCGATGCGCTGTTTTTCGAGAGCACGGTGCAGGGCGCGACGCTCGCCGAAGGCCTGCAGAAGGCGCTGCTTGAAGCCATCGCCAAGCTGCCGATCCCCAAGGTGATGAGTTACCAGCTGGAGGCCGGCTGTGAGCTGCCCGGCTGGACCAGCGTGAGCTTCGTGCGCCCGGCCCACGGCCTGGTGGCGCTGCACGGCGCCGAGGTGGTGCCGGTGAGCGCGCTCGGCCTGCAGGCTGGCCGCAACACCCATGGCCACCGCTTCGAGGCGCGCATCGACCCGGTGCCCCTGAAGGATGCCGACAGCTACGCCGACACGCTGCGGGCCGACGGCGCGGTGATCGCCAGCTTCGCCGAGCGCAAGGCCGAGATCGCGCGCCAGTTGGCCGCGGCCGCGGCCAAGCTGGGCGGCGGTGTGAAACCGATCGAAGACGATGCCCTGCTCGAAGAAGTGACGGCCCTGGTCGAGCGCCCCAACGTGCTGGTCTGCAGCTTCGAGAAAGAGTTTCTCGGCGTGCCGCAGGAATGCCTGATCCTCACGATGAAGGCCAACCAAAAATACTTTCCGCTACTCGACGCAGAAGGCAAGCTCACGCACCAGTTCCTGGTGGTCAGCAACATCAGCCCGGCGGACGCAAGCGCGGTGATCGGCGGCAACGAACGTGTGGTGCGCCCGCGCCTGGCGGATGCCAAGTTTTTCTTTGACCAGGACCGGAAGAAGACGCTGGAGTCACGCGTCGCTGGCTTGGACAAAGTGGTTTATCACAACAAGCTCGGCACGCAGGGTGAGCGCATGCTGCGTGTGCGTGCGATTGCAGAAGCCATTGCGAGCAAGCTCGATCCTCAATTGGTTGTCAATGTGCAGCGTGCTGCAGAGCTGGCCAAGACCGACCTGGTGACCGACATGGTCGGCGAATTCCCCGAACTGCAAGGCACGATGGGCCGTTATTACGCGCTCAACGATGGCTTGCCGGCGGATGTCGCCGACGCCATCGAAGACCACTACAAGCCGCGCTTCGCCGGCGACACGCTGCCGCGCAACACCGTGGGTGTGGTGGTGGCGCTGGCCGACAAGCTGGAGACGCTGGTTGGTATGTTCGGCATCGGCAATCTGCCGACCGGCGACAAGGACCCGTTTGCGTTGCGTCGCCATGCGTTGGGTGTGATTCGGATGCTGAACGAACAGGATCTCGCGCTGGAGCTCACCGGTTTGATCGATGCGGCCTTCAAGGCTTTTGGCGCGAAGCTGCCAGAAGCGCAGACCGAGGCCAAGGAAGCCTTGCTGGCCTTCATCTACGACCGCCTGGCCGGCAGCCTGCGCGAGCAGGGCTACAGCGCCCAAGAGGTTGACGCCGTGCTGGCCCTGCACCCCCAGCGCCTCGCCGAAGTCCCCAAGCGCCTGGCTGCGGTGCGCGCCTTCACCGCCCTGCCCGAAGCCGCTGCCCTTGCCGCAGCCAACAAGCGCATCGCCAACATCCTGAAGAAGGCCGAAGAGGTCGATGCCCATGTGAGCGAAGTGCTGCTGCATGAGCCCGCCGAGAAGGAGCTGTTCGCGGCGATGCAGCGCATCGCCCCGCAGGCCCAGGCGCAGTTCGACAGTGGCGACTACACTGCCTCGCTGCAGACGCTGGCCGCGTTGCGCGCGCCCGTCGATGCGTTCTTCGACGGCGTGATGGTGAATGCCGAGCAGCCCGATCTGCGGCTCAACCGCCAGGGCCTGCTCAAGGTGCTGCACGAAGCCATGAACCAGGTGGCCGACTTGTCCAAGCTGGCCGCATAACCTCGCCGCCGGAGCCGCCCATGAAACTCGTCATCCTCGACCGCGACGGCACCATCAACGCCGACAGCGATGAATTCGTGAAGACGCCCGAGGAATGGCTACCACTGCCCGGAGCGCTCGAAGCCATCGCGCGGCTCAATCACGCGGGCTGGCATGTGGTGATCGCGTCCAACCAGTCCGGCCTGGGCCGCGGCTTGTTCGACGTGGCCTCGCTGAACGCCATGCACGCCAAGATGCACCGGCTGCTGGCCGGGGCCGGTGGGCGCATCGACGCGGTGTTCTACTGCCCGCATGCGCCAGACGACGGCTGCAATTGCCGCAAGCCCAAGCCGGGCTTGTTCGAGCAGATCGGCGAACGTTTCGGCATCGAACTGGCCGGCATGCCCGCCGCGGGCGACAGCGCCCGCGACCTGCAGGCCGGTGCGGCCGCCGGTTGCGAGCCGCATCTGGTGCTGACCGGCAAGGGCGTGGCCTACCGCGGCCAGGCGCTGCCGCCGGCGTTTCCGGCCAATACCATCGTGCATGATGACCTGGCCGCCTTCGCCAACTTCATCGTGGAGCGCGAGGCGGCGCTCAAGAAGGCGCCATCGCCATGAAGCCGCGTGCTTCCGGGCCGCGCGGCTTACCCCAAACTTAATCAAGATTACCAATGCGTCTGCTTCGTTCGATTTTGCATTTGCTCTGGATGTCCGTGACCATCGTGCCCTGGGCCCTCACGGTGCTGGTGGTGTCGCTGTTCGCCAGCCCCACGCGCATCTACTGGCTGTGTGCCGGCTGGTTGAAGGTGGCGGTCAATGGCGGCACGGCGATCCTGGGCATCCAGAACCGCATCACCGGCTTCGAGAACCTGCCGGTGGGCAGCACGGCACCGGCGGTGCTGCTGGTCAAACACCAGTCCACCTGGGAGACGCTGCTGATGCCGGCCATCATGCCGCACCCGCTGGCCTATGTGTTCAAGAAAGAGTTGCTGCACGTTCCGTTTTTCGGCTGGTCCATGGCCCGCATGGACATGATCCACATCGACCGCAGCCAGGGCGCCCAGGCCTTCAAGAAGATGGTGGCCGAAGGCAAGCGCCTGCTGGCCCAGGGCACCTGGGTGATCATGTTTCCCGAAGGCACGCGCATCCCGCGCGGCGAGGTTGGTGAATACAAGACTGGCGGCACCCGCCTGGCCATCCAGTGCGGCGCGCCGGTGATTCCGATTGCCGTGACCTCGGCCAAATGCTGGCCGCGCAAGGCCTTCATCAAGTCGCCGGGCATCGTCGACATCTCGATCGGCAAGCCGATCCCGACCGAAGGACGCCGGCCGGAAGAGCTGATGCAGGAAGTCAAGGCATGGATCGAGGCCGAGATGCGCCGGCTCGACCCCGAGGCCTACCGATGAGCGACGCTCTGGTGTAGCGCCATGGTGCAGCGCTGGCTTCAGTTCACGCTGGATTTGTTTGGTTCGGAGCCCGCGCCGGACGCAACCCCGCAGGTCACGCCATCGCGCCGCAAGGCATCGAAGCCACCAGTACCGCCCGCACCGTCTGCACCGCCCGCGTCACCACCGAAGTCCAGGCCGATCACGCCCACGTTGGCCGAACGAGACACCGGCCACATCACCGGCGCCACGGTCCTGCCGGCCGAGCCACTCGACCGGCAGCTTGCCCCCGCGCAGTTCCGCCATCCCCGGGCCAACCGTGAGATCCGGCTGCCGGGCGCGCTTGTCGGTTATGAGTTCAAGCGCGGTAAACGCCGCACCATCGGCTTCGTCGTGGGGGCCGACGGCCTGGTCGTGAGCGCCCCGAAATGGGTGCCGCTGGGCGAGGTCGACGCGGCCGTGCGCGAGAAGGGCCGCTGGATCGTCAAGAAGCTCGGCGAGGCCCGTGAACGCCACACCCGGCTGGAAAACACCCGCATCGTCTGGCAGGACGGCGCCGAGTTGCCCTTCCTCGGTGAAACCGTGGTGCTGTCGCTCGACCCGACCCACGGCTTCAAAGGCATCGGCGCGGAGCTGCACGCCGAGCCGGCCCACGACGCATCGGGCGGGCAGGCGCACCGCGTGCTGCGCATCGGCGTGGCCCGCAACGCCGCACCCGAGCAGATCCGCGACGCCGTGCAGGCCTGGCTGATGCGCCAGGCCAAGCGCATCTTCACCGAGCGCATGAACCATTACGCACCGCTCCTGGGCGTGCAATGGCGCTCGCTGCGCCTGTCGAGCGCCGGCACGCGCTGGGGCAGCGCCAGCGTGGATGGTTCGGTGCGGCTGAACTGGCGGCTGATTCACTTCAGGTTGGACATCATCGACTACGTGGTGGCCCACGAGCTGAGCCACCTGCGCGTGATGGACCACAGCCCCCGCTTCTGGGACACCGTGAGCTCGGTGGTCCCCGACTATGCCGCGCTGCGCGGGCAGCTCAAGCAGGTGCCGATTCCGAAGTGGGACTGACTCGCCGAGGCGGCGAGGGGCGGTGCCGGGGTCATTGCCCGGGTCATTGCCTCGTGCGTGCCAAGGGTCTGTCGTCTCGCCGCCCGGCGCTGTGCGCCTGCTCCAGCACGAAGTCGATGAAGGTCGATGCCACCCGCGTGTGGTAGCGGTTGGGCATGTAGAGCATGAACATCTGGGTGCCGAAAATGCTGAGGCGCCACGCGTCGAGCGTGGTCACCACCGTGCCCTCCAGCAGGTCCTGCTGGACCACGTAGTCCGGGATCAGGCCCACGCCCAGGTCGGCGAGCACCGCCAGGCGCAGAAACTGGAAGTTCTCCGAAATCAGCGTCGGCTCGAGTGAGACCTCTTCGCGCTGCTCGTCGCGATAGGCCGACATGCGCAGTTGCCGACCGATCACGGCCGAGGTGATCAGCGGCACCGACTGCAGCGCTTCCAGTTCAAGGGGCATGCCGTGCCGGTCGGCATAGGTTTTGGACGCACAGGCCACATAACGCACCGGCCCCAGCGAGCGTGCCACCAGGTTGTCGGGCGGCTCGGTCATCACCCGGATGGCGATATCGACCTCCTCGCGCAACAGGTCGTCGACCCGGTTCTCGAAGCGCACATCCATCACGACGCCGGGAAACCGGCGCTTGAAGGCCAGCAGCCAGCCCGACATCACCATCAGCCCGAACCCGCTGGGCACCGACAGGCGTAAACGCCCCTGCAAGGCCTGGCCCAGCGTGGTGATGGATTCGCGCGCAGCCAGCAATTCATTGCGGATGCTGCGGCCATGTTCGTACAGGCGCAGGCCGATTTCGGTGGGCTCCACCCGCCGCGTGGTGCGCCGCACGAGTTGCTGGCCGACGCCGCGTTCGAGTTGGGCCAGGTGGTAGCTGACATTCGCCCGGCTCATCTTGAGTTTGCGCGCGGCTTCGCTGAGGTTACCGGCGTCGAGGATGTCGACCAGCAGGGTCAGTGCAGCAAGGTCCATGGCATTGTCCAATTTTTTTGAACAGTTTGTCAATTGAGTAGGTGATTGTCAAGTTTCAAGCCCAGCCACACAATCCGCGCAAACAGCGGAGACACACCATGAGCCTGGCCCACATCGAAGCCGAACTGAAACATGCGCAGGCGCGCGCCATCACCTCGGTTGCCGTCATCGGCGGCGGCACCATGGGAGCCGGTATCGCGGTCGCCATGCTGGACGCTGGCCTGGCTGTCGTCATGCTCGAACGCGACACAGACAGCCTGGCCCGTGGCCGCGCCAACGTCGAGAAGGTCTACGACGCCCAGGTTGCCAAGGGCCGCATCACAGCCGAGGGCAAAGCCGCCACGCTGGCGCGCTTCCAGGGTTCCACCACCTACCAGGACCTGCACCAGGTCGATGTGGCCATCGAGGCGGTGTTCGAAGACATGGACGTCAAGAAAGCCGTCTTCGCCGAACTGGACCGCGTTTGCAAACCCGGTGCCGTGCTGGCCACCAACACGTCGTACCTGGACATCAACGAGATCGCCGCCAGCATCTCGCGCCCGCAGGACGTGCTCGGCCTGCATTTCTTTTCGCCCGCCAACATCATGAAGCTGCTGGAAATCGTGGTGCCCGAGCGTGTCAGCGCCGAAGTGGTGGCCACCGGCTTTGCGCTGGCCCAACGCTGCAACAAGGTCGCCGTGCTGGCCGGCGTGTGCGACGGCTTCATCGGCAACCGGGTGCTGGCGGTGTACCGCGCCGCCGCCGACCACCTGATGGAAGACGGCGCTTCGCCCTACCAGATCGACCAGGCCACACGCGAGTTCGGCTATCCCATGGGGCCGTTCCAGGTGGCCGACCTGGCCGGTGGCGACATCGGCTGGGCCACGCGCAAGCGCCGTGCCGCCACACGCGATCCCCGCGCCCGTTATGTGCAGATTCCCGACCGGCTGTGTGAACGCGGCTGGTTCGGCCAGAAAACCCGGCGCGGCTATTACCTCTATCCGGCCGGCGCACGCATTGGCGAGGAAGACCCGGAAGTGCTGGCCATCGTGCAGGCCGAACGCCAGCGCGCCGGCATCATGCCGCACACTTTCAGCAACACCGACATCATGCGGCGCTACATGGCGGCCATGGTCAACGAAGGCGCCAATGTGCTGCACCAAGGCATCGCGCTGCGCCCGCGCGATATCGATACCGTGTTCATGAGCGGCTATGGCTTTCCCAGGGAGCGCGGCGGCCCGATGACGTATGCGGACCAGGTGGGCCTGGCCACCATCCTGGCCGACATCACCGAGTTCGCCCGGGCCGACCCGCTGTTCTGGCAGGCCTCACCGCTGCTGGTGGACCTGGTTCGGCGTGGTGCCAACTTCGACAGCCTCAACTAGAAGACGAACAGGACCCACCATGCGCGAAGCCGTTTTCGTCTCCACCGCCCGCACGCCCCTGACCAAGGCGCACCGCGGCGAATTCAACATCACCGCCGGCCCCACACTGGCGGCTTTTGCGGTGCGTGCCGCGGTCGACCGCGCGGGCATCGACCCGGCCCTGATCGAGGACATGGTCCTCGGATGCGGCTACCCCGAAGGCCGCACCGGCCGCAACCTGGGCCGCCAGGCGGTGATCCGGGCCGGGCTGCCGCTGGCGATTGGCGGCAGCACCGTCAGCCGCTTCTGCGCGTCCGGGCTGCAGGCCATCGCCATGGCCGCCGGCCGCATCGTGGTGGACGGGGTGCCGGCCATGATCGCGGGCGGCGTTGAAAGCATCTCGGGCATCCGCAGCCGCGACGATGGCGAAAGCGGCATGGACCCGTGGATCACCGAACACAAGCCGGCGCTTTACCTGTCGATGATCGCCACGGCCGACATCGTGGCCGAGCGCTACCAGATCAGCCGCGAGGCGCAAGACCGCTTCTCCTGCGAGAGCCAGCGCAAGACCGAAGCCGCGCAGATCGCTGGCCGTTACACGCAGGAAATCGTGGCCTGCGCCACCACCATGGCGGTGAAGGACAAGGACACCGGCGAAGTCAGCCACCGCGAAGTGACCGCCACCGAAGACAACTGCAACCGCCGCGGCACCACCTACGAAGCACTGGCCAAACTGGCGCCGGTGAACGGTCCCGGCCAGTTCGTGACCGCCGGCAATGCCTCGCAACTCTCGGACGGTGCATCGGCCTGCGTGATGATGGAAGCGGGCGAAGCCGCCCGCCAGGGCATCCAGCCACTGGGCGCGTTCCGCGGCCTGGCCATCGCCGGCTGCGAGCCCGACGAAATGGGCATTGGCCCGGTGTTTGCCGTGCCCAAGCTGCTGGCGCGCCACGGCCTGACGGTGGACGACATCGGCCTCTGGGAACTGAACGAAGCCTTTGCTTCGCAAGCCATCTATTGCCAGCAGCGGCTGGGCATTCCCGACGCACGGCTGAACGTGGACGGTGGCGCCATTTCCATCGGTCATCCCTTCGGCATGACCGGTGCGCGCCAGGCCGGCCATCTGCTGATCGAAGGCCGGCGCCGCGGCGTGAAGTACGCCGTGGCGTCGATGTGCATTGCCGGCGGCATGGGTGCGGCCGGCTTGTTTGAAATCTACTGAGGACACCGCAATGGACCTGGCATTCACACCCGAAGAAGAGGCTTTCCGCGCCGAGGTGCAGGCCTTTCTGGCCGACCGGCTGGCATCCGCCTTGCGTGAGAGGGTGCGCTCGGGCCGCCATCTCGCCAAGGCCGATATGCAGGGTTGGCACGACGTCCTGAACGAACGCGGCTGGCTGGCCAACCACTGGCCCGCGCAGTACGGCGGCCCGGGCTGGACGCCGGTGCAGAAGTTCATTTTCGAAAACGAATGCGCCGTGGCCGGTGCGCCGCGCATCGTGCCCTTCGGCGTCAACATGCTCGGCCCGGTGATGATCAAGTACGGCAACGAAGCGCAGAAGCGCTACTGGCTGCCGCGCATCTTGAACGGGGCCGACTGGTGGTGCCAGGGTTACTCGGAGCCCGGCGCCGGTTCGGACCTGGCTTCGGTGAAGACCAGCGCGGTGCGCGGCACCGATGCCCGGGGTGAGCACTACATCGTCAATGGGCAGAAGACCTGGACCACGCTGGGCCACTACGCGAACATGATCTTTTGCCTGGTGCGCACCGCGCGCGACGTGAAGGCGCAGGAAGGCATCAGCTTTCTGCTGATCGACATGGCCACGCCGGGGGTGGAAGTCCGCCCCATCATCACGCTGGAAGGCGAGCACGAGGTGAATGAAGTCTTCTTCACCGACGTGCGTGTGCCGGTGGACAACCTGGTCGGCGAAGAAAACCGCGGCTGGACCTGTGCCAAGTACCTGCTGACCTACGAGCGCACCAACATTGCCGGCATCGGTTTCTCGGTGGCCGCGCTGGAGCGCCTGAAACAGATCGCCGCCACGCAGCGCAAGAACGGCAGCCCGCTGAGCCAGGACCCGGCCTTTGCCACGCGTCTGGCCCGCGTCGAGATCGAACTGGAGAACATGAAGACCACCAACCTGCGCGTTATTGCCGCGGTGGCCGGTGGCGGCGTGCCGGGCGCGGAAAGCTCGATGCTGAAGATTCGCGGCACCGAGATCCGGCAGGAAATCTCGTCCCTCACGCGCCGCGCCATGGGCCCCTATGCCCAGCCGTTCGTGGCCGAAGCGCTCGAGGACAACGGTCGCGAGGCCCCGGTGGGGCCGGCCGTGGCCGCCAGCGCCGCGGCGCAGTACTTCAACAACCGCAAGCTGTCGATCTTCGGCGGCTCCAACGAAATCCAGCGCAACATCATCTCCAAGATGATTCTCGGGCTGTAACCGCTGAGGCAGGAGACACCAAAATGGACTTCAACCACACCGAAGACCGGCGCATGCTCGCCGACACGCTGGACCGCTTCATCGGCCAGCAGTACGACTTTGAAAAGCGCAAATCCATCGCCGCCAGCGCCCACGGCTTCAGTGCCGAACGCTGGGCCGAGTTCGCCGAACTCGGTGCCATCGGTGCGCTGTTCCGCGAAGCCGATGGTGGCTTCGGCGGCGCGGGTTTCGACATCAGCGTGGTGTTCGAGAGCCTGGGCCGTGGCCTGGTGGTGGAGCCGTTCCTCGGCGCGTTGCTGGCGGGCAGTGCCATCGCGCATGCGGGCTCGGCGGCTCAAAAGGAAATCCTCGCCGAGATCATGGCCGGCAGCCAGGTTGCGGCCTGGGCCTCGGACGAACCCGAATCCCACTACGAACTGTGCCGCATCGCAACCCGGGCCGAACGCGCAGGCGACGGCTGGGTGTTGCAAGGCGCCAAGGCCGTGGTGCGCCAGGGCGAGCGTGCCGATGTGTTCGTGGTCTCGGCGCGCACCTCGGCTGCGGTGGCGTCAGAAGACGGCATTTCGTTGTTTGTGCTGCCGCGCGGCACCGCCGGTGTCGGCCTGCGCGGCTACCCCTGCATCGACGGCGGGCGCGCCGCCGAGCTGACCCTGACCGATGTGCGATTGCCGGTGGAGGCCTTGCTCGGTGAAGTCGGCCAGGCCTTGCCCACGCTGGAGCATGCCACCGGCCTGGGCATCCTGGCCTTGTGCGCCGAGGCCGTGGGCGCGATGGAAGTGGCCAAGGCCGCCACGCTGGACTATCTGCAAACCCGAAAGCAGTTTGGCAAACCCATCGGCAGCTTCCAGGCACTGCAGCACCGCATGGCCGACCTGCTGCTGGAAATCGAGCAGGCCCGCTCCAGCGTCATCAACGCCGCGGCCGCCATCGACAGGGACCGCCTCACGCGCGAGCGGGCGCTGTCGGCCGCCAAGTTCACCATCGGCAAGGTTGGCACACTGGTGGCCGAGGAATGCATCCAGTTGCACGGCGGCATCGGCATGACCTGGGAGCTACCGCTGTCGCACTATGCCAAGCGGCTGGTGATGATCGACCACCAGTTGGGCGATGAAGACCACCACCTGGCGCGCTACATGGCGCTGGGCCGGCCATGAACGCGCCCGCGGCCCCCTTTTCCGCGGCGTTTGCCATTCGCGACGCGGCCGACGTGCGGCGGCTGGAGCAGGTGCCGCTGGCCGAGGCGCTGACGGTGCGCAGCACCTACGAAATCTTTCGCAATGCCGCGCACGCGTTTGGCGACAAGACGGCGCTGACCTTTCTGCCCACGGCCGATTTCGACACCCAGCCCGTGCGCTGGTCGTATGCGCAGCTTTTGCAGGGCATCCACCAGACGGCGAACCTGCTGCACCGTCTGGGCCTGGGGCCGCAGGATGCGGTGGCGGTGCTGCTGCCGGCCTGTCTTGAATACCACCTCGCGTTATGGGGCGGCGAGGCCGCGGGCATCGTGCAGCCGCTCAATCCGCTGCTGACCGATGAAAAAACCGCCTCGCTGATGAATGCATCGGGCGCCAGGGTGCTGATCGCCTGGGGGGCCGACGACGAGTCGGGCGACATGTGGTCGAAGGCCCTGCGGCTGCGTTCGCTGGTGCCCACGCTGAGCGCCGTGCTGCGCGTGGCGCCCGAGCGCCAGGGCACCATGCCCGCCGCATCGGCTTTGCCGGAGGGCGTTTATGACTTTGCCCTGCGCAAGCAGGAAGTGGACGACCATCTGGTGAGCGGCCGCGTGGTCCAGGCCGGCGACATCGCCGCCTACTTCCATACCGGTGGCACCACCGGTGCGCCGAAGCTGGCCCGTCACAGCCATGGTGCGCAGGTGTTCACCGCCTGGGCCAGCGTCCAGATGATGGGCTCCGGCAAGGACGACGTGGCGATCAACGGCTTTCCGCTGTTCCACGTGGCCGGCGTGTTGCCGGGCTCGCTGGCCTCGCTGTCGGCGGGAATGGAGGTGGTGATCCCCACGCCCGCGCTGTACCGCAACCGCGACGTGCTGCGCAATTACTGGCGCCTGGTCGAGAAGCACCGCGCGACGGTGCTGTCGGCTGTGCCTACCGTGCTCGCCGCGTTGGCCAACGTCCCGCTGGACGGGGCCGACATTTCCTCGCTGCGTTATTGCCGCACCGGCGCCGCGCCGTTGACCGTCGAGCTGGCCGAACGTTTCGAAAAGCTCACCGGCCTGCATGTGCACGAAAGCTTCGGCATGACCGAAATGGCCGGCATCTCCACCATCACCCCGCAGGGCCTGACGGCGCCGGCGGGTTGTGTCGGCCTGCGCCTGCCCTACACGCAGATGCGCATCGTTGCGCTGGACGCGCAGGGCGGCGCCAGCGACGCGGTGTTGCCGCAGGGCGAGACCGGCATGGTGCAGTTCCTGGCCCCCAACCTGTTTTCGGGCTTCCTGGACGCGGCCGACAACGCCCACGCCTTCACCGCGGACGGCTGGCTGGTCACCGGCGACCTCGGCCGGCTCGACGCGGCCGGGCTGCTGCACCTGACCGGCCGCTCCAAGGACCTGATCATCCGCAGCGGCCACAACATCGATCCGAAGGTGATCGAAGACGCCCTGGGCGGCCACCCCGCCGTACAGTTGTGCGCGGCGGTCGGTGCGCCCGATGCCTACGCTGGCGAGCTGCCCGTGGTGTTTGCCACGCTGGTGCCCGGCGCCACCGCGACCGAGGCCGAGCTGCTGGAATTCGTGCGCGCCCGTGTGGACGAACCGCCCGCACGGCCCAAGTCCGTCTTCATCCTGAAGACCATGCCCATGACCAACGTGGGCAAGATCTACAAGCCCGAGCTGCGCGTGCTGGCCGCGCAAGCCATTTCCAAAACAAGTTGAGGAGACACCCCCATGAAGCCATTCGCGCCATCCACCCCACACACAGCATCCGCTATCTCCCGCCGCCAGGCTCTTGCCGCAGGGGCTGCCGTGCTGGCTTCCCCGTGGCCAGGCGCCGCATCGGCCCAGGCCTATCCTGGCAAACCGATCCGCTTCATCGTGCCTTACGGCGCAGGGGGCTCCACCGACAACATTGCGCGCATCATCGGCGAAAAGCTCGGCGCCCGGCTGGGCCAGCCGGTGGTGGTCGAGAACCGCCTCGGTGCCGGCGGCATTCTGGGCACCGACGCGGTGGCCAAGGCCGCGCCCGATGGTTACACCTTTGCCGTGACGCTCAGCACGTCTTTACTGATCAACCAGTTCCTGTACGAGAAGCTGCCCTACAACACGCTGCGCGATCTGGCGCTGGTGTCCGAACTCGCCGCCGCACCGGTGACGCTGGTGGTGCACCCGAGCGTGACGGCCAATACCGGGCCGGAGCTGATGCGCTACATCGCGGCCAACAGGAACAAACTGTCTTACGGCTCGTATGGCATCGGCTCGTACGCGCACCTTGCCGGCGCCCACATGAGCCTGGCCCAGAATGCCGAAATGGCGCACGCCGCTTACAAAGGCGAGTCGCTCATGATCCAGGACCTGATCGGCGGCCAGATCCAGATGGCCTTTGCCAGCGCCCAGGCCTCCAAGCCACACATCGATTCCGGCCGGCTCAAGGTCATCGGCGTCACCGGCATGAAGCGCATGGCGGTGCTGCCCAAGGTGCCGACCCTGCTGGAGCAGGGCCTGAAAGACGAGGCCTACCAGGTTGTCGGCTTCATCGGCATGGCCGCACCTGCCAAGACACCTGCTGACATTGTGCAGCGCATCGCCAAGGAAGTGCAGAGCATCTGTGAGTTGCCCGAAGTGGCCGAGAAAATCAGCAACATGGGCTTCACCGTCTCGGCCGGCACGCCCGAGGCATTTCTTGCGGACTACAAGAAAGATCTGCCGGTGTGGGAGCGCATGGTCAAACAGTCGGGCGCCAAGCTGGATTGAGCGCGGTGCGGTGCGGCCGCGCCCAAGCCGCGGCTCAGGCGCTGACCGGCATCTCCAGACCGGCTTGCGCCGTAATGCCCGCGGCGTGAGTCCTTGCCGCCCCCTGCGGCGTGGGGCTGAAGCGGAAGACACCGTCGCCGTCCACGCTGCGCAGCAGATCGCCGTCGAACCACAGCTTGTGCAGATGCGCGATGGCCTCGCCCATGGCAAACGTCGTCTGGTGCACGTCCAGCTTGCGGCGAAACAGCACCGGCAACACGTCGGCGGCTGAGCACGGCGACTGGCTGGCGGCGGCCAGCACGCGGGCCAGGTGGTCGTGGTGGTGTGCGTGCAGTTGCGCGATGCGGGTGTGCAGGCCCTGGAACGGTTTGCCGTGCGAAGGCAGCGTAAGGGTGTCGGTGGCCAGCGGCGCGAAGCGGTCGATCGAATCCAGGAACTGCTGCAGCGCGTTGGCCTCGGGTTCGGTGTCGTAGACGCTGACGTTGGTCGAGATGCGCGGCAGCATCATGTCGCCACCGAGCAGCAGGGCCGGCGGGGAACCAGGGCGGCCGGCTGCGGGCTCTTCGCAATACAGCGCGATGTGTTCGGGGGCATGTCCGTAGCCGCTGATGCAGCGCCAGTCGCGCCCGCCAATGCGCACCAGCTGGCCTTCTTGCAGGCGGCGGAAGCCGCTGGGGACGTCGGGCACCAGGTGGGCGTAGTAGTCGCTGCGGCCGGTGATGACCTTCAGCGCTCCGGCGTCCAGCAAGCCGTGGGCCCGGAAGAAACGTGCGGCCATCTCGCCGCCGTTGCTACTGGTGCCGCGTGTGTTGAGCCTGGCCACGAAGTAGTCGGTGGCGCTGATCCATAGCGGCGCCTGCCAGCGCTCGCAGAGCCAGTGCGCCAGGCCGATGTGGTCGGGATGCATGTGGGTGACGAGTACGCGCAGGATCGGCAGGCCTGCGAGCTGCTGCGCAAAGATCGATTCCCATTGCGCGCGCGCCTCGGGGTGGTCGATGCAGCAGTCGACCACCGTCCAACCCTGCCGCTTGGCATCACTGCCGTCCAGTGCCTCCATTTCGTCGCGCAGCAGCCAGAGGTTGATGTGGTCCAACGCGAACGGCAGCGCCATGCGCACCCAGTAGACGCCGGGCGCCACCTCGTGCATGGTGCCCGGTGGCGGCAGGGTTTCGCCGAGCGGGTAGTGGAGCTGACTTTCGAGTTCGTTCATGGCGGGCGTCTTTTGATTCATAATTGACGTTTACGTAAACGTCAATCGAGCGCTTCATTGTAAAAGCCATGCGGTTTTTGCGCAGTCACCTCGGTTGATCCCCTTTTTCTGGACACCTGGACCCTGGACGGCACTCATGGGCACGACCTTCACCATCGGCGATCTGGCCAAAGAGTTTGATCTGACCACGCGCGCCATGCGCTTCTATGAAGACATGGGCCTGCTGCAGCCAGAGCGCTCCGGCCCCGGCGGGCGCAACCGCATCTACAGCGCCCGCGACCGCGCCCGGCTCAAGCTTACGCTGCGCGCCAAGCGCCTCGGCCTGAGCCTGACCGAGGCCAAGGAAGTGATCGACATGTACGACAGCCCGCGCGACACCGGGCCGCAGCTGAAGAAGTTCCTCGCCGTGCTGGGCGACCACCGTCGCCAGCTGGAGGAGCAGCTCACCGATATGCTGGCCAATCTCGAAGAAGTGAAGGTGCACGAGCGCGAAGCCCGTGCGCTGCTGGCCCGCGCGGAGAAGAAAAACGACAAGGCCACGGCCAAAGGTCATGAAGAAGCGGTGAAGTGAGTCGTCACCAGCCATTCGCCACCGAGCGATTTCCCCCTCATCATCAGGAGACAAAACCATGAACCTGCCCGGACTCAACTTCCAGCTCGGCGACGACATCGACGCGCTGCGTGACGCGGTACGCGAATTCGCCCAGGCCGAGATCGCGCCGCGTGCTGCCGAGATCGACAAGAGCGACCAGTTCCCGATGGACCTGTGGCGCAAGATGGGTGCGCTGGGCGTGCTCGGCATCACCGTGTCCGAGGAATACGGCGGCGCCGACATGGGTTACCTGGCGCACATGGTGGCCATGGAGGAAATCAGCCGCGCCTCGGCCTCGGTGGGCCTCTCGTACGGCGCGCACAGCAACCTCTGCGTGAACCAGATCAAGCGCAACGGCACCGAGGCGCAACGCCAGAAATACCTGCCCAAACTGATCAGCGGCGAACACGTGGGTGCGTTGGCCATGAGCGAGCCCGGCGCCGGTTCCGACGTGCTGAGCATGAAGCTCAAGGCCGAAGACAAGGGTGGCTACTACCTGCTCAACGGCAGCAAGATGTGGATCACCAACGGCCCCGACGCCGACACCCTGGTGGTCTACGCCAAGAGCGAGCCCGAGCTCGGTGCCCGCGGCGTGACGGCTTTCCTGATCGAGAAGGGCATGAAGGGCTTCAGCGTCGCGCAAAAGCTCGACAAGCTGGGCATGCGCGGCAGCCACACCGGTGAGCTGGTGTTCCAGAACGTGGAGGTGCCCGAGTCCAACATCCTGGGCCACCTGAATGGCGGCGCCAAGGTGCTGATGAGCGGCCTCGACTATGAACGCGCCGTGCTCACCGGCGGGCCGCTCGGCATCATGCAGTCGGTGATGGACAACGTGATCCCTTACATCCACGACCGCAAGCAGTTCGGCCAGAGCATCGGCGAATTCCAGCTGATCCAGGGCAAGGTGGCCGACATGTACACCGTGCTGCAGGCCGGCCGGTCGTTTGCCTACACCGTGGCCAAGAACCTCGACCTGCTCGGCGCGGAACACGTGCGCCAGGTGCGCAAGGACTGTGCCTCGGTGATCCTGTGGTGCGCCGAAAAAGCCACCTGGATGGCCGGTGAGGGCGTGCAGATCTTCGGCGGCAACGGCTACATCAACGAATACCCGCTGGGCCGCCTGTGGCGCGACGCCAAGCTGTATGAGATCGGCGCCGGCACCAGCGAGATCCGCCGCATGCTGATCGGCCGCGAGCTGTTTGCCGAGACCATGTAGCCGCCCTGGACTGTTTTGGCGGTTCCTTGCCTTCGACGTTCGACGGGGCTGGACCGCAACACACTGCAAAATACCGACATGACCCATTCCATTCCCGATATTTTTGCCAACAACCGTGCCTGGGCTGCCCAGATGGAGCGTCAGCGGCCCGGTTTCTTCACCGAGCTCACGCGCCAGCAGAAGCCCAAGTACATGTGGATCGGCTGCTCCGACAGCCGGGTGCCGGCCAACGAAATCATGGGCCTGGACCCGGGCGAGGTGTTCGTCCACCGCAACGTCGCCAACGTGGTGGTGCATTCGGACTTGAACGCGCTGTCCACCGTGCAGTTCGCGGTGGATGTGATCAAGGTCGAGCACATCACCGTGGTGGGGCACTATGGCTGCTCGGGCGTGGCGGCGGCGCTGGCGGGGCAGCGCGTGGGCCTGGCCGACAACTGGCTGCGCCACATCCAGGATGTGCGCGACCGGCACTGGCATCTGCTAGGGGCCATTGCCGAAGGCCACCGCCACGACGCACTGGTGGAACTCAACGCCATCGAGCAGGTGGTCAACGTGTGCCAAAGCACGGTGATGGTCGATGCCTGGGCGCGTGGCCAGAAGGTCACCGTGCACGGCTGGGTCTATGGCATCCATGACGGCCTGCTGCAGAACCTGCACATCACCGTCAGCGGCGTCGAGGTGCTGGAGGCCGCTTACAAGGCGGCTGTCGAAGGTGTCTTGCGGGCCGAGCGCAATTAGGTTTCGCGGCATCGGCTGTTGAGAATGTAGCGAAGCATGTTCCCCCAGCGCCTCGATTCCCCGCTGGCCTACGACATCGCCAAGGCGATGATGGACGGCTTCAATCGCCATTACCGCCTGTTTCGTGCGGAGTCGGCGCGGGCCAAGCACCGCTTCGAGACCGCCGACTGGCGCGGCCAGCAGCGGGCGCAGCGCGAACGCATCGAGTTCTACGATCTGCGGGTCAAGGAATGCGTGATGCGGCTGGAAAAGGAATTCCAGGCCGGCGACCAGCCCATGGACGTGTGGCAGCAGGTCAAGCTGCACTACATCGGCCTGCTGGTCGACCACCGCCAGCCCGAGCTGGCCGAGACCTTCTTCAATTCGGTCACCACCAAGATCCTGCACCGCAGTTATTTCCACAACGACTTCATCTTCGTGCGGCCCGCGGTCAGCACCGAATACATCGAAAACGAGGCCTCGGAAAAACGCCCGACCTACCAGGCCTACTACCCCCGGCCCGGCACCCTGGCCGAGGCGCTGGTGCGCATGGTCGAGGGCTTCGACCTGCAATGCCCTTTTGCCGACCTGCCGCGTGACGCGGCCCGGGTGCAGCAGGTGCTGCAGGGCCTGCTCGGCGACGCGCCGCTGCGTGCCAACTTCCAGATCCAGGTGCTGGCCAGCCCGTTCTTCCGCAACAAGGGGGCCTACCTCTGCGGCAAGATGATCAACGGTTTTTCGGAGCATCCGTTCGCGCTGCCGGTGCTGCACGACCCGCAGGGCCAGCTGGTCATCGACGCGGCGCTGGTCGGCGAGGACGACCTGCTGATGCTGTTCAGCTTCGCGCGTGCCTACTTCATGGTCGACATGGAAATCCCGTCGGCCTATGTGCAATTTCTGCGCGGCATGATGCCGCGCAAGCCGCGCAATGAAATCTACAGCGCGCTGGGGCTGGCCAAGCAGGGCAAGACGCTGTTCTACCGCGACCTGCTGCACCACCAGAAACATTCGAGCGACAAGTTTCGCATCGCGCCCGGCATCAAGGGCATGGTGATGCTGGTGTTCGACCTGCCGTCGTTTCCCTATGTGTTCAAGCTCATCAAGGACTACTTTCCGCCGCAGAAGGAGACCACGCGCGAACTGGTGCAGAGCAAGTACCTGCTGGTGAAGCAGCACGACCGCGTGGGCCGCATGGCCGATACGCTGGAGTACAGCGACGTGGCTTTTCCGCGCCAGCGCTTCGACGACGCACTGATCGCCGAGATCGAGAAGTTCGCGCCGAGCCAGCTCGAGATCGGTGACCGCGGCAATGGGGAAAGTGGCGACGGCCAGGTGGAGGTGATCCTCAGGCACGTCTACATCGAGCGGCGCATGATCCCGCTGAACCTGTACCTGCAGGAGGCCTTCGACACCGGCGCCGACAGCCCGCGCGGCCGCGCGCAGATGGAGCGCGCGGTGGTCGAATACGGCAACGCCATCAAGGACCTGGTGGCGGCCAACATCTTCCCCGGCGACATGTTGTGGAAGAACTTCGGCGTGACGCGGCACGGCAAGGTGGTGTTCTACGACTACGACGAAATCGAATACCTCACCGACTGCAACTTCCGCAAGGTGCCCGCGCCACGCAACGAGGAAGACGAGATGAGCGGCGAGATCTGGTACAGCGTCGGCCCGAAGGACGTGTTCCCCGAAACCTTCGCCCCCTTCCTGCTCGGCAACCCCGCGGTGCGCGAAGTCTTCATGCGCCACCATGCCGATCTGCTCGAACGCGACTTCTGGCAGGCGCACAAGGAGCGCATCCAGGCCGGCTACGTGCACGACGTCTTTCCCTACGAGCAAAGCAAACGCTTCAAAAAATGTTGACTCACCCCCAGTCTTCGCGCACGTTGTGTCGCTTCGCCAACCCCCTTGCAGGGGGCGGGTCGGCCGCTTCGGGCGGCCGTGCGCAGCGACCCCTGGTACAGACACGCTAGTTCATTGCCGCTTTTCCAACCTCAACCTTTGAACGAAAGATTTCAATCATGGCTGATTCAAAACAAGATCCCGTCGTTTTCGTCGGCGCCGCGCGCACCCCCATGGGCGGCTTCCAGAGTGACTTCGCCTCGCTGTCGGCCCACGACCTCGGCGGCGCGGCCATCCAGGCGGCCATGGCGCGTTCGGGCATTGCACCGGAACTGGTCGGCGAAGTGCTGTTCGGCAACTGCCTGATGGCCGGCCAGGGCCAGGCGCCGGCGCGGCAGGCCGCGTTCAAGGGCGGGCTGCCGCAGAGCACTGGCGCGGTCACCTTGTCGAAGATGTGCGGCTCGGGCATGAAGGCCGCGATGCTGGCGCACGACATGCTGCTGGCCGGCAGCCATGAGGTGATGGTGGCCGGCGGCATGGAAAGCATGACCAATGCGCCGCACCTGCTGCCCAAGGGGCGCAGCGGCATCCGCATCGGCCACGGCCAGATCTTCGACCACATGATGCTCGACGGCCTGGAAGACGCCTACGAGGCCGGCCGCTCCATGGGCACTTTCGGCGAAGACTGCGCCGCCAAATACAGCTTCAGCCGCGAGGCGCAGGATACGTTCGCCACCGCCAGCGTGCGCCGTGCGCAGGCCGCCACCGCGTCCGGCGCATTCGCCAAGGAAATCGTGCCGGTGGCGGTGAAGGGCCGTGCCGGCGAGGTGCTGGTGGCCATCGACGAAGGCCCGGGCAAGATCAAGCTCGACAAGATCCCCACACTCAAGCCCGCGTTCAAGAAGGACGGCACCATCACCGCTGCCTCCAGCTCGTCGATCAACGACGGCGCGGCCGCCCTGGTCATGACCCTGGCCTCCACCGCCGAGCGACTCGGCGCCAAGCCGCTGGCCCGCATCGTCGGCCACACCACCCATGCCCAGGCGCCGAACTGGTTTGCCACCGCACCCGTCGGTGCGGTGCAGAAGCTGCTGGCCAAGACCGGCTGGCGTGTTGCCGATGTCGACCTGTGGGAAATCAACGAGGCCTTCGCCGTGGTGCCGATGGCGCTGATGGCCGAACTGGCCATTGCGCATGAGATCGTCAACGTGAACGGCGGCGCCTGCGCGCTCGGCCACCCGATCGGTGCAAGCGGTGCGCGCATCCTCGTCACGCTGATCCACGCGCTGCAGGCACGCGGCCTGCGCCGCGGCGTGGCCACGCTGTGCATCGGTGGCGGCGAGGCCACGGCGATGGCGATCGAGCTGGTCTGAAGATGGGCGCTGTTGACGCGGGAGCGTTGTGAAGTTTGTCCGGAGCTTCACCACGGCCAAGGTCCTGCAACGGTTGCTGAGTCCCAGGGTCGATGCCGAGCCGTTGGCCGTCTCCTCCGGTCATAATTGACGTTTACGTCAACGTCAACCAAAGAAGTCTTCCGCCATGCTGCTGACCCCCGACCAGGAAATGATCCGCGATGCCGTGCGCGCGTTTGCACAAGAGCAGCTCTGGCCCAACGCCGGCCGCTGGGACAAGGAGCACCACTTCCCCAAGGCCGAGCACCAGGGCCTGGCCGAGCTCGGTGCCTACGGCATCTGTGTGCCCGAGGAATTCGGTGGCGCGGGGCTGGACACCATGAGCCTGGCGCTGGTGCTGGAGGAGATCGCGGCTGGCGACGGCGGCACCAGCACCGCCATCAGCGTGACCAACTGCCCGGTGAACGCCATCCTGCTGCGCTACGGCAGCACCGCGCAGAAGCAGCAGTGGCTGGTGCCGCTGGCGCAGGGGCGCATGCTCGGCGCGTTTTGCCTCACCGAGCCGCAGGTGGGCAGCGACGCCTCCGCGCTGCGCACCACCGCCGTGCGCGACGGCGATGCCTATGTGCTCAACGGTGTGAAGCAGTTCATCACCAGCGGCAAGAACGGCCAGGTGGCCATCGTCATCGCCGTGACCGACAAGACCGCCGGCAAGAAGGGCATGAGCGCTTTCATCGTGCCCACCCATTTGCCCGGCTACCACGTGGCCCGGCTCGAAGACAAGCTCGGCCAGCACAGCAGCGATACTGCGCAGATCAACTTCGACGCATGCCGGGTCCCGGTGGAAAACCGGATCGGCGCCGAGGGTGAGGGCTACAAGATCGCGCTGGGTGCGCTCGAAGGCGGGCGCATCGGCATCGCCGCGCAGAGCATCGGCATGGCGCGCAGCGCCTTCGAGGTGGCACTGGCTTATGCCCGGGACCGGCAAAGCTTCGGCCAGCCGATCTTCAACCACCAGGCCGTGGGTTTTCGCCTGGCCGAATGCGCCACGCAACTGGAGGCTGCGCGCCAACTGGTATGGCATGCCGCGGCGCTGCGCGACGCCGGCCGGCCCTGTCTGCAGGAAGCGGCCATGGCCAAGCTGTTCGCCAGCGAAATGGCCGAGCAGGTGTGCAGCGCGGCGATCCAGACGCTCGGCGGCTACGGCATCGTGAGCGACTTTCCTGTCGAGCGGATCTACCGCGACGTGCGGGTGTGCCAGATCTACGAAGGCACGTCGGACATCCAGAAGATCATCATCCAGCGTGGGCTTTGAGGCCCGGGGCCTAGGTTTCCTGTTGACCGAAGGGGCCGTGGACAAGGATGCGATGGGCGGCAATGATCTTTCGAAATGATTCGCTGGTGGTGGCCCAGTCCACCACGTCCACTCGCCAAGGCAATTCCGATTCGGCAAAAGCCTCGCCCAGCGCCGCGCTGACGGCCAGGCTCAACGGGGCATCTCCCATGATCACCAGGTCGAGGTCCGAATAAGGCTTCGCCGTTCCCTTGGTACGCGAGCCAAAGGCCCAGATCTCGCGGTCGGCCACGTGTTTTTGCAGGATGGCCTTGACGATGGCCCAGTGATCGGGGCGCATGCCGATACCGGGCGGTTGGTCAGGCATTCCGGGCCTCGAGGGCTGCGAGAAGATCCTGGGCGTCTTGCAGGAACACAGCAATACCTTGATAGGCCTGTTGGGCTTTTTCATGGTCGTAGGTGTGCGAAGTGGTACCGCGCATCCTGCGGTAGCCAAACCAGGACTCCACGTCTTTCACCAAGCCCTTTTCGCCGGCCGCGCGCAGGATGTCGCGGAAATTCGATTCATCTACCTCTGCTGGGCTGAAGGCGTCGGCTTCCAGCCGGCGCTTGAGCATCTTGACGGCCATTTCATAGACGAACTCGAAGTTCTGAATGACGCCGGCGATCAAGGTGTTTTGCACCGGCTTGGGTTGGAGCTCAAACCAGGCTTTGTTGTCCACGACGGCGAGGCCTTCGGCCAGCGAAGTGATGGTGTTACGCAACGCGCTGAGGTCAAGGGGCTCTGTCATGGCTGGGTTCGCTTTGCGTTCCGCGGATGAAGTTATCACGGAAACGGGCATTACATTCTATGGGGCAACTCTTCGTATAATCCACCGATTCCGAGGAGCGCTGCAGCCCCTGGCCCGTTGAGACATCGGGCTTTGGAGCGAGGCTCGGAAACCCGTCCATCAAGTGATAACGGCGCTCACCCACTGCCCGCGCGTGAGGTGAGACCCTGTCACATCCCCCTCGCATTCGCGCTCAGGCAGTGGCCGTACCTATGTACCAACCTGTTTTGGAGCCACCCATGAATGCAGTTCTCAAACCCATTTCCACTGCCGACCAGGCGATCGCCGACCTGTCCCTGGCCGCCTGGGGCCAGCGCGAAATCCGCATTGCCGAAACCGAAATGCCCGGCCTGATGGCCATCCGCGAAGAGTTCGCCGCAGCCCAGCCGCTGAAGGGCGCGCGCATCACCGGCTCGCTGCACATGACGATCCAGACCGCCGTGCTGATCGAAACCCTGCAAGCCCTGGGCGCGACTGTGCGCTGGGCATCGTGCAACATCTTCTCGACCCAGGACCATGCCGCCGCGGCCATCGCCGCGGCCGGCACGCCGGTGTTCGCCATCAAGGGCGAGTCGCTGAAGGACTACTGGGACTACACCCATTCGATCTTCGACTTCGGCGCGAAGGGAACCCCCGGCGAAGGCCCGAACATGATCCTGGACGACGGCGGTGACGCCACGCTCCTGATGCACCTGGGCCAACGCGCCGAGAAAGACATCTCGGTCGTCGCCAACCCCACCAGCGAAGAAGAAACCCTGCTGTTCGCCGCCATCAAGGCCAAGCTGGCCGTGGACCCGACCTGGTACACCCGCAAGTCCGCCGAGATCATCGGCGTGACCGAAGAGACCACCACCGGCGTGCACCGCCTGAATGAGATGAGCGCCAAGGGCACGCTGCTGTTCCGCGCCATCAACGTCAACGACTCGGTGACCAAGAGCAAGTTCGACAACCTGTACGGCTGCCGCGAATCCCTGGTGGACGGCATCAAGCGCGCCACCGACGTGATGATCGCCGGCAAGGTGGCCTGCGTGGCCGGCTACGGCGACGTGGGCAAGGGTTCGGCCCAGGCGCTGCGCGCGCTGAGCGCCCAGGTGTGGGTGACCGAGATCGACCCGATCAACGCCCTGCAAGCCGCCATGGAAGGCTACCGCGTCGTCACCATGGACTACGCCTGTGCGCACGCCGACATCTTCGTCACCACCACCGGCAACAAGAGCGTCATCACCCACGACCACATGGCGAAGATGAAGGACCAGGCCATCGTCTGCAACATCGGCCACTTCGACAACGAAATCGAAGTCGCTTCGCTCGAAAAATACGAGTGGGAAGAAATCAAGCCGCAGGTCGACCACATCAAGTTCCCCGACGGCAAGAAGATCATCCTGCTGGCCAAGGGCCGCCTGGTGAACCTGGGCTGCGGCACCGGTCACCCGAGCTTCGTGATGTCGGCCAGCTTCGCCAACCAGACCATCGCCCAGATCGAGCTGTTCACCAAGAAGGACGCCTACGAAGCCGGCAAGGTCTATGTGCTGCCCAAGCACCTGGACGAGAAGGTCGCGCGCCTGCACCTGAAGAAGGTCGGCGCGATGCTGACCGAACTGACGGACGAGCAAGCGGCCTACATCGGTGTGAGCAAGAACGGCCCCTACAAGGCCGAGACGTACAGGTACTGATGGCACACACTGTCGGACGCAACGGGTTTCCTTCCAGGGAACCCATGGGACCGGCTTTGCCGGACCATCGGGTTCGCCCCCTGCAAGGGGGTGGGCGCGACACAAAGTGCGCAACCTGGGGGTGTTCCTAGTTTTATGCGCGCTGATCAACTACTCGTAGAACGCGGCATGGCCGCATCCCGCTCGCAGGCCGTGCGCCTGATCGCCGGGGGCATGCGCTGGTTCGACGGTGCGAGCTGGCGCACCGTGGCCAAGAACAAGGACGACGTCCCCGATGGCGCCAAGATCGAGTTGCTCGACGACGCCGAGGCACGTTATGTGTCGCGCGGCGGGCTCAAGCTCGAAGCCGCGTTGAAACACGCGGGCCTGGACGTGACCGGTCTGCGCGTGCTCGACGTGGGCCAGTCCACCGGCGGCTTCACCGACTGCCTGCTGCAGGCCGGCGTGGCCCAGGTCATCGGCGTGGACGTGGGCCATGGCCAGTTGCACCAGAAGCTGCGCGAGGACGAAAGGGTGTTGTGTGTGGAGGGCTTGAACGCCCGTTCGCTCACGCCCGAATCCCTGGAAGAGGCTTGCGAACACGTGTTGTCGGAGCATTGGGAGCCGGTCGCTGTGGACGACCCCGAGCCGGAGGCGCCGTACAGCTGGATGCGCGGCGGCGGCGAGGTTACCGATTACGACGACAGCGACGATGCGGACGACGCCGAGGTCGATGCCCACCTGGCGCAGGCGTCCGGCAAGGTGAATGCCCGCGTCCCGGGGACTGCGTCTGCGGAAGATTCGGCCGCGGCGGAGCAACGCCGCAAGGCCGGCTTCGATGGAGTCGACACCACGCCCGAATTCGACGTGATCACGGGCGACGTTTCTTTCATCTCGCTCACGCTGATCCTGCCGGCCCTGGTGCCGCTGCTCAAGCCCGGCAGCTGTTTGCTGATGCTGGTCAAGCCGCAGTTCGAGTTGCAACCCGGCCAGGTGGGCAAGGGCGGCATCGTGCGCGACGAAGCCATGTACGCGATCGTCGAAGAGCGGCTGCGCACCTGCTGTGCTGAGCTCGGACTCGAAGTGCTCGACTGGTTCGACAGCCCGGTGGCCGGCGGCGACGGCAATCGTGAATTCTTTATTTTTACAAGGAGTGCCTGATGTCTGTTCAGGACCCATCTTTCCCCCTGAGCCTGGAGTTCTTCCCGCCGAAGACGCCCGAAGGCATGCTCAAGCTGCGTGGCCAGCGCCAGGCCTTGTATGCGTTGAAGCCCGAGTTCTGCTCGGTCACCTTCGGCGCGGGCGGCTCCACACAAGAGGGCACGTTCGCCACCGTCGGTGAAATCCTGGCCGAAGGCGTGCGAGCGGCCAGCCATTTTTCGTGCATCGGCGCGACCCGTGCCACCGTGCGGGCGCAACTCGCAACCTTGCACGCCATGGGGGTGAAGCAGCTCGTGGCGCTGCGTGGCGACCTGCCGAGCGGCTACGGCGCGGGCGGCGAGTTTCAGTACGCGAGCGACCTGGTGGCTTTCATCCGCGCCGAGACCGGCGATGCCTTCCGGCTTGAAGTCGCGTGTTACCCCGAGGTGCATCCGCAGGCGCGGTCCCCCGAGTCCGACCTCAAGGCCTACGTGGCCAAGGTCAAGGCCGGCGCCGACTCGGCCATCACCCAGTACTTCTACAGCGCCGACGCCTACTTCCGCTTCGTCGAAGAAGCACGTGCCGCGGGGGCCGATATCCCCGTGGTGCCGGGCATCATGCCGATCGGCAGCTCGACGCAGCTCATGCGCTTCAGCGACGCCTGCGGCGCCGAGATCCCGCGCTGGATCCGGCTGCGGCTGCAGGGCTTCGGCGACGACGTGGCCTCGATCAAGTCCTTCGGGCTCGACGTGGTGACCTCGCTGTGTGAACAGCTGCGCCGCGGCGGCGCGCCGGGCCTGCATTTCTACACGCTGAACCAGAGTGCGGCGACGCTGGAGATCGCGCAGCGGCTGGGGCTGGGGGCCTGAGGGGGCACCCCTTTCAACGAACCTCTTTTTTCGTCGCCTTGAGCCCCCGGTCTGTTGCGACGGGGGGGCTGGCGATGGCTCCAGGCTGGGGCGGCTGGCCGAAAGTGCCGGTATTTTTATACATCTTCGTACATTTGCGTACATCCTCTGACATCTTCGCGTATCTGCCTCGCACCGCGCGTGCGCAACAGGCGTGGTTATTGCTTCAATCTGCTGGCGACCTGGGCCGAGTCGAGCACCGTTTCACCCATGGCGCGCCCATCCGCCTGCCCGCGGGCCGGGCTGTTCAGATTGCACCCAACCAGAACCTGCTATGCACCAAAAAGATGACGTGAAGCTGCCGAGCCGCCGGGCCCTGCTGGGCATGATCGGCCAGGTGGCCGGAGGGGCCACCATGTACCAGGCCATGAGCTCCATGGGTTATGCGGCCGAGTCCGATTACCGCAGCGCCGTGAAGCTGTCCCGCGCCAAGCCTGGCGCCACCGTGCTGGTATTGGGCGCGGGCCTGGCTGGCATGACGGCCGCCTACGAGCTGCGCGCGGCTGGTTATAAGGTCCAGATCCTCGAATTCAACCAGCGCGCCGGTGGCCGCAACTGGTCGCTGCGCGGCGGCGACCGCTACACCGAATTGGGTGGCGCCACGCAGAATGTGGATTTTGCGAAGGGCAATTACATCAACCCAGGCCCTTGGCGCATTCCCTACCACCACTACGCGGTGCTGGACTACTGCAAGCGGCTGGGCGTGGCGCTGGAACCGTTCATCCAGGTCAACTACAACGCCTACCTGCACAACACCAACGCCTTCGGCGGCAAGCCGCAGCGCTTTCGCCACGTGCAGACCGATCTGCAGGGCAACGTGGCCGAGCTGCTGGCCAAGGCCACCAACCAGGGCGGGCTGGACCAGGCCGTGACCAAGGAGGACCGTGAGCGCCTGCTGGAGGGCCTGAAGGCCTGGGGCACGCTGGACAAGGACTACCGCTACGTCGCCAGCAGCGCCACCAGCGACAAGCGCGGCTACGAGATCGACCCGGGCGGCGGCCTGATGCCGCTGGCCAAGCCCTCGCAGCCCATCGGCCTGAAGGACATCCTGGGCTCGGGCATGTGGGGGCAGGTCAACAGCGGCAACCTGTACGAGTTCCAGAGCGCCATCTTCGAGCCGGTGGGCGGCATGGACCAGATCGGCAAGGCTTTCGAACGCGAACTGAAGCCGCTGATCCGCTACAGCACCAAGGTCACCAAGATCGAGCAGTCGGCCAACAAGGTCACCGTCACCTATGTCGATGCCGACAAGGGCGGCGCGCCACGCCAGGCCAGCGCCGACTGGTGCGTGTGCACCATTCCGCTGTCCATCCTGAGCCAGATCGACGTGCAGGTGGGCGACCCCATGAAGAACGCCATCGCCGCGGTGCCGTATGGCGCCTCGGTCAAGGTGGGCCTGGAGTTCAAGCGCCGCTTCTGGGAGGAAGACGACCAGATCTATGGCGGCATCTCGCAGACCAACCTGCCGATCCGCAACATCTCCTATCCCTCCACGGGATTTTTCTCCAGTGGGCCGGGTGTGCTGCTGGGTTGCTACGCCTTCGACAACGCGCATGCCTTCCGCCTCACCGCCATGTCGCCCGAGGAGCGCGTGCGCGCGGCGCTGGAGATGGGCGCGCAAATCCACCCGCAGTACAAGAGCGAGTTCAAGACCGGTGTGGCGGTGGCATGGAACCGCGTGCCCTTCATCAACGGCTGCTACGCCCGCTGGACGGACGAGCTGCGCGAGCAGCACTACCAGAACCTGTGCGCTGTCGATGGCCGTATCGTTCTGGCTGGCGAGCATGCCTCCTACATCCCCGCGTGGATGGAAGGCGCCATCCTCTCGGCGCTGGACGCCATCCAGCGCCTGCACGCCAAGGCGCAGGCGGCTTGAAGCCCTGTATCGCCCCCCATCACTCATTCGTACGGAGCACCTCATGTTCAAACTCCTTCCTGCCGGCGCCATGGCGGCGGCCCTGCTGGCCGGCCTGTCGGCCACGCATGCGCAGACCACCGCACCGCAACCGGCCATGAGCAACCAGCAGCTGGTGGCCAGCTTTTCCACCAGCGCCGCGCGCTTCACCCAGCAGGGCGGCGAAACGCTCTACCGCAGCATCTGCCAGGGCTGCCACATGCCGGGCGGCGAGGGCGCACACAGCGGCGCCGGCTTCTTCCCCGACCTGCGCAAGAACCAGAGGCTGGCGGCCGGCGCCTACCCCGCGCTGGTGGTGCTGAACGGCCTGCACGGCATGCCACCCTTTGGCCACCAACTGGACGACCAGCAGGTGGCCGATGTGGTCAACTACATCCGCACCGATTTCGGCAATCAGTACAGTGATGCCCTGACGCCGCAGGCCGTCTCCGGCATGCGGTCCGCCACCAAATAAGCACTTCGAGGAACATTACCCATGACGTTTTCCATGACGTTTCCCTCCCTCCAGCGTACCGCTCTTGCCTGCGGCCTTGTGGCTGCCGCGGCCCTGGCCGGCTGCGCCAGTATCGGCGGCCAGGCCCCAGCCGAGGTGGTCCGCCACAAGATCCCCAACTCCAGCTTTCCCATTGCGGCCGCCATCGAGGTGCCGGCCGGCGCCACGCGTGTGCTGCTGTCCGGCAAGGTGCCGCCGCTGGTCGACAAGTCCAAGGCGCCTGCCGATCCGGCGGCCTACGGCGGCGACACCAAGGGGCAGACCATCGGCGTGCTCAAGGCCATCCAGGAGCAACTGGAGGGGCTGGGCCTGTCGATGAAGGACGTGGTGAAGATGCAGGTGTTCCTGGTGGGTGATCCGGCCAAGGGCGGCAAGATGGACTTCGCCGGCTTCATGGAGGGCTACACCCAGTTCTTCGGCCCCGCGGCGAACCAGCCCAACCTGCCCACGCGCTCGGCGCTGCAGGTGGCGGCGCTGGCCAACCCCGCCTACCTGGTGGAGATCGAAGTCGAGGCCGTACGCCTGGCCAAGTGAGTCGTCTCGCGATGGCGTTCCAAGGGCGCCGCGGCCACGCACGCTACAAGGTGTGTGTCACCAGCCTGAAGTCCGCGTCGTCCGGATAGGGCTTCACCACAAAACCCAGATTGCGCATCAGCTTGAGCATGTTCGGGTTTTGTGCCAGCACCAGGCCTTCCATTTCCTGCAGGCCTTTCTCGCGCGCGAAGTCCATGATGGACAACATCAGGCGCGAGCCCAGGCCCTTGCCGCTGAAGGCATCGGCCACCGCCAGCGAGAACTCGCAACTCGTGCGGTCCGGGTTGGTGATGTAGCGCGACACACCCACGATGCGCGAGGTCTCGGTGGTCTCGCCGTCGGCATCGGTCTGGCGTTCGCGCACCACCGCCACCAGGGCCATCTCGCGGTCGTAGTCGATCAGCGTGAAGCGCGACAGCATGGTCGGCGGCAGCTCGTGCATCGAGGAGACGAAGCGGAAGTAGCGGCTTTCGGGCGAGAGTTCGCGCACGAACTGCTGCAGCATGGTGGCGTCGTTGGGGTGCACCGGGCGCACCGTGTATTCGCCACCTCCGCTAACACGGGGCAACGGCCACACCTGTTCATGCTGCGCGGGGTAGGGCAGGATGGCCAGGTGGTTGTAGGCCCGGGCCGTCGGCGGCGCGTTGTCGACCACGATGCGTGCGTCCACCGCCAGCGCGCCGGATTCGTCGACGATGATGGGGTTGATGTCCATCTCGCGCAACTGCGGCAGTTCACACACCATCTCGGATACGCGCAGCAGCACCTGCTCCAGCGCCTCCATGTCGATCGCCGCGGCGCCGCGCCATGCGCCCAGGGTCTCGGCCACGCGGGCACGCGCGATAAGGTGCTGCGCGAGGAAGCGGTTCAGCGGTGGCAGCTCCATCGCGCGGTCGTTCAGCAGCTCGATCATGGTGCCACCGGCGCCGAAGGCGATCACCGGGCCGAACGGGTCGTCGGTGACCAGGCCGATGTAGACCTCGCGTCCGCGCTTCTGGCCCGACATGTTCTGGATGGTCACGCCGTTGATGCGCGCTCGCGGCTGCAGCCGGGTCACGGTCTGCACCATGTCGTTGTAGGTGTCGCGCACACCCACGGCATTGAGCACGTTGAGCGCCACGCCCTGCACGTCGGACTTGTGCGGGATGTCGGGCGAGTCGATCTTGAGCGCCACCGGGTAGCCGAGCTGGCTGGCGATCAGCATGGCCTCGTTGGCGCTACGGGCCAGGATGGTGCGGGTGACGGGGATGTGGAAGGCCGCCAGCAGCGCCTTCGACTCCATCTCGGTCAGCACCTTGCGGCGCTCGGCCAGCACAGCTTCGATCAACAGGCGTGCGCCTTCCACATCGGGCTGGGCCAGGCTGGCTTCCAGCGGCGACGGCGTCTGCTGCAGCAACTGCTGGTTCTGGTAGAAGGACGCGATATTGCCGAACGCGCCGACCGCCGCCTCGGGCGTGCGGAAGCTGGGGATGGCCGCCGCGTTGAGGATGCCGCGCGCCGCGCCGACGCTCGCTTCGCCCATCCAGCAGCTCAACAGCGGCTTGCCCAGGCTGCCCTGCACCTCGGCCAGCGCCTGGGCAACGGCTGCGCCGTCATGGTTGACCTTGGGTGAATAGATGGCCAGCACGCCATCGATCTGCGGCGCCTTGCCGGCCGCTTCCACCGCCAGGCGGAAATGCGCGGGGCTGGCCTCTTCGGACAGGTCGATCAGGTCCAGCAGCGAAGCCGCTGGCGCCAGCTGCGGACGCAGCGCGGCGGTCTGCTCGGTGGTGAGTGTGCCGAGCTGCAGTTCGATCTCGCTGATCCAGTCGGCGGCCAGCACGCCCGGGCCGCCGCCATTGGTGACGATGGCCAGGCGCCGCCCCACCGGCCGGTAGCGCGAGGCCAGGCACTTGGCGGCGGAGAACAGCTGCACGAACGAGCGTACGCGCACGGCCCCCGCACGCCGCAGCGCCGCGTCGAACACGTCGTCGCTGCCGACGATGGAGCCCGAATGTGTGAGCGCGGCCTGGTTGCCCGCGGCCTTGCGGCCGGCCTTCAGCACCACCACCGGCTTGGCGCAAGCGGCGGCGCGCAGCGCACTCATGAAGCGCCGCGCATGGGTGATGCCTTCGAGGTAGACCACGATGCTGCGCGTCTGCGGATCGGAGGCCAGGAAGTCGAGCACCTGCGCCATGTCCACGGCGGTCTGCGGCCCGAGCGAGACCACGGCCGAGAAGCCCACGCCGTTTTGCCGCGCCCAGTCGAGGATGGAGGCGGTGAGCGCACCCGACTGCGACACCAGGCCGAGTGTGCCCGGCGCACCCAGCGGCCCGGCCACGCTGGCATTGAGCTGCAGGTGCGGGCGCTGGAAGCCCAGGCAGTTCGGGCCGAGCAGGTGCAGGTTCTCGCGGCGGGCGATCTGCTGCAGCTCAGTGGCCTGCGCAGCATCGATGCCGGAGGAGATGACCAGGGCCGCGCGGCATTTGATGCGGCCGGCGATTTCCAGCGCGCCGGCCACTTCACCCGCGGGCAGGGCGATCACCGCCAGGTCGGCATGCACCTGGGCCAGGTCGGCCAGGGTGCCGCTGGTGTGGGTGTCGAGAAAGCTCAGCGTACCGGCGAAGCGCTGGGCGCGCAGCGCGGCGTGCAGCACCCGGGCCTGCGGTGTCTGGTCGCTCGTGTCGTCGGGCTTGCCACCGAGCACCACGATGGCGCTGGGACTGAAAAGAGGGGAGAGGAAGTGTTTGTCCATGGGCTTGCGGTCCGGCGCACCAATCGGCGCATCAATCGGCGCATCAACGACGCTGCACGGCGTCGCCCGGCGCGTAGTCGGCAGCCTTCAGCGGGCTGCGCGCGGCAATGAAGCCGCGCAGCACGTCTGCGTCGACGAAGCCGCTGTCGACATAGGCCTTGTGGCCTACCAGCTTGGGGTAACCGTCGCCGCCCACGGCCTGGAAGGTATTGACGGCCATGCGGTAGGTCTTGGCCGGGTCGATGTCGGCGCCCTTGATGCGGGCGCTGCGCACCACGCCGCCGCTGATGACCAGCTGGATGCCGGCGAACTGCGGGAACGCGCCCGAGCCGACCGACATCTTGGCCGCGGCATTCAGGTAGTCCATCACCTCGGCGCCACTGAAGTCGACGGTGGCGATGGTGTTGCCGAAGGGCTGGACCTTGAGCACGTCCTTGTAGGTCAGCACGCCGGCGGGAAGCGAGTCGCGCACGCCGCCGGAATTGACCACCGCGAAATCGGCATAGGTCTTGTCCATCATCGACAGGCCGACCAGCACACCCATGGCCGCCGGCTGGGCCCGGACCACGCCGCGGTCGCCTTCGATACGGGCGTCGCTGCTGCCGACCTGCGCGCCGAGCTTTTCCTGGCCCACGTTCTGGTGGGGCGTGAGCATGGCCAGCATGGTCGGGTCTTCGGCAATCTCACTGGTGTAGAAGGCCTTGGCGGGCTTGCCGTCGGCGCCCTGCACGGTCTTCTTGAGGTTGATCGGGATCAGCGCGTAGCGCACCAGCTTGAACTCGCCGTTGCGGTAGGTGAAGTCGGCGCGGCCCACGTATTTGCCCCACTCGTGGGCCTGCACGATCCAGGTGCCGTTTTGCCGGTCGGGCGCGCAGGGGGTGCCGGGCACATAGGCCTCGTCGCGCACGTTCTCGGTCTTCATGCAGACAGGGTTCTGCGAATGGCCGCCGACCACCAGGTCGATGCCGCTCACGGCACGCGCCATCTCCACGTCGCCCTCGGCCTGGCTGCCGTGCCGGCCGTCGACATAGTGGCCCATGTGGGTGGCGGCGATCACCACGTCGGCCTGGGCACGCAGCTCTGGCACGACGCGGCGCGCCTCGGCGATCACGCTGCGGAATTCGAGGCCCTTGACGTTGTCGGGGCTGACCATCTTGTAAGTGTCTTCGGTGGTCAGGCCCATCACGCCGATGCGCACGCCATGCGCGCCGCCGACGGTGAAGACCTTGTAGGGCGCGAACATGCGCTGTCCGTTGTCGTAGATGTTGGCCGACAGCATCGGGAAGCTGGCGAGCTTGCGCTGCATCTCCAGCACCGCGCGGGGTTTGTCGAATTCGTGGTTGCCCACCGCCATGGCGTCGAACTTCAGCAGGTTCATGCCCTTGAAGTCGGGCACGGCGTCCTGCAGGTCGGATTCGGGTACGCCGGTGTTGATGTCGCCACCGCTGAGCAGCAGCACCGAGCCGCCGCTGGCCGCGACTTCGGCGCGGACCTGGTCCACCACGGTCTTCTGCGCGGACAGGCCATATTCGCCGTCGCTGTTCTTCCAGAAGCGGCCATGGTGGTCGTTGGTGTGCAGGATGGTGATGTTGTAGGTCTTGTCCTTTTCAGGGCCTCCACCGCCCGGGGTGGAGCAGGCCGCGAGTGCGACGACGAGGGTCGCGAGAAGAACGTTGGCAAGGCCCGGTACGCGGATTTTCATGGTGACTCCAGAGGTGGATGGACAAGAAGGGGCGTTGCTTATTTGCCGCCGCGCAGTTCACGCATGCGCTCTTCGAAATAACTTCCGACGGTGTAGCGGTCGGACAAGACCACCTCGCGCCGCGGGTGCAGGAACAGCGGCATCGAGACCCGCGACTTCAGCCGGTCCGCGCCGGTGGGGTTGAGCACGCGGTGCGTGGTCGACGGGTAGTAGCCGCCCGAGGCTTCGGCCAGCATGTCGCCGATGTTGACGATCAGCAGCCCGAAGTCGCAGGGCGCGTCGATCCAGCCCCCGTCCTGCCCGCGCACCTGCAGGCCGGGCTCGGTGGCGGCGGGCAGGATGGTCAGCAGGTTGATGTCCTCATGCGCGGCCGCGCGCACGCTGCCCGGTGTCTCCGGCGCCAGCAAGGGCGGGTAGTGCAGCACACGCAGCAGGGTCTGGTCGCAGCCTTCGATCATGCGCGGCAGCGGCTCGGTGTAACGAGCGCGGACTTCCGGCGGGGAGTTGTCTTCTACCCACTGCAGCAATTGCGCCGCCAATGTACTGCCGGCCGCGTAGTAGCGCCGCGCCGCGTCGGACACCTCGGCCGGGTAGCGGCCCCAGGGGTAGATGTGGAAGAACTCCTTCAGGTCCCGCTGCGTGTGGTTCTTGGCGGTTTCCGAGACGGCGGGTGAAAAATAGCCGTCGAGTTTGACCGGGTCTTGCGCATACCGGTGCTTGGCATCGGAGGCAAAAAACGCGAGCCATTCGGCATAGATGCCCTGCACCAGATACTGGTCCAGCGGATGGTGGGACAACACGCCGAAGCCGGTCTCGGCCAGGCTGCGGCAGAAGTCTTGCGCCGCGGTGGCGCTGCGGTAGTCGACGATCGGGAGCTGCATGGCGGTCTCCTGCTCAAATGATGGCTAACGGGGCAGCCAACTGGACATCAGCACGTCTTCCAGCAAGGTGTTGCAGGCCTCGGCCTGGACCTGCATGCAGACCTGGGTGAGCGGCTTGTCGGACCAGCCGGCGTGCGCGTAGATGTCGCGGCGCTTCATCATGGTCTGGCCCTGGGCCAGGCCGTCGGTGGCAACGCGGATGACGCCGGACTCGAGGGCGAACAGCTCCGGCTGCACCAGGTAGACGAAGGCCAGCACGTCGTGGCCGAAGCTGCCGTGGATCTTGGCCACATGCGGGTAGAGGCCGCTGTAGAAGTTGGCGTAGAAGCCGACGGCATGGTGCAGCACGTCGGTGGCGATGTGCTGCTGCTTGTCGGCGATCTTCTTGAACAAGGCCAGCGGCAGGATCACGCGGTGCGTCACGTCCAGGCCGACCATGGTGAGCTTCCAGCCCGCGGTGAACACATGGTCCGCGGCATGCGGGTCGTTCCACACATTGGCTTCGGCCACCGGCGAGACGTTGCCGGGCTCGGCCACGGTGCCGCCCATGATGATGACTTCCTTCAGCAGGGACGTCAGCCGCGGCTCCAGCTTCAGGGCCAGGCTCAGGTTGCCCAGCGGGCCGACGGCGACCAGGGTGATCTCACCGGGCTGGGCGCGCGCCATGTCGACGATGAACTGGGCGCTGGAGCGCGGGTCCAGCCGGTTGGCGGTGGGCTGGCGCGATGGCAGGTTGCCCAGGCCGTCGTCGCCATGGATGGACGCCGGAGGCGGCTCGCCGGGCTTGACCCAGGGGGTGGCCACGCCCTGGGTCACCGGCACGTCGTGGCCGGCGATGGCGGTGAGGTAGAGCGCGTTGATGGCGGCCTGCTCTACCGTGACGTTGCCGAAGGTGGTGGTGATGCCGACCACCTCGATGTCCGGGTGGGCCAGCGCGAAGTACAAGGCCATGGCGTCGTCCACGCCGGGATCGGTATCGAAAATGACTTTGCGGGGTTTGCTCATGGCGGATGTCTCTTGGATAGGGTAAGTGTGCGACGCGGCGCCAGCGCTCTAGCGTGATTTGACGAACGGCACACCAATGGCCTTGGGCGCGATCGACTTGGCCATGAAGCCCGCCAGAATGATAACGGTGACGACGTAGGGAATCATCTGGATCAGCGAGCCAGGCACCTTGCCGACCACCGGCAGGGCCACGCCTTCGAGCTGGATCTGCAGGGAGGTGAAAAACGCGAACATCAGGCAGCCGATGGCGGTGTGCGTGGCGCGCCAGCTGCCGAACACCAGCGCCGCCAGGGCCAGGAAGCCATTGCCCGCCGACATGTCGCGCAGGAAGAAACCAGTCTGCACGATGGCCAGGTAGCTGCCCGACAGGCCGCATAACACGCCGCCCACCAGCAGGGCCAGGTAGCGCGTGCGGCCGACGTGGATGCCGGCGGTGTCGGCGGCATGCGGGTTGTCGCCCACCGCGCGCAGGCGCAGGCCGAAGCGGGTGTGGTTCACCACCCAGTGCACCAGCGGCACCGCCAGGAACGCCAGGTAGACCAGGATGGTGTGGCCGCCGAGCAGTTCGCGCAGCAGCCAGCCCAGGCCGGGCACGTCGGCCAGGGCCTGCGCGCCGGGAATGTTGAGCACCGCAAACCGGCCCTCGTCCAGCGAAGGCGAGCGGCCGCCCTGCTGGAAGAAGAACTGCGCCAGCACGAAGGTCAGGCCGCTGACCGCGATGTTGATGGCCATGCCCGACACCAGCTGGTTGCCGCGTTGCTGGATGCAGACATAACCGTGCAGCAGCGCCAGCATGCAGGACACGGCAATGCCGGCGAGCAGGCCGAGCCACGGATTCTGCGTGGCATAGGCGACCGAAGCCGAGGCGAAGGCGCTGCCCAGGATCTTGCCTTCCAGGCCGAGATCCACGATGCCCGAACGCTCGGCGAACAGGCCGCCCAGCGCGGCGAACAGCAGCACCGGCGCGCCGCGCACCATGGCCACGAGGATGCTGGAGAGTTGGATGCTGTCCATCAGGCGGTGCTCGGTTTCTTCATTTTGCGCAGCAGGCCGGCCACCGCCGGGGCGTAGAGGTTTTCCATGGCGCCGCAAAACAGGATCACCAGCCCCTGGATGAACACGAAGGTCTCGGGCGGGATGTTCGACTTCTCCAGCGACAGGTCGAACCCGCCCTGGATCAGGCCGCCGAACAGCACGGCCGACAGCAGCATGCCGATCGGATGGTTGCGTCCCATCAGGGCCACGGCGATGCCGATGTAGCCCGCGCCCGCGGTGAAGTTCAGTCCCAGTTGGTGCGCGGAGCCCATTTCGCTGTTGACCGCGGCCATGCCCGCCAGCGCGCCGGACACGGCCATCACGCCGATGACCACGCCCTTGATCGACACCCCCGCATAGTGCGCGGCATGCGGGTTGAGCCCTACCGCGCGGATGCCGTAACCCCAGGTGGTGCGCCGCATCACCAGCGCATACACCGCCAGCGCGGCCAGCGCCAGCAGGAAGCTGATGTTCACCGGTGTCTGGCCCAGCACGGGCAGCCATTCGTTGAGCCGCGGCAGCCAGCCGGATGCGGCGAACTGGCGGCTGGCGGTGGTTTGCTGGCCCACCGGGATCAGCAGGCTCACGATGACGTAGTTCATCAGCGACGCGGCGATGAAGTTGAACATGATGGTCGTCACCACGATGTGGCTGCCGCGCCTGGCCTGCAGATAACCCGGCAGGAACGCCCAGGCGGCACCGAACAGCGCGCTGCACGCGATGGCCAGCGGAATCACCACCCATGGGCCCCAGTGGGCGTCCATGTTCAGCACCACCAGGGCCATGCCCAGGCCGCCGACGTACATCTGGCCTTCGCCGCCGATGTTGAACAGGCCGGTGTGCAGCGCGAAGGCCACGCCCAACGCGGTGAAGATGAAGGTGGTGGCGTAGAACAGCGTGTAGCCCAGGCCTTCGGGGTTGAGGAAGGCGCTGTTGACCAGGATGCCCAGCGATTCCAGCGGGCTCTCGCCCAGTGCGTAGATCACCAGGCCCGCCACCAGCAGCGCCGAGAGCAGGTTCAGGATCGGCAGCAGCAGGCTGGTGGCCCAGCGGGGAAGGTCTTGTGGGTTCATGGGCTGACCGTCTGGCTCACGCCGCCCATCATCAGGCCGATGCGTGTGGTGTCGAAGTCCTGCGCGGCGAGTTCACCGGTCATGCGTCCGCCGCACATCACGATGATGCGGTCGGCCAGCACCCGGATTTCCTCGAGTTCCACCGACACCAGCACGATGGCGATGCCCGCATCGCGCAGTGCCAGCAGCCGGCGGTGGATGGTGTCGATGGAGCCGATGTCCACGCCCCGGGTGGGCTGGCCGATCAGCATCAGGGTCGGGCGGGCGGCGATTTCGCGGCCCAGCACCACCTTTTGCTGGTTGCCGCCCGACAGCAGCCCGACGCGCAGTTGCGGGTCGGCGGGGCGCACATCGAATTCCCGCACCAGCCGCTCGGCATGCGCGAGGATGGCCTCGGGCTTGAGCAGCCCGCGTGCCGCGAATGCGGCGTCCTTCTGGTGCCCCAGGATGGCGTTGAGCGCGACCGAGTTGGCCTTGACCAGGCCTTCGCGCAGCCGGTCTTCCGGGGCATGGGCGATGCCCAGCGTGCGGTACACCGCGGGCAGGCCGTCGGCGTCGTGTCGCCCCGCGTAGGGCAGGCGCTGGTCCTGGTAGCGCAGTTCGCCGCTGCTGGGCAGGCGCATGCCGGCCAGCACTTCGAGCAGTTCCGACTGGCCGTTGCCCGAAACCCCGGCAATGGCGACGATTTCACCCGCGCGCACGCTGAAGTTCAGCTTGTCGAGCAGCTTCACGCCCTGGGCGTTGTGCAGGTTCAACTGCGCCACTTCAAGCACCACCGCACCAGGCTGGTAGGGCGCGCGCGGCAGGCTCGATTCGATAGCGCGGCCGATCATCAGTTGGGCCACGGCTTCGCGGCTGCTGGTGGCGGTATCGACTTCACCCACCACGGTGCCGGCGCGCATCACGGTCACGCGGTCGGTGAGCGCAAAAATCTCCTGCAGCTTGTGGGTGATGAGGATGATGGTCTTGCCCTGGTCGCGGAAGACCCGCAAGATGGCAAACAGCGCATCGGTCTCTTGCGGCGTGAGCACGGCCGTGGGTTCGTCCAGGATCAGGATGTCCGCGCCGCGGTAGATCAGCTTGAGGATTTCCACCCGCTGCTGCGCGCCGACCGACAGGTTTTCCACCCGGGCGTTGGGGTCGACTTCCAGCTTGTATTGGCTGCCGAGTTCGCGCAGGCGTTTTTCAGCCGCCTTGAAACTGGTGTCGAGCACCAGCGCGCCTTCCACGCCCAGCATGATGTTTTCCAGCACGGTGAAGGTGTCCACCAGCATGAAGTGCTGGTGGATCATGCCGATGCCGCGGCGTATCGCTTCCTGGCTGTTGCGCATCGGCGCCGGTTCGCCGTTCAACAGGATCTGCCCGCTGTCGGCGTGGTAGTAGCCGTACAGGATGCTCATCAGCGTGGACTTGCCCGCGCCGTTTTCTCCGACGATGCCGTGGATCGAGCCCTTGCGGATCTGGAAACTCACATCGGCATTGGCCTTGACCGCGCCGAACTGTTTGCAGATGCCCTTGAATTCCACCACGGGCACGCCCGGCGGCGCGCCTTCGCCATGCGTGACCAAGGCCACGGTGGTTTAAACCGGGCAGCTGTTGGCGGCGCGGTAGTCCACGACCTTGACCTTGCCGGCCTTGATGTCGGCGGCGGCCTGCTTGATGCGGGCTTCCATTTCCGGCGAGATGAGCTTGCGGTTGTTTTCGTCCAGCGCCCAGTCCACGCCGCCTTCTTTCAGTCCCTTGCTGGTGACGCCGGCGGCCCAGGTGCCGTTCTTGATGCTCATGAAGCCGTCGTAGGTGGCGTTGTCCACGCGCTTGAGCATGGAGGTGAGGATGTAGCCGGGGTAGAGCGGGTTCTGGTTGGAGTCGACACCGATGCCCAGCTTGCCCTTGTCCTTCACGGCTTGCAGCGCGCCCATGCCGCTGCCGCCGGCGGCGGCAAACACCACGTCCACGCCCCGGTCGAACTGGGCCCGGGCCAGTTCGCCGCCCTTGGCCGGGTCGCTCCAGGCCGCAGGGGTGTTGCCCACCATGTTCTGGGTGACTTCGATCTTGGAATCGATCGCCTTGGCGCCCTGGGCGTAGCCGCAGCCGAAGGCACGGATCAAGGGCACGTCCTGGCCGCCGATGAAGCCGATCTTTTGCGATTTGCTGGCCAGGGCGGCCGCGACGCCCACCAGGTAGGAACCTTCCTGTTCCTTGAAGGTCACCGAGTTGACGTTGTCGCCCTTGACCTCGTCGTCGATGATCATGAACTTGACCTTGGGGAATTCCTTGGACACGGTGGTCACGGCGTTGGTCATCGAGAAACCGATGGACACCACCAGGTCGACGTTCTTGCGCGCCATCTGGCGCAGGACCTGTTCGCTTTGCGCGTTCGAATTGACCTCGGCTTCGATGTAACCGATCTTGGTCTCTTTCTTGAAGCGTTCAGCGCCCTCGTAGGCCGACTGGTTGAACGATTTGTCGAACTTGCCGCCGCCGCCGTAGATCAGCGCCAGTTTGGGATCGGCGGCATGCGCGGCAAAGGTGCACACAGCAGCAACGAGAGCCAGGGAGGTGAAGGCGATTTTTTTCATATCAGGCGCAACAGTGGAGGAAGGTTGAAGAGATTTTGCAATGCAATAAGCTTGCCAGAAAAGTTGCGTGCCTGGTATTGGCAGTATCGGTAGTAACGGGGGCAACAGGGTGTCAGCCACCCGATTCCAGCGTGGAGGTGGCATGTTTGTCTTGCGCCAGCCGTTCCACCAGCTGCGTCAACGCGGCCTGCAGCACGGGCTTGAGGGTGTAGGGCGGGTTGATGAGGAACATGCCGCTGGCCGGCAGGCCAGGGCGCTTGGTTTCGCCGGCGGCGTCGGTGGTGATCTTGCTCGACTTGACCGTCAGCGTGGCATGCAGCCAGCTCTTGCCGGCCCGGGTGGCCAGGGTCTTCAGCTTGCGCGGCAGGTCGTGCGCCTCGGGCCGCGGGATGATCGGGTACCAGACGGCATAGGTGCCGGTGGCGAAGCGCTTGAGGTTTTCGTTGACCATCTCGGCCACGCGGCCGTAGTCGCTCTTGATCTCGTAGCTCGGGTCGCACAGCAAAAAGGCGCGGCGGCTCGGCGGTGGCAGGAACTTGCGCACGCCTTCGAAGCCGTCTTCGCGGAACACGGCGATCTGCCGGCCGGCCTCGAGCTGCGCCACGTTGGCCGACAGGGTCTTGGCGTCGGTCGGGTGCAGCTCGAACAGCTTGAGCCGGTCGTGGTCGCGCAGCAGGCGCTGCATGATGAAGGGCGAGCCGGGGTAGACCTTGCGCCCGCTGGGGGCGTTGAAGCTGGCCACCATGTCGAGGTAGTCCTGCAGCACCGGGGCCAGGGCGGGGGCGTCCTTGGGCGCGTTCAACAGGCGCAGCACGCCGTCGGCCGCCTCGCCGCTGGTTTCAGCGTAGTCGCCGTCGAGCCGGTACAGGCCGGCACCGGCGTGGGTGTCCAGCACGGCCAGCGCGGCTTCTTTTTCGGTGAGGTGCTTGAGGGCGGCGATCACGACCATGTGTTTGAGCACATCGGCGTGGTTGCCTGCGTGGAAGGCGTGGCGGTAACTAAACATGCCCCGATGGTAACTCTTACCCCACTGCCCCAGAAATTTGTATAATGCGAGGTTCCGCAGCGAATGGCTGGCCCCGCGGCGGAATTCACTCCCACCTAAGAGGTTTCCTTCAGAGAAACACCGACCGTGGAAAAGGGCTTCCAGGACGCCAATCCCTATAGATTGGCCAAACCAACTTTCTTCAAAGAGAAAACTCATGACCAAGACCTTCAGCGCCAAACCCGCTGACGTGGTGCACGAGTGGTTTGTGATTGACGCGACCGACAAGGTCCTCGGACGAGTAGCCAGCGAAGTTGCTCTCCGTTTGCGCGGCAAACACAAGGCCATTTACACGCCTCACGTCGATACCGGTGACTTCATTGTCATCATCAACGCAGCCCAGCTGCGCGTGACCGGCGCCAAGCCGCTCGACAAGATTTACTACCGTCACTCCGGTTACCCAGGCGGCATCACTGCCACCAACTTCCGTGACATGCAAGCCAAGCACCCAGGCCGCGCCCTGGAAAAGGCCGTCAAGGGCATGCTGCCCAAGGGCCCGCTCGGTTACGCCATGATCAAGAAGCTCAAGGTATACGGCGGTGCTGAGCATCCGCACACTGCCCAACAGCCTAAAGTGCTGGAACTCTAAGGAGCATTCTGATGATTGGTGAATGGAACAATGGCACCGGCCGTCGCAAATCGAGCGTCGCCCGCGTGTTCATCAAAAAAGGTACCGGCAAGATCACGGTCAACGGCAAAGACATCCAAAGCTTCTTTGGCCGCGAAACCTCGATCATGATTGCCAAGCAGCCCCTGGTGCTGACCAACCATGTCGAAACCTTCGACATCCAGGTCAACGTGCACGGTGGTGGTGAGTCCGGCCAGGCCGGCGCAACCCGCCACGGCATCACCCGCGCGCTGATCGACTACGACGCAACCCTGAAGCCGGCTCTGAGTCAGGCTGGTTTCGTCACACGTGATGCACGTGAAGTCGAACGTAAGAAGGTCGGTCTGCACTCCGCACGCCGCCGTAAACAGTTCTCGAAGCGTTAAGCCTCAGAGTTGTTCAAAAACCGCCTTCGGGCGGTTTTTGCGTTCCTGGCCTTGCGGCACGCCCCAAAGACCGCACTTGCGTCACCGGCAAATTGAAAGCCCCAAGCTTTGCTCGGCTAATTGCAGTAGCATCGCCCTATTAACGGAGTACCCACCATGAGCGCAGTTGCCGAAAACATCCAGACCGAAATGCCTGCACCGATCGTGTTCACCGACAGCGCGGCTGCCAAGGTGGCTGATCTGATCGCCGAGGAGGGCAACCCCGAGCTCAAGCTGCGCGTGTTCGTGCAGGGCGGCGGCTGCTCCGGCTTCCAGTACGGCTTCACCTTCGACGAGATCACCAACGAAGACGACACCACCATGACCAAGAATGGCGTGTCGCTGCTGATCGACGCCATGAGCTACCAGTACCTGGTTGGTGCCGAGATCGACTACAAGGAAGATCTGCAGGGCGCCCAGTTCGTCATCAAGAACCCCAACGCCACCAGCACCTGCGGCTGCGGCTCGAGTTTTTCGGCTTGATTTCCCTCTGACTTCCCGCCGACGGCCGCCTACGGGCGGCTTTTTCTTGGCCTGAATCTTCTGTGCCCATGCAAGACGAAAAATCGAACAAGTTGCTGTTGTGGCTGGTGGCCATCGGCTTCTTCATGCAGACCCTGGACGCCACCATCGTCAACACCGCGCTGCCGGCCATGGCCCGCAGTCTCGGCGAGAGCCCGCTGCGCATGCAGTCGGTGCTGGTGGCGTATTCGCTGACCATGGCCATGCTGATTCCGGCCTCGGGCTGGATGGCCGACCGTTTCGGCACGCGCCGGCTGTTCGTTGTGGCGATCGGGCTATTCACGCTGGGTTCGCTGTGCTGCGCGCTGTCGCACAGCCTGTCGCAACTGGTGGCCTCGCGGGTGTTGCAGGGCCTGGGCGGCGCCATGCTGCTGCCGGTGGGGCGGCTGGCGGTGCTGCGCGCCTTTCCCAAGGAGCAGTTCCTGCAGGCCATGAGTTTCGTGGCCATTCCCGGCCTGATCGGCCCGCTGATCGGCCCCACGCTGGGCGGCTGGTTGGTGCAGTACGCCACTTGGCACTGGATCTTCCTGATCAACCTGCCGGTGGGCGTGATCGGCTGTTTGGCCACCCTGAAGTTCATGCCCGAAGGCCACATCGACGACGTGAAGCCGTTCGACTTCGGCGGCTACCTGCTGCTGGCTTTCGGCATGGTCAGCATTTCGCTGTCGCTCGACGGCCTGTCCGAACTGGGCCTGCGCCAGGCCTCGGTGCTGGTGCTGCTGGTGTTCGGCATGGCCAGCCTGGTGGCCTACTGGCTGCGCGCCGCGCGCCGGCCCGATCCATTGTTTTCGCCGCATCTCTTTTCCATTCCGTCACTGAGCATCGGCCTGCTGGGCAATCTGTTCGCGCGGCTGGGCAGCAGCTGCATGCCGTTCCTGATTCCGTTGCTGCTGCAGGTGAGCATGGCTTATCCGCCATCCGAGGCCGGCATGATGATGCTGCCGGTGGCCATTGCCGGCATGTTCACCAAGTCGTTCGCCACGCCGCTGATCAAGCGCCTGGGCTACCGCCGCGTGCTGGTGGGCAATACCGTGCTGGTCGGGTTGCTGATGTCCAGCTTCGCGCTGGTGGATGTGGGCCAGCCGGTGTGGCTGCAACTGCTGCAGCTGGCCTGCTTCGGCATGGTCAATTCGCTGCAGTTCACGGCCATGAACACCGTCACGCTGAAAGACCTGGACGGCCCCCTGGCCAGCAGCGGCAACGGCCTGTTGTCGATGGTGCAGATGTTGTCGATGGGCATGGGCGTGGCGGCGGCGGGTGCGGTGCTGTCGGCCTACACCGGCTTCTTTACGCCTGCCGGGCCGGAGCAGACGCTGCGCGCTTTCCATGCCACCTTTGCCACCATGGGGCTGATGACGGTGGCTTCGGCCTGGATCTTCTGGCAACTGCCGCCGGGCACCGATGCAAGCACCAAACCCAAGGCCGAGTCGATGATCGACGTGGCCTGATCGAGATTCAGGCCGGGTAGATCGCGCCGAGCACGCGTTCACCCTTGGCGCCGGTCACGCTGGCCAGGTTGCCGGGGCGGCGCAGCATGGTCTGGCGCGCAAGCCAGGCGAAGGCCGCGGCTTCCACTTCGAGCGGCGGCAGGCCGTGGTGTTCGGACGAACGCACCGCCACCTTTGGCAACAGGGCCTGCAGGCGTTGCATCAGCCGGGTGTTGAGTGCACCGCCGCCGCAGACGATCAGCGACTGGCTGCCCCTGCCATACCGGGCCATGTCGGCCGCGCAGGCACTGGCGGTGAATTCGGTCAGCGTGGCCTGTACGTCGACCGGTGCCAGCGTGGCGAACGGCGCCAGTTGCTGCGCCAGCCAGGCCGGGTTGAACAGGTCGCGGCCAGTGCTCTTGGGCAGTGCCTTGGCCAGATACGGGGCGGCCAGCAGGCTCGCCAGCAGATTTGGGACCACCGTGCCTTGCGCCGCCCAGGTGCCGCCGCGGTCGAAGGGCTGGCCGGTGTGCTGCTGGCACCAATAGTCCATCAGCGCATTGCCTGGGCCGCAGTCGAAGCCGAGCAGCGGATCTGTGGCGGCGCCGCCGAGCACGCTCAGGTTGGAGATGCCGCCGATGTTCAGCACCGCCAGCGCCTCGCCGGGCGTGCCGAACACCTCACGGTGGAAGGCCGGCGCCAGCGGCGCGCCCTGGCCACCAGCGGCCACGTCGCGGCTGCGGAAGTCGGCCACCACGTCGATGCCGGTGAGTTCGACCAGCAGCGCGGGGTTGTTCAACTGCAGCGTGTAGCCGCCGGCCATGCCTTGCTGAGGTTGGGCGTCGAATTCCTGCGGCCGATGGCGTACCGTCTGGCCGTGGGCGCCGATGGCGGTGATCTGCGCGGATGGCAGGTTGGCGGTGCGCAGCAGGCCTGCGACCACCGCGGCATAGACCCGCACCAGCGCATTGGCGGCCAGGGCCCCGCGGTGCAGCTCGTTGTCGCCGGGGCTGTTGAGCGCCAGCAGTTCGGCCCTGAGTTCACCGGGAAAAGGGGCGGCGGCGTGGCATAACACGCGCGGGCGGTCGCCGGCGAAGTCTGCCAGCACGCCGTCCACACCGTCGAGCGAGGTGCCCGACATCAGCCCGATGTAAAGCTCAGGCATCGCTGAACCCGGCCTTATTGGGCGCTGGCCTGCTGGATGGTGGCCGCGGTGGTCAGTTGCTGGCGCATCACCGATGCCAGCTGGTTGAACGCCGGCCGTGCCGCCGTCGACACCGGGCGGCTGTCGTTCTGCTTGGCCAGGGTCATCGGGTCCTGGTGCACGCCGTTCACGCGAAACTCGAAATGCAGATGCGGCCCGGTGGCCCAGCCGGTCATGCCGACGTTGCCGATGTGGTCGCCCTGGCTCACGGCCTGGCCCTTGCGCACGTCGATGCGGCTCAGGTGGGCGTAGACCGTGGTGTTGGCATTGCTGTGCTTGACGAAGATCACATTGCCGTAGCCGTTTTGCTCGCCGGCGAATTCGATCACGCCATCACCGATCGAACGCACCGAAGTGCCGGTCGGCGCCGCGTAGTCCACGCCCAGGTGGGCGCGCCATTGCTGCAGGATCGGGTGCATGCGCATCGTGAAGCCGCTGGTGATGCGCGAGAACTCCACCGGCGAAGTGAGAAAGGCGTGGTGCAGGCTCTGGCCTTCCAGCGTGTAGTAGCTGCCCTTCTGGCCGGGTTCGGCGAACCACATCGCCTGGTAGGTCTTGCCGTTGTTGACGAACTCGGCGCTCAGCACGCGGCCGGTGCGCAGGGCTTCGCCGTCGGCTTCCATGGTCTCGTAGACCACGGAGAACCGGTCGCCCTTGCGCAGCGCACGGTGAAAGTCGATGTCGCTCGCAAAGATTTCGGTGAGCTGGGTGGCCACCGGGTCGGGGATGTTGGCCTCGTCGGTTGCCGCGAACAGCGAGGTGCGGATCGTGCCGCTGGCCAGCTTGCTCGACGCCACCAGCGGGGCGGCTTCGACGCGCGAGGCAAAGCCCTTTGGTGTCTTCTCGATCACCAGGCGCTGGAAGTTGCCGTCGTTGGCCGGGCTCCAGCGGGCGCTGAGCTGCACCAGGGCGTGGTTGTCGCTGGCTTCGGCGGTCACCATGCGGCCGGCGCGGCCCAGGATCACCTGGCTGGCGCGCGGGTCGGCGCGCATGAAGGCCACGGCGTCGGCGTCGTCGATGCCCAGGCGCTGCAACAGCGACTTGGCGGTGTCGCTGGAGCGGGTGGTTTCGGAACGGAAGAGGTTGAAGGTGTGGACGTCGATGGCGTCGGCCTGGGCCTGCAGCGGCAGGGTGGCGACCGGTTCGATGACCTCGTGTACGGGCATGTCGGAGACGTCCGGCCCCAGCGACGCAACGGCATATGCGCCGCCGCCAGCACCGAGAAGGACTGCAGCCAACAGCGCGGTGAGGCGCTTGGGGTGACGCTGCAGCATGGACAAGAAACGATCGCCGGCGGTATTCAGACCGTTGTTCAAATGGTTTTCCCAGCAATTAACAGAAGAAGGGGGCAGTTCCTGCTGATTTAGGCAGGTCGGCATCTTGTCCGACAGCGGCAATTAAAATCAGGGACTAAAGCGAAGCCGCGAGTATAACGACGCACCCCGTGCTCGACAACCGAAAAACCTTATGAATCAATCAGATAGCGCTCAAACTGGCCGCGTTTTTCCCGTAACCGATCGTGTACAAAACGCGCTGGCTGTTTCATTGCGCGGCTGCGACGAACTTATCCCCCAGGAAGACTGGCTGAAGAAGCTGGCGCGCTCGGAGGCCACCGGCGTGCCGCTGCGCATCAAGCTCGGCCTGGACCCGACCGCGCCCGACATCCACATCGGCCACACCGTGGTGCTCAACAAGATGCGCCAACTGCAGGACCTGGGGCATACCGTCATCTTCCTGATCGGCGACTTCACCAGCATGATTGGCGACCCGTCGGGCCGCAACAGCACGCGTCCGCCGCTCACGCCTGAGCAGATCAAGATCAACGCCGAAACCTACTACAAGCAGGCCAGCCTGGTGCTCGACCCCAGCAAGACCGAGATTCGTTACAACAGCGAGTGGAGCGACCCGCTGGGCGCACGTGGTTTGATCCAGCTGGCATCGCGCTACACCGTGGCCCGCATGATGGAGCGCAACGACTTCCACGACCGTTTCCACGGCGGCCAGTCGATCGCGGTGCACGAGTTCCTGTACCCGCTGATGCAGGGCTATGACTCGGTGGCGCTCAAGAGTGACCTGGAACTCGGCGGCACCGACCAGAAGTTCAATCTGCTGATGGGCCGCCACCTGCAGGCCGAATACGGCCAGGAGCCGCAGTGCATCCTGACCATGCCGCTGCTCGAAGGCCTGGACGGCGTGGAGAAGATGTCCAAGTCGAAGAACAACTACATCGGCATCAGCGAAGCGCCCAACACCATGTTCGCCAAGGTGCTGAGCATTTCCGACGTGTTGATGTGGCGCTGGTACACCCTGTTGTCGTTCAAGACCGAAGCCGAGATCGCCGCGTTGAAGGCCGAAGTCGAAGGTGGTCGCAATCCGAAGGACGCGAAGGTGGCCCTGGCCAAGGAAATCACCGCGCGCTTCCACTCGGCCGCCGAGGCCGATGCCGCCGAACAGGACTTCATCAACCGCAGCAAGGGCGGTGTGCCCGACGACATCGCCGAAGTGGCGCTCGGCGGCGCGCCGCTGGGCATCGCGCAGTTGCTGAAGCAGGCCGGCCTGGCCGCGTCGACCTCGGAGGGCAACCGCCTGATCGACGGCGGCGGCGTGCGTATCGACTCCGGCGTGGTCAGCGACAAGGGTCTGAAGCTGGAAGCCGGCAGCTACGTGGTGCAGGTGGGCAAACGCAAGTTCGCCCGCGTGACGCTGGCGTAGGTTTCAGGGGGCGGGGGTGGCGAGGGGCTTGCCTTTTTCCACCACGTAGACGCCGACCAGCTTGGCGGTCTCGTTGCCTTCGTTGTGCGCCGCGTGGACGACGCCGGCGGGCACCACGAAGGATTCGCCGGCCTTCAGCTTGCGCGGGGGCTGGCCATCGACCAGCAGGGTCACCTCGCCGTCGGTCACGTAGCTGATTTCATCCCCCGGATGGGTGTGGCGGCCGGCCAGGGCGCCCGCGGCCAGTTCGACGCGCGCCACCACGGCTTCGCGGCCCGGCACCGAGACGTCGCCCTTGCCGACCATGGTGCGGGTCAGGCCCGAGGCTTGGGCGAAGGCCGGGCCGGTGGCTGCGGCCCACAGTCCGATCAACAGGCTGGCGCCGATCAGGGCCTTGCCGGGTTTGCGCAATGTCATGGGGTCTCCTCGGGTTTTGGATGAAGCGGGCCATCGTAGCTGCCGCCTGCATGCGCTCGTCCCGGTATCAACCCGATATCCGCGCCCACTGGCCGGCCCTGCCGCCGTCGATCCTTTTGCTGCTGCGCGACAATCCGTTCATGAGCGCCGCCTTCCCCCGCGCGCCAGGCGGCGCTTCGACCGCGTGATCACGCTTCACCAGGAGACTTCATTCATGAAACTTTCTTCCTTCATCGGCCGCTGGGTGATGCCCGTGGTGCTGATGGCCGGCTCCGTGCTGGCCCAGGCCGCCGACCTGGCCGTGCTCAGTGCAGGTGCCATCGAACCGGGCCTGAAGGCCGCCGTCGGTGCCTTCGAGAAGCAGACTGGCCACCATGTCAACCTCACCTTCAATACCGCCCCCGAACTCAGGAAGCGCATGGACGGCAACGAGGCCTTCGACGTGGTGATTGCGCCGCGTGCCGCCATCGGTGAATTCGCCGCGGCCAACAAGCTGGCCGAAACCCGCGCCATCGTCGGCCGCGTCGGCATGGGTGTGGCGGTGCGTGAAGGCGCGCCGGTGCCCGACATCTCCAGTGCCGAAGCGCTCAAGCAATCGGTACTGACGGCCGATGGCCTGGTGTTCAACCGGGCTTCCACCGGCATGTACTTCGAGGGCCTGCTGAAGAAGATGGCGCTCTATCCGCAGGTTGAAGCCAAGACCACGCGTTACCCCGATGGCGCGGCGGTGATGGAGCACATCATCCAAGGCAAGGGCAGCGAGATCGGTTTCGGCGCCGTCACCGAGATCCTGCTCTACAAGGACAAGGGCCTGCGCTTCGTCGGCCCGGTGCCGGCCGAAGTGCAGAACTACACGACCTATGCCGCTGCGCCCCTGGTCGTCGGCCAACAGCAGGACGCCGCGCAGGCCTTCGTCAGTTTCCTGGCCGGCCCGGTGGGCAAGCCCTTGTTCGAGGCCGCCGGCATCACCGATTGACAGGACAAAGAAACCGATGAAAGCATTGCTGCAGCGCGTGGCCGAGGCCCGTGTGGTGATTGCGGGTGAAACCGTGGGCCAGATCGGCGCGGGCCTGCTGGTGCTGGTCTGCGCCGAGCGCGGCGATGCCGAGGCCCAGGCCGACAAGCTGCTGGCCAAGATGCTCAAGCTGCGCATCTTCAGCGACCCCGCCGGCAAGATGAACCTGAGCGTGCAAGACGTTGCCGGCGGCCTGCTGATCGTGAGCCAGTTCACCCTGGCCGCCGACACCACCGGCGGCAACCGCCCGAGCTTCACCAACGCCGCCGCACCCGACGAGGGCCGCCGCCTCTACGACTACTTCGTCACCCAGGCCCGCGCCGCGCACCCGGTGGTACGGACCGGCCAATTCGGGGCCGACATGCGGGTGCATCTGGTGAACGATGGGCCGGTGACGATCCCGCTGGTGGTGGCTCCGGGGGGATAGAGCGGCTGCTCAGGGATGAACTGGCTTGGAATTCATCCCCTCGACGAATTCACTGCCTCAACGCAGCCAAATCTCCACCCGCCGATTCCGCGGTTCGTCCACTTCGTCTTCTGTGGGCACGGCCAGTTCTCGTTCGCCGCGGCCGACGGCTTCGAGGCGGTTGATCGGCACCTGGTGCAGCATGAACAACTGGCGTTGCATCAACGTGGTGCGCACTTCCTGGGCGCGCTGCAGCGAAAGCCGGTCGTTGTCTTCCTGGCTGCCGCGGGTGTCGGTGTGGCCCGTGATCAGGATGTCGGCGCCGGAGCGTTGGCCGGCGGCTTCGAAGAGTTCGGCGATGGTGTTTTGCGAGGCCTCGTTCAGGGCCGCCGTGCCGGCGTCGAAATACAGCACGAAACGCTGTGGCTTGGGCGGGCGTACCTTGAAGACGGAGGCGAAGCCTTGTTCGATGGCGGCAGGGTCAGCCTGGTCTATCTGCGGCTTCTGGCCGGGCGTGGCGACGAGGCGCTGGTAGGGGCGAGACAGTTTTTCGGTGGTGTCGCCGGTGGACACCTGCACCGCCGAGGCGCTGCCGTCGTCCTGCGGCAGCAGCACCACTTCCACACGCGGCGTGGCGCAACCGGCCAGCAGCAGGGCGCTGGCCCACAAGACCCACAGCGCGCGCCGGGCCGCCATCACCGTTGGCCCTGTGCCTGGACGATGAAGTCGGTGCCGAGCACACCGATCAGCGAGGTCGGCGTTTTGATCTTGACCGATTCGGGGTGGGCCTTGCCGATCAGGCCGCTGATCATGCGCATGCTGCCGCGCAGCATCGACAGGAACACATTGCCTTCCTGGCGCGTGGCGTCGTAGGTGAAGCCCTTGATTTCGAGCTGGCTGTCGGGGCCGAGCATCAGTGTCGTGCCGTCGCGCAGCACCAGGCTGGCGGCACTGTTCGGGCCGGTGACGACCTGGTCGGTCACCGCCACGGCGTCGCCGGGCTGGAGGGGGCGTTTGCCGCCTTGTGCACCGACCACGTTCACCGCGCCCTCGACGAGTTTGACGGTGCCGGACTTGGCCGGCGCGGCATCGCTGGCCGGATCGGCTGCATGGCCTGCCGGGGACGCAACCGCGAAACACAGGGCCAGCGAGAGGGACAGGGTGGTGGTCTTCATAGGTGTCGATTTTCGCAGGCCCTGTGGCGCATCGGGAAGTAATCAGGGCAACAAAAGGTTTGCCCATTTGCCCATTGCTGCACAGATCTTCAAGCGTAGGGGTTGACGAAGCCCAGGCCGGCGAGGATCTCGATTTCACGGGCCTCCATGCGCTCGGCATCTTCTTCGCCGGTTTCGTGGTCGTAGCCTTGCGCATGCAGGGTGCCGTGCACCAACAGGTGAGCATAGTGGGCCTGCAGGCTTTTGCCGTTCTCGCGGGCTTCCCTGGCGACGACCGGGGCGCACAACACCAGGTCGGCGCTGACGATCGGCTCCTGGGTGTAGTCGAAAGTCAGCACATTGGTGGCGTAGTCTTTTTGGCGGTAGTCGCGGTTCAGCGCCTGGCCCTCTTCGGCGTCGACGATGCGCACGGTGATTTCGCCATCCAGCGCCAGCGCGTGCCGGATCCAGCGTGCCACCTGGGCGCGTGGCAGGGCGGCGCGGTGCGGCGCGGCGTCGGCAAGGCTGGCGAATTGCAGCGAGAGTTGCAGTTGCTTAAGCGCCAAATCGGTCTCCGGCTCGGGTACGGGTGGCGGGATGTCCTGCGTGGTTCATGGCATCAGGCCTTGCGGCGTGCGCGCGGCTTGGCCACCACGACCGCACCTTCGAAGGCGGCGACACGGTCGTGGGCTTCCAGGTCGGAACGGCCGCGGGTGTCATAGGCGTCGACGATGCGCGCCACCAGCGGATGGCGCACCACGTCGGCGCTGGTGAAGCGGCAGATGGCGATGCCCTTGGTGCGCTTGAGCACGCGCTCGGCATCGATCAGGCCGCTGAGCTGGCTTTTCGGCAGGTCGATCTGGCTCACGTCACCGGTGACCACGGCCTTGGCGCCGAAGCCGATGCGGGTGAGGAACATCTTCATCTGTTCGGGCGTGGTGTTCTGTGCCTCGTCGAGGATGACGAAGGCATTGTTCAGCGTGCGCCCGCGCATGAAGGCCAGTGGCGCCACTTCCAGCGCGTTGCGTTCGAAGGCCTTTTGCACCTTGTCGGCGCCCATCAGGTCGTAGAGCGCGTCGTACAGCGGGCGCAGGTAGGGGTCGATCTTCTGGTTCAGGTCGCCGGGCAGAAAGCCCAGGCGCTCACCGGCTTCCACCGCCGGCCGGGTGAGCACGATGCGCTGCACCGCGCTGCGCTCCAGCGCGTCCACGGCGCAGGCCACGGCCAGGTAGGTCTTGCCGGTGCCGGCCGGGCCGATGCCGAAGCTGATGTCGTGGTTCTGGATGGCTTCCAGGTACGCGGCCTGGTTGGGCGTGCGTGCGCGCAGGTCGCCGCGCCGCGTCTGCAGGGGCGGCTCGCCGTCGTTGCCCGCCATGCTGTCGTCGCCGGCCAGCATCAGCTGCACGGTGTCCGGGGTGATCGGCCGCGCGGCGATCTCGTACAGCGCCTGCAGCATCTCCATCGCCTTCTGCGCCCGGGGCTTGGGGCCGTCGACCTTGAATTGCTCGTGCCGGTGGGCGATGCTGACCTCGAGCCCGGCCTCGATGGTGCGCAGGTGGCTGTCCATCGGTCCGCAGAGGTGGTCGAGCCGGGTGTTGTTGGGGGGCGAAAAGGTGTGGCGAACGATCATGCTCCGTATTGTCCGTGGTTTGCCGTTTGGAGTTTGCCGATAGGCAGTACCTGCGATTTAATGTCGAGCGGCACGCAGGCGGTGGTAACGTCGTGGTGCATTGCGGCCAATCCACCCTGGAGCACTGAAACGGCATGAACCAAGGCCTTCACAGCGATCTGGCGCTGCGTGCGCAGCTGGAGCAGCTCCAGTTGCAGCACCAGGCGCTCGTGCAGCGGCATGAGGCGCTGCGGCTGCGGCACCGGGCGCAGCAGGCCTCGGCCGAGGAGTGGCTGCGCCAGCGTACCCGCGAGCTGGAGGCGGAGGCCGCGGAGCAGAAAAAGGCCGAAACCCTGCAACGGGTGTTCTACCGCATCGCCGAGCGGGCCGCCGCCGGCCTGTCGTTCTACGATTTTTTGCAGACCGGCCACCAGTTGCTCGGCGAACTGCTCTATGCCAAGAACTGCTACATCTGCCTCTACAACGCCGAGAAGAAGACGCTGAACTTCCCCTATTACGTGGACGAGCGCGACGGCGACACCATGCAGACCGACGACGTGCCGCTGCGCCGCGGACTGACCGAGTTCGTGCTGCGCACAGAGCGGCCGCAACTGATCGACGCCGCGCGTTTCGTCCGGCTGCAGGCCGAAGGCGAGATCACCGAGGCCACTGGCGACCTGAGTTTCGTCACCTGGCTCGGCGTGCCGATGCAGCTGCGCGGCGCCATCGGTGGGGCGCTGGTGATCCAGAGTTACGAGGCCGGCATCTACTACACCGACTCCGACGCCGACGTGCTGGCCTTCGTGGCCAACCACTTCAGCAGCGCCATCGAGCGCTACCAGGCCATCGACGCCTTGCACAAGTCCGAGGAGCGCTACCGCTCGGTGATCGAAAACGCCGGCGTCGGCGTGGTGGTGGTGCAAAACGAACGCATGGTGTTCGCCAATCCACGGCTGGCGCGCATCGTGGGGTATCCGCTCGACTATCTGCTGTCGCAGCCCTTCGATGCCGCGCTGCATCCGGACGACGCACCGGCAATGATCGAGCGCCACCGGCGCCGGCTGCGCGGCGAGCCGGTCGAGCAGCATTTCAGCTTTCGTGTCATCACCCAGTTGGGTAAAGTGCGCTGGCTCGACCTGTCGGCGGTGAAGATCGAATGGGGCCGCGCCGACGCCACACTGCTGTTCGTGGTGGACGCCACAGCCCGTGTCGAGGCCGAACAGGCTCAGCGCATCACACTGCAGAAACAGGTGGAGCTCAACGACATCAAGTCGCGTTTTATCTCCATGACCTCGCATGAGTTCCGCACGCCGCTGGCCATCATCCACGGCTCGGTGGAGCTGCTGCGGCATTACGAAGACCGCCTGCCGCTCGAGAAGAAACACCTGGCCTGGCAGAAGATCGAGGACGCGGTGGACCGCATGACCCGCATGTTGGAGAACGTGCAGACCATCGGCCATGCCGAGGCCTTGCCACTCGAATGCCGGCCCGCTGCTGTCGATCTGGCCGCCTTCTGCGGCGTGCTGCTCGACGAATTGCGCAGCGTGATGGGCGCGCAATACGACCGGGTTTTCTGGACGGTCGAGCTGCCGCCGCAAGGGCAGTGGTATTGGCTCGATGAGACGCTGGTGCGCAAGATCCTGGGCAACCTGCTGTCGAACGCCGTCAAGTATTCGCCAGACGGCGGGACGCTGTGTTTTTCGGTCGTCGAAGCCGACCCGCAACTGGTGCTCAGCGTGGCCGACCAGGGCATCGGCATTCCCGAGCAAGACCAGGCCAGCCTGTTCCAGAGCTTCTACCGGGCCAGCAACGTTGGGCCTATCATCGGCACCGGCCTGGGCCTGTCCATCGTGAAGCAGGCCGTGGACTGCCATCACGGCAGCATCGAACTCTTCAGCGAGGTCGGCAAGGGCAGCCGCTTCACCGTGCGGCTGCCGATGGTGAAATGCCCGCCGCCCACCGCTGCCCCTGCAGTCGAAAGCGCCCCATGAAAATCCTGATCGCCGAAGACGAACCTTCGTTGCGCGAAAACCTGCAGATGCTGCTGGAACTGGAAGGCTTCGAGGTGCAGCTCGCCAGCGATGGCCAGGAGGCCTACGCCCTGGCCCGCCGTGCGCCGCCGGACCTGGTGCTGACCGATGTGATGATGCCGGTGCTCGACGGCTACGGCCTGATCCGGCTGCTGCGCGAAGACCCGGCCACGGCTGCCGTGCCCATCATCGTGCTCACCGCCCGCGCCGAGCAGAATGACGCCGATCTCGGCCTGAGCCTGGGCGCCAACGCCCACCTGGTCAAGCCCTACCGCCGTGCCGAGTTGCTGGAAGCGGTGCAGGCCCAATTGAAGTCGACGCCCAAGCCACAGCCGCCGGAGCGCGGCCGGCGCCAGTAACCAGATGTATGGCCGGATGCAGGGCCGGCGCAACAAACGAAACAAAGTGGCCCCTACGTGAAACCACAGGGCAACGCAGCGGGCGCAAAGTCATGGCTTCGGCACCGTATCCCGCGGCGCCCGCTTGTTTCGGGAGAAGGCCATGTCCATACATTCCACCGTTTTGTCGCACCGGAAATTCCCGCCGCTGCATGGGGCGCGCCCGCCCCGCAAGTCGCATCAAGTGGATTGGTCGCAGGTTTGGGTGGTGGTCGCCATGGCGTTGCTGTCCATGGTCGGGTACTGGTCCGACAAACATTTCGAAAACCTGAGCCAGGGCCAGGAGTGGAGTGTCGACACCTCCGACACCGAGTAATTACTCTGGGCCGGCCGTGCCGGCTCTTCGTCATGGACAATCCTGTTTTTCAAATACAGGTTTCCCATGATCGGACGACTCCAGGGCCTTCTGGCCGAGAAAAACCCTCCGCAACTGCTGATCGACTGCCACGGCGTGGGCTACTTGGTGGACGTGCCGATGAGCACGTTCTACAACCTGCCGGGCCTGGGTGAAAAGGTCACGCTGCTCACCCATTTCGTGGTGCGCGAGGATGCGCAGATCCTCTACGGCTTTGCCACGCCGACCGAGCGCGAGGCGTTTCGCCAGCTCATCAAGATCTCCGGCGTGGGCCCCCGCACCGCGCTCAGCGTACTCTCTGGCATGGGCGTGGCCGACCTGGCCCAGGCCGTCACGCTGCAGGAGCCGGGCCGCCTCGTCAAGGTGCCGGGCATCGGCAAGAAAACCGCCGAGCGGCTGCTGCTCGAACTCAAGGGCAAACTCGGCGCCGACATCGGCCCGCACACCGGTGTCGCCAGCGACGCCCAGGCCGACATCCTGCAAGCGCTGGTCGCCCTGGGCTACAGCGACAAGGAAGCGGCGCTGGCCTTGAAGGCGCTGCCGGTGGATGTGGGGGTGACTGAAGGCATCAAGCTGGCGTTGAAGGCCTTGTCGAAAGCGTAGCGGGGCTGGTTCAGCGTTGCAGTCCTCGCGTCAAGCGGGCATCGCATTGATCTCGGCCAGCGCCGGCCCGGCGCCTAGCGTCGCCGCGTGCAAGGTGTCCAACGGGCTCTGCACACCGCCCGCGACCCGCAAAACATGGGTGTAGATCATCGTTGTGCTCACGTCCGCGTGGCCCAGCAACTCCTGCACCGTGCGGATGTCGCACCCCCGCTGCAGCAGGTGCGTGGCAAACGAATGCCGTAAGGTATGCGGCGAAGCCGGTTTGGTTACGCCCGCATGCCGCAGCGCAGCCGCGAAGGCCCGGCGAAAACTCTGCACGAACAGGTGATGCCGTCGCGCCGCCTTGGCTGGGTCGCGCGGATCGGTGCTCAGCGTGGCTTGCGGAAACACCCAATGCCAGGCCCATGAGGCATCGGCTCGCGGATACTTCGCTGCCAGCGCATGCGGCAAGTCCACGCCGGGCACGCCGGCTTCGCGGTCTTGCCGCCACAGCGCCTGGCTGCGCAGCAGTTGCGCCTGCAAGGGCTCGCGCAGGGTCTGCGGCAGCATCACCACCCGGTCTTTGCCGCCCTTGGCTTCACGCACGATGATGGCGCCCATCGCAAAATCAACGTCTTTCACCCGCAGGCGCGCCGCCTCCATGATGCGCATGCCCGTGCCATACAAAAGCCGGGCCACCAATCCATAGACGGGCTGCTTCGCGTCCAGCAAGACCAGGGTGCGCTGCACCTCGGGCACGGTGAGCACCACCGGCAAGCGGGTGTGGCCGCGCGGGCGACCAATCTCCTGCATCCAGGCCACGTCCTGCTGCAGTACCTCACGGTACAGAAACAACAGCGCCGACAGCGCCTGCTTGTGCGTGGAAGGCGACACCTGCCGCACCGTGGCCAGGTGCGTCAGGAACGCCTCGATCTACCTTCTGCACATGGTCAAGGAAGACAAGCTTTCCTACAGCAGCATGAATCAGGCCGCTTGCGCGGCACAGTTCCTGTTCCAGACCGTGCTCGGCCATGGGCGCGAACACTTTCACATCCCGTTTGCCAAGGTGCCCGCCAAGCAACCCGAACTGCTCGCACGCGAGGAGATCTCGCGCCTGCTGATGGCCTGCACCCACCCCGCGCGGCGCATGCTGCTGCAAACCATCTACGCCACGGGCTTGCGCGTCTCCGAGGCCTGTGCGCTGCGGGTGAACGACATCGACAGCGCACCCGACCGCATGTGCATCCGTGTGGCCTGTGGCAAGGGGGGCAAAGGCCGCTACACCCTCTTGAGCCCGACCCTGCTGGGACTTTTGCGTGGCTATGCGCGCAGCTATCGCCCCCGCATCTGGCTGTTTGCCAACGCCAGCGAGACCCAGCCCATGAACATCGAGATGGCCCAGCGCGCCTACCATGCAGCCCACGAGCGCGCAGGCATTGCCAAGAGCGGCGGCATCCACACCCTGCGCCATTGCTTTGCCACCCATCTGCTCGAAGGCGGCGTGGACCTGTTCACCATCCAGAAGCTGCTGGGCCACGGCCACATCGCCACCACGGGGCGCTACCTGCACCTCATCAGTCCGCAGTTCCGCCCGCCCAAAGAACTCGATCCACTGGACCTGCTGGCTGGGCTGCGCCTGTTCTGAGTCCCGCCGTGGCAGCCACCGTGGCGCAAGCGCTGCGCCAGCACGGCGCGGCGTACTTGGCAAACTACCCCCTGTCCACGCCCCAGGCCAAGGCCTGGCGGGCCATCGTGGCCTGCCGCACCGCCGCTCTGGGCGGCCAGCAACTGGGCTGCGATGCCTGCGGCCACCGCCACTGGCAGTACCACTCGTGCAGGAACCGCCACTGCCCGCAGTGCGGAGCGCGGGCCAAGGACGCCTGGCTGCAGGGGCGGCTGGCCGAGGTGCTGCCCGTGCCGTATGTGCATCTGGTGTTTACCTTGCCGCACAGCCTGAATGGGCTATACGGTGCCCATCCGAAGTGGATGATCGACACCCTGTTCCGTTGCACCGCGCAGACCCTGGGTGCATTCGCTGCCAACCCGCGCTGGATGGGTACATCCGGCGGCACTCCAGCCTTCAGCCTGGTGCTGCATACCTGGACGCAGGACTTGCGCCGCCATATCCACTTGCATGCGGTGATGGCTTGCGGGGTGTTGGCGCAGGACGGACGGTGGCACGTTCCCAACCGACAGCCCGACTTCCTGTTCCCCGTGCATGCGCTGTCTGCGGTGTTCCGGGGCAAGTTCATGGCGGCGCTGGCGGCAGCGCACCGGGACAATACCCTGGAGCAGGACCCCCAAGGCGGCGAGGTGGACTGGCGTGCGCGGCACCAACAGCTGTACCGCCATCCGTGGGTGGTGTATGCCAAGGCCCCGCTGGGCGGGCCGGCCCAGGTGCTGGAGTATCTGAGCCGCTATACCCACCGCACAGCGGTCGGCAACGAGCGCATCCGCAGTGTGGGCCCCCACGGGGTGGTGTTCACGGTGCGTGCGAACGACCACGGCGGCAAACGCCTGCTCCGACTACCGGGGGCGGAGTTTGTGCGCCGCTTTCTGCTGCATGTGCTGCCCACGGGAGTCAAGCGGATTCGGCATTACGGGGTGCTGGCTTCTAGCTGCAAGGGGGTCAAGTTGGAGGTCGCTCGCCGGGCGCTGCAAATGCCTGCGCGCAACCCCCTGGCGGTCGAGTCGGCACAAGACTTTATGGCGCGGGTGGGCAAGATGGATGTGCTGCTGTGTCCGTGCTGCAAGATGGGCCAGCTGGGTGCCATCCAAGTGTTGCCGGGGCAGCGCACACTGCCCGCACCCGGCCACAGCCAGGTGGACTGCCGGGGGCCTCCGTGAGGGCGTGCGATGGGGTTCAGGCGCTGCTTGGTCAAGCACTCGGTGGGGTGTTCGGGGTGGCGCTGTGTGTGCTGCGGGTCTGGGCGCTGGTAGGCCACAGCACCCAGGCACAGGGGCACACCCTACCCGCCGGGTCCGTCGGCTTGGGTGCATGCGTCACAGAAGTGAAGCTCCGAAAGAGTCCCGAATCGGGACATAATTTGATTCAATCGGCAGGGGCTGCTTGAGCAATCCCCTGTGTCTCCACCAACGGCCATTCGTGGCATTGGTTCAGTCCAACAAGGTTTATCCGCCGCGTATGTACATCGCTCATGACTCTGGCTTTGCCGCGCGGCAGATAAACGCTATTCGTTAGGCGTCAACTGAAGCAACCCCTCTAACCCACTCCCTATGAATGCAAAAGTCGATATAGCCCGCCGCTCGCTGATCATTTCAACTGCAGGAGCAACCACGCCAGTGTTTGCGATATGCATATCCGGTTGCCAGAGTAGGTCCGAGAGCGATCGCCAACTTCAGTTTTCATCGCTGTCCGCGGCAGAAGAGGAACTCGCGCGTCTTACCCAGGCCAAAGGACTAGACTCTCGAGCGGCTTGGAACTGGGCTCAAACCATGGCTCATTGCGCTCAGAGCATCGAGTACTCCATGAAGGGCTTTCCTGAGCCGAAGTCCGAGCTCTTCCAGAGAACCGTAGGCTCGGCCGCCTTCGGCGTCTTCTCTTGGCGTGGTCGCATGACGCACGACTTGGCCGAACCCATTCCGGGCGCCCCAGCGTTAGAAGTCAAGACAGAATCTACACACGCGCTGGAGCGCCTACGCGCTTCAATTTTCAACTTTCGCCGTTGGTCGGAGCCGCTGAAACCACATTTCGCGTATGGAGTGTTGGACAAGAAGGAATACGAACTCGCTCACGCAATGCACCTTGCCAACCACTTTTCAGCTTTCAGTGCGAAGACCTAATTGGTGTCGTTCGCATTGACGCCTAACCCTTCCATCGAGCGGACACGCAACGGCATGCCACGCTTGGGCTTCATTTCATTCTGGCCCAAGCGCGTCCTGCCGCTGCGTGCCGCTCATGTCAAACGTTGAGGCTGTAAAAAAACCTCCCGCGCCATGCTGATCCAGTTGAATTGGCATCGCGCTTGCGTGTTCAGAAGCATGCCGCGCTACAAACCCCAAGAACGCCACAGCCTGCTGCTGCCGGTGGTGCTCAGTGAGCAGATCGTCCCAGGCACATTTGCCTTCGCGCTGGACTACCTGGTCGATCACGAACTGGATCTGTCAGAGCTCGATGCCCGCTTCAAGAACGACGAGGTGGGTGCCAGCGCCTACGACCCGCGCGTGATGCTCAAGCTCGTGCTGCTGGCCTACAGCCAGGGCGTGATCTCCAGCCGTGCCATCGAACGGGTTTGCCAGCGCAATGTGCAATTCATCGCCATCGGAGGTGACAGCCAGCCCAGCCACGCGCACATCGCCAAGTTCGTCAGCTCCCTGGGCGATCAGATCAAGCCCTTGTTCGCACAGGTGCTGATGACCTGCGACGCGCAGGGCCTGATCGGGCGCGAGATGTTCGCCATCGACGGCGTGAAGCTGCCAAGCAACGCCAGCAAGGAGCGTAGCGGCACCCACGAAGAACTGCGCCACCGCGCACAACGCCTGGACGAGGCCGCCGATCGCATCGTGGCGCTTCACCAGAGCCAGGACAACGGCACGTCGGAACAGCCCCTGGAGGCCAAACGCCAGACCCGTATCGACGCTCTGCGCAAGGAGGCAGCGCGCACACGGGAGTTTGTTGCCACCACCGAGCCGCGCACCAACGCCAAGGGACAGGAACTCAAGGCCAACGTCACGGACCCCGAGAGCGCCAAGATGGCCACCAACAAGGGTGTGGTCCAGGGTTACGCCGCGCAGGCTGCTGTGGACAGTGCCCACCAGGTGATCGTGGCTGCCGATGTGATCGGCTCGGGCTCGGAGCAATCGATGCTGCTGCCGATGATCGAACAGAGTGCGCCGTACCGCGACGACACCACCCTGGTCACAGCCGATGCGGGCTACCACAGCGATGCCAACATGCAAGCGCTGATGCAACGCAACATCCCGGCGTTGATCGCCGACAACCAGATGCGCCAACGCGATGAGCGCTTCAAGGACCAAGGCAAACACAAGGCCAAGGGGGACGCGCTGTACGACAAGCAGCCTACGGGCAATGGCAAGCCGATCCAACGTTTCAGGCCGCAGGACTTCGGGTTCCATGACGACAACACCGCGACCTGCCCGGCGGGGATGGTGCTCAGGAGTAACGCCAGCAAATACACCACGGCAACCGGCCAGCGATACCAGCTATACAACGCGCAGGCTGCGGACTGCCAAGGGTGCGCTGTGCGCAATCAGTGCCTGAAAGACCCGAAGAGGGCACGCGGCAGACAGGTCACCCGGTTCGAGCCCAAAGCCAGAGACCCCAAGCACCCCAGCGAGCGGATGAAACGGGCCATCGACTCGGCCAAGGGGCGGCGCCTGTACAGCCAGCGCATAGGCACCGTGGAGCCGGTGTTCGGCAATATCCGGCACAACAAGCGGCTGACGCGACTGAATCTGCGCGGGCGCGAGAAGGTCAACACGCAGTGGCATCTGTACTGCATGGTGCACAACATCGAGAAGCTGGCCAACAGCGGGTGGAGGCAGTGAGAAGGAGGCTGCGGGAAGCGGCTGCCGAGGGCACAATGGCGGTTCAAAAGGCTCCGGAACTCAGAGACAGTGCAACTATGAAATTTCCGATCTCACAACGCGATCAACGCCCCGGCCAAAGCGCGCGGATTGGGGTTTTTGGTCAGCCTCGTTAGGCCTCATCAATCATGTCCAAAGGCATCACCAGCACCGAAGGCCTCATTCGCAAGGTCTTTGCTATTTCCCACGACGACAACTTGACGGTCTTCTACCGTGGTCATCCGCATCATTTCCGCTCGCAAGGCTACAGAAACCGAAGCTCAGTACTACCGAGGTGAATGACATGAAGGCTGAATACGATCTGTCGAAGATGAAGTCGCGTCGGAACCCATACGCGTCCAAGCTCAAGAAGTCGGTAACCATGCGCCTCTCCGAGGATGTGGTTCAGTACTTCAAGGGCATGGCCACGGAGGCGGGCGTTCCATACCAGAGCCTCATCAATCTCTACCTCAGAGACTGCCTTGCGCAACATCGCAAGATTGAGATCAAGTGGCCGAGTGCTGCCTAGCCCTTCAAGGTGGCCCCTTCGTGGCCGTCGTTCCGGTGGAGTCTGCACACTTCCATTTGCTCGGCGGCGAGCACCTGCTGAAGGGGTATGAATCCTCTCTGGGCAAGCAACGCGTTTTCTGCAGTTGCTGCGGTTCGCCGGTCTACAGCCGCCGGCAGTCAGTGCCAAGCACTCTTCGCGTTCGCGCAGGGCTCTTCAATGAGCCGCTCCCGGTCAAGCCAGCATGGCATGCCTATAACAGGCCCTAAGCCATATCCTCGTGAAGGCAGAGAAAATTGCCTTCCGTGTCTTTGAACCAGGCCGCCTTTTCGGCACCCAGCACGCAGACGTGATCGACCGTCTTGAAGTCGGGCAGGTCGTAGCTTTCGAAGGCAACGCCCGTCTTCTTCAACTCGAGGATGCTCGCGGCGATGTCGGGAACGCGGAAGCTGATCGCCGTGTGCTCGGCTTTGGTGCCCTCCGGCTTGGGGAAGAGCGCGAGCGTACTGCCTCCGACGTGGTAGAGGAACTTGCCGTCGGGCCGGAAGCCGCTGGGCTGCAAGCCGAGGCATTGTTCGTAGAACGCTCTGGCCCGTGCCATGTCGATCACGGGGAGCATCGTCGTCACGGAGGCATTGGCTAGCATATGCAATCCTTTCATTCGGTTCGACTCGGTTCGACTCGGTTCGATCACACGCTTGCAGGGTGGCCCGCACTTCCGTTGTTCAAGGGCGGGCACATAGCATAGTCCTCCAGCTTGGCAAACGCCAGTCAGGCGAACCGCGTGTCCGGCTGGCGGCACTTTCAAGCGCAAGCAGGTGCAGAATGCCGTCCAAACCTTTCAACGAGACGGCATGCACCGGCGGCGCAGGGATGCCATCGTTCTCGAACGTCAACCGCCAAGCCCCCGAAGAGCCATGAACGACACCACCATCGCATCCACCCGCAAGCCCCTCACGCTCCACCGCCTCCGCGAGATGCACGCCGCCGGCGAGAAGATCGCCATGCTGACCTGCTACGACGCCACCTTCGCCACGCTGCTCGATGCGGCCGGTGTGGACTGTCTGCTGGTCGGCGATTCGCTCGGCATGGTGCTGCAGGGCCAGCCCAGCACCGTGCCGGTGACGCTGGAGCAGATGGTCTACCACATGCAATGCGTGGCGCGCGGCAACCGCAACGCCTGGCTCATCGGCGACCTGCCGTTTGGCAGCTACCAGGCTTCGAAGGAACAGGCCCTGCTGAGCGCCACCGCGCTGATGCAGGCCGGCGCCCACATGGTCAAGCTCGAAGGCGGCGGCTGGACCACGGAGACGGTGCGTTTCCTTGTCGAGCGCGGCATTCCGGTGTGTGCCCACCTGGGCCTCACGCCGCAATCGGTGCATGCGCTGGGTGGCTACCGCATCCAGGGCCGGGGCGATGTGGCGGCGGCCACCTTGCGCCAACATGCGGCGGAACTGGCCGAGGCCGGGGCGGCGATGCTGGTGCTGGAGCTGGTGCCGTCCGCCCTGGCGCGTGAGATCACGGCCAGCCTGCCGATCCCGGTGATCGGCATCGGCGCCGGCGTGGACTGCAGCGGCCAGGTGCTGGTGCTGCACGACATGCTGAACCTCACCTCTGGCCGGCTGGCGAAGTTCGTGCGCAATTTCATGGAAGGCCAGGCCTCGGTGCCCGCCGCGGTGCAGGCTTATGTGGCCGACGTGAAGGCCGGCCGTTTCCCCGACGAAGCGCTACACGGTTATCAGTAGGTTATTGCGCGGCCCGCACCACGCGGTCGTTCACTGGCTGCAGCGGACGTGCGTTGTTCGGGAACAGTTGGCCGAACAGCTTGAGCTGGCCCGCGCTCAGCGTCATCGGCTGCTTGAAGATGATCCACAACACGTCTTCGGTGCAGGGCGGCGTGGTGAGTGAGCCGAAGAACTGGTAGTAACGCGGGTCTTTCGGCAGCAGCCCGCCCAGGTCGAGCCCGGCCGGCGGCAGGCCGACGCTGTCGTCCACGTCCAGCGGCAGATAGGTCAGGATCTGGTCGATCGGCGCGCTGGCGGCACCGGGTTCGAGCAGCACCGCCACCGTGGCCAGTTCGCCGTTGGCGCTGCGGTGCAGCAGGTGGACCGACATCGCAAACCCCTTGCCGTTGATGCGCTCCTCCGCCGGATGATGGAACTCGACCCGTTCCAGGCGGTAACGCGTACCGCGTACCGTGAGTGTGTTGCCGTCCGACACGTCCACCCGCAGCGTGCGCCCGGTGTGCACCACCACGCCGGTGCCCGGCTTGTAGTCGATCGTCAGCGGCTCGGCCGGGCCCTGCAGCGCGCTGTCGTCGTCGATGGCGATCGGCGACTGGCGCCGGCCGTTGGCGCAACTGGCGAATTCAGGCTTGAGCTGGCCCCACGACAGCGGGCCGGCCACGCCCTCGTACGACCAGGGCTGGGTGGTTGACGGCATGGGTTTGCCGCCACCTGTGCCGGCGGTGGCTGATCGTGACGTGGGGCGTATGCCCACGGCCGCGGCTGCCTGTGGCGTGGCGGCAAACGCACCCAGGGCGGCTGCGCGTGCGCGGATGTATTGGTGGTGTACCTCGTCGTCACTCGGTGGCGACTCGCTTCGGCGCGGCGCCGGGGTGGCTTCCGTCTTGGCGGCGCGGCTGGCCGGCGCCGCCTTTTTGTCAGGCGGCACGGTGAAGGTGAACTGCGGCGTGGGGGCCCCCGGCTTGCGCGCCGCATCCGGCCGGGACGTGGCGCTGGCCGGGGCCTGGGCGCTGTTGGCTTTTTCGATGGCCGCGCGCAGTTGTTCGGCGCGCGTGCCGGATTCCGTCTTGGTGGATTCCTTGGGCTTGGCCTGTGCCTCCGATGCCGACTGGACCACTGGCCGCGCAGGCAGGGGGATTTTCCCCAGGGGTGGCACGACCGGGTGTGCGGGCGTGTCCACATCGGCGCTGCTGGCCGCGCCTGCCCAGCCCAGCCACAGGCAAAGCCAGCCGGCCACGCGCCAGGCCCGGGCCTGGCGGCGGATGCGGGCGGAAGATGGCCGTTGCGGCGGGGAGGGGTTCATGCGGGCGAGAGGCTGTGCGCAAGCGCGGTGGGTTCACTGCTTTATCGGCATTTGTACCCTGCACTTGAGCCGTGTGGGGCGGCGGGTGGAGTGCCGGGTGGGGTGGCGCCAGCGGCTATAGTGGAAGCATCCTGCCGGTGCTGCCATCGGCTTTTCTTCTGCCTTTGTTTCCCCGGGTTTTTCCGTGTCCATCCAGACTGATGATTTCGCCGTGCCACCGTCCAAACGCGTGGTGTCCGCCGCGCCGGTTTCACCGGCCGAGGAGGCCATTGAACGCGCGCTGCGCCCCAAGCTGTTCGATGACTACGTGGGCCAGACCAAGGCCCGCGAGCAGCTTGAGATCTTCATCGGCGCGGCGAAGAAACGCAACGAGGCGCTCGACCACGTGCTGCTGTTCGGCCCACCCGGCCTGGGCAAGACCACGCTGTCCCACATCATCGCCCACGAACTCGGCGTGAATCTGCGCCAGACCAGTGGCCCGGTGCTCGAAAAACCCAAGGACCTGGCTGCGCTGCTGACCAACCTGGAAAAGAACGACGTACTCTTCATCGACGAGATCCACCGCCTCAGCCCGGTGGTGGAAGAAATTTTGTACCCCGCGCTCGAGGACTACCAGATCGACATCATGATCGGCGAAGGCCCTGCCGCGCGCAGCATCAAGCTCGATCTGCAACCCTTCACCCTGGTGGGGGCCACCACCCGCGCCGGCATGCTGACCAACCCGCTGCGCGACCGCTTCGGCATCGTGGCGCGGCTGGAGTTCTACACGCCGGAAGAACTGGCCCGCATTGTCAAGCGCAGCGCCGGCCTGTTGAATGCCCCCATGGAAGCCGACGGCGGCTTCGAGATCGCGCGCCGCTCGCGTGGCACGCCGCGCATCGCCAACCGCCTGCTGCGCCGCGTGCGCGACTATGCCGACGTGAAGGGCACCGGCACCATCACGCTCGACATCGCCAACCGCGCGCTGGCCATGCTCGACGTGGACCCGCAGGGTTTCGACCTGATGGACCGGAAGCTGCTGGAGGCGGTGATCCTGCGCTTCGACGGCGGCCCGGTGGGGCTGGACAACATCGCCGCCAGCATCGGCGAGGAGCGCGACACCATCGAGGACGTGATCGAGCCCTACCTGATCCAGCAGGGCTTTTTGCAGCGCACGCCGCGCGGACGGATCGCCACACTCGCGGCCTACCGCCACCTGGGTGTGACGCCGCCTAAAAACGACAATGATCTGTTCGAATGAGCGGTCTTGCCGCCCAGTGGGCTGATTCGTCCGGCCAGGCGCTGGTGTTCCCGCCCACGCTGCGGCGGCAGAGCCTGCTCGTCGCGGTGCTGGCGGGGCTGTTCGGCGCGGCGCTGACCGTGTCGCTGACCGACTCCATGCGCGAGACCGGCAGCCAGTGGCTGGGCCTGGCCGCGCTGTGTGTGGCCGTGCCGTCCCTGTGGCTGGTGGCCCGGCTGGTGCGCCAGGCCATCGGCCGCGAACCGGTGCTGCGCCTGGATGTGAACGGCATCAACTCGGCGCAGTTGCCGGCGGGCGGGGCACCGATCGCCTGGCACCTGCTGGACGATGTGGAGCTGGACCGTGCGCATGGCGGCCAGTTGTGGCTGGTGCTGCGGCCTGATGCAGCGCGGCCGGACCGCCGTCATTTCCTTACCGGCCGCAACCCCTCGCGTCCGGTCGTGAGCCTGCACATGCTCACGCCGGAGCAGCAGGAAGAAGCCTTCGACGCCATCCATGCCCGGCTGGCACCGCTGCGTGCCGCGGCCGGCCTGGGCGAGGCGGCAAGCCTGGTGCAGGTTCGCGCCACAGCGCAATTCGAGCGCGAACTCGACCGGCTCACGCCGCGCACCTGGGCCCTGTACCTGACGGTCGCTGCCAACCTGGCGGTGTGGGCTGCGCAGGTGGCCGGCGGCCTTAGCCCGACCTCGCCCACGCCAGCGCAGCTGCACGCCTGGGGTGCCAACTCTGCCGCCTCGGTACTGATCGACCGCGAATACTGGCGGCTGCTGAGTGCGCCTTTCCTGCATGGCGGGGCGAGCCACCTGGGCTTCAACATGCTGGCCTTGTGGGCTGCCGGCCGGCAGCTCAGCCGCCTGCTGGGCAATACGCAGTTCCTGCTGGTGTATCTGGCCACCGCCTTGTGTGGCAGCGTGGCCAGCCTGCATTTCGCGGGGCAGTCGTCGGTGTCGGTGGGGGCCTCGGGCGCGGTGTTCGGCGTGCTCGGCGCCTTGCTGGCGACGAGCTGGCAATACCGGCACCGGCTGCCGCCGCACGACAGCCGCCGGCTCTGGGCCGGCCTCGGGCTGTTCGTGGTGTATTCGCTGGTGCACGGCTTCACCCAGCCCAATGTGGACAACGCCGCCCATGTCGCTGGGCTGGTGGCCGGCCTGGTACTGGGCCTGCTGCTCAAGGGGCGTTTCGACCATGACGCGGCCACGGGTTTGCGCACGCGGCATGCGGGCCTGGCCACGGCGGGCACCGTGGCTGCCGTGGTTTATGGCGTGATGAGCACACCGATTCCCCGGGTGTGGCCCGGGCCGCTGTACCAGGCGCAAGAGGCGCTGCGGGTGCTGACGCCGCAATTCCAGCTGGTCTTCAAAGGGCTCGAGGTGGCGGGCCAGCGGCGCCAGCGGGGACAGATCAACCGGCATCAATTCCTGAGTTATGCCGAGCGCGTGGCGGCGCCGCAGTGCCAGCGTATTTCGAACCAGCTGCGCAGCCTGCGTGCGCCGCAATGGGAGGGCACGGGTCAGGCCGTGCAGCTGTATCGGCGCATGTGCGACGTGATGGCCGAGTCGATCACGCTCGAACTACGCAAGGCCCGCGAAGGGGCCTACGCGCCACCCGACCTGGACGCGCGCATGCGGGCCCTGGCGGAAGAAATGGCGCTGCTGGCGCGCCGCCTGAGCAGCCTGCCACGCCCGGCCCAGGCCAAAGCCCCGGTGCCGTGATGCGCTCGCCTTCTACCCATGCCGATCCGCAGCGTGGCGCCTGGCGGCGTTTGCTCGGCGCGACGGCGCTGATGGCCGCGTTGCTGGCGGCCGGCCTGTTATGGCGCCACAGTGGTGACATTGGTGCCTACCGCCGTTATTTTCTGGACAGCCGGCCCGTGATCACGGTCCGCTTCGATGCGCTGTCCGGCGCGATGGACGAGGCGGGGCTGCAGCAATATTTCAGCGGCCTGCCCTTGCGCTGCGCCGACGTGCCCCGCGTGCCCGACGCCAATGGCCGTGCCGGCGACAGGCTGTGCCGCGCCGACATCGACCGTGTTGTCGACGCTGTTGGCGACCGTGTTGGTGGCGTACCGGCGATGCAGCTCTCGGCCATGTTCGACGGCGGCCGGCTGATCGCCGTCCGTATCGACCTGCCCTGGTGGGTCCACCACGCGGCACTGCGCTGGCTGGTGGCCCAGCTCGGCGCGCCGGCGTCCATCGATCTGCGCCAGGTGGAGGGCAGCACGGTGGCGTGGCGGGCTCGCGCCGGCGTGGTCGAGCTCAACCGCGATCCGGGCTGGGACCCGTTGAAAACCAGTGGACTTCAATGGAGCGCCGATGCGTCCGCATCCACATCGACCCCCTTCACTTCCCTCACTTCCCCTTCCTGAACCAAGAAAGACGCCGCCATGCCAAAAGCCTTCCTCGCCCTGTGCCTTGCCGCCTTCGTGGCGCTCGGCAGCGGCTGCGCCCATCAGGCCCCGACCATGGAGAACACCCTGGGTATGCGCTTCGTGCGTGTGCCAGCCGGTGAGTTCCTGATGGGCAGCGACGAAACCCCCGAGGTACTGGCCAAGTCTTACCCGCAGCTTGAAACCCGGCGTTTTACCGACCTCGCCGACGAGGCTCCGGTGCACAAGGTGCGCATCACCAAGCCGTTCTACATGGGCCAGTTCGAAGTGACGGTGGGGCAGTTCAGGCGCTTCCTGCAGGCCTCGGGCTACCGGCCCGAATCGGAGGCCGATGGCACCGGTGGCTACGGCTACAACCCGGCCTACGACGGCGCCACCTCCGCCTCGGGCGACGCCTTCGAAGGCCGCGACCCACGGTACTCGTGGCGCAACCCCGGTTTCGCGCAGACCGATGCACACCCGGTGGTCAACGTCACCTGGAACGACGCAGTGGCCCTTGCCGCCTGGCTCAGCCGCACCGAAGGCCGCCACTACCGCCTGCCCACCGAAGCCGAATGGGAATACGCCTGCCGCGCCGGCAGCCGCACGCGTTATCAAAATGGCGACGACCCGCAGGCCCTGGTACAGGTGGCCAACACCTTCGACACCACGTCCGCGGTCAACTGGCCGCGCTGGAAAAACCAGGCCCTGGCCGGCAGCGACGGTTATGCCTTCACCGCGCCGGTCGGTAGCTTCGCGCCCAACGCCTTCGGCCTGTACGACATGCACGGCAACGCCTGGGAATGGGTCGCCGACTGGTATGCCGACGACTACTACGCCCGCTCCCCGGTAGACGACCCGCAGGGCCCGGCCGAAGCCAACGTGCATGTGCGCCGCGGCGGCTCCTGGCACACCTGGGGGCTGTATGCGCGCTCGTCCTACCGCAACTGGAACACCGCGCAGACACGTTATCCGCTGGTGGGGATGCGGTTGGTGCTGGAGGAGGCACCTTAGCCCGTCGTCGCCTCAGGTCAGCGCGCCACGCGCATCCACGCGAATGATCTTTTCGACGCGGCCGTCAATCAGCCCGCCGCGCACACCCACCATGCAGTCATGCAGGTTCACCGTCGGGTCGCAATGCCCGGGGATCAGCCACAACACTTCGCCGAGCGCGGGCAGGGCGGTGCCGGGCTCGGTGCCGCGCAGGATGCCGTGTTCGTCGCCGCCGTTGAAATAGCCGAGTGCGGGCGCGCCATCGGGCCGGTGCACGCGGGGCAGTCCGGAGTCGATGGCGTGGCTCTTGTGGCCGGCGTCGCAAACGACGTGTTCGGGGCTGGTGCTGAGCACCTGGGTCTTCACGAACAGGGCATGTTCAAACACCGGCCGCGCCGGGTCGGGCTCGTTGGCGGCGTAGTCGGCGTCCATGAACAGGAAGGAGCCGGCCTGCAGTTCGCCGTACACGCCGCTGGCGGCTTCGAGCGCCATCGTGCCGGTGCCCGCGCCGGTGACCAAGCCGACGGGAATGCCGGCGGCTTCGATCAGCGTGCGGGTGGCCACCACCTGGCGCAGCACTTCGGCGATGGCCTGCTGGCGCTCGGCGTGGCCGCGCAGGTGTTGCGCGCGGCCGTGGTAGGCCTGCAGGCCGGCGAAGCGCAGTGGTGGATGCGCGGTGATCTGCTGCGCAAGCGCCACCGCGGCACTGCCCGGCGGCACGCCGCAGCGGCCCTGGCCCACGTCGATTTCCACGAACACGTCGATCACCGCCTGGCTGTCGCCGCATGCGGCGCGCAGGGCTTCGGCGAGGCGGCGCACACCTTCGGCGCTGTCCACAGCAATGGCCAGCCGGCCCGGCTTTTCGTGTGCGTTCAAAGTGATCACCATTTGCGCCACGCGCTTCAGCTTGGCCGGTGCAATGACCTGGTTGCTGATGTAGATGTTGCGCACGCCTCCGGCCAGCAGGGCCTCGGCTTCTGATGTTTTCTGAACACACACGCCGACCGCGCCGGCCGCCATCTGCTGCAGCGCCAGCGTGGCGCTTTTGTGCATCTTGGCATGTGGTCGCCAGCGGATCTGGTGCGCCGCGGCAAAGGCGGCCATGCGCGCGAGGTTGCGCTCCATGGCGTCGAGATCGATGACCAGGGCCGGTGTGTCGATGGCGTCGACTGGCTGGCCGACGAGCAAAGAGAGGGGCATGTCAGTCGCGCGAGCCTGCGCTACCGTATCGCTGGGGGTGCGTTTCATATTTCGTCGAGTGTGGTGTTTTCCAGGTGGCCGGTGTCCGACCAGCCCACCAAAGTCAGGCCATCGGGCGTCCACAGCAGGCGGTTGATGGCCGCGTTGCCCAGTGCCCAGGTGCGCGGCGCCTGCAGGTCCTGGCCGGTGGCGGCGCGGTACAACACGTCCATCACGCCGCCGTGTGCCACCAGCACGATGAGTTCGTCCGGATGGCGCGCGGCCAGTTGTCCGACGGTGTTGACCACGCGGTCGCGAAAGCGGTTGAGCGACTCGCCACCTTCGGAGGCAAAGTCGGGGTCGCGCTTGCGCCAGCGCAGCGCTTGTTCGGGCGACTCGGCTTCGATCTCGGCGAAGGTGCGGCCCTGGAAGACACCGAAGTTGCGTTCGCGCAAGCCTTGCTCCGGCACCACCGCCAGGCCTGCCACCTCGGCCACCGTGGTGGCGGTTTCGAAGGCGCGCGACAGGTCGCTGGCGTAGATGCTGGTGATGGGTTCACCCGCCAGGGCTTCGGCCGCGCGGCGGGCCTGCCAGCGGCCGATGTCGTTCAGCGGAATGTCCAGATGGCCCTGGATGCGGGTGTCGACGTTCCAGGCGGTTTCGCCATGGCGGATCGCGATGAGGCGGGTGGCGTGCATTCCCAGATTCTATGGTTGCGGGCAGGCGGCGGCCGGGTCGGCCTGCAGCGCGGCGACGTGGCGCGCCATGGCCTGCGCTGCGCTGGCCGTCACGCGTTGCGCGCCCTGGGCCAGGGCATCGATGCCGCTGCTGCCCACGGTTTCGCTGCCAGACCACCAGCAGACCGCGCTGCGCTCGGCATCAGCGCGCCGCACCGTCCAGCTGAACGCGGCATCGACACGGCTGTTCTCCACCGTGTCGAACTGCTTGACCTGCACCGCAATGCGCCAGGCGGGCTGGCTGGGTTGCCGGCCACCTCGGCTGACGTCGATGGCGCCGAGCCGGGTGGCGATGCCGCCGGCCAGCGCGTCGCGCAATTCGTTTTCGAAGGACGAGGTCCAGCGGTGTTTTTCGAGCACCTTGACTTCGGCGCTGGCGCCGCCAGGCTGGTTCACCACCATCTGCGGCCGGGCCAGGCGTTCGGGCAGGGCCAGCGGTGCCAGTTCGATGAACAGCGGCGTGCTGGCGGCTGTTGCCATGGCCGCCGTGCCCACTGGTGCGGCCAGCGTGTAGTAGCGGTCGGGCTGGCTCGCGCAACCCGTGAGACCCACGATGGCGATGGCCGCGAGCAGGCCGGCACCGAAGCTTCGGGGCAGGGGTGTTTTCAAGGCATGTGTCATTTGGTGTCGTCCGGTTTGCCGCGCAGCAGTGATTCGGGATGGCGTTCGAGATAGTCGGTCAACACCCGCACCGAGGCGGCCGTGCGCGAGAGTTCCTGCAGGGTCTGGCGCATGTCCTGCTGCAGCGGCGAGTCCTGGGCCAGCGTGCGCTCGGCGCTGTTGATGGTCTTGCGCGCATCCTTCATGGCGGCGGCGATTTCCGGCGACACGTCGTTGTTGAGCGTGTGCACCAGTTGCTCGGCGCCGGTCAGTGTTTTGTTGAGCGTGGCCAGCGTCGTACGCAGGTCGCCGCTGAGTTGCTCGAACGGGACCTTGTTGACCTTGGTGACGATCTCCTGCACCTGCGACTGGAGTTCGTCCAGGCTGTTGGGCATGGTCGGAAACTCCACCGGATTCTTGTGGACGTCGACCTTGACCGGCGGCGCCTTCGGAAAGAAGTCGAGCGCCACATACAGCTGGCCGGTCAGCAGGTTGCCGGTGCGCAGCTGCGCGCGCAGGCCTTTTTCGATGAGGAATTGCATGCTCTGCCGCTGGGTGTTCGGCGTTTCCGGTCGCGGGTTGACGTCGCGGCGGCGGATGCGGTCGGGGTAGATCTGCACCAGCACCGGCATGCGGAATTCACGCGCAATGTGATCGAACTCCACACCGATGGACTTCACCTCACCGATGACCACACCGCGAAAATCGATGGGTGCGCCCGGTGACAGGCCGCGCAGCGACTGGTTGAAGTAGAACAACACGTTCTGTGCTGTGCCGTCCGGTGGTTTCAGGGCGCTGGTCTCGTTGTCGGCCAGCAGGAAGGCGGCGTTTTCCTGGGCTGCGGGGCCGGCTTCGTTGTCCGGCGCACCGAAGGTGATGCCGCCGAGCAGGATGGTGGCCAGCGACTGCGTGCGCAGCGTGAGCCCGCTGGCGCTGAGCTGCATGTCGAGTCCGCTCGCATGCCAGAAGCGTGTGTTGGCGCCGATGAATTTTTCATACGGCGCGTTGACGAAAACATGCAGCGTGACGCCGCGGCCGTCGGCATCGAGCTCGAAAGCCGTCACCTGGCCGACCTTGATGTGCCGGTAATAAACAGGCGAGCCGACGTCGAGCGAACCGATGTCCTGGGCATGCAGCTGGTACTGCCGGCCCGAGGCGTCGCGGGTGACGGTGGGCGGAGTCTCCAGGCCGGCGAATGCTTTGACCCGTTCGCCATCGGCACCGGGGTCGGCGCCGATATAGGCCCCGGACAGCAGCGTGTTGAGCCCGGAAATGCCCGACATGTCGAAGCGCGGGCGCACCACCCAGTAACGCGTGTCGCGCGCGGTGAAGGCCTCGGCGTCCTTGTTGAGCTGCAGGGTGACGCGCACGTGCGAACGGTCGGGGGCCAGGCGCAGGCTTTCGACGACGCCGATCTGCACGTCCTTGTACTTGACCGCCGTCTTGCCGGCCTCCAGGCCCTCGGCGGTCTTGAAGCTCAGCTCGATCGTGGGCCCGCGCTGCATGAGGACACGAACCACCAGCGAGATGCCGACCAGGGCCGCGACGATGGGGATCAGCCAGATCAGCGAAGGCAGCCAGTCGCGGCGCCGGACAATCTGCGGCCGCGGCGGTGGGGAGGGGGATGGGGTTTCAGGGCTGCTCATGTACGGCGTCTTTCGGCGAGGATGTTCTGGAGGTGTCTGTGGTCTGAGTGGGCGGGACGCTGCCGGTGTCGCCATCGGGTACGCCGTCCCAGGTGAGCTTGGGGTCGAAGCTCAGCGAGGCCAGCATGGTCAGCACCACCACGGCGCCGAAGGCCGCGATGCCGACGCCGGCGGTGATTTCGGCAAAGCCCTGGATGCGCACCAGCCCGGCCAGCAGCGCCACCACGAACACGTCGAGCATCGACCAGCGGCCGATCAGTTCGATGAGGTGGTACAGCCTGGCGCGCTCGGCGCGGCGCCAGTTGCTGCGCCGCTGCGCCGTCACCACCAGCACGAACAGGGCCGCAAGCTTGAACAGCGGCACCAGGAAGCTGGCGATGAAGATGATGGCCGCCAGCCCGTAGGCGCCGCTGACCCAGAAATAGATCACGCCGCTCAAGATGGTGTCGTTTTGCGCGCCGAGCAGCGTCGTGGTGATCATCACCGGCAGCAGGTTGGCCGGGATGTACATGCAGCAGGCAGCGATCAGCCAGGCCCAGGTGCGGTTCAGGCTGTCGGGCTTGCGCAGGTGCAAACGCGTGCCGCAACGCGCGCAGGGCGCACCATCGCTCGCCTGCGCCCAGACGCTGCCGCAATGGCGGCAACCGATGAGGCCGGAGGTCGTGGCGCGGCGGGGCATGTGGTTTGTGGTGTGCTCCGTCATGCGCGGTCTCCATCGCTTTCAAGCATTTCCCAGAAGCCGCGCGGATCGAAGGACATCACCACGGTCAGCAGCACCGTGAGCGCCACGAAGGCCCACAGCGCCGCGCCGGGCAACACCGTGGCCAGGCTGGACAGCTTGACGATCGCCACCAGCACGCCGAGCAGGAAGACTTCGACCATGCCCCAGGGCCGCAAGGTCTGCATGCTGCGCACCAGCCAGGCAAACCCGGCCGCGCGCCGCTGCCAGCGCCATGGCACCAGCAGCCACAGCAGGATCAGCAACTGCAGCAGCGGAAACAGCAGCGTCGTGGCCAGCACCAGCATGGCCACCAGCGACATGCCTTCGCCCGCCAGCGCAATGACGGCGCCCACCAGGGTGGTCCGGCTGTGCAGGCCGTGCAGTTCGATCTCGACGATGGGAAACAGGTTGGCGATGGCGAACATCACCGTGCTGGCCAGCGTGAGCGGCAGCAGGCGTTCGTGCTGCGTGCCGGTATGGCGGTCGAGTTCGGTGCCGCAGCATGGGCAGTGCGCAAGTTCGCGCCGCTGCAGCGCCACGCGTTGGTACACCGCGTCGCAGCCGTCGCAGACCCAGGCATCGGAGACAGGGGTCATCGACGCGGAGTGCGCCTCGTGGCGGCCGACTTCTTCAACGCGGCACGGTGATGTTGACCCGGCGCAGCCCCGCCGGTGGCTGCGGAAAACCGCTGAGCGCTGCCGAGAACATCAGGGGCAGCACATCGCGGTCGACCGGCCAGCGGCCAAAATTGGCGGCGCGGGTTTCATACACCACCTGGCCGGTGCTGGCGTCGCGCATCACCACGCTGACCTTGCGCTGGTAGGCGCGCTCTTCCCAGCCCGGATACGGGCCGTAGAAGCCAGGTCCGAAGCCGCCGCCGTGGTAGGGCCAGAAGGGGCCGCCACGGCTGTAGGAAATGGAGGTACGCGGCCACCACCAGCCCGGCCGTGGCTCGCCCCAGTAGTCGGGCCAGACCTGCTGCAGCTCGGCCGAGACCTGCACGTTGTAGCGCGCATGGGCATCGTCTTGCACCATGCCGACCTGGGTCAGCGCGGGCAGGGCCATGGTTTCGAGCTGGGCCTGTTCGGCCTGCTGGGCGGGCGTGGCCTGCTGCAGCGGCAGCCGGTCGAAGCGGAAGGTGGCGGGGCTGGGTACGGTCGCGGTGGCCGGCAGGCTGGAGAAGGTCTGCACGTCGCTGTCGACCCGCCAGGTGGTGGCACAGCCCGAGAGCGCGAGCACCGCGCCAATGGCAAACAAGGACAGAATCTTCATGTTCAACTCCAGCGGCGGCAGATGCCGCGCCGCTCAAAAATGGTCTGAAGCAAGGCCTACAGGCGTACGACCTGCAAGCCCGGTAGCCCTGGTATGGAGGCCTTGGGTGCGGGAAAGGACTCGGCGTCGAAGGCCTTGTCGCCCTCTTCGCTGGGCACGCCGGTGGTCTTCAGACCCTTGAAGTCGTATTGGGTTCCGTCCATCAGGTGCGAGGGCACGATGTTTTGCAGCGCGCCGAACATGCTCTCGATGCGGCCGGGGAATTTTTTCTCCCATTCGCGCAGCATTTCGGCGACCTGCTTGCGCTGCAGGTTTTCTTGGCTGCCGCACAGGGTGCAGGGGATGATCGGGAACTGCTTGTGCGCGGCCCAGCGGATCAGGTCTTTTTCTGTCACGTAGGCCAGCGGGCGGATCACGATGTGCCGGCCGTCGTCGCTCACCAGCTTGGGCGGCATGCCCTTGAGCTTGCCGCCGAAGAACATGTTGAGGAAGAAGGTCTGCAGCATGTCGTCGCGGTGGTGGCCCAGCGCGATCTTGGTGGCGCCGAGCTCGTCGGCCACACGGTACAAAATGCCGCGGCGCAGCCGGCTGCACAGGCCGCAGGTGGTCTTGCCCTCGGGGATGACGCGCTTGACGATGCTGTAGGTGTCCTGGTTCTCGATGTGAAAGGGCACGCCCAGCGCGGTGAGGTAGTTGGGCAGTACTTCTTCTGGGAAGCCGGGCTGCTTCTGGTCGAGGTTGACGGCGATAAGTTCGAAGTTGATCGGCGCGCGAGCCTTGAGCTTGAGCAGGATGTCCAGCATAGCGTAGCTGTCCTTGCCGCCGCTCATGCACACCATGACCTTGTCGCCTTCCTCGATCATGTTGTAGTCGACGATGGCGCGGCCGGTCTCGCGGCACAGGCGTTTTTCCAGCTTGTGCGTTTCTCGTTCGATCTTGAAGTCAGTGGCGACGGGCGCGGCCTCGTCGGCGGTCCATAGGGCGCTCATGGTGTGGGTCTTCGGTACGGCTGGGTACAGTGGAAAGCCCCGATTATCCCAGTCCGGCGGTTTTTCGCTTTTTTTGCTATTTGGCGGGCGAAGCAGCCGTTTTCGCCGCCGTGGCTTGGCTGGCTTCCATGAGGCGGCGCACCGTGCCGTTGCCGCGCAATTGCTCGAACGCGGCCTGGGTGCGCGCCACCAGCGCGGGCGGCGTGGATTTGCTGTAGGCCATGTACAGGCCGGTGGTCATCTCGTCGAGGGTAAATACCTTTTCCAGCTTCTCGCAATCGAAATGGGCGGCCTGGCACAGGGGCAGGGTCGCCGCTTCGGTCAAGGGCACGAGATCCACCTGGCGGTTCAGCAACTGGTTGAAGTTTTCGGTGGGTTGCGCCGACACCACCAGGCGCGAGAAGCCGCGGCGCTGCAGATACTGCTGGCGCACATCGTCGCGCATGACACCGATGACATATTTGCGGGCCTCGTCGAGGCTGGCGGCGGTGATGCTGGCCCGCTCGCGCAGCTTGTAGAGGTGGTAGCGCATCTGCATGAACTCACCGACCCATTGAAACTGCTTTTCCCGTTCCGGCGTTCGCGCGATGAGGAAGATCAGCACGTTGGGTTCGGTCAGTGCCATGTCGTAGGCCCGGGCCCAGGGGTACATGCTCACCCGGTAATCGGTCAGGCCCGCCTGTTGCATGGTCTTTTCAAGGACGGAGGCGGCGGTTCCCACCACCTTTTTGTCCTGCATATAGGTAAACGGCGGGGCATTTTCCGTGACCACGTGCACCGTTTGCGCCCATGTACCAATCGGGACCAGTGTGCCGATGGACAGCAGGAATGACAGTAATGCCCTTTTCATGTTCCGCTCCTTTGCATCTGGGATAAGCTGGGGAAGATGTCGTCTGCCATGCGCGTCATGCCGCTGGCTGCCCGTGGACGAACACCTGGTTGCGTCCCTGGCTCTTGGCCTGGTAGAGGGCCTTGTCGGCGCGCTCGAACAAGATGTCGAAGTTGTCCCCTTGCGCGGGGTCGAGTTGCGCCAGGCCGATGCTGAGCGTCACGTGGCGTGCGATCTCGGAGCCCCTGTGTTCGATCTGCAGCGCGGCCACGGCGAGCCGAAGCCGATCGGCGATCTGCGCGCCCTGCACGGCGTCGGTGCCGGTCAGCAGCACGGCGAATTCTTCTCCACCGATGCGCGCCACCAGGTCGCCGGCGCGGGCGCAACAGGCCCGCATGGCACCCGCGACGGTGCGCAGGCATTGGTCACCGACGGCATGGCCATAGGCGTCGTTGTAGCGCTTGAAGTAGTCGATGTCGCAGACCAGCAGCGACAGCGGCTGCTTCGCGCGCAATGCGCGGCGAAGCTCGACCTCCTTCACTTCGTCGAAATGACGGCGGTTGGCCAGGCCGGTCAGCGTGTCGGTGCGTGCCATGTCATCGAGCAGGGCATTGGCATTCTTCAACTGTGTGTTGGTGGCCTCCAGTGCGACCGTGCGCTCGCGTACCAGTGCGGCCAGGTTGTCGCGGTGGTCGAGCAATTCCTTTTCGTAGAGTTGCTGCCGCTCCAGGTAGGCCGACAGGTTGCTCTGCAACTGGTTGATGCCGGAGACCAGCAGCGACAGTTCGTCCTGCCGCGTGGGGTTGCGGTCCAGCGCCAGCAACTGGCCCAGGTTGCCGGGCGTGAGCTGGTTCAGGTGGAAGGCGATGCGCCGCACATGGGCCGTGACCAGCTTGCTGAACATCAGCATGATCAGGCTGGCCAGCAGCAGCGACTGGATGACCTGCGCCACCACGATCGTGGCGACCTCGGCGCGCAGGCGCGTCCACAAAATTCTTTCGTCGCCATTCAGCGAGAGTTCTCCCACCACCTCGGTGGCGCCGGGAAAGGGTTCGTAGTCGAGGTTGAGGTGCAGGGTCGGTGCCCGGGTGGACGCCTTCCAGCCTTCGCGGGTGCGGCGAAACACCTCGGGCGCCCGGTTGTTCGACTGCAGCGTGACGACCACCTGGCCGACCGAGGGCACGTTGGCCACGCTGTCCAGGTGCGCCTGCAGCGATTCGCGGTCCATGTCCCAGATCGACTTGGACAGGGTGCGCTGGTACACCTGGGCGATGAGTTGCAGCTCGCTCGACATGACGGCCACGTTGTTCTGCCAGGCCGACCAGGTGCGCAGCGTGGCCACGGCCAGGGTGAACAACAGGCAGAAGCCGAGCGTGGCCAGCACCAGCCGGCCACCGAGCGAGTCGCGGGAGGCGGGTGGGGCCAGGGAGGGCGGGTGTTCGGTCAAAGCCACTTCCGCTGCAAGGCGTCGTAGGTGCCGTTTTTCTTGATGGCCTCGAGGCCCTTGCGGAATCGTTCGACCAGCGCGTCAGGCGTTTTCAGGCCGAAGGCCATGTAGTTGCCGCCGCCGCTGATCTCGGGGATGCGCAGCGATTTGTACAGCGTCAGCGCGGGGTCGTCGCCGGCCTGCCGCGCCATGTAGTAGGCCCCGAGCTCGTTCATGATCCACAGGTCGATGCGCCCGCGCTTGAGCTTTTCGTAGTTGAGCTCGTAGCGGCTGCCCGATTGCAGGTTGCGGCCCACCGCGAAACCGTTTTGCACCAGGTATTGCTCGCCGATGTCCTGGTTGACCGTGCCGACCTGCAGGTTCTTCGCGTCGGCCAACTCGCGCAGCAGGATGCTGCGGCCCTTGAGCGAGAACAGGTAGAACTCTGTCGGCGTGATCTGGCCCACCCACTTGAACAGCTTTTCGCGCTCCTTCGAGCGGTTCATCGAATAGATCAACACGCTGTCGCTGTTCTGCACGGTTTCGTAGGCACGGGCCCAGGGCAGCGACTGGAACTGCCCCTCGATGTTGATCTCCTTCAGCACGGCCTGCACCACCTCGGTGGCCAGGCCGGTGATGCGGCCGTTGTCGGTGTAGTTGTAGGGCGGGTATTCCTCTGTGAGGATCTTCACGGTCTCGGTGGCGAATGCCGGCAGGCTGCTGGCGAACAGGCCCAGCAGGAGCAGGCGGCGAATGGGGTTCAGGAGGCCGGATGCGCGCATGGGCTTACCACTGCCCGGTTTCCATGCGGATCGCCACTTCACAATCGTCGAAGATCTCCAGCTTGGCGATCTTCACGCGCACGCCGAGCACGCCGGGCAACTGCATCAGCCGCGCGCTGAGCTTGCCGGTCAGGCTCTCCAGCAGGTTCAGGTGTTCAGCCGTGCATTCGTCGATGATGATCTGGCGCACCTTGCGGTAGTCGAGCACATGGAGGATCTCGTCGTCGCGCGGCCGCAGCGGCTGGGTGCCGAGATTGAGCGAGGCATCGACCTGGATCGGCTGCGGGTCGGTTTTCTCGAAATCGAAGATCCCCACATTGGCGTTGAAGCGGAGTCCGGTGAGGTGCAGTGTCTGGCTGCCGGCGGCGTTGAGCATGGGTTGCGGGTCCACAGAAAAATCACATGAGCGAGAAGTCGCGGTCGAACTTCATCAGATGCTGGCCGCCGTCGACCACCAGCGTGGTGCCGGTGAGCGACTGGTTGTCCAGCGCGAACTTGACCGTGGCCGCCACATCGGCCGGCGTGGACGAACGCCCCAGCGGCGCCAGGCGGTGGCGCTCGGCGAAGTCGGCGTCGTTCAGCAGGTGGCTGGTCAGCGTGAGACCCGGTGCCACACCCACCACCCGCACCTGTGGCGCCAGGGCCAGGGCGAGCATGGTGCCCGCGGCCTCCAGGGCGGCCTTGGACAGGGTGTAGCTGAAGAAATCCGGATTCAGGTTCCATAGTTTTTGATCGAGCAGATTGACCACCACGCCCCGGCAGTCAACACGGCCCGCCACATGCCTATGCAACGCCTGTGCCAGCAACACCGGCGCACCCGTGTTGCTGCGCCAATGGCGCTCCATCGAAGCGAAGCTGAAACTCCCGGCGCCGTCATGCTCGAAGGTGGACGCGCTGTTGACCACGGCATCCACCGCACCGAAATGTGCCACCACCCGCGGCAGCAGTCCGCGCACCGCGGCCTCATCGGCCAGGTCGGCCTGGAAGCTGGCATGGGAAACCCCTTCGGCCGTGGTCAAGCCTGCGCAATCAGCTACGGTTTGCATAGCGTCCGCCGCCGAGCTGCGGTAGTGCACCGCCACCTGCCAGCCGGCGGCGGCCAGTGCCAGCGCGATCTCGCGGCCCAGCCTTTTGCCCGCGCCGGTCACCAGTACGGTGCGCGCGGCAGGCAGGGCTCGAGGTTTGGTGGAAGGCATGGACGGCATTCAGGGACAATCCGGTGGTGACGACAACTTCCCACAGTTTAACGACCGCCCTTCAGGGCAAGATCCTCGGCGCCATCCGCGAGGCCGGCGGCTGGATCGGTTTCGACCGTTTCATGGCACTGGCACTGTACACGCCGGGCCTGGGTTATTACGCCAACACCAGCCTCAAATTCGGCAGCATGCCCACGGTGGTGGAAGATGGCGTGCGGGTGGCGGGCAGCGATTTTGTGACCGCGCCCGAGATGTCGCCGCTGTTCGGCCGGGCGCTGGCCGCGCAGGTGGCGCAGGCGCTGGAGGCCACCGGCACCCGCGAGGTCTGGGAGTTCGGCGCCGGCTCGGGCGCCCTGGCGCGGCAGCTGCTCGAAGCACTCGGCGAACGCATCGACCGCTACACCATCGTCGACCTCTCCGGCGTGCTGCGCGCGCGCCAGCAGCAGGCGCTGCGGGCCCATGCCGGCAAGCTCGCCTGGGTCGATGCGCTGCCAGACGCCATGCAGGGCGTGGTGGTCGGCAACGAAGTGCTCGACGCGATGCCGGTGCAGTTGCTGGCGCGGGTCAAGGGGCAATGGTTCGAGCGCGGCGTGGCCGAACGCATGGACGCTGCGGACGTCACGGATGGCACGCCCTGGCCGTATTGGCAATGGCAAGACCGGCCGACCGATCTGCGCCCGCCGCTGGCCATCGAAGGCCCGCACGACTACCTGACCGAGATCCATGCCCAGGGCGTGGCCTTCATTCATACCTTGGCCGAACGCCTGGTGCGCGGCGCGGCGTTTTTCATCGACTACGGCTTCCCCGAGGCCGAGTATTACCACCCGCAGCGCCGCGGTGGTACGGTGATGTGCCACCAGGCGCACCGCGCCGACCCCGATCCGCTGGCCGACGTCGGCCTGAAGGACATCACCGCCCATGTGAACTTCACCGCCATTGCCCTGGCCGGCCAGGACGCGGGCCTGGAAGTGCTGGGTTATGCCAACCAGGCGCGTTTCCTGATGAACTGCGGCCTGCTGCAACTGATGGAGCAGGGCAGCGTGGTGGACCGCGCGCAGGCCATCAAGCTCATCCACGAACACGAGATGGGCGAGCTGTTCAAGGTGGTTGGTTTCGCCAAGGGTGCGCCGTGGGACGCCCTCGGCTTTGCCCAAGGCGACCGCAGCCATGTATTGTGAACCCCCCCAGGTTGCGCACTTCCCCGGGATCGGCCCAAAGGGCCGAGAACGCATGTCGCGCCCACCCCCCGCTTCGACAAGCTCAGGACAGGCTTGCAGGGGGCAACACCAGTGGCCCGGCGAAGCCGGTTCCACGGTGTTTCTGGAATAGGGTCAGGCATGTTCCTGCCTTGTAACTCCTGCGCATTTGAAATCTTATGATCCGCTGGCTGCTTGTCATCTTCCTGGCCCTGATGCTCATCAACTGGTTTTCCCCGTTGCTTGGCAAATTGGGCTTCGGCAGACTGCCGGGTGATCTGCGTTTCAAGCTGTTCGGTCGCGAATGGTTTCTGCCGTTCACGACCACCATCGTGTTGAGCGCCCTGGCCAGCCTCATTTCCAAACTTCTCTAGTTTCTTTCGAGAATCCTCCCCATGAAAGCATGTGTTGACATCGGCGGCACCAAGGTAGCCGTCAGCCTGACCACCGGCCAAGGTGCGTCGCCCACCCTGCAGGCGCGCCGTGCCGAACCCACGGCCAAGACCGGCGCCAACGACGCGCTGGCGGTGCAGATCATCCGCATGGTCGAGCAGGCCTGCGCCGAGGTCGGCATCCAGGCGTCCGAGGTCGACGAGGTCGGCGTATCTTCCTGCGGCCCGTTCGTGCTGACCGACGGCCTGGTCGAACTGGCCGCGCCCAACATCTGCGGCGGCCTGGCCGGTCCGGCGCGCGGCCTGCCCAACGACTGGCAGTCGGCCCTGCTCGAAGCCCCGCTGCGCGCGCGCTTCGGCACGCAGGTGCGGGTAGAAAACGACTGCATCGCCGCCCTCGAGGCCGAGCGCCGCTGGGGTGCGCTGCAGGGGCTGGACCACTGCGCCTACGTCACCTGGAGCACCGGCATCGGCATGGGCCTGTGCGTGGACGGCCACATCCTGCGCGGCAAGAACGGCAACGCCGGCCATGCCGGGCACATGTTCGTGTCCGACAACAACGACGCCTTGTGCGGCTGCGGCAACATCGGCGACGTGGAGGGCCAGGTCGCGGGCAATGCCATTGCGCGCCGTTTCGGCCAGGAGGCGGCGCCGCTGTTCAGCGCCGCCAGCGCAGGCGACGCGGCGGCGCTGGCCATCGTCGACGATTTGTGCCGGGTCATGGGGCGCACGCTCTATAACCTGGTGGTCACGCTCGATTTGCAGGGCATCAGTTTGGGTGGCAGTGTTTTCTGGCACAACCGTGATTTATTGCTGCCACGGCTGCAATCGCATATTGATGGCCGGCTGCCCTCATTAACCGCCGGTATGCGCTGCGTGCCAGCTGGATTGGCCGATAAGGTCGGTGATTACGCTGCATTGGCGTTGCTTTCTCACCTGGCTTGAATTGTGTGTCTATTGTGTATGCAAAATGGTATATGAGTGCCCCGGGTTGGGGGTTTTTGAGCTTCGGACCGGCTGATTAAGGCATTGGTTGTAAATTTTTTGTGAATATCGGGGTGTGGATTCGCATATTTTTTCTGAATGAATATAATCAACGTTCCTGCTTTCATAAATTCTTCTCAGAACCAATATGACCACCTATAAAGAGCTCCTTCAGCAGCGTGAAGCGCTGGAACGTCAAATCAACGAAGCTCGCCAGCGTGAGAATGCCCAGGCCCTGGCCCAGGTGCGTGCCCTGGTGGCGGATTTTGATCTGACGCCGGAAGATGTTTTCCCGTCCGTCAAAACCCGCGGCGCGAAAGCCGGTGCGGACAAGTCCGTCACCAAGGCCAAGGTTGCGCCCAAATACCGCAATCCCGCCACTGGCGACACCTGGACTGGCCGTGGTAAACCGCCACGCTGGATTCAAGACCAGGATCGCGCTCAGTTTCTGATCGCCTAATAGGTCCACCAGGGTTTAATCCCCCTGGGGAAGCCCAAACAAAAAGCCGGCATTGCCGGCTTTTTGTTTGCCCGAACGAACGGGCACCGGCTCAGGTGCCGGGTTCGGTTTCCGATAATGCCTGCAAAAAGGCTTTGCGCCACCAGTGCACGTCGAATTCACGAATACGCGCCAGCAGTTTCTGGTGCCGGCGCTGGCGTTCTTCTAAAGACATTTGCAAAGCCTGTTGAATCACTTCGGCTGTGCCCTGGGCATCGTAGGGGTTGACCAGCAATGCTTCTTTCAGTTGCTCGGCGGCACCGGCGAAGCGCGACAACACCAGCACGCCCGGATCGGCCGGGTCCTGCGCCACCACGAACTCCTTGGCCACCAGGTTCATGCCGTCGCGCAGCGGCGTCACCAGCCCGACCCGCGCCGCGCGGCACAGCCCCGGAATCCGTTTGCGCGCCACCGTGCGGTGGATGTAGCGGATCGGCATCCAGTCGAGTTCACCGAAGTCGCCGTTGACCGCACCGCACAGGCCTTCGAGCTGCTGTCGGATGTCGGCATAGGCGTCGACCGATTCGCGCGAGGGCGAGGCGATCTGGATCAGCGTCGCGCTGTTGCGGTTTTCCGGGTAATTGGTCAGCAGATGGCGGAAAGCCTTGATGCGCTGCGGCAGCCCCTTGGAATAGTCGAGACGATCAATGCCGATCAACAGGCGCCGGCGCACATATTCCTCGCGCATGCGCTCGAACATGTCCATCGACTCCTTGGCCCTTGTGAGCGCCAGGAACTCATTCACATCGATGCCGATCGGGAAGGCCTGCGCCCGCACCGTGCGGTTGAAGGCGCGGAAGTGGTGCGGGTCGAGCGCCTCGGCGCCGGCTTCTTCGCCCACGTAGCGCGCGAAATGCTGCACGTCGGCCTCGGCCTGGAAACCCACCAGGTCATAGGCGAACAGTGAACGGATCAGCCATTCGTGCTGCGGGATGGCCGCCAGGATCAGCGGCGGCGGCAGTGGAATGTGCAGGAAGAAGCCGATGCGGTTGGTGCAGCCCATGGCGCGCAGTTCGGCGGCCAGCGGTATCAGGTGGTAGTCGTGCACCCAGATGACGTCGTCCGGCTTGAGCAGCGGCATCAGCTTGCGCGCGAACATCTGGTTCACCCGGCGATAACCGGCAATAAAGCCGGCGTCGAAGTCGGCCAGGTCGAGCCGGTAGTGGAACACCGGCCACAACACGCCGTTGGCGTAGCCCAGGTAGAAGCTGTCATGGTCTTCCTGGCACAGGTCGATGGTGGCCAGCGTCACGTTGCCGGCCTGCTGGGTGTGCAGTTCGCTTTCACCGGGCGTGCCTTGCTCAAGCATGGTGCCGCTCCAGCCGAACCACATCCCGCCGGTGGCCTTCAAGGCTTCGCCCAAGGCCACGGCCAGGCCGCCGGCGGCGGTCTTGCGCGGGTCGGCGATGCGGTTGGAAACGACGACCAATCTGCTCATGTCAATCACCTCAAATCATGGTGTCCCAGGGGGCGGACAGCCGCATCGCGGCGTTGATGATGCCCACCATCGAATAGGTCTGAGGGAAGTTGCCCCACATCTCTCCGGTGACGGGGTGGGTATCTTCCGACAGCAGGCCCAGGTGGTTGCGCGCGGCGAGCATGGTCTCGAAGATCGCGCGGGCCTCGGCCTTGCGGCCGATCTTGGCCAAGGCGTCGATGCGCCAGAAGGTACAGATGTTGAAGGCGGTCTCGGGCTTGCCGAAATCGTCGGGGGCTTCGTAGCGGCGCATGTACGGGCCGTCGCAGAGCGAGCGCTCCATGGCCTCCACCGTGGCCACGAAACGCGGGTCGCGCGGATCGATGAAGTTCACCTCGGCCATCAGCAGCACGCTGGCGTCCAGGTCGCGGCCGCCGAAGCTTTCCGCGAAAGCCTGGCGTTCCTCGTTCCACGACTTCGCCAGGATTTCCTTGCGCATGTGATCGGCATGGCCGCGCCAGTAGGCGGCACGGTCGGTCTTTTCGAGCAGGACGGCGATCTTGGCCAGCCGGTCGCAGGCGGCCCAGCTCATCAGCGCCGACGAGGTGTGCACCCGGGCGCGGGTGCGCAGTTCCCACATGCCGGCATCGGGCGTGCCGTACACCCGCACGGCCTGTTCACCCACGGCTTCGAGATGGGTGAACTCGGCCGCGCCGGCACGGTGCAGCAGCCGGTGGTCGTGGAAGGCCTGGGCCGCGCCCAGCACGATGTTGCCGTAGACGTCGTGCTGGAAGTGTTCCTGCGCCTGGTTGCCAACGCGGACCGGCCCCATGCCGCGGTAGCCTGCCAGGTGATCGACGAAGGACTCTGGCAACTCGCGCTCCAGGCCGATGCCGTACAGCGGCTGGATGTGTGAGCCTTCGGAGCCGGCCACCACATTGGCCAGCCAGCGCAGGTAGTCTTCCATGGTGCCGACTTCGGACAGGCTGTTGAGCGCGCGCACCACGAAGAAGGCGTCGCGCAGCCAGCAGTAGCGGTAGTCCCAGTTGCGCTGGCTGCCTGGTGCCTCGGGAATGCTGGTGGTCATCGCGGCGACGATGGCGCCGGTCTCCTCGTAGAGCGAGAGCTTGAGCGTGATGGCCGCGCGGATCACCGCGTCCTGCCACTCCAGCGGCACGGCCAGGCGCTGGCTCCATTTGCGCCAGTAGGCGATGGTTTCCTGCTCGAACAGGCGGGCGGTGTCGGCAATGCCCTCCATCAGCACTTCGTCGGCGCCGAGCAGGAAGTCGTAGTCGCGCGTCATCAGGAATGGCTGCTGCGACAGCACGTAGGCCACCGGCGCGTCGGTGTAGAGGCGCAGGGTCAGGTCTTCGCCGACGAAGCGCAGGTGGTTGCTGCCGTGCGTGATTTCCGGCTCGGCCCGGCCCCAGTCGAAGCGCACTGCGAGCTTGACGCGGATGCGCGGCGCGCCGCTGATGACACGCACCCGGCGCACCAGGGTCATCGGGCGGAAGAAACGCGAGCGGCTCAGGAAACGCGGCGCGAAGTCGGTGATCTCGACGCACTGGCCGGCGCTGTCGAACAACCGCGTGCGCAGCACCGCGGTATTGGGTTCATACCATTGGCGCGCGCTGGCGAAATGTTCGATCTCGATGCCGAAGGCCGAAGCCTCGGCGCCCGGCTGCAGCAGGGCGTTGAACACCGGCGGGCTGTCGAAGCGCGGCAGGCAGCACCAGACGATGCGGGCATGCTGGTCGACCAGCGCGCTCAGGCTGCAGTTGCCGATGATGCCGACCGACAGCGAGGCGGGAAGCGTCGGCGTGAAGCCGTCGGTATGGGTCGAGGCCGGGGCCGGGGTTGGCGTCATGCGTGCGTCCGGTCGATTCATGCTGGGCTTCTTGTTCGATTGGGCATCCAAAACGGGGGGCGGCGCCGTTTTCAGCGTTGCCGCAAGAACGCCGACATCCAGATGGACAGCTCGGCCGGGCTGGCGCAGCGGTGTTGCGCCATGGTCGGCCCCTGGCCCACCTTGATGCCCAGGCCGCCGAGCTTGCGCACGGACGCGAACCCGGCCTCGTCGGTCACGTCGTCGCCGGCAAACACCGGCTGGCGGCCGGTGAACGGCGCTTCCTGCATGAAGGCCTCGATGGCGCGGCCCTTGCTCACGCCGGCGGGCTTGGCCTCGAACACGAACTTGCCGTGCAGCAGCGTCAGCCCGGGGTGGCCGCGCAGGGCTTCGCTCAGGGTTTCGTGGCACAGGGTCTCGAGTTCGGGTGCGTGGCGGTAGTGCAGCGCCACCGCCGCCTCCTTGCGTTCGAGCCGCAGGCCGGGGTGTTGTTCGGCCAACGGCAGCACGGCGTCGATCACCGGCTGCAGATCGTGCGGCGTGGTCTCGAACAGGGTACCGGCGGCATTGCGGCGGCGTGCACCGTGTTCACCCGCGGCCGGCAACTCCAGCGGCGCGAGAAAGGTGTCGATGTCGACGATGCGGCGGCCAGACACCACGGCCAGCGCACCGGCCAGCCGGTCCCGCAGGTCGGAGAGCAGCGGCACCAGCTCCGGCGGCACATGCACCAGCTCGGGCTGGTCGGCCAGGTCGACGAGGGTTCCATCGAAGTCGAGGAACAAGGCGGTGGGGCGGGTGAGGCGGGGCAGGGACTGCATGTGGGGTAAACCATAGCAGACTCGCCTGTTTCGAGCGTTTTTTAAGGGTAAGCAATCCAGTTGAATGGGCCCTATGGCGTCTGATTTATTGGAGATATTGCTATTTGTTTTATAGCTTCGAGGTGCGGCCTTGGGCGCCGTCGTTGAAACAAATGAAACAACTTTCCCCGTGCGCTGCAACGCGGACGATACGCACGTTGTCGATGATCGGCCCTCTGATCGAGAACCGGACCGATGAAACTCTTGTGCCAACGTCGACCAGTTTGCCAAACGTCATACCGCCGTGGTGTGGACGTCTCCTGATGTCGCCGTACGGGTCGCCGCCAGGCCCTCCGTACCCATGCCGCTGGTCGAACCCGCGGTGCTGACCTATGCGAACGGCCGTGGCGGCACTTCGCTGGAATCGGCCTTCCAGGCGCGCGGCATTGGCTGCCGGCTCGAATACCAGGGCAGTTTTCGTGCCGGCACCATCACCTATGTCGAAGGGGCTTTGGCCATTTCGTTCCGGCACGCGCAGGGCGGGCACCGTTGCCGCTTCTTCATCGAACTGCCCGATGTGGGCGAATGGGAGCGCGCCACCGGCACACCGCTGGCGCGGCGTGACGGCATCGTAGATTTCGTGGCCGAGACGGTGCGCCGCCAGGAGGCGGGCAGTTGGCGCTACGAGATCGGTGCAGCCCGCATCAGCTACTACTGATTTCATTGCGCATTCAAAGAGGATGCAACATGGCTTTGCGAGCTATGGCATCCACGGGCGAAATACCGCGGGCGTCGGCTACAAGCTGCCCTGCCCCGATGCAAGGGTGAACCACCGGCAGACCCCCATAATTTGACGCCATGAACAACAGCGACTACACCATCAGCGCCGACCCGCAGCGGTTGGACCCCGTGGCCATCCACGCCTACCTTACCCGCAGCTACTGGTCGCCCGGCGTCTCCTTCGACATCGTCAAGAAGGCCATGGACCATTCCCTGTGTTTCGGCCTGTACCACGCGGGGGCGCAAGTAGGTTATGCCCGGGTGGTCACCGACCAAACCACCTTCGCCTACCTGGCGGATGTGTACGTGCTGGAGGCGCACCGTGGCCGGGGCCTGTCCAAGCGCCTGGTCGAAGCGGTACAGGCCCATCCCGAGTTGCAAGGCCTGCGCCGCTTCCTGCTCGCCACGAAAGACGCCCACGGCCTGTACGCGCAATTTGGCTTCAAGCCGCTGGCCAATCCGGCGCGGATGATGGAAGTCTTCAATCCCGACGTGTACCTGGCGCGCTGAGTCCGCTGGGATTTTTCATGCCAGTACCGGGGAATTTGACCAAATCGAACGATTCGACTAAATTAGACGATCTGACCGCCCGCGCAAGGAGTCGCCGTATGCAAACCTTCACCGCCAACGAAGCCAAGACCCGGTTCGGGGAATTCCTCGATCGGGCGCAGCGTGCGCCGGTGGGCGTGCTCAAGCATGACCGCATGGTGGGCGTGATGGTCAGCGTGCAGGATTTCGAGGCCATGCGAGCGTTTTATGCCGACCGCCTGCTGCGCACCATGGACGACACCGCTCTCGCGGCGGAGCGTGCGGGGCTGACGCCGGAGAAACTGGCTGAACTGCTGGCTGATGAAAGCTGAGTTGGCGTGCGAACGCCGGGCATCAGCGTTGTCATCGACACCAATGTCTGGATCAGCGGTTTGATCAGTCGGGCGGGCGCCCCTGCCCAAGTGACGCGCAGGGTGGTCCGCAGTGGTCAACCGGTCTTTTCGGAGGCAACGTTCGAAGAACTCAAGGACCGCCTGTGGCGGCCGAAGTTCGATCGCTACATCTCCATGGACCATCGCCGCGCCTTGCTGGCCGATCTGGATGCAGTCGCACGTTGGGTGAAGATCAGGCCCGAGATCGCTGCCCAGTCTTTGTGCCGCGATGCGGACGACGACAAGTTCCTGCACGCCGCGCTGGCCGCCCAGCCCGTCTGGCTGGTCACCGGCGACAAGGATCTGCTGGTGCTGTCGGAAGACATGAAGCCTGCCAACGTCACCATCGTCTCTCCCGCTGATGCCATGGCGCTGCCCGCCTTCGTGGGCAGCCCGTGAGCGGAATCTGATCGACACGGCGGATCTCTCCGCCCGGCATGCGGCAAGCTGTTGATTTGATGCCATCAACAGATGCATGCGAAAACATTTGATTTTCAGAATGGTAGGTCGTCCCTAGGATTGCGTCAGAACAAAACGACCGGCCAAAAACTGTGCTTCACGCCAGTCTCGGCCGGGGGATCGGCGCTCAAAGAGCGCATTCACTGAAGCAAACGAGGAGACAAAACCATGGAATCTGTGATTTCCCGTCGCGTGCGCGTCCACGCGAACCGGATGCAGTCGTCTGCGGGGCTGACGGTCTGGGCCGCGTCCGCGGTGTTCGGCCTGGCCAGCATGTCGGCCCAGGCCTTCGAGCTGGACACCGGCAATACGGACTTCAAGGCCGTCTGGGACAACACCTTTAAGTACAGCACCGGCTTCCGCCTGGTCGGGCCGTCGCAGTCCATCGTGGGGGGCGCCAACTACGACACCAGCTCCGCGAACTATTTTCCGAACACCGACGACGGCAGCCGCAATTTCAAGCGCGGCCTGATCTCGAACCGGCTCGACATCCTGAGCGAGCTCGACCTGACCTACAAGAACGTGGGCATGCGTGTCTCGGCCGCCGCCTGGTACGACAGCGTTTATCACAAGTCCAACGCCAACAATTCGCCGAGCACCTCCAATCCCTATTCCGTCGGCTACAACCAGTTCACCGGCGCCACCACCCAGCTGCACGGCGGCGACGCAGAGATCCTGGACGCCTTCGTGTTCGGCAAATTCAAGCTGGGGGAGATGCCGGCTCTGGTGCGCGCGGGCAAGCATACCTTGGTCTACGGCGAGACGCTCATGCTGGGCGCCAACGGCATTGCGGCGGCACAGGCTTCGATCGACGTGGTGAAGGCCGCGTCGGTGCCCAACGCCCAGTTCAAAGAGTTCATGATGCCGATCAACCAGCTCTCGGGCCAGCTGCAGGTCACCCCGGACGTGACGGTCGGCGGCTACTACATGCTGGACTGGATGGGCGACCGCCTGCCGGGCTCCGGCAGCTACTTCTCCGCCATGGACTCGGTGGGCACCGGCGGTGAACGCCTGATCGTGGGCTACGCCCCGGGTCTCGGTAATGTCAGCTTTTATCGCGAGGCCGACATGAAGGCCAAGAAGAGCGGGCAGGGCGGCCTGCAACTGCGCTTCCATGGCGGCGAGGTGGACTACGGCCTGTATGCCGTGCGCTGGAACGACCATGGTCCTTCCGGCCTGTACCTGAAGCCGGGCGCGGCGGTCGCCAGCGCCAATGGCTTGCAGATCGGCACTTACCAGTGGGCCTTCCACGAAGGCATCCGGGCCGTCGGCGGTAGCTTCAGCACCACCATTGGCAGTGTCAACTGGGCCGGTGAAATGTCGTTCCGTGCCAACCAGCCGATGGACAGCGATGCCCAGGTGGACCTGAGCGGTGCCGACAACAGCGGCAACCCCTTGTACGCGGTGGGCAAGTCGGCGCATGCCAACCTGAACTGGATCGCCAGCCTGGGCCCGAGCTGGTTGGCGCGTGACACCGACTTCGTGGGTGAAGTGGCCTGGAACCGCCGCTTGTCCATCACCAAGAACCCCGCGGCGCTCAACCCCAACGCGTCCCGCGACGCCACCAATGTCCGCTTCGTGGTCGAGCCCAAGTACCGGCAGGTCGCACCGGGCCTGGACCTGAGTGTGCCGGTGGGCGTGGGTTATGGCGTGGCGGGTAATTCGTCGATGGTCGGCGCCTTCCTGGGCAAGAAGACAGGTGACTTCACCATCGGGCTCAACGGTGCCTACCTCGACGTCTGGCGCTTCGGCATCAGCCTCACGCACTACTTCGGTCCGTCAGGCGCTTTCATCGAAAGCGGACACCGCTCGTTCAAGCAGGCCTTGGGCGACCGCGACTACCTGTCGCTGAACGTACGCCGCACGTTCTGATATTTCTGCGGGGCGGAGCGGTCCGCCCCATCGCGCAGCTGACTCCCTGGAGACAAAACCATGTTCAAAATGAAACGATTCCCCTTGGCCGCCTTGCTGCTGGCCGCCACCCCTGTCGTGTGGAGCGCGGTCAGCGCCGACGAGGCCGCCAAGCTCAAGACCGAGCTCACGCCCTTGGGCGCGGAGAAGGCCGCCAACAAGGACGGCAGCATTCCCGCCTGGACGGGGGGCTACACCACGCCGATCCCCGGCTTCAAGAACGGCGGCAGGCGCGCCGACCCGTTTGCCGCGGACAAGCCGCTCTACCAGGTCACCGCGAAAAACATGGACCAGCATGCCGAGCACCTGACCGAAGGGGTCAAGGCCATGCTGAAGAAATACCCCGACAGCTTCCGCGTCGACGTGTACCCCACGCGCCGGACCGCTTCAGCGCCGCAATGGGTGTATGACAACACCGCCAAGAACGCGGTCAAGGCCGAGCTGAAGGATCTGGTGCCCACCAATGCCTATGGCGGTATTCCGTTCCCGATCCCGAAGGATGGCGCGGAAGCCATGTGGAACCACGTGCTGCGTTGGCGCGGCGAGGCCTGGCACGTCGTCGTCAAAGGGGTGCAGGGCACGTCCGATGGCAAGCAGGTGGTGACCGGCATCGGCTCGGGCGACTTCCAGATGCCGTATTACTTCAAGGACGGCAGCGCCGAGAAGTTCGATGGCAACCATTGGTCCATCCGCATCCTGACCACCGGCCCGGCCTTGCGCGCTGGCGAAGGCGTGGTGGGGCGGCAGAACGTCAACGGCGACAAGACCCAGGTCTGGGTCTATGTGACCGGCCAGCGCCGTGTGCGCAAGGTGCCCAACGCCTGCTGCGACACACCTACGCCGAACAGCGCGGGCGTGGCCACCTTCGACCAGACCGATGTGTTCGACGGTCGTATGGACCGCTTCGACTGGAAGATCGTCGGCAAGAAGGAGATGCTGATTCCCTACAACGGCAACAAGCTGCTGGCCGCGTCGGAAGCCGAAGCCATGCTGCCGCACCACTTGAATCCGAACGCCATGCGCTGGGAGCTGCATCGCGTGTGGGTGATCGAGGCCACCGTGGCCGCCGGCAAGCGCCATCTCTCGCCCAAGCGCCGCTACTACCTGGACGAGGACACCTGGATCGCCACCCTGGCCGACCATTGGGACGCCAACGGCCAGCTCTGGCAGATGGGTTTTGCCAATCCGGTGGTGATGCCCGACCTGCCGGGCACGACCTCGCCACAGCAGTTCGGTTTCTATGACCTGTTGTCCGGCGCCTGGTATTACGACAGTGCCCTGAACGACGCCGCCGAGCAATACAAGGTGATGCCGCGTTATCCCGACACCACCTTCACGCCTGAAGCCTTGACCGGCGAGTCGATTCGCTGAAGCTGGACCGCCGCCATGTCTTGTTTGAAGTTCTGCCGCGATCTGGCCGTGGCCGGCCTGGTCGCCGCGGCCTGGCCGGGTGCCGCCCAGGCCAGCCTGCCCGGCCCCCTGGAGCGGCCCGCGCTGGCCATGCGCCAGCCCGCCCGCGCAGCGCTGCTCGGCCTGGCCCAGGCCGGGGAGCGGCTGGTGGCCGTGGGCGAGCGTGGCGTGGTGCTGTTGTCGGACGATGCCGGGCAGAGCTGGCGCCAGGCGGCCGGTGTGCCGGTCAGCGTCACTTTGACAGCGGTGCAGTTCGTGAATGCACGCATGGGCTGGGCGGTGGGCCATTACGGCGTGGTGCTGAAAAGCGAGGACGGCGGCGAGCATTGGACGCGCCAGCTCGACGGCAACGGCATCGCGCAGCGGGTGCTGCAGGACGCCACCGCCCATGCCTCGCCCAAGGCCGTGACCGAGGCCCAGCGCATGGTGCAGGAGGGCACGGACAAACCCTTGCTGGCCCTGAACTTCGTCAATGAACGCGAAGGCCTGGTGGCCGGCGCCTTCAACCTGCTGCTGAGCACCGCCGACGGCGGCCAAACCTGGCAAGCCATTTCGTCGCGGCTGGACAACCCCAAGGCCGCGCATCTGTATGCCATGTACCGCAACGGGCCGGAACTGCTGCTGGCAGGAGAGCAGGGCCTGCTGCTGCATTCGGCCGACGGCGGCCAGCGCTTCGAGCGCATCGCCACGCCGTATGCGGGCAGCTACTTCGGCGTCACGGTCGATGCCGCCGGGGCCTGGCTGGTGGCTGGCCTGCGCGGCAATGTACTGCGCAGCACCGACAGCGGTGCGAACTGGACCACGCTGGTGAACCCGGTCCCCGTCAGTGTGACCGCTCTGATGCGTGATGCCCAGGGTGTCTGGCTGGCCAACCAGGCCGGGCAGTTGCTGATGCCCGAGGCCGGCAGCAACCAGTTGAAGCCAGTCGGCACCACCGCGGCGCAACAGCCGTCGGCCCTGCTGCGGCTGGCCGATGGCAGCTTGCTGATCGTGGGCTGGAACGGTGTGACGCGCATTCCCTTCGACAAATCGGTAAAGCCATGAATCCAGCAATGCCTGCGACCGCCCCCGAATCGGCGCAAGACTTCGATCGCCAATCGGGCTCCCTGGTGGAGCGCGCCCTCTTCAACCACCGCATCCTGGTGCTGGTGATCTGCACCATCGTGACCCTGCTGCTGGGCTGGTCGGCCACGCGGCTGCAGTTCAACGCGAGTTATGAAAAGACCATCCCGCAGAGCCACCCCTACATTGCCAACCTGCTGGCGCACCAGGCCGATCTCAAAGGCCTGGGCAATGCGGTGCGCATCGTCGTCGGCAACCCCAAGGGCGAGATCTACGACGCGGCCTACCTGGAGACCCTGCGCGCGCTGAACGACAAACTGTTCCTGCTGCCCGGTGTGGACCGCGCGGCCATGAAGTCCTTGTGGACGCCGACCATGCGCTGGACCGGCGTGACCGAAGAGGGGCTGGAAGGCGGCCCGGTCATCCCCGATGGTTACAACGGCGGGGCGGAAAGTCTGCAGGCGCTGCGCTCCAACGTGCAGCGCTCTGGAGAGATCGGCCAGATCGTGGCTTTCGACGGCCAGTCCAGCGCCATCTTCCTGCCGCTGCTGGCCCAGGACGCCACGGGCAAGAAGCTCGACTACGTGGTCTTGTCGCAGCAGCTCGACGCGCTGCGCAGTGAGTTTGAAGCCAAGGGCGTGACGGTCTACATCACCGGCTTCGCCAAGATCGTCGGCGACCTGATCGCCGGTCTGCGCCAGGTGCTGGTGTTCTTTGCCGTGGCGATTGCGATTGCTGCCGCCATGGTGTTCGGCTACACCCGCTGCCTGCGTTCCACCGCGCTGGTGGTGGTGGCTTCATTGATCGCCGTGGTCTGGCAACTCGGCCTGCTGCCGGTGCTCGGTTATGCCCTCGACCCGTATTCGATGCTGGTGCCGTTTCTGGTGTTCGCCATCGGCATGAGCCATGGCGCGCAGAAGATGAACGGCATCATGCAGGACATCGGCCGGGGCACGCCGAAGTGGATTGCCGCGCGCTACACCTTCCGCCGCCTGTTCCTGGCGGGGCTGACCGCGCTGCTGGCCGATGCCGTGGGTTTTGCCGTGCTGCTGGCGATCGACATCCGCGTGATCCAGGAGCTGGCGATTGCCGCCAGCATCGGTGTGGCGGCGCTGATCTTCACCAACCTGATCGTGCTGCCGATCCTGCTGAGCTACACCGGGGTCAGCCCCGCCGCCGCCGCCCGCAGTGCCCGCGCCGAGCAGGACTTTGCCGCTGCCGGGGCCCATGAGCGCAGCGGCTTCTGGCATACGGTAGAGCGCTTCACCGAGCGCCGTTGGGCCGTACCCACGGTGCTGGTGTCGCTGGTCCTGGCCGTGGGGGGCTACATGGTCAGCCGCCACCTGGCCATCGGCGACCTGGACCCGGGCGCACCCGAGCTGCGCGCCGACTCGCGCTACAACCGCGACGTGGGTTTCGTGAACGCCCACTTCGGTGCCAGCAGCGACGTGTTCGCCGTCATGGTCAAGACCCCGGACGGCGCCTGTGCCGACTACGACACCCTGATGCGCGTCGATGCGCTGGAGTGGCAGCTACAGCAAGTGCCCGGTGTGGAGTCCACCAACTCGCTGGCCCGTTTGAACCGGCTGGTGCTGGCCGGCCTGAACGAAGGCCACCCCAAGTGGTTCGAGTTGATTCCCAACCAGGCCATGCTGAACATGGTCACCGGTACCGCGCCGCGCGGTCTGTACAACGAAACCTGCAGCCTGCTGACCGTCAGCGCTTTCCTGAAAGACCACAAGGCGGCCACGCTCAGCGCCGTGGTGGACAGCGTGAACAGCTTCGCCGCGGCCAACGACAGCGGCAAGGCCCAGTTCCTGCTGGCCGCGGGCAGCGCAGGTGTGGAAGCCGCCACCAACATCGTGGTGCGCGAGGCCTGGCACCGCATGTTGTTCCTGGTGTATGCCGCCGTGGTGGCGCTGGCCTTTCTCACCTTCCGCTCCTGGCGCGCGGTGGTGGTGGCGGTGCTGCCGCTGATGCTGACCTCGGTGCTGGCCGAGGCGCTGATGGTGACGCTGGGCATGGGCGTGAAGGTTGCCACCCTGCCGGTGATCGCGCTCGGCGTGGGCATCGGCGTGGACTACGCGCTGTACATCCTGAGTGTGATGCTGGGCGAACTGCGCAAGGGCGCCACGCTGGCCGCGTCGTACCGCGTGGCGCTGCACTTCACCGGTCGTGTGGTGCTGCTGACCGGCCTGACCCTGGCCGTGGGTGTGGCCACCTGGGTGTTTTCTCCGATCAAGTTCCAGGCCGACATGGGGCTGCTGCTGGCCTTCATGTTCCTGTGGAACATGCTCGGTGCGCTGCTGCTGCTGCCGGCGCTGTCCCATTGGTTGCTGCGACCGACAGTCCAACGGTCCGCCACTGACCCGGCGCAAAAAATCTACGTAGGAGCGTGAGGATGACAAATCGATTCAGACCATTGAGCTTGACAGCCATTGCGGCGGCGGTAGTACTGCTGGTGCCACTGGCGGCGAACGCCGGGCCCGGCGGCGGCGACAACCGGGGAGGGGGAGAGCAGGCGCCCGCGCGCCGAGCCTTGAGCGTGGCCGCGGGCCAGACCCTCACCGTCAGCGAGACCACCAACCTGTCCCAGCTCGACCTGGCGCAGGGCGGGGCGATCGTCGCGCCCAGCGGCAAGAGCCTGACCTTGACGGTCAACGGCATTGGCACCCCGCTGCTGGCCGGCAGCTACCGCGGCAACCTGGTGCTGACGGTCACCGACAACATCGACGTGCAATACACCTCGGCCGGTCCCGGCACCACGCCGGAGGTGCTGAACCACGTCTTCCGCACCGGCGTGTATGTGAAAGACGGCTCGGTGGTGGCCAGCAAGTCGGTGGCGGCCATCGTGCGCGGCGGCCAGGTGTTCAACACCGCCGCCAGGGACGTGCAGATCACCTCCAACGAAGAGAAGTTCAACGGCATCATCGTGGCCGGCCTGTCCACCTATGAGATCACCCGGCCGACGATCAGCCTCAGCGGCAACGGCGGCAACGACTTCGCCGGTTTCGGCGCGGCGATCATGTCCACCGACGATGCCACGGTCACGGTCGACGGCGCACGCATCTTCACCAGCGGCGTCGTGCGTACCGGCGTGTTCGTCGGCGGCAAGAGCACCATGACGGTCAACAATTCATTGATCGAGACACGCGGCGGCACCTTGCCGACCGGCTACAGCTTCACGGTCGCCACCGGCAAGATGATGGAGGCCCCCTGGGTGCTGGGCATCACCGGCAACAACCGGGCCACCAACCTCGTGGCCAGCGGCACCGCCAACTACAACCACTCGCACATCAAGGCCCAGGCCTGGGGCGCGCTGTCCACCGACGACACCACCCACGTGCGCCTGAACGTCAAGGACAGCCTGGTCGAGACGGTGGAGAGCGGCTACGGCGCGTACTCGATCGGCGACACCATCGACACCTTCAGCCACTCGGTACTCAACGTGGCCGACATGGCGCTGATCATGGCCAACGGCCCGGCCTCGGGCGTGTTCACCGACGCCACCGTGGTCAACTCGCGCCGCTTCGGGGTGATGATGCACAGCAATTCGGGCGGCACGCTGACCATCGACAAGGGCTCGGTGTTCAACACCGTAGCGGCCGCGATCCAGGTCAAGAGCAGCAGCCCGACCATCGTGGTCGACAACGCGCAGTTGAATGCCCGCAACGGCATCCTGCTGCAGGCGGTGGTCAACGACGACCCCTATACCGCGGTGCTGGGCTTCTCGTCCTCGGCCTCCAACGTCAATGCCACGTTCAGCAACACCAGCCTGCGCGGCGACATCATCAACGGCAACGCGTTGGCGGGCAGCGTCAACGTGGCCTTGAGCAACACCACGCTGAAGGGCGCGATCACCACCGCGACCACAACGCATGCCACGGCCACCGATGGCTCCGTGCTCAACTTCAGCCGCCCCGACCTGTACTACCTGGTCGGCGAGTTCAAGCACACCTACGCGCCCCTGTCCGCGAGCTTCGGCATGGCGGTGACGCTGGACGGCAGCGCGCGCTGGATCGTCGACAAGACCTCCTACCTGCGCAACCTGAGCCTGGCCACCGGTGCCGTGCTCAGCGCACCGTCGGGCCGCAGCCTGACCATGACGGTGGATGGTGTCGTCACCCCGATCCAGGCGGGTGCCAGCTACGCTGGTGCCATCGTGCTGACGGTGTCGTAGGCCACAGGCGAGCGCGGCCATGGATCTGAGAACCCGAACCAAAGCATGGGCCTGGCTGGCCGCCTTGCTGGTGCTGTCCTTGTCCATGTCCCTGCGGGCGGGTGCCGCGTCGGCCGTCACGGCGGACACCGAGGTTCTCCGCATTGCCGACGCGCCCTTGTTCGCGCCGGAATACGTCTTCTGGCTGCGCCAGGCGGCGCGCAACCTCACGGCCACCCAAGGCCCCGAGGCCCTCGACGCATGGAGCACCGAGCGCAAGGGCATGAGCCTGCAGACTTACCTCACGGGCCAGGCCATCCAGAGCGCGCGCCGGGTGCGGGCCATCCGCGCCCAGGCGCAGGCGCTGGGCCTGCAGTTTTCCGCGCAGGACCTGAAGCGCATCGAGGACAAGCGCCTCGACGGCATCCGGGCCTACGGCGGGGTCATGCCCTACCTGGCCATCGTGCGCAGGATGTACGTGTCCGAAGAAGTGCTGGACCAGCTTTCGCAAAGCGACCTGCTGGGCGAGCGCCTGTTCGAGCGGCTCTATGGCACCAAGGGTGAACGCTGCAGCGACGCGCAGGTGGCCGACTACGTGGCGGCGCAGCAGCTGCAGCGGGCCAAGTACATCCATGTGGCGGCAGGCGAGGGGCGGCGCGCGCAGATGCAGGCCCTGGTCGAACGCCTCGATGCGGGTGGTGATGCCGAGGCCTTGTTCGACGAACTCGGCCCGCGCTATAACCAAGACACACGCATGGCGGCACAGCCACAGGGTCGCCTGTTCGCGGCTGGCAGCATGGGCGAGGCTTTTGACCGGGCCTATGCGGCGCTGGGCGAGAACCAGCACAGCGGTGTGGTGGACGACGGCAGCGGCTACACCATCCTGCTGCGCCTGCCGATCCGCCCGGACACCCGGCCCGACGACGACGAGCACACGCTGCGTTACTGGGCCGCCTACAACCATCTTTTCAAACCCCAGGTCGATGCATGGGCCGCGCAGCTGACTGTTGCCTACACACCGGCCTTCGCGGCGCTCGACGCGGTGGCACTCGCCCGCTGGCAAGTCCCTGGCGGTTGACCCCATGCAACCCCAGCCCGAAGTCCGACAGGAGAAACGCTTGAACCCCAGCAGCCCGCAAGCCGCGGTCGGCGCACTGCGACCGCACCACTTCGGCATCAGCGTGCCCGACCTCGATGCCGCGCTCGCCTGGTACCAGCGCATGCTCGGCTTCGAGCTCGAGGAGCGGCTGTTCATCGACAAGATTCCGGCGCACATCGCCTTCGTCAAGCGCGGCGACTTCCGCATCGAGATCTTCGAGGTGCAGGGTGCCGCGCCGCTGCCCGACGAGCGCCGCGTGCCCAACCTGGACCTGCGTACCCACGGCAACAAACACATGTGCTTCGAGCTGCCCGATGTGCCGGCCGCAATGGCGGCGCTGCGCGCGGCCGGTGCCGACATTGCGTTCGAGCTGACCGTGGGCGGCAACCCCACGGCCTTCGTGCGCGATTGCGCGGGCAACCTCATCGAATTTCTGCAGCCTTTCGAGTCGCGTCCGGCCCAGCCGACCCAGCCGGTTTGAGGCTTATTTTTTATTATCTTCAAAGGAGAACCCCATGGTCCAGTACCTCAAAACCGGCAAGCCCGCCCAGTTCAAAGCCGACATCAACACCCAGGTGCGCGCCACCGTGGAAGGCATCCTCGGCGACATCGAAAGCCGTGGCGATGCGGCGGTGCGCGAATACAGCGCCAAGTTCGACAAATGGTCGCCCGCGAACTTTCGCCTGAGCCAGGCCGAGATCGATGCCTGCATCGCCTCCCTCAGCCCGCAGGCGCTGGCCGACATCAAGTTCGCCCAGGCCCAGATCCGCCGCTTCGCGCAAATCCAGAAGAGTTCCATGCACGACGTGGAGATCGAAACCCTGCCCGGCGTGGTGCTGGGCCACCGCAACATCCCGATGAACTCGGTGGGCTGCTATATCCCCGGCGGCAAGTACCCGCTGATCGCCTCGGCCCACATGAGTGTGCTTACCGCCAAGGTGGCGGGTGTGAAGCGCATCATCGCCTGCGCCCCGCCGTTCGACGGCAAGCCCTGCCCCGAGATCGTTGCCGCCATGCACCTGGCCGGCGCTGACGAGATTTACTGCCTGGGCGGTGTGCAGGCGGTGGCCGCCATGGCCATCGGCACGGAAACCATCAAGGCCGTGGACATGATCGTCGGCCCCGGCAACGCCTACGTGGCCGAAGCCAAGCGCCAGTTGTTCGGCCGCGTCGGCATCGACCTGTTTGCCGGCCCGACCGAGACCATGGTGATCTGCGACGACACGGTGGATGCCGAACTGGTGGCCGTGGACCTGCTGGGCCAGGCCGAACACGGCCCCACATCCCCCGCCTACTGCCTGACCACCAGCAAGAAAATTGCCGCCGAGCTGCCCGCCGCCATCGAGGCCGTGCTGGCGCGGCTCGACACCGCGCCCATCGCCAGCGTCTCCTGGCGCGACTATGGCGAGATCATCCTGTGCGACTCCGACGAGGAGATGCTGGCCGAGTCCGAGCGCCTGTGCTCCGAGCATGTGCAAGTCATGACCCAAGACCCGGACTGGTTCCTGCAGCGCATGACCAACTACGGTGGCCTGTTCCTCGGCCACCGCACCAACGTCAGCTACGGCGACAAGGTGATCGGCACCAACCACACCCTGCCCACACAAGGCGCGGGGCGTTACACCGGTGGCCTGTGGGTGGGCAAGTTCATCAAGACCCATACGTACCAACGCGTGTTGACCGATGAGGCCTCGGTGGCGGTGGGCGAGTATTGCTCGCGCCTGTGCGGCTACGAACACATGAGCGGCCACAAAGAGCAGGCCGACATCCGTGTGCGCCGCCTCAAGGCAACGGCCTGAAGTCATGAGCACATTGCGTTTGTTGCAGGGTCAAGTGGCCGTGGTCACCGGCGGTGCCGGCGGCATCGGCGAAGCGATCTGCCGAGGGCTGGCCGAGGCCGGCTGCGCGGTGGTGGTGGGCTACAACAACTCCGAGGCTCCGGCCCGGGCGCTGGCGGCAGACCTGCCCGCGGCCGGCGCACCGCATGCGGCCCTGCGCGCCCCGGTGACCGACAGCGCGGCCCTGGCCACCTTGGCCGCCGAAGTCGGCAGGCGCTACGGGCGCTGCGACATCCTGGTCAACTGCGCGGGCACCACGCGCTTCGTGGCCCATGCCGATCTGGATGGCCTGGACGATGCGCTGATCGACCAGATCCTGGCCACCAACGTGCGCGGGCCGTTCGCGGCGGTGCGGGCCCTGAAGCCCTTGCTGGCCGCGCCGCGCGCCGAGGGCGGCACCGGCCTGGTGGTCAACATCTCGTCGATCGCGGCGGTCAGCGCCATGGGCAGCAACATCATGTACTGCGCCTCCAAGGCCGCGGTGGACAACATGACGAAGTCGCTGGCGCGCGCGCTGGCGCCAAGTGTTCGTGTGTTGTCGGTGTCGCCGGGGCTGGCCGATACCGAGTTCGTCAAATCCATGGACCCCGGCTGGCGCAACGAGCAAGCCGGCCGCACGCCGCTGCAGCGCCTTGCAATGCCCGAAGAAGTGGCCGCCGCCGTGGTGGCGGCCGCAACCCATTTGACCTTTACCACCGGGGCGGTGATCCCGGTGGACGGCGGCCGCCCCCTGGCTTGATTTTTTCCGGCCTGATTTTTTGAAAAGAACCCCATGAAACTCGCCACCCTTCGAGACGGCAGCCGCGATGGCCGCCTGGTCGTGGTCTCCAAAGACCTGAGCCGCGCCACTTCCGCGGAGTCCGTCGCTCCCACCATGCAAGCCGCCATCGAGCATTGGGATGCCGTGGCGCCCGGCCTGCAGTCGATCTACGAGATGCTGAACGCGGGCCGCACCCTGGTCGACTTCGCCTTCGATCCGCAGGAGGCCTTGTCGCCACTGCCGCGCACACACCAGTTCGTCGATGCCTCGGCGTTTCTCAACCACGGCAAGATCATGGAGCAGGCCTACCAGCTCAGCATCAAGAAGACCGCGGGCATCCCGGTGCTGGTGCAGCGCCAGAGCGACGACTTCTGGCCGCCGTGCGCCGACTATCCCCTCATCACCGAGGCCGACAACGGCGACTTCGAAGGTGAGTTCGCCGCCATCGTCGGCGACATCGCCATGGGCAGCAACGCGGCGCTGTGCGAGTCGAAGATACGGCTGCTGATGATCCTGAACGACGTCAGCATGCGCACCCATTTGTTCCGCGAGCTCGGCATGGGCTTCGGCCTGATCAACGCCAAACCCGCCACCGTGTTCGGCCCGGTGGCCGTCACCCCCGACGAACTGGGCGATGCCTGGCAGGACGGCCGCATCCATCTGGACATGCGCGTGAGCCGCAACGGCGAATACTTCGGCCAGCCCAATGGCCGCGAGATGGATTGGCGCTTCGGCGAACTGCTGGCCCACCTGGCCTACAACCGCAACCTGCGCGCGGGCACGATCCTGGGCACCGGCACCGTCTCCAACGAAGCCCATCGCACGGTGGGTTCGGCCTGCCTGGCCGAGCGCCGCGCCGTTGAAAAAATCGACAGCGGCGAATCGACGACACCGTTCCTGAAGTTCGGCGACCGGCTGCGCTTCGAGGTGCTGGATGCCGCGGGCCAATCCGTCTTCGGCGCCATCGACCACCGCTTCGTTCCCGCTTCCAGGAAAGAAACCCCATGACCACCCGCCCCTACGACATCGTTGCCATGGGCGCCGGCCACAACGGCCTGGTGGCCGCGGCCTACCTGGCCAAGGCCGGCAAGAAGGTGCTGGTGCTGGAGCGCAAGAGCTACCCCGGCGGTGGGGTCTCCACGCGCCAGCTCAACACCCCCGGCTACTGGCACGACGAGCACAGCAGCGTGCACATCATGATCCAGGGTAACCCCATGCTGCGCAACGACGAGCTGGGTCTGCTGGGCCAGCACGGCCTGAAGTACCACTACTCGCCGGTGCCACACGCCACCATCTTCCCCGACCAGTCGGTGCTCTACACCTACAAGGACGTGGACAAGACCTGCGAGTGTTTCGCCAAGGTGTCGCAAAAAGATGCCGACACCTACCGCGCATTCGTCAAGATGAGCCAGGGCGTGCTGCAGATGTTCATGCCCGGCCTGTATGCGCCACCGCCGCCGCTGGGCGAACTGGTGGCCATGCTGGACCGCAGCGACGAAGGCCGGCTGATGCTGGACTACATGAACCGCGACTGCCTGGACCTGGTGAACCAGCTCTACGAGAGCGACAAGATCAAGATCCACTTGCTGCGCCTGGTCAGTGAAAACCTGCAAGCCCCCAACGAACTCGGCACCGGCATGGGTGTGCTGCTGATGCCCGGCATCATCCACACCTACGGCGTGAGCCAGCCCATCGGCGGCAGCGGCAAGCTCACCGAGTCTTTGGTGCGCTGCATCGAGAGCCATGGCGGCGAAGTGCGCTGCAATGCCGAGGTGGCGAAGATCATCACCAGCGATGGCCGCGCCAGGGGGGTGCGCCTGGGCAGCGGCGAGGAGATCCTGGCCCGCGACGCGGTGATCGGCGCGATCCACCCGCATGTGCTGCGCAAATTCATGGACGGTGTGCCCGAGCCGGTGATGCAACGCGCCGAACGCGCCACGCTGGCCCCGTTCTCCATCATGGTCAGCCATTACGACCTGAAGGAAAACGTGCGCTACCTGGCCGACCCGCAAGTCGGCCAGGCCACCATGCTGGAGTTCATGGCGACCGACAAGCTCGACGAGATGCTGGAAGACTTCGACGGCTTGAAGCGCGGCCAGATCACGCCACGCCGCCTGTGCGCCGGGGGCGACGAAAGCATCGCCGACAAGACCCGGGTGCCGCCCGGTGCGGGCATGTTCCACGGCATCACCTTCGCACCCTACAAGCTGGCCGATGGTCGCCAATGGGACGACGTGAAGGAAGAGATCGGCGACCTGTCGCTGGCGCACTACCGCAAGTTCATCAGCAACCTGACCAGCGACAACATCATCGCCCGCAGCATCGTCAGCCCGCTGGACCTGGAGCGCAGCAGCCCCAACAGCATGATGCGCGGCGACCTGCATGGCGTGGCACCGTACTTCTACCAAAGCGCCGGGCACCGGCCCACGCCCGACCTGGGCCAGTACACCGTGCCGGGCGTGGAGCGCCTGTACCTGGCCGGGCCTTTCCAGCATCCGGGCGGCGGTGTCTACGGCGCGGGCCGGGCCACGGCAATCAAGATGTTCGAGCAGCTCGGCATGGACTTCAGCAGCGTCACCGGTGGCGCGCGACAAGACAGCGGCGTGCCCGCCACCATCGCTGCGGCGAAGAAGGAGGGCATGATTTTGCGCGGTGCGGCCGACGAGGAACTGATGCACGTCGAGTCGATGAACCGCGTCGGTAACGAGCTGGTGATCAAGGGCAAGAGCTTCGGCACCATGCCGATGGAAGCCCGGCTCGATGCCGATTCGGCGCGCGCGGGCTTGAAGATGCTGGGCCTGTCCAAGCTGGCCTTCCTGGCCACGCTGCCCTTTCGCAAAGGGGGTGAATGATGGCCCATATTGTCGTGACCGGCGCGCAGGGTTTTGTCGGGCAGGCGCTGGTAAAACGCTTGCTGGACGACGGTCTGAACGGCCAGACCGTGCAGCGCCTGAGCCTGATGGATGTGGGCTTTGATGCCCCCCATGCCGATGCCCGTGTGGTGCAACTGGCGGGCAGCATTGCCGATGCCGGTGTGCGCGCCGCCGCCTATGCCCAGCCCGTGGATGCGGTGTTCCACCTCGCCAGCATCCCCGGCGGTGCGGCGGAGAAAAACTACGCCCTGGGCCGCAGCATCAACCTGGATGCGACCCTGGGCCTGCTGGAAGACCTGCGCGGCCAGCCCAGGCCCGCCCGTTTCGTTTTCGCCAGCACCGTCGCGGTCTACGGCGAACAGTTGCCGCCGCAGGTCAACGAAGCCACCTTGCCCGCCCCGGCCCTGAGCTACGGCGCGCACAAGCTGATGGGTGAAACCCTGGTGGCCGATGCTTCGCGCCTGGGCTGGGTGCAGGGCTGCTCGCTGCGCCTGCCCGGCGTGGTGGCGCGGCCAGGAGACGGGGCCGGCATGATGTCGGCCTTCATGAGCCAGCTGTTCTGGAAGCTGGGTCGCGGTGAACCCATCACCGTGCCGGTGTCGCCCGAAGGTGTGGCCTGGTGGATCTCGGTCGGTGCCTGTGTCGACAACCTGCTCCACGCCGCCTGTGTGGACCCGGCCCGGCTGAATGCCCGCCGCAGCTACCAGATGCCGGTGCTGCGCCTGACCGTGGCCGAAGTGGTGGAGGCCCTGGCGCAGCGCTTCGGCGCGGACCGCCGGGCCTTGGTGACCTACGTGCCCGACCCCTTCATCGAAAAGCTGTTCGCGGCTTACCCCCCTTTAGCCACCCCGCAAGCCGAGGCCCTGGGCCTGGTGCATGACGGTTCGGTGGATCAACTCATTACCAGGAGCATGGCATGAATATCGTTGGATTGGAGACGCTGGTTTTCGGCGTGGAAGACATGGCCGCAGGGCGGCAGTACCTGCTGGACTACGGCTTGAAGGAGGTCGAAGCCTCGGCCGCGGGCGGCACCTACGAGGCGCTGGACGGCACGGCGGTGATACTGCGCCACGCCAGCGACCCGGGCCTGCCCGCCAGCAACGCGCCATCACCCAACCTGCGCGAAACCGTCTATGGCGTGGCCGACGCGGCCACGTTGCGCGCCCTGGCCGACAACCTCAGCGCCGACCGCCAGGTGCGCACCGATGCCGACGGCACGCTGCACACGGTGGACGACGGCGGGTATGCGATCGCCTTTCGTGTCACGCGCCGCCGTGCCATCGTGGCACCGCACGTCGGCATCAACGTGCCGGGCCAGGCGCCGGGCCGCGCCCCCAACGTCTGCGCCGCCGACAAGGCCGAGCAAATTTTGCCGCGTTCGCTGTCGCACGTCGTGTACTTCGTGCCCGACGTGAAGAAGGCCGAGGCCTTCTACCAGGACCGCCTGGGCTTTCGCGTGACCGACCGCTTCATCGGCCTGGGCCCTTTCATGCGGCCCCAGGGCACGCTGGAACACCACACGCTGTTCATGATCCAGAGCTTCAACGACCACATGGTCGGCATGAACCATTTCACCTTCCACCTGGCCTCGGCCCACGAGGTGCTGCACTCGGGCTGGCGTTTTGCGCAGAAGGGCTACAAGAGCTTCTGGGGGCCGGGCCGCCACATCATGGGCAGCAACTACTTCTGGTACTTCAACAGCCCCTTCGGCGGCACCATGGAGTTCGATGCCGATATGGATTTGCACGACGACAGCTGGAGCCCGCGCGCCATGCCGCCGGGCGCGGACAACTCGCAGATCTTCCTGTTCGAGTCCCGCCCCAAGTGGGCTCCGGGCGAGTAGGCCATGCAAGCCCTGTGTCGTCTGGAGGATGTGCCCGACGGAGCGGCCCGTGGCCTGCTGCGGCGCGGCAACGACGACCAGGTTTTTGTGCTGCGCCAGGGCGACACGGCGCGGGTCTGGCTCAACGACTGCCCGCACAACCACCGGCCGCTGGAGTACCGGCAAGACCAGTTCCTGTCGGCCGATGGGCTGCACATCGTGTGTTACGCGCATTCCGCGCACTTCGACCGCCACAGCGGTTACTGCTTTGCCGGGCCTTGTGAAGGCCGGAGTCTGGTTCCTGTGCCCAGCCGGATCGAGGCGGGCGTGGTCTGGATCGCCACCGAGCTGCCCACTGTTTTTGACTGAAAGAGAAACCGCCATGTTCCAGTATTTCCCCACCAATTACGTGTGGAGCCTGTCCACCATGATCGCCCTGACCCACGGCGGCAACATCGGTGAAGTGGACGCCATGTGCGCGCCGATCCTGGAGGCGGCGCGGGCCGGTGACGACATCGGCACCCATGCCTTCTTTGACACCTGGAAGGGCGGCGGCGACCAACTGATCGCCCTGGCCGATACCGATCTGGCCAAGGGTCACACGCTGTCGGCGGGCGAGAAGCTCGGCCGCGCCGCCCTGTACTACTGCATCGCCGAGCGTATGCAGGCCCATGGTTTCGAGGCCCGGCTGGCCACCTACCAGCGCTCGCTGGAACTGTTCGCCCAGGCGCGTTCCCTGGCCCGCGAAAACTGCGAACGCGTGGAGATTCCGTATGCAGGCAAACACCTGGCCGGCCTGCTGGTGCGCGCCGAAAACACCAGTGGCCCGGCACCCATCGTGCTGGTCATGAACGGCCTGGACAGCACCAAGGAGATGCTGCAAAAAAGCGTGATGGGCACGATGTTCGCCCGGCGCGGCCTGTCGGCCCTGTTCATCGACCAGCCCGGCACCGGCGAGGCACTGCGCCTGCACGGCATGCCCGCCGTGCACAACACCGAAGTCTGGGCATCGAAGACCGTGGACTGGCTGGTGCAGCAGCCGTTTGTCGATCCCCAGCGCATTGGCGCATTGGGTGTGTCATTGGGCGGCTACTACTGCCCACGCGCCGTGGCCTTCGAGCCGCGCTTTGCCTGCGGTGCGGTCTGGGGGGCCAACCACGACTGGCGCGAGGTGCAGCAGGC
>Ga0307515_10000379_pt1 | contig 108548 bp, 99 predicted proteins | sample 17_EM_MG_FD_194513 | JGI IMG/M metagenome (GOLD analysis project Ga0307515, IMG submission 194513) | Populus trichocarpa ectomycorrhiza microbial communities from riparian zone in the Pacific Northwest, United States - 17_EM | ecosystem: Host-associated > Plants > Roots > Unclassified | place...
CCCCCCCCCCCCCCCCCCCCCCCCCCCCCCCCCCCCCCCCCCCCCCCCCCCCCCCCCCCCCCCCCCCCCCGCCCCTCGCCGCCGTCAACACTCGACGCTATACGGTCATCACAGCACGTGCAACGACGGTCGTACCGACGATTAGGGATATCCGACCGTATAGGTGACCCGTACCTACGGTTGATCTATGCAGGAGAAGCTACGGCTGTGGGGTACGGCCGAGATTCAGGAGCGGCTCGGCGTGACCCGGGCGCGCGCCTCGCAGATCGTGTCCCGCCGCGGCTTCCCGGAGCCCTACGTCGTCATCAAGGCCGGCCAGATCTGGCTCGCCGAGGATGTCGAGGCGTGGATCGCCGTGCACCGGCCGGCGCTGGCCGAGGAGCCCGAGACGGACTGAGATTCCGCACCCAGGTGCGGAATTCGGCACCCGCGTGCCGGATCGACGAAGCGGCCCGCACCGACAATTGTCAGCACGGGCCGCAGGTGTTCATCCGTGAACAGGTGAGCAACTCTGCTCAGGTGTCCCATTCTGGGACACCTCAACTGTCCGGCGCCGGACGGTTGGTCAGCGCTTCTCGCGGATGTCGAGCACCTCGGTCACGGGCACCAGCTTTCGGTGCAGCGGGTCGCCGCGGTAGTCCCGGCAGTTCTTCAGGACGACGTAGCCGGCGAAGAGCTCGAAGTCCTCGAACTCCCACCTCGCCCCGTCCAGCGTGATCTCGTACATCAGACCTCCTGTGCTTCCATCAGGTCGGCCGCCCGGATCAGCAGCCGGCCGAGGTGCCGCGCGTACTGCGACGTGAGCTGGTAGTCGTCGAGCCGCACCGCGATCCGGCCCTGCTCGCCGGTGGCCCGGTCGAACGTAGTCCCCAGGGCAACGCTGATCGAGCCGCCGCCGCCCTCCAGCGTCGGGGCGAACATCTCCTCCGACTCGCAGTCGCGGAACCGGTCGTCGATCTCCTCGCCGCGGTGCTCGCCGGCGCACCAGGCCGGGCAGGCCGGCGGCAGCCGCCACTCGCTCTCCGGGGGCGTGGGCTCGGTGCCCTCGGCGAGCAGCTCGTTGATGCGGTCGGTCAGCTGCTGGACGTCGCCGCCCGGGTCGATGTCGTAGCCGGCGTGGGCCAGCTGCACGGCCACGCCGCGGACGACGTCAGGGCTGATCCGCCGCTGCTCCAGGAACTGCTCGGCGAAACCGCCGTCGTCGAGGACGCCGGGGCACTGGCCGTTGGTGATGCCCAGCTCCGGGGCGAACGTCGTCAGGTGCGGGGCGTGCGGGGCGGAGTCGTAGCAGCGGGTGTTGGGTACGGTGTCCATGGGTCAGGGCCTCTTCCTGATCAAGGGCTCGGCCGGTGACTTTCGCGAGAGACCGGCTGGGCCCGATTTTCATCCGACACCATCGTGACTGTCGGATTTCCTTCTTCGACACGATGGGCACGATGGTCGCGGTCGGCCAGGAGGGCGATCTGCTGGACTCCGAGGGCATGCCGCCGCGGACGAAGGAGATCCTGCTCGTCGACTCGGTCGCCGCGGCGGCCGGCGGCGCGGCGAGCGTGTCGAGCAACACCTCGTTCATCGAGAGCGCCTCGGGTGTCGCCGAGGGTGCCCGGACGGGTGTCGCCAACCTGGTCACCGGCGTGCTGTTCCTGCTGGCCATGTTCCTGGCCCCGCTGGTCACCGTGGTGCCGTTCGAGGCGGCGTCGACGGCGCTGGTGGTGGTCGGCTTCCTGATGATCACGGCGGTCCGGCAGATTGACTGGACCGATTACGAGATCGCCATCCCGGCGTTCCTGGCGATCACGCTGATGCCGTTCACCTACTCGATCTCCAACGGCATCGGCGCCGGGATCATCTCGTACGTGGTGATCAAGGTGGCCGTCGGCAAGGCCCGGGAGGTGCACCCGCTGCTGTACGGGGTGGCCGTGCTGTTCGTCCTGTACTTCCTGCGGGGCCCGCTGGAGTCTGTCCTGCTGTAACTGGGTTGTCACCGGGTGCGCTAGCGTGCCCGGTGACTACGGTCATAGCCGTATTCGATGTCGTTAGCCAAGCTCATTAGCTAAGCTAAGAAACGTGATGGAGCGGTCGGTGGCGGAGCGGGCAACAGCCGAGCAACTGGCCATTTCGGTGCGCGAAGCGATCATGCGGCTCAATCGGCGGTTGCGTCAGGCCCGTGCGGTCGGCGACCTCACGTTCAGCCAGCTCTCGGCGCTGACCAGCCTGCAACTGGCCGGTGCGCTGACCCCACGGGAGCTGGCGGACGTCGAGCGGGTGCAGCCGCCGACGATGACCAAGATCGTCGGCAAGCTGGAGGAGCGCGGGCTGGTCGCGCGTACGCCGCACCCGACCGACCGCCGCCAGGTGATCCTGGCCGCGACCGAGGAGGGCCGAACGGTCTACGCCCAGTTCGAGCAGGCGCGCAACGAGTGGCTCGCGCTGCAACTGGCCGAGCTCACCCCGGAGGAACGCGACACGCTGGAGCGGGCCGCGCAGATCCTGCGGCAGGTCGCCCGCAACTGAGCGTTTCTGCTCACGGTCGTTCCGTCACACGTTGATGGCGCGTACGACCGATGAGGAGGCGCAACCCGAGTGCGGGCAGTGCTGAGCACGACATTCCGGTCCCTGCAGGTTCGTAACTATCGGCTGTTCTCGACCGGCCAGCTGGTCAAGCTGGTCGGCGTGTGGATGATGTTCACCGCGCAGGACTGGCTGGTCCTCGACCTGTCGAACAACTCACCCGGCGCGCTCGGCATCGTGACCGCCCTGCAGTTCCTGCCCGTCCTGCTGCTGACGTTGTGGGCGGGCAAGCTCGCCGACCGCTTCGACAAGCGCAAGCTGCTGATCAGCGCGAACGCGGCCTTCGCGGTCACCGCAATCCTCTTCGCGATCCTGGTGGCCAGCGGCGTGGTGGTGCTCTGGCACGTGTTTCTGTTCGCCTCGCTGCTCGGCATCGCGAACGCCATCGAGACCCCCGTGCGCCAGGCCTTCGTCTCGGAACTGGTCGAGCTGCCGCTGCTGCCCAACGCCCTCGCCCTGTCGGCGGCGACGTTCAATACCGCCCGGATCGGCGGTCCGGCGCTGGCCGGGGTGGCCCTGGCGCTGTTCGGCACCGGCCCGGTCTTCCTGATCGCCACCGCGCTCGCCATCGCGCCGATCTTCAGCTACCTGGCCATGCGCACACCGGAGCTGCACCGATCCTCCGCTCGCCCGTCCGCCGACGACACCCGCATCACCGACGGCCTGCGGTATGTGTGGAAACGGCACGACCTGCTGCTCCCGATCGTCCTGATGGCCGCGGTCGGCATGATCGGCTTCAACTTTCCGGTCACCCTGGCCGCGCTGGCCAAAATCAACTTCCACGCCGGCCCGTCGACCTTCGGCCTGCTGACCACGGCCCTGGCGGTGGGCGCACTGGGCGGCGCCCTGGCCGGCAGTGGCCGCCGCAGCAGGCCCGGAGTGTACGTCGTCCTGGGCGCGGCACTGGCCTTCGCGGTCTCCGAGGTGGCGGTCGGCTTCGCCCCCAACTTCATCGTGGCGATGATCCTGCTGGTGCCGACCGGGTTCTTCTCGATCTACCTGGCCCAGGCGACGAACCACCGGGTGCAGATGGGTCTGCACTCGGCCTACCGCGGCCGGGTGATGGCCCTGTACGTGCTGGTCTTCCTGGGCACGACCCCGATCGGGGCGTCGCTGGCGGGCTGGTGGGGCGAGCACTTCGGGGTCCCGTCGAGCATCTGGGCGGCCGGGCTGTTCTGCCTGGTCGCGGCGGTGGCGGCGCTGATCTGGCAGCTGCGCACCAGCGGGGACCGGCTCTCCCTGCACGGGGGCTCCCGGCCGGGGCTGACGCTGGTCCGCACGGCGCCCGACGAGGAATTCGTCGAGCAGCCAGCGCCGGCGCCGATCGAGCCGGTCCGCGCGGTCGCCGCCTGAGCGGCCCCAGCCGTTGCCCCGGCCAGCCGTTGCCCCGGCCGGGCGGTCAGGTCGCGGGTTCGCAGTTTGCCGTGTATGCGGCCGCCTCGGTGGTGGCGGTGGCCGGGTCCTCGGCGCGGATCGCGGCGAGCAGGCGGGCGTGGTCCAGGTATTCCTCCGGGCTGAGCCGGGGGCCGAAGTGGTCCCGCAGGGAGTCGCGGATGACCTGGCCGAGGTCGGCGTACAGCTCGATCAGCACCTCGTTGTGCGAGGCCGCGACCACCGCCAGGTGGAACGCCGAGTCGGCGTCGACGAAGGCGTCCCGGTCGCCGGTCGCCCAGGCCCGCTCGCGCTGGGCCAGCAGGTCGTCGAGCCGGAGCAGGTCTTCCGGGGTGCGGCGCCGGGCCGCGAAGCCGGCCGCCGCCGCCTCCAGGGTGCCGCGCAGCTCGGTCACGTGCTCCGGCGCGGCGGCGGCGAAGCGGCGCTGCATCACCCCGGCCAGCTCGCTGGTGGCGACCACCCAGGTGCCCGAGCCCTGCCGGATGTCCAGCAGGCCGTTGTGCGCCAGCGCCCGGACCGCCTCGCGGACGGTGTTGCGGGCGACGCCGAGCTGGGCGACGAGCTCCGGCTCCGTCGGGATGCGGGAGCCGACCGGCCACGCGCCCGAGGTGATCTGCTGGCGCAGGCGCGCGATCACCCGGTCGGAAAGAGTCGTACCCCGGGAGACTGGACTCAGATTCATCCCATGATTCTATGATGGGGTCATGACGAACACCAGTACCCGGGCGCGCACCGCCGCGAAGATCCGTCCCCTCGCCGTGGTCGGGCTGGTGCTGGTCGCCATCAACCTGCGGCCCGCCGTCACCAGCCTCGGGCCGGTGCTGGAGGAGGTGCGCGCCAGCCTGGGCATGAGCGCCGCCGTCGCCGGGCTGCTCACCTCGGTGCCCGCGGTCTGTTTCGCCCTGGTCGGCTCCCTCGCGCCGCTGCTGGCCCGCCGCTGGGGGACCGGCGGCGTGATCGCGCTCGGCACCGCGGCGCTCGCGCTCGGCCTGGCCGTGCGGCCGTTCGCCGGGGGCACCGGTTCGTTCATCGCGCTCACCGCGCTGGCGCTGGCCGGCATCGCGCTGGCGAACGTCCTGCTCCCGGTGGTGGTCAAGCAGCGCTTCCCGGACCGGGTGGGCGCGATGACCGGCCTGTACTCGGTGGCGCTCAACCTGGGAGCGTCCACCGCGGCGGCGGTTACGGTGCCGCTGACCGCCGGTGCCTTCGGCGGCGACTGGCGGCTCGGCCTGGGCGTATGGGCCGTGGTCGCGGCGGCCGCCCTGCCAGCCTGGATCCTGCTGGCCCGCGACCGCGCCGCGCAGCCGGCCCCCTCCGCAGCCGGCCCCGACCTCGCCGCTGCGACCGGCCCCGGCCGTCCCTCCGCGGCGGGCGCGGGGCTGCGGTTGCGGCGGCAGCCGATCGCCTGGGCGCTGGCCGTCTACTTCGGGCTGCAATCGACCGCCGCGTACGTGATCATGGGCTGGTTGCCGCAGATCTTCCGGGACGCGGGGCTGTCCGCGCGTACCGCCGGTCTGCTCTTTGCCGTCACCGCCCTGCTCGGCGTACCGCTGTCTTTTGCTCTTTCGGCCCTGGCCAGCCGGCTGCCGCGGCAGAGCGGCGTCGCCGTCCTGATCGGGCTCTTCGGCCTGGCCGGCTATCTTGGCCTCTGGGTTGATCCGGCCGCCGCGCCCTGGCTGTGGGTTGTCCTGCTCGGCGTGGGCAACTGCTCGTTTCCGCTGGTCCTGACCATGATCGCGTTGCGTGGCCGGGATGCGGCCACGGTGGCCCGGCTGTCCGCCTTCGCGCAGAGCAGCGGCTATCTGCTGTCGGTTCCCGGGCCCATCGTGGTCGGTGTGCTGTATGAGCACACCGGTAGCTGGCGGATTCCGCTGGCCTTGCTGGCGGTGCTGATGGTGCCGCAGATGGTGGCCGGGGTGCTGGCCGGCCGGGACCGACAGATCGGCTGAGGACAAACCTGTGGATATGTATGGCAGACCGAGTCATCCGAACGGCTCTCTCCGTTGCCGCAGGACAGGCCTTAGCGTCAGAACGTGGCAATCACGCACATAGCCGTGCTCGGGGTGGCGTTGCTGGCGCTGCTCTGTCTGCCGTGCGCGGTTGCGGTCGTCGTCTGTGCGGATGAGGTGATCGCCCGCCGGTTCTGGCACCGGCGTGGGCGGCAGGAGACCCATGCCCTGCTTTGTCTCGAGCGCGGATTCACCACCGGTGAGCTGGAGCTGTGCCTGCCCGACCCGGAGCTGACCATCGACGAGCTGGTGGCCGAGCTGCGCCGGCTCAACAGGCAGCGGCGCAGCGCGCCCACCACCGAGTCGGTCGCCTGGCTCGCCGCCGTGCACCGGGCGTATGACCAGCGGCTGGCGCTGGCCAGCCGGTCCCTCGGGCTCACCGAGCATCTCGCCCACCTCGACGGGCTGGACCGCGAGATCGAACGGGTCCGGGTCGAGGGTTTGCTGCACGCCGCGGGTCTCCGGCTGCGGGCCTCCTAGAATCGCAGCCGTGCGGCTCTTCGCGGCGGTGTTCCCGCCTGATGATGTGTGCTGGGATCTGCGTCGCCGCCTGCTTGGTGCCCGGGTACGGCTGACGCCGATCGACCGTTGGCACGTCACGCTGGCGTTCCTGGGTGAGGTCCCGGCGGGGCGGCTGGCCGAGGTCGAGCGGGCGCTCGGCGCGGTCTCCGTGCCGAAGGGGACCACGCTGCGGCTGCGTGGTGGTGGACGGTTCGGTCAGGGCCGGTCGGCCGCCCTGTGGGCGGGCGTCGACGGGGAGCTGGGGGAGTTGCACGCGGACGTGCTTGAGCGGCTGCGGGCCGCGGATCTGCCGTACGACGGGCGGCCCTTCACGCCGCACCTCACCGTGGCGTACGCGGATGACATCGAGGTGCGGGCGGCGTTGGACGGATACTCGGGGCCGTCCTGGTCGCTGGACGAACTGGCCCTCGTCCGGAGTGATCCGGGCGCGGGCTACACCACGCTGCGAAGCTGGTGATCAGGAGCTTTCGCGCGCCGCCGGGCCGCCGCCGAACAGGACGTCGTCCCAGCTCGGCAGGCGCTTGCGGGGCTTGGTCGTCTCCTCGGAGTCGGCGGAGTCGCCGCCCTGGGACTGGCCCACCGTGCGGCGGGGACGCAGCACCGCGAGGCTCGGCACCGCCGGGACCTCCTTGGGCAGGTCGGCGTCGTCGTCGAAGGCGGAACCAGCGCCGCCACCGAGCAGCGCTGCCGCGCCGCCGGCCACCGGCCGGCGGGACTCCTGCGCGGCCGGCTCCAGGCCGCGGCCCGAGCCCGGACCGCTCAGCGGCCTGTCCAGCGATGCCAGCAGGGCGTCGCGGCCGGCCCGGATCGGGTCGCGGGTCTGCCGGGGCGCGTCGGCCGCGGGCAGGCCTCGACCGCCACGGGTGGGCTCGCTGATCCGCGACGGGCCCGGCAGGCCGTGGCCGCCGCGCTCGTGCGGGGTGCGGTCGGGCACCGGCTCCTGGCCGAGGATCTGCGTCGGGCGCTCGGCGCACAGATATTGCGCCATGTCGTCGTGCGGCGCCACCACCTGGCGGCCCTTGTCGAGATCCCACATCGCCTGGGCGGTCGCCTTGCCGGACGGCCACGTGGCGATGATGCGCCAGGTGCCGTCCTCGCGGCGGAACGCGTCCCAGGAGATCTTTTCGGTGTCGATGCCGTGCTGGGCGAGCCGGCCGTCCACGACCTCGGCCAGCGGGGCGCCGGAGTCGGAGGTCTTCAGGCGGGTGCGGCGCGCGTGCTGGGCCAGCATGGCCCGCTCCTGCAGCACCGGACCCGCGTAGCGCAGCACGCGGTCGACCGGGACGCCGGCCACCCGGGCGACGTCCTCGGCGGACTCGCCGGAGCGGATCCGGGCCTGGATGTCGCGCGGGGACAGGGAAGCCATCACCTCGGCGTTCGCCACCGCGACGGCCGTGCCGATCGGGTGTGGCGTGCCGTCGGAGTGCAGCGCACCGCTGATCCGGTCGTCGATCGGGAGCGCTAGGAGTCTGCCGACCTCATCGGCGAGCACCAGGGCCTGACCGTCTTCGGAGAGGGCCACGAAGCGTACCGGCCGCATGCGTTGCCTCCGTCCCGTGCTCGCCTTTGTCTGGCCTGCGCCCCCGAGAGTCAGCCACCCGGGCGCGTTTCGGAACACGGTACGCGCCTAGGTCACCCGATGGGGGTAAGCCACGCCGTCAAAGTCATTGACCTGCAGAGATGATCTTCAAGATCCCGGTACGGATAAGACGTTGCGCGGCCCGCGAGGCGGGCCTAGAAAGGCGACATGACAGTCGATTTGCGCCCGATCACCGCGGAGAACTTCCGGGCCGTCGTCAAGCTGGAGGTCCTGCCTGAGCAGTCGGGCTTTGTCGCGCCGAACGTGCTGGGCATCGCCGAGACCTACGTCTATCCGGAGGCGGAGCCGCGGGCGATCTATGCCGGCGACGAACTCGTCGGCTTTGTGCTTTTTCACCCCGTCGACAGGAGTAAGCCCGCCGAGGGGCACTGCATCGTGCGGCTGATGATCGCCCATCAGTTCCAGGGGCGCGGGCTCGGGCGGCAGGCGCTGGAGGCGGCCGTCGACTGGATCGCCCGCGAGCGCGCGGTCGACCGGGTACGCCTGAGCGTCGTGCCGTCCAACGAAAAAGCCCGCGGCCTCTACCGCTCCGCGGGCTTCGTCGAAACCGGCGAACTCGACGATGGCGAACTCGTCATGGTCCGCTCGGTGCGGCCCTAGCCGTTCGCTGCCCGGCGGCCGGCGTACTCGGTGGTGCGGTGGGTCGGATACTGGATCAGGTTGTCCGGCTCATCGTCCACGGTGCTGGCCCAGCGGCGGGCGGGCTCCAGCGGGTCCTCCTCGTACACGGGCCGGCCGCCGCGGAACTGGCGGCCGTAGTCGAGCATGCCGTCGATGAGCCGGTCGACGTCGCGGGCCGGTCGCACCACCAGGCGCATGAACTGGCTGGTCATGCCCAGCTTGTTGCCGCACTCGCGGGTGTAGACACCGTGGTTGGCGACCAGGTAGTCGCGCAGTGCCACGCCGGACCACTCGGTCGGCAGCTTGACCAGGAAGAAGTTGCCCTGCGACGGGAAGACGGTCAGCCCGGGGATGCGGGCCAGCTCGGCGCCCATCGTGCGGCGGTCGCGGCTGAGCAGGCGCAGGCTGTCCTCGTAGTCGTCGTGGTGGTCCTCGATCATGTAGACGACCTTCTCGGCCAGCGAGTTGAGGTTCCACTTCGGCAGCGCCTTGGCGATCTTGCCGGCGATACCCGGGTTGGCCATGAGGTAGCCGAAGCGGATGCCGTGCAGGCCGAAGTTCTTGCCCAGGCTCTTCAGGACCACCGTGTTCGGCCGGATCACCGCGTCCGGCCCGACCGACGGATACTGCTCGGCGTCGGAGAAGTCGATGAACGACTCGTCGACGACCACCAGGTCGAGGTCGCCGAGCGCGTCCATGAAGCGGATGACGTCGCGGCGGGGCAGGTAGCAGCCGTCCGGATTGTTGACGTTGCAGACGACCGCGACCCGGGAGCCGCGGTCGCGGATGAACCGCACGTAGTCGTCCAGGTTGAGCCGGAAGCCGTCACGTTCCTGCAGCGGGAACATGTCGACCCGCTTGCCGGTCTCCAGCGGCTGGTCGGTCCACCGGCCGAACGTCGGGATCGGGATCGCGATGCTCTCCTTGATCAGGAGGTGGTCGATCCAGGTGATCAGCTCGGTGGACCCGTTCGCCATCGCCACGGTCTGCGGGTGCAGGCCCAGCACGCTGGACAGCTTGTTGGTGATGCTGGCCGAGTCGCTCGGGTAGTACTTCAGGATGTTCTTCAGGTCCCTGGAGAGCTCGTCGAACATCTCCGGGGTGGGGAAGTACGGGTTGCACGGGATGCAAAAGTCGACGAGCTCAGCGCCGTCTTTCATGTTACGAGAGAGATCGAAATAGGAAGCGCTGTGCGCGCCCTTGTGCAGGATCGAGGTATCAATACCCGTCGCCCGTGCCATCGTGCCTCCCGAGTCCAGCAACTGTGCCGCCGGTCAGTACGGGCGGCGTCGCAGGATCGTTCAGCTCTTTCGCAGGATCATCCCTCACTTAAAGATGACGTAATCAATGCACCGCGTCAGCGCCTCGACGTCGGCCGGATCGATCGTCGGGTACAGAGCGACCCGGAGCTGGTTGCGGCCCAGCTTGCGGTAGGGCTCCGTGTCGACGATGCCGTTCGCCCGCAGCACCTGCGCGAGCGCCGCCGCGTCGACGCTGTCGGCGAAGTCGATCGTGGCAACCGCGTTCGACCGCAGCGCCGGATCGGTGACGAACGGGCTCGCCACCGCCGAGCGCTCCGCCCAGCCGTAGATCGCCGCGGCGCTCTCGGCGCTGCGCTTGGCCGCCCAGCCCAGGCCGCCCTGCGCGTTCATCCAGTCGACCTGCTCGGCGGCCAGGAACACCGTGGCCAGGGCCGGGGTGTTGTAGGTCTGCTCCAGCCGGGACTGCTCGATCGCCGTGACCAGATCCAGGAACTGGGGGATGTAGCGGCCCGACGCCTTGATCTCGTGGGCGCGCTCGAGCGCGGCCGGTGACATCAGGGCGATCCACAGGCCGCCGTCCGAACCGAACGCCTTCTGCGGGGCCAGGTAGTAGACGTCGGTCTGGGTCAGGTCGACCTCCAGGCTGCCGCCGCCCGAGGTGGCGTCGGTCAGCAGCAGCGCGCCGGGGTCGGCGCCGGCCACCCGCCGCACCGGCACGGCCACGCCGGTGGAGGTCTCGTTCTGCACGCTGGCATACGCGTCCACCCCCGCTTCGGCGGTCAGATAGGCCGCGCCGCCGCCCGGCGCCTTGTGCACGGTCGGCTCGGCGAGGAACGGCGCGTCCCGGACCGCCTTGACGAACTTGGCGCCGAACTCGCCGAACTCGGCGAACTGGGCCTTGTCGCGGATCAGCCCGAACGTCGCCGTCTCCCAGAACGCGCTGGTGCCGCCGTTGGAGATGATCACCTCGTAGCCGTCGGGCGCGGAGAAGAACTCGGCGATGCCGGCGCGCAGCCGCGCCACCTGGTCCTTCACCGTGCGCTGCCGGTGCGACGTGCCCATGAGGGTCGTCGCCACCCGGGACAGCGCTTCGACGCCCTCCGGACGGACCTTGCTCGGCCCGGAGCCGAACCGCCCGTCGACGGGCTTGAGGTCGTCGGGAATCCGGATCGGGTCAGCCACGGGGGTCCTTCCAGGGGGTTGATCAGCCGTCACAGATTATGCGGCACCGCGTCCCAGCCCTCGACGTCCTGGGGCTTGCGCGGCTCCGGCCCGATGTAGAGGGCGCTGGGGCGCACGATGCGGCCGAGCCTCTTCTGCTCCAGGATGTGCGCGCTCCAGCCCGCCACCCGGGCGCAGGTGAACATCGAGGTGAACATGTGCGAGGGCACCTCGGCGAAGTCGAGCACGACCGCCGACCAGAACTCCACGTTGGTGGCCAGCACCCTGTCCGGCTTGCGGGCGTGCAACTCGGCCAGGGCGGCCTTCTCCAGCGCCTCGGCGACCTCGAAGCGGGGCGCGCCCAGCTCCTTGGCCGTGCGCCGCAGCACGCGGGCGCGCGGGTCCTCGGCGCGGTAGACGCGGTGACCGAAGCCCATCAGCCGCTCGCCGCGGTCGAGCACGCCCTTGACGTAGCCCTCCGCGTCGCCGCCGCGCTCGACAGCCTCGATCATTTGCAGCACCCGGGACGGCGCGCCGCCGTGCAGCGGCCCGGAGAGCGCGCCGATGCCCGAGGAGATGCAGGCGGCGGCGTCAGCGCCGGTGGAGGCGACGATCCGGGAGGTGAAGGTGGAGGCGTTCAGGCCGTGCTCGGCCGCCGAGATGAAATAGGCGTCGACGGCCTTGACGTGCCGCGGGTCGGGCTCGCCACGCCAGCGCTTCATGAAGCGCTCGACGATCGTCTGGGCCTTGTCGATGTCCTTCTGCGGCACGGCCGGCAGGCCCAGCCCGCGGGCGGCCTGCGCGACGAACGACAGGGCGGTCACCGAGACCCGGGCCAGGTCGGTGCGGACCTGCTCCTCGTCGATGTCGAGCAGCTGGCCGAGCCCCCAGTACGGCGCGAGCATGGCGACCGCGGACTGCACGTCGACGCGGATGTCACCGGAGTGCACCGGCACCGGGAAGGGCTCGGCCGGCGGCAGCCCGGGCCCGAACCGCCCGTCGACCAGCAGCGCCCAGACGTTGCCGAACGAGACCTGGCCGATCAGGTCCTCGATGTCGACGCCCCGGTAGCGCAGCGCGCCTCCCGCCTTGTCGGGCTCGGCGATCTCGGTCTCGAAGGCGATCACGCCCTCCAGGCCCGGCTTGAAATCGGACACGATGCGCCTCCTGGCTCCCGGCTGGACTTAAGCCGTGGGTGTTTCATCTTGCCCGCTGGGTGACCGGTGGTCGACCCGCGGAAATGTGCTGTCGGCGACACCTATCCTCGTCGAGGGGACGGGCCCCCGTCCGGGACTTAGGTTCGTTTGGTCAATCTCGGTTAAGGAAGTGCGTGTGACCCCGGAACCTCCGGCGCCCGCCGGCATGCGGCACGACTACACCGAGCGGGGCGCGCTGCTCGAGGCGGACCTGGCCGCCGACTGGACCAGCCAGTTCGCCCGCTGGTTCGCCGAGGCGACCGCGGCCGGGCTGCCCGAGCCGAACGCCATGATCGTCGCCACGGCCGACGCCGAGGCCCGGCCCAGCGCGCGCACGGTGCTGCTCAAGGGCTACGACGAGCGCGGTTTCGTCTTCTTCACCAACTACACCTCCCGCAAGGGCACGGAGGCGCTGGCCAACCCGGCCGCGAGCCTGGTCTTCCCGTGGTTCGCCGTGCAGCGGCAGGTGCTGGTGGCCGGCGCGGTCGAGCAGGTGGACCGGGCCGAGACCGAGGAGTATTTCGCCACCCGCCCGCGCGGCTCCCAGCTCGGCGCCTGGGCCAGCCCGCAGAGCCAGGTGCTGCCCGACCGGGCCGCCGTCGAGGCCGGGCTGGCCGCCGCGGTCGAGCGCTTCGGCGCCGAGGGCCCGGTTCCGCCCCCGCCGCACTGGGGCGGGCTGCGGGTGATCCCCGAGACGGTCGAGTTCTGGCAGGGCCGCGGCAACCGGCTGCACGACCGGCTGCGCTTCCGCCGTACGGCCGCCGGCTGGATCGTCGAGCGGCTCGCCCCGTGAGTCAGGAGCCGGTCGAAGTCGCCGGGAAGCGGCGCAAGGGCTGGGTGATCGACGTCCAGCCGCTGCGCGAGGTCGCGTACCGGCGGATGTGGCTCGGCAACGGGGTCTCGTTCTTCGGCTACCAGTTCACCGCGGTGGCCGTGCCGGTGGAGATGTATGCGATCACCGGTTCGTCCGCCTGGGTGGGCCTGCTCGGGGTCGCCGCCCTGATCCCGCTGCTGGTCTTCGGGCTGTGGGGCGGCGCGGTCGCCGACGTGGTCGATCGCCGCAAGCTGCTGCTGGCCAGTTCCGCGCTGGCCTGGCTGGCGACGGCCGGCCTGCTGACACAGGCCCTGCTCGGCCTGCACAGCCCGGTGGTGCTGCTGGCGCTCACCGCCCTGCAGTCGGCGGGCTTCGCGATCAGCTCGCCGGTCCGGCAGGCGATCATCCCGCGGCTCGTGCCGGCGAGCCTGGTGCCGGCGGCGAACACCCTGGCCTACACGACCACCACCGCCGGCGGCGTGCTCGGCCCGCTGGCCGCGGGCCTGATCCTCGGCGCCTGGTCGACCGATGCCGGCGTGACCATCGCGTACGGGGTCGACGCGTTGCTGTTCGCCGTCTCGTTCTGGGCCACCTTCCGGCTGCCGTCGATCCCGCCGGTGCAGGACGACGGCGTGACCGCCAAGCCCACCGCCGGCCTGCGGGGCATCGCCGCCGGCCTGCGGTTCCTGGTCACCCAGCCGGTGCTGCTGCTCTCCTTCGCGGTGGACATCGTCGCGATGGTGCTGGCCATGCCGCGGGCGCTGTTCCCGGAGATCGCCGAGGAGCGCTTCGGCGGCGGCTGGGCGGTCGGCTGGCTCTTCGCCGCGATCGCGATCGGCTCGGTGCTCGGCGGCCTGACCTCGGGCTGGATCGGCCGGATCAAGCGGCAGGGCGCCGCGCTGGTCGTCGCCGTCGTGGGCTGGGGGATCGCGGTCGGCCTGGCCGGCCTGGCGCACTCGCTCTGGCTGATGGTGCTGCTGCTCGCCGTCGGCGGCGCCGCGGATCTGGTCAGCGCCGTCTACCGGATGTCGATCCTGCAGACCTTCGCCCCCGACCGGCTGCGCGGCCGGCTGCAGGGCGTCTTCACTGTGGTGGTGGCGGGCGGGCCCCGGCTCGGCGACCTGCGGGCCGGTGCGACCGCGGACCTGACCGGCCCGACCGCCTCCTGGGCGGGCGGCGGTTTCGCGGCCGCGGGGCTGGCCGTCGCGCTCGCGCTGGCCTTCCCCGCCCTGCTTCGCTACCGTCCTCCCGCCGATGCCGAGACCAACCGATAATGTCAGCGGCATGACTGACGTCGTGGCGGCGAAATCTGGACTGCAGTGGGCCATCGAGGCCGATGGCCATCGGGCCGTGATCGCGGAGGTCGGCGGCGTGCTGCGGCACTATTCCGCGGGCGAGGCGGAGGTGCTCGACGGCTTCGGGCCGGACGAGATCTCGCCCGCCTCGGCCGGCCAGATCCTCGCGCCGTGGCCCAACCGGATCCGCGACGGGCACTACACCTTCGAGGACACGGCCTACCAGCTGGCGCTGACCGAGCCGGCCCGGCACAACGCGATCCACGGGCTGGCCAACTGGTCCCGCTGGAAGCTCGTCGATCAGGCCGGCGACGCGGTGACGGTGGAGTTCGACCTGCCGCCGCAGGTGGGCTACCCGTGGTCGCTGACCCTGCGGACCCGCTGGAGTGTCTCCGCCGAGGGCCTGCGCTCCGATCAGGAGGTCGTCAACAACAGCGACCGGAACGCGCCCTGGGGCTTCTCGGTCCACCCGTACCTGCGGCTGCCCGGCGTCGCGGTCGAGGACATCCTGCTGCACGTGCCGGGGCGCAGCCGGGTCCTGGCCGACGCGCGACTGCTGCCGATCGGCGCGGTCAAGGTGGCCGGCACCGAGTACGACTACACCGAGCCCCGCCGGATCGGCGAGGCGGTGCTCGACACGACCTTCGGCGACCTGGAATACGCGGCCGACGGCGGCTCCGCGGTCACCATCGCCGCCCCCGGCGGTGGCCGGTCCGTCACGGTCTGGGGCGACGAGAGTTTCCGCTGGTGGCAGGTCTTCACCGGGGACACGCTGCACGGCGAGCGGTTCCGCCGGTCGGTGGCGATCGAGCCGATGACCTGCCCGCCGGACGCGTTCCGCTCGGGCCGCGATCTGCTCGTGCTGGAGCCGGGCCAGACCTGGCGGGCGTCGTGGGGCGTCCGACCCTCGGCAGCCTGAGCATGGAATTCGACGAGGTGCTGCGCCGGCGCCGGATGGTCCGCACGTACGACCCGGACCGGCCGGTGCCGCCCGACGTCGTCGACAAGCTGATCCGGCACGCGCTGCGTGCGCCGTCGGCCGGCTTCTCCCAGGGCTGGGGCTTCCTCGTGCTGAGCGAGGCGGCCGACCGCGAGCGCTACTGGTCGGTCACCGCGCCGCAGGGTGACTCGCCGGCCGAGCAGGCGGCGGCCGGCTCCTGGCTGGACCGGATGCGGTCGGCGCCGCTGATCATCGTGGCGCTCTCCAACAAATCGGTCTACCTGGACCGCTACGCCCAGGCCGACAAGGGCTGGACCGACCGGGACGAGAGCCGCTGGCCGGTGCCGTACTGGGACATCGACACCGGCTTCGCCGCGCTGCTCATCCACCTGACCGCGGTGAACGAGGAGCTGGGTTCGCTGTTCTTCGGCGTGCCGGCCGACCGGGTCGGCGCGTTTCGCGCCGAATTCGGGGTGCCGGAGGAGTTTGTGCCGGTCGGCGCGCTGACCGTCGGCTATCCGGCATCCGATAAGAGGTCACCGTCACTACGCCGGGGGCATCGCCCGGTGGACGAGGTGGTGCATCATGGCCGATGGACCGCGACCGGTGCGCCGTCCGCGAGCGAAGCCTGACAACGGGTGACGACGGCGCGGTGCGGACCGGTCGCTAGGCTGTCGGCTCGCTAGGCTGACAGACAGATCTGCCCGCCGGGCGGGCCGAACGTGCGTGAGTGACCGGAGGGGAGCGTGCCGTCGTGATCTTCAAAGCGGTACGGGACGGAGCGCCGTACCCCGACCATCACACGACACTCAAGAGATGGGCCGAGATCCCGCCGCGCCCGATCCGGCTGGCCGACCTGATCACCACCAAGCGTGAGCTGGCCCTGGACAAGCTGCTCGCCGAGGACTCGACGTTCTACGGCGACCTGTTCCCGCACGTCGTGGAGTGGCACGGCGGCCTCTACCTGGAGGACGGCCTGCACCGCGCCCTGCGGGCCGCGCTGCAGCAACGCAACCAGATCCACGCGCGAGTGCTCGTCATCGACAACTAACGCCGCTAGTTTTAAGGGCATGGCCGTCTCCGCGCTCGATCTGCTGGACCTGGACGCTCTGCTGACCGACGAGGAGCGCGACGTCCGCGCGCTCACCCGCCGCGTCGTCGACGACCGGGTCCGCCCCTTCGTCGCCGACTGGTACGAGCGCGGCGAGGTGCCGGTCCGCGACCTCGCGCTCGAATTCGGCAAGCTGGGCCTGCTCGGCATGCACCTGACCGGCTACGGCTGCGCCGGCGCGTCCGCGGTCGCCTACGGGCTGGCCTGCCTCGAGCTGGAGGCCGCCGACTCGGGCGTCCGCTCGCTGGTCTCCGTGCAGGGTTCGCTGGCGATGTACGCCATCTTCAAGTACGGCAGCGAGGAGCAGAAGCAGCGCTGGCTGCCCGGCATGGCCGCGGGCGAGCTGATCGGCTGCTTCGGGCTCACCGAGCCGGACCACGGCTCCGACCCGGCGAACATGGCGACCCGGGCCCGGCGCGACGGCGACGACTGGGTGCTCACCGGCGGCAAGATGTGGATCACCAACGCCCCGGTCGCCGACGTGGCCGTGATCTGGGCCCGCACCGCCGAGGGGGTGGCCGGCTTCGCCGTGCCCACCGCCACCGCGGGCTTCACCACCCGCGAGGTCAGGCTCAAGCTGTCGCTGCGCGCCTCGGTCACCGGCGAGATCACCCTGGACGACGTGCGGGTGCCCGAGTCGGCCCGGCTGCCCTCGGCGCGCGGCCTGAAGGCCCCGCTGTCCTGCCTGACCGAGGCCCGGTTCGGCATCGTCTGGGGCGCGCTGGGTGCGGCCCGCGACTGCCTGGAGACCGCGATCGCGTACGCGGGCAGCCGCGAGCAGTTCGGCCGCCCGATCGCGGGTTTCCAGCTCACCCAGGCGAAGTTGGCAGACATGGCGGTTGAGCTGCAGAAGGGCTATCTGCTCGCGTTGCACCTCGGCCGTCGGCACGACGCCGTGGGGCTGCGCCCGGAGCAGGTCAGCGTCGGCAAGCTGAACAACGTGCGGGAGGCCATCAAGATCGCCCGTCAATGCCGCACGATCCTCGGCGCCAACGGCATCAGCGGCGAATACCCGGTGCTCAGACACGCCAACAACCTCGAAAGTGTGCTCACCTACGAGGGCACCTCGGAGATACACCAGCTGGTCATCGGCCAGAAATTGACGGGCCTGAGCGCCTTCGGCGGCTGACCGGATGCGATTGTCATACCCCTTCCGTACCGTTGACGGCAGAAGGAGGGGGTGAGCATCGATGGCCAGTTCGAACGAGATCGACGACCCGACCCGGGAATATCCGGAGGTCGACGAGCAGGTGGCGACCCGCCCCGACGTGGCGCCGGCCGACCCCGCCGAGGAGCCCCGGCCGGGTCTGGGCGGGTTTGCCCGGGTCGTCATCTTCACCGGTGTGGTCTTCGCGCTGATCGTGGGCATGTGCCTCGGCCTGCGCGCGATCAACGTCCTGCCCAGCTTCGACAACCCGTTCTCCGACAAGACGACCGACCGCAGTCAGCCGGTGCTGCTGCAGTCGATGCGCGACCTGAGCCGCTACGTCGCGGCCGACGGCACCTTCCAGGTCATCGTCGACCTCCAGGAAAACAAGGAGAACATCCCCGACTTCCTGGTCAACAAGCGCACGCTCTTCGTGGGCTCCGGCACGGTCGAGGAGTATGTCGACTTCGGCAGCCTCGCCGAGGGCGCGCTCAAGGTCAACAACGCGGACAAGTCCGTGGAGGTCGAGCTGCCCGCCCCGCAGCAGGGCCAGGCCGCCCTCGACATGGAGCGCAGCTACGTCGTCGCGGAGGAGCGCGGGCTGCTCAACCGCATCGGTGACGCGTTCAGCAAGGATCCCAACCAGCAGCAGCGCGTCTACCAACTGGCCCAGCAGCGGATCACCGAGGCGGCCAACGGCAGCGGGCTGGATCAGCGGGCCCGCGACAACACCGAGAAGATGCTCTCCGGCCTGCTCACCAGCCTGGGCTACACCTCGGTGAAGGTCACCTTCGCGAGCCCGTGACACGAGAGCGGCGCCCCTCCCCACGGCAGGGGGAGGGGCGCCGCTTCGTCAGGTCACTCGTTGGGCAGCAGCACCCAGAGGATCAGGTAGATCAGGAACTGCGGGCCGGGCAGCAGGCAGGACACTACGAAGATCAGCCGCATCACTCCGGAGGACATTCCGAACCGGCGTGCCAGGGCGGAACAAACGCCGGCGATCCATCGGTCGTCGCGGGGCCGGGCCAGTCGGCGGGTCACGTTACTCACTCCCCATCGGTGCTGGCTGCGGCCGAGCGCCGCAACCACGTTCAACAGTAGAAACCAGCGGCCGCCCCGCCCTCGGTCCCGAGGTGGAGAAGGCCGCTCACGTTCCCGTAAGGGCTACCCGTACCCGCTGGGGAGCCGCTGTTAACATCGGGGCAATTCCGCCCCCTCACGCACCGTGTGCACGGGCGGTCTGAGGTGGGAGGGATTCTCGGTGACGCTCGCCGTGCTGTGCGGGAGCACCGGCAACGATCTCGACCCGGGCACGGCCCGTCGGCTGGCCGACGAGCTGACCGCGGCACTGGCCGCGGCCGGGGCCACCACGGTCGCCCCGGTGGAGGGGCTCGACGTTGCGGGTCAACTGCGGGAGATCGCCCGGCTCGCCGCCGGGGCTGCCGAGCCGCTGCTGCTCTGCGCCGACAACCTGGTCGGGCATCCGAGCCTGCTGCGTACCCTGGCCACCGAGCCGGCCGGCCGCAGCACCGCCCTGGTGGTCGCGCAGTCCGGTGGCGACCTGCGCGAGGAGCGCGGTCGCCTGGTCCTGGCCACCGACGGGACGACGCGCTTCCTGGGCGCGATCAGCATCGCCCCGGCCGACCTGCCGATCCTGGTGGCGGCCGCGCAGGCGGCCGAGGTGCCGCCGGAGGCGGGCGGCGCCGCGGGCCTGGCCACCACGACGACTGCCCAGCGCGACACGATCGACGTGCTGCTGCGGGCGTTGCTGACGGCGGGGCTGGTGCCCATCGCGACCCGGGTGCGCCTGCTGCACGCCGAGCGGGTGCACACCCCCGCGGAGCTGACGGTCGCCCGGGCCGCGGTCGCCGCCGTCGACGAGGACGCCGCGCTGCTGCGGTTGGCGGTCAAGGAGAAGGACGACTTCTTCACCACGTACGCGGTGAGCACCTGGTCGCCGCTCGTGACCAAGCTCTGCGCCCGGCTCGGCCTGTCCCCGAGCGAGGTCACCGGCGTCTCCGTGGTCTTCGCCGTGGCCGCCGCGCTCGCCTTCTGGCAGGCCTCGCGGCCCGCGCTGATCGCCGGCGCCGTCCTGCTCTTCCTCGGTTTCGTCCTGGACTGTGTGGACGGTCAGCTGGCCCGTTACACCCGGAGCTTCGGTGCGTTCGGCGGCTGGCTGGACACGATGGCCGACCGGGCCAAGGAATATGCGGTCTACGCCGGTCTCGCCGCCGGTGCGGAGCGGGCCGGGCTGCCGTACGCGTGGCCCCTCGCGATCACCGCCATCGTGCTGCAGACGGTCCGGCACATGACCGACACCTGGTACGGCGCCCTGCACGACGAGGCCGCCGCCCGTCAGTCCGTCGGCACCGCCGGCAACACCGATGCCGGCGGCGGCGTGGGGGCGCGGCTGAGCCGGGCCTCGAACCGGGTTCAGGCGGACACCGGGTCGGCGGCGTACTGGCTCAAGCGGATCGTGGTCTTCCCGATCGGCGAGCGGTGGGCCTTGATCGCCATTCTTGCCGCCCTGACCAACGGGCGGGTGGCGCTGGCCGCCGTGGTGGGCTGGGGCCTGCTCGCCGCCGCGTACACGTTGGGTCTGCGGTCGTTGCGCTCGATCTCGATGCGCGTCGGCGTGCTCGACACCGTCGACACGTCGCGGCATCGGGACGACGGCCTGCTGGTCCGCGCCGTCCTGAGCGCCGCGAAGGTCAAGGCCCCGCTGGTCTGCACCCTGGTCGCGGCGCTGGCCGCGCTGGGGCTGGTGATCGGCCTGCTGGCGGGCTGGGTGCCGGGCGGCACCGACTGGGGTCAGTGGACTTCCGGCGACCTCAGGGTGGATCTGATCCGGGCGGGCGACGCCTCGGGCTGGCTCGTCGGTGCGGCCTTGCTGGTGCTCGGCGCCGGTCTCGCGGCCCGGACGCGACACGCCGGTCCGCTGGACTGGCTGATCCCGGCGGGCCTGCGGGCGGCCGAATACCTCATGGTGGTCGCGGTCGGGCTGATTTGCGCCGTGCCGACACCCGTTGTTTACCTGCTGTTGTTCGTATTGGCACTTGATCACTACGATCTGACCGCCCGGATGGAGAAGGGTGCGCCGGACGCCACCGCGGCGAGGGCATGGCTCGGCTGGGACGGCCGGGTCGTCATACTGGTGCTGGGTGCACTGGGCGGAGTCGCCACGGTCGGGGAGCTGGTGCTCGCCGTTATCGTCGGCGTCTCGTTCCTATCCGGGGCGGTCAGAGACTGGCGATCCGGAGGTACGTGATGACCCTGCTCAGCGTGGTGCTGCCCGTGTACAAGGTGCAGGGTTACCTGCGCCAGTGCCTGGACTCACTGCTTGAGCAGCCCTTCACCGACTTCGAGATCATCGCCGTCGACGATTGTTCGCCGGACCACAGCGGCGCCATCCTGGCCGAGTATGCCGCGCGTGACCCCCGGGTCCGGGTGGTCACCTCGCCGGAGAACGTCGGCCTGGGGCGGGCCCGCAACCTCGGCCTCGATCACGCCACCGGCGAGTTCGTCTGGTTCGTCGACAGCGACGACTGGCTGGCCCAGGGCGCGCTCACCGCGGTTGCCGACCGGCTCGCCGACACCTCCTGCGACGTGCTGATCATGGGCTTCGACCGGGTGCACGGCGACGGCCGGGTGGTGACCGCCGGGGCCGGGAAGGTGCTCGCCCAGGCCCCGGAGACCTTCACCCTGGCCGAGTGGCCGCGGGTGCTCAAGGTGCTGCACGTCGCCTGGAACAAGGTCGTCCGCCGGGACCTGCTGACCAAGATCGACTTCCGCTTCGAGCAGGGCTGGTACGAGGACGTCTCGTTCACCTACCCGGTGCTGGCGGCCGCCGGGCGGATCAGCGGGCTGCCGCGCACCTGCGTGCACTACCGGCAGCGGCGGACCGGCGCGATCACGCGGACGCTCGGCGACCGGCACTTCGAGATCTTCGACCACTGGGAGCACGCGTTCGCCATGGTCGACGCCTACTCGGCGCAGGCCGACCTGCTGCGACCCGGGCTCTTCAGCCGGATGCTCTGGCACTACGTCTCCGTGCTGCACAACGCCGAGCGGGTGCCCAGGGGTTCCCGCCGGCGCTTCTTCGAGCGGATCGTCGCGCACTACCGCCAGTACCGGCCGGCCGCGGGCTTCGAGCCGCCGGCCCGGGGCGCGCTGTCGTACAAGTTCATCGCGGGCAACTCGTTCCCGCTGTTCCGGGCGCTGGAGCTGGCCACCCGGGTGGGCAAGAAGGCGCGACGGTTCAAACGCGTTTCGACCCGCAAGGCTCGCAAGGCCGTCAACCGGGTGCGCGAGGGCGTGTACCGCGGCTACTACCACCTGCAGACGCGCGGGCCGGTCGACGACAAGCTGGCGCTGTACGCGGCGTACTGGTATCGCGGGGTGAGCTGTAACCCGGCGGCGATCGCCGGCAAGGCCGCCGAACTGGCGCCGGACGTGCGCAACGTGTGGGTGGTCGGCCGGTCCCGGCTCGACTCCGTGCCGCCGGGCACCGACTACGTGGTGGCCGGCTCCCGGCAGTACTACCGCGCGCTGGCCCGGGCGCGCTGGCTGATCAACAACGTCAACTGGCCGGACTGGGTGGTCAAGCGCAAGGGCAGCACGCACGTGATGACCCACCACGGCACGCCGCTGAAGATGATGGGCCTGGACCAGGCGGATCACCTGGCCGCGGCCAAGGACCAGGACTTCGGGGCGCAGATGCGCCGGGCGGACCGCTGGGATTTCAGCATCACGGCGAACGCGCACACCACGGTCGCCTGGGAGCGGGCGTATCCCTGCCGGTACGAGACGCTGGAGATCGGCTACCCGCGTAACGACCGGCTGGCGGCCGCGACCCCGGCGGACGCCGCCGCGGTGCGCGAGAAGCTGGGCATCGCCCTCACCGAGCGGGTGGTCCTCTACACGCCGACGCACCGGGAGTGGCTGCGGCCGGAGCAGCAGGTGCTGGATCTGGACGCGTTCGCCGACCGGCTGGGGCCGGACACCGTTCTGCTCGTCCGGGCGCACTACTTCCAGGTGACCGCGGCGCAGCAGACCGAGGCGCGGCGGGGACGGATCATTAACGTGTCGGCGTACCCGGTCGTCGAGGACCTCTATCTCGCCGCCGACGCGATGATCACCGACTACTCGTCGGCGATGTTCGACTACGCCGTGCTGGACCGGCCCGTGGTGATCTTCGCGCCCGACTGGGCGGCCTACCGGGAGCTGCGCGGCGCCTACTTCGACCTGATGGAGCTGCCGCCGGGCGCGGTGGCGACGACCTTCGCGGAGCTGGTCGATGTTTTCTCGACCGGCGCCTATTCCGGCGCCGCCGCGGCCGGGCAGCGGGCCCGGTTCCGGGAGCGGTTCTGCTACCTCGACGACGGCAAGGCGGCCGAGCGGGTCGTGCGCCGGGTGTTACTGGGCAGTACCGGTAAGTAAATCTTCCTGTAGCGCGAAAAGGGCCGCACCTCCGGCGGTGGCTGTTCTGCACCGCCACCTGCACAGACGGTGCATTTAGTGGTGTTCTGCGACGTCCGTGAATGGGTGACGGGCCGGTAACTGTCGGCGAATGGCACGTTCACCCGATGGTAGGCATCGATGGGTGTGGTCACGCTAAGCCATCGTCGCAGCTCAACCGCAGGAGGTTGACGGTGTCCACCGTCGCGCTCAAGGACGTCACCAAGATCTGGCCGGACGGTACGGTCGCGGTCGACCGTGTCAGCCTCGATGTCGAGGACGGCGAGTTCATGGTGCTGCTCGGGCCGTCGGGCTGCGGCAAATCGACCGTTCTACGCATGATCGCCGGCCTGGAGGACCCCTCGGTTGGCGCCATCCTGCTCAACGGCGAACCGGTCATGGATCTCGCCCCCCGCGACCGGCGGATCGCCATGGTCTTTCAGGACTTCGCGCTCTATCCGCACATGACCGTCGGCGACAACATCGGCTTTCCGCTGAAGCTCTCCGGCGTCGAGCCGGGGCCGCGCGGCGAGCGGATCGGCGACGTGGCCAGCGCGCTCGGCATCGGCGACGTGCTCGCCCGCAAGCCCGGCCAGCTCTCCGGCGGTCAGCGCCAGCGGGTCGCGATGGGCCGGGCCATAGTGCGTCGCCCGGGCCTGTTCCTGATGGACGAGCCGCTGTCCAACCTGGACAGCGGGCTGCGCGCGGAGCTGCGCGCCGAGATCACCGGGCTCACCCGCGAGCTGGGCGTCACCACCATGTACGTCACCCACGACCAGGCCGAGGCGCTGACCATGGCGGACCGGGTGGCGATCATGCGCAAGGGGGTGCTCCAGGACCTGGGCACGCCGACCGAGGTGTACGGCCGCCCGGCCACCCTCTACGTCGCGGCCTTCCTCGGTGCCCCACGGATGAACCTGCTGGAAGCGTCCGTCTATGTACACCTGGACCGCTACATCGCGCTCAACCTCGGTGAGCAGGCCCTCTACCTGCCCTGGAACGACATCCGGGCGCGGGCCATCTCGCACTACCACGGCGAGCGGATCGTCGTCGGCATGCGCGCGGAGGCGCTCACCCCGGTCGCCCCGGACACCCCGGGCGACGTGCTGCAGGGGCGCATCCGTTACCTCGAACACCACGGTCACGAGTCGCTGGCCTTCCTCGACATCGGGGCGACGGCCGTCGTCGTCGACGAGTTGGGCAAGGCGGTCACCGACACCGACACCGAGACCGGCGCGCTGCGGCGGATCGGGGGAGCGCTGCAGCGGCTCGCCAAGCGCCCGGACAAGGCCGTGCTGGAACGCGAGGATCCGGAGAAGAAGTCGGTGCTCAGCGACCCGGGCCGGCATCACCGGCGGCCCGCCGAGTTGGCCGTCCGGCTGGCGCCGTACCCGGCGGTCTCGCCGGGCCATCCGCTGGCGATCAGCGTACGGATGGACGCCCTGCACTTCTTCGACGAGCGCGGGGATCGCATCGATATCGGTTGGCGCTAAAAGTCAGATGTATCGACCCCTCGCCGGGGTTGACGGGATGGCATATCGTCCCGCCTACGTCGGTGCGATGGCGTATCGACGTCGCTGAGGTGGAGGAGGGGACGGACGTGGCCAACGCATCCGGACTTCTGGTGATCGAACGCATTTTGCGCGACAGACAGGGCATCTGGCAGCAGGTGGTGGAGGACCGATCCCTCGCCCGGCTGACCAGCCAGATGCTGCTCAGCTCGGTGGCCGCCCTGGCCTGCTACGGCGCGGTGCTCGGCTCGTTCCACAGCGTGCTGATGGCGCTGTCCTCGGCGGTGAAGCTGCCGCTGCTCTTCCTGGTGACGCTCGCCATCTGCCTGCCGACCCTGTACCTGTTCAACCTGGTCTTCGGCGCCCGGCTGTCGATCCGGCAGTCGCTGGCGCTGGTCATGGTGGCGCTGACCGTCACCGCGATGCTGGCGCTGGCGTTCGCGCCGATCGCGCTCTTCTTCCTCATCACCGCACCCGACTACGGGTTCTTCAAGCTGCTGAACGTGGCCATCCTGGCGCTCTCGGCCCTGGTCGGGCTGCGCTTCCTGACCGGCGGCATGCGGGTCCTGAACGAGAACGGCCTGCTCGCGCCGGAGAAGCCGGCTGTGCAGCAGCAGGCGCCGGCCACTCCCGCGGTCGCGCCCACCGCGGCACCAGTCGCTGCGCCCGAGGCCGTGCCGGCCAACGGCAGCGGTGGCACCGCGACGATCACCGCGCCCGCACCGGCACCCGCCTACGCGCCGCCCGTGGTGCCGCCGGGCTACATGCTGACCCCGATCGCGAACCCGCACCAGCGCCCGGTGCACCCGTCGCGGCCGAGCCAGCCCACCCCGCCGAGCATGACCCTGCTCTACGTCTGGATCCTGCTCTTCGGCTTCGTCGGGACGCAGCTGGCGTGGACCCTGCGGCCGTTCTTCGGCAGCCCGGGGATGGACTACAGCCTGTACCGGGACATCGATGGAAACTTCTACGCGGAGATCTTCCGGATCCTGTCGCACCTGTTCTGACCGAATCCCGATTCCGTTGCTGTCACGGAGGCGGTGCGCGGCGTAGGCTGCTCGACGGTGGAGGAAACTGTCGACCACGAAGTGCTGCGTCCGGCTCCGGGCAGGGAGTCGCCGGACGTCACCCCCGTGCACTCCGATCCAGGTCGTTCGCACTCCCCATCCGGTCGTTCGATCCTGCTGGATCGGCGGTTCGGCCGCGACGGGATCACCGAAATCCGCCACGAGGTCACGGCGCGGCTGGAGGCCGTGCTGCCCGGCGACCGGTTGCCGGGCTTCGTGCTGGCGATCAACGAAGTGATCACCAATGCCGTGCTGCACGCCGGCGGCCAGGGCCGCATCGTGCTGTGGCGCACCGGCGAGACGGTGTGCTGCACGGTGACCGACTCGGGGCCGGGCATCCCGGAGCAGTTCCGCGGGCCGCCGGCGACGGCGCCGGAGGCGTTCGAGGTGGGCGGCCGGGGCATCTGGCTGGCGTACCAACTGTGCGACGAGGTGACGATGGCCACCGGCCCGATTGGGACGACTATCGGACTCTGTCTGAATCTCCCCACCGGCAATACCACGTCTGGCCTGGTCAACCATGGTGCGGCAGCCGGCTGAACAAGGAATGAAACGCCGTGGAAATGTGATCGTGCGCATTGAGGCGTGTCGGCCATCCGGGGCGACTACATTGGGCCAGTGCTTGGACTACCTCCTCATGTGACGGCGTGCCTCTTCGACCTCGACGGCGTGCTCACGCAGACCGCCCTGGTCCATAACGCCGCGTGGAAACAGACCTTCGACGCGTTCCTCCGGACGTGGTCCCAGCACGAGGGACAGCCGTTCGTGCCGTTCGATTCCGGCCCCGACTACCATCAGTATGTCGACGGCCGGCCACGCGCCGACGGAGTCCGGACGTTCCTCGCCTCGCGCGGCATCACCCTGCCCGAAGGCGCGCCCGACGACAGTCCCGACGCGGAGACCGTCAACGGCATCGGCAACCGTAAGAACGAGCTCGTCCTGCAGAAGATCCAGGAAGGCGCAGTGCAGGTCTACCCTGGCTCGGTCGACTACCTGCACGCCGTCCGGGACGCCGGGCTGCGGCGTGCGGTCGTGTCGGCCAGCGCCAACTGCGCGGACGTGCTGCGGGCGGCCGGCATCGCGGACCTCCTCGAGGTGCGCGTGGACGGTGTCACCGCCCGCACGGAAAAGCTGCCGGGCAAGCCCGCGCCGGACACCTTCCTCTACGGGGCGAAGCTGCTCGGCGTGACCCCGGAGCAGTGCGTGGTGTTCGAGGACGCTCTTGCCGGCGTGGCCGCCGGCAAGGCCGGCGGCTTCGGCCTCGTGGTCGGCGTGGACCGGGTCGGCCAGGCCGACGCGCTGCGCGAGCACGGCGCCGACATCGTCGTGCAGGACCTCGCCGAGCTCCTGAAGTAACCCCCCTTACAGACTTTCTTTCAGTGCGAGAGGCACCACCGTGATCCGTGAACGGGCCTACCCCGTCGACCCCTGGCACATCAGGGAGACCCGGCTGGACCTGGACCTACTGGCTCAGTCCGAATCGGTCTTCGCCCTGGCCAACGGCCACATCGGCCTCCGGGGGAACCTGGACGAGGGCGAGCCGCACGGCCTGCCTGGGACCTACCTCAACTCGTTCTACGAGCTGCGTCCGCTGCCGTACGCCGAGGCGGGTTACGGCTTCCCCGAGTCGGGCCAGACGATGGTCAACGTCACCAACGCCAAGCTCATGCGCCTGCTCGTCGACGACGAGCCGTTCGACGTGCGGTACGGCGAGCTGCGCTCCCACGAGCGCACCCTGGACCTGCGCGCGGGCACGCTGGAGCGGGTCGTGGAGTGGGTCTCGCCCTCCGGCCAGGCGATCCGCGTCCGCACCGTCCGGATGGTGTCGTTCACCCACCGTGCGATCGTCGCCTTCCTCTACGAGGTCGAGCCGCTCGACGCCTCCGCCCGGCTGATCCTGCAGTCCGAGCTGGTGGCCAACGAGCAGCTCCCGCCGACCAGCAAGGACCCGCGGGTCGCGGCGGTGCTGGACCACCCGCTGGAGGCCGAGGAGATGCTGGAGCAGCGCACCGGCGGGCTGCTCGTGCACCGGACCAAGGCCAGCGACCTGCGGATGGCCGCGGCGATGGAGCACCTGGTGGAGACGCCGGGCAAGCACGCCGTCACCACCGAGGGCCACCCGGACTGGCTGCGCACCACCGTCGCCTGCAAGCTCGAGCCGGGCCAGAAGCTCCGGGTCGTGAAGATCGCCGCGTACGGCTGGTCGAGCAACCGGTCGCTGCCCGCGGTGCGCGACCAGGTCGGCGCCGCGCTCGCCAGCGCCCGGCTGGACGGCTGGGAGGGCCTGGTCGAGGCGCAGCGGGAATACCTGGACGCCTTCTGGGACCACTCCGACGTCAAGGTCGAGGGCGACCCCGAGGTGCAGCAGGCCGTCCGCTTCGGCCTCTTCCACACCCTGCAGGCCGGCGCCCGCGCCGAGCAGCGGCCGATCGGCTCCAAGGGTCTCACCGGCCCCGGCTACGATGGCCACACGTTCTGGGACGCGGAGACCTTCGTGTTGCCGGCCCTGACCTACACCCAGCCGTCGGCGGCCGCGGACGTGCTGCGCTGGCGGCACTCCACTCTGGACCTCGCCCGGGAGCGTGCGCAGACCCTCGGCCTGCAGGGCGCGGCCTTCCCGTGGCGCACCATCCGCGGGCAGGAGTGCTCGGCCTACTGGCCCGCCGGCACCGCCGGGTTCCACATCGGAGCCGACATCGCCGACGCCGTGCGGCGGTACGTCTCGGCGACCGGCGACTTCGACTTCGAGCGGGACTACGGCCTGGAGTTGCTCGTCGAGACCGCCCGGCTGTGGCGCTCGCTCGGCCACCACGACCGGCACGGCCGCTTCCACATCGACGGCGTCACGGGCCCGGACGAATACACGGCCGTGGTCAACGACAACGTCTACACCAACCTGATGGCGCAGCAGAACATGCTCGCCGCGGCGGACGCGGCCAAGCGGCACCCGGAACTCGCCCGCAAGCTGGGCGTGGACGACGAGGAGTCGGCGTCCTGGCGGGATGCGGCGGCGTCGGTGCACATCCCGTACGACCGTGAGCTGGCCGTGCACCAGCAGTCGGAGGGCTTCACCCGGCTGCAGGAGTGGGACTTCGAGAACACCCCGCCGGAGGCCTACCCGCTGCTGCTGAACTACCCGTACTTCGACCTGTACCGCAAGCAGGTGGTCAAGCAGGCCGACCTGGTCATGGCGATGTACGTGCGCGGCGACGCCTTCACGCCGGAGGAGAAGGCCCGCAACTTCGCCTACTACGACGCCCGTACCGTGCGGGACTCGTCGCTGTCGGCCTGCGTCCAGGCGGTCATGGCTGCCGAGGTGGGTTTCCTGGAGCTGGCCCACGACTACCTGGGCGAGGCCGCCCTGATGGACCTGCACGACCTGCACCAGAACGCCCGCGACGGCGTGCACGTGGCGTCGCTGGCGGGTTCCTGGATCGCCCTGGTGGCGGGCCTGGGCGGGATGCGGGACTTCAACGGGCAGCTGTCCTTCGCACCCCGGCTGCCGAGCCGGATCACCGGCCTGGAGTTCTCGCTGCTCTGGCGCGGCCTGCGTCTGCGGGTGGAGGTGACGGCGGAGGAGGTCACCTACTCGCTGCGCAACGGCGGCGGCTCGGCCCGCCTCGACCTGCTGCACCACGGCAAGGAGGTCACCATCACCCAGGTGAAGCCGGTCGTGCTGCCGATCCCGCCGGCGCCCCCGACGGGCCTGGCGCCGACCCAGCCGGCCGGTCGCGCCCCGGTCCGCCGGGCCACCAGGGCCTGAGACCCCGAAAGAAGAAGCCCCCGTCCTCCGCGAGGAGGACGGGGGCTTCTTTGCGCTGCGCGCGTTAAAGCATGGAGACGTGTACGTGGTCCGTGTGGTCGCTGGGGCCACTGTACGAGTGCCAGCCGCTGGCGGGCTGCCAGATTTGCTTGTTCCAGATGACGTAGAGGATGCCGAGCCGGTCGGCGTTACGCACCAGGAAGGCCATCAGGTTGTTGCCGTACTCCCGGGTGTCCTGGTTGTGCCAGGGGGAGAAGCCGCTCTTCTGCAGGGACCAGTCGCAGGCGCGGCCCTTGGGATGCTCGAACGGGCCGCCGTTGCGGTGACAACCGACGAACCGGTTGAACCCCGCTTTCTTCACTTCCTTGTACATGTGGGAAGTGCGCGCCGTGATGCAGCCACCCGTGGTCGGGTCGTCGACGTTGCAGGACTCCGGGCTGAAATCGCCGTCGGAGTTGCGCGGCGCCGGCGCGGCGACCTTGGATTTGGCGACCACGAAGCCGCCGGTCACGACATTGCCGCCGACCTGGGCCAGGGCCTTCTCCGCCGATTCCTTCTGCTTCGCCATCAGCGAGAGGTTCTGCTTTTGGGTCCTGACCTCCTGGTCGAGGTGGGCCTTGGTGCGGGTCACCTCGTCGATGGCCTTGTCGAGCTCGCGCAGCTTGCCGTCGTTGAGGGCGTTGATCTCCTCAAGGGAGACCGCCTTCGCGAGGAAGCCCGCCGGGCCGTCGGTGTTGAGCAGGAAGCCCATCGTCGAGATGCCGCCGGTGCGGTATTGCTGCGCCGCGACCGCACCGACCTCGGGCAGCAGCTTGTCGCGCTTCGCCTCGGCGTTCTTGACCTTCAGGGCGAGACCGAGCTGGGTCTTGGTCGACTTCGCGACCGCCGACTTCGCCGTCAGGTAGCGCCGGCCCGTGGAGTCGAGCACGTCGTTCAGCAGCGGGTTGTCGTCGCCGTCGTCGGCGGTGGACGCCTTGGTGTCGTCCGGGTCCGCATTCGCCGGGGATGCGGGCGAGAGCAGCAGTGCGACCGCGGCGAGCGGTGCCAGGGCGAGAATCTGCCACCGGCGGGGTCTTGCCGTCATTCAGAATCCTTCCACGTGACCACCGGCCGGGTTAGCTGACGGGTTCGGGACGGAAGCGATCCCTACCACTGACTCGTGGATTCACCCCGGTACTTCTGTGGTTCCCCGGCTCATCTTGCGACGATTAGATGGTGGGCTGCCGGCGCCTTGGGGGCGGCACCTCTGTGGCAGTAACCGGCGGCCAGCTTACCTGACAACCGCCCAGGTGGCAGGCCTCCCGCGAGCGCAAAAGCGTTACCGTGCAACGACTTTCCGTTACCACTCGATGGAATTGCGAGGTCATGGGCCATAACGATATATCAATGTGAGTCGTTGCACTCTCTCCGTAGTCGCTCACCCCGAGTGCTTAGTCGGTTGCATAGGGTGCGACGGCTATCGATTCCTAGCATTGATGGGTAGTCTTCGTCACGGTCTCAGCGCAGACCGCCGCCTAATCGCCGCAAGGCGAGCCGGGGAACCACCCGAGTAATGGGGTGAATCGGATCAGCGCGCCCGCGCGGATCCGTAGGGATCACTTCCGTCCCGAACCCGTCAGCTAACCCGGTCGGCGGCCGACGGAAGGAATGTTCGTGAGGTTCAAACCCGTCCGCCGGCGATTAGCGACCGTGCTCGCGGTCCTCACCGCCACCACAGGGCTGGCGCTCGCCGCCCCCACCGCCGCCTCCGCGGTGCCACGTCCCCTCGCCGCGCCGGGCGACTCGGGCGACGACGGCGAGGGCGGCTCGAAGTCCCTGGTTGAGCAGCTCGAGGCGGCGTCCAAGGGCTTCGTCGAGGCCAAGGAGGCCCTGGCGCGATCCAAGGCGCGCCAGCAGCAGCTGAGCGCCAAGCTCAAGGAGATCGACGCCGATCTCGGCCCCAAGCAGGCGGCGCTGGACAAGATCGTCCAGCAGACATACCGCACCGGCCGGCTCGGGCCGATGGCGGCACTGCTCACCGCCAACTCCACCGACAGCATGCTGGACCGGGCGCAGACCCTGGAGATGATCGCCGTCAAGCAGGACCGCGCGGTGCGCGACCTCAAGGGCGTCAAGACCCAGCAGCAGCAGGCGAAGGTGGCGATCGACACCGCCGTCCGTGATCAGCAGCGCCAGCTCGACGTCATGGCCAAGCGTAAGAACCAGGCGGAGGGCGCCCTCAAGGCGGCCAACGCCGCCAGCGCGGCCAGCGACTCGGCCGACGACAGCGGATCAAGCAGTAGCGGCGGCGGCAGCAGCTCGGTGGCCTCGGCCGCCCGGCGCAACTCGGACGGCTCGCTGCCGGGCGAGGGGTGCAGCGTCAACGACCCGACCACGTCCGGCTGCATCACGCCGCGCACCCTGCACGCGATGCAGGAGGCGAAGAAGGATGGTTTCACCCACTTCGTCGCCTGCTTCCGCAAGCAGAACAGCGGCGAACACCCGAAGGGTCGGGCCTGCGACTTCGCCGCCGACAAGAGCGGCTTCGGCGGCGACGCGACCGGGAGCAGCAAGGACTACGGCAACCGGCTGGCGAACTACTTCATCAGCAACGCCAGCCGGCTCGGTGTGCTCTACGTCATCTGGTTCCGCCGGATCTGGCTGCCCAGCAGCGGCTGGAAGTCCTACTCCGGCGCCGGCGGAGACCCGTCGAGCGATCACACCAACCACGTGCACCTGTCGATGCGCTGACCGGGGGAGCGCGGGGCCTACCGCTTGACGTAGGCCTCGTACTCCTTCAGCACGTCGTCGGTCGGACCGTCGGCGCGGATCAGGCCCGACTCGAGCCAGATGGCCCGCTCGCAGGTGTCCCGGATCGACTGCTCGCTGTGGCTCACCAGGAAGACCGTGCCGGCCTGCGCGCGCAGTTCGCGGACCCGCTGCTCGCTGCGCCGGCGGAACTTGGCGTCACCGGTGGCCAGCGCCTCATCGATGAGCAACACGTCGTGCTGCTTGGCGGCCGCGATGGCGAACCGCAGCCGGGCGCCCATGCCCGAGGAGTAGGTGCGCATCGGCAGGGAACTGAAGTCGCCGCGCTCGTTGATGCCCGAGAAGTCGATGATGTCCTTGGTCTTCGCCTTGACCTCGGCCGGCGACATGCCCATGGCCAGGCAGCCGAGCACCACGTTGCGCTCGCCCGGCAGGTCGTTCATCAGGGCCGCGCTGACGCCGAGCAGCGAGGGCTGGCCGGCCGCGTAGATCGCACCCCGCTCGATCGGCAGCAGGCCGGCGATCGCCCGCAGCAGGGTGGACTTGCCCGAGCCGTTGGTGCCGATCAGGCCGACGGCCTCGCCCTTGTGCGCGACGAAGCTCACACCCTTGATGGCGTGCACCTCGCGCATGGTCGCCGGCTTGGTGCCGGTGACGAGCCGCTTGAAGCTGGCTAGCGGGCTGCCGCTGCCGGGAGACGCCGACTGCTGGATCCGGTAGATCACATGAGCGTCGTCGACGATGACCGTCGGAACGAGCCGGTCGCTCTCGGTCATGCTGCTCTCGGTCATGGTGTCAGCCACGGCCGTACCCCTTCTCTCCGCGCCAGAAGTAGACATATCCCCCGATGCTGACCACCAGGGTCCAGGCGAGTGCCTCCAGCCACATCACCATGGGGTCCGCCGCGAGGGGCACGTCCTCCATCAGCGCGTGCCGCATGAGGTCGATGAACAGGAGCATCGGGTTGGCCTCGACCACCTGCAGCTTCCAGCCGCTCAGGTGGTCGGTGAAGCGGGTGACCGGGTAGAGCACCGCCGAGAAGTAGAGCCACATCCGCATGAGGAAGGGGATGAGATTCCGGACATCGGGGAGCTTGCTGCCCAGCCGGGCCCCGGCCAGTGCCAGTCCCGCGTTGAACATGGCCTGCAACAGAAAGACCGGCACGATGAGCAGCCACTCCACCGTGATCGGCTCGCCGAAGCCGAGCACGATGACTATCAGCACGGCCAGTGAGGCGATCGTGTTGCGGATCTCGACCATCGTGATCGCCAGCGGCAGGCTGGCGCGCGGGAAGTGCAGGGCCCGGATCAGTCCCAGATTGCCGCTGACCGCCTGGATGCCGGCCGACACCGTGGACTGGGTGAAGCCGAAGATGAACACGCCGGTGCAGAGGTAGGCGACGAAGTTGTCGACCCCGCTCTTCGTGTTCAGGATGATGCCGAAGATCAGGTAATACACCGCCGCGTTGATCAGCGGCGTGAGCACCTGCCAGAAGACGCCGAGCCGGGTCTTGCCCAACGAGGACGAGACCTTGGCGTTGGCGTACGACGCGATGAAGTGCCGGTAGGCCCACAGCTGCCGGGAATACCCGGGCAGGGAGGGCAGCTTGCCGGCGGCACTCAGGCCGTGCTTGCGGGCCAGCTCCTTGAGCGTCAGGCCGGTGTCGGACTCGGCGACCGCCGTCTGGGGCATGGGGTGTCGCTCCGATCTAGTCGGTCCGCTGGGGTTTGAGGACCTTGATGACTTGCGCGGGAACACACTAGACATTGTGCATCGATGGAACGGCGTCGTATCGACGTTAGAGCCGAAATTAGCCGAACGAGCGCCAGAACGCAACCGTTGCGTCCTGGCGTATAGTGCACCCGTGGTTACAGCGAAACGTGCACCCGCCGGAGCGGCGGTGCTCCGCGGTGACATCACCGCGGCCATCCGTAACGCGGTCATGAACGAGCTGGCCGAGGTCGGCTACGGCCGGCTCTCCATCGAGGCGGTGGCGCGCCGCGCCGGCGTCGGCAAGACCGCGATCTACCGCCGGTGGAGCAACAAACTGGAGATGGTCCTCGAGATCGTCTCCGCAGTTGCGGAGCGTAGCGTGCCTATGCCCGACACCGGAAGCTTCGCGGACGATCTGCAACTGCTCATGTACATCGTGAGCAGGGCGCTGCAGCACCGGATCGCGTCGCAGATCATCCCTGACCTGATGGCCGAGGCGGCGCGCAACCCGAAGATCGCCGAGACGCTGCAGCGCGCGCTGCGCACCCACCAGCAGGCCGTCGGCGAAAAGATCGTCGGTCAGGCCGTCACCCGCGGTGAGCTGCCCGCCGACACCAACGCCGACCTCGCGGTCGACCTGATGCTGGGGCCGCTGTACTGGCGGCTCGCGGTCTCGCGGACCCCGATCGACGACGACTACCTGGAATACCTCAGCACGGCCGTCCTGGGCGCGCTGCGGGCGAGCGGGTCGACACGCTGAAACCGGTGATCGTGATCCCGGACACGATCCGCCGGACATGATCATGCGCCGAAGCGCTCAAGCGGGCCGGGGACGGTGCCGAAGGTAGGGGCCCATACCCCGCCGTCCCCGGAGCACCCAGATGCGAACCCACCGCGTAGACGCGACCATCTTCGGCGCGACGCCGCTGCTCGCCCTCGCGCTCGGCGGCGTCGCCCCCGAGCAGATCACCGCGCCCGGGCCGGTCACGCTTGGGGAGCCGGACCCGCTGGTCGGGATCTGGCTCAGCGCGGACCACACGGTACGGCTGCACCTGGCGGCGGACTGGTCGTACCGGGGCAGCGTCGCGGGCCGGCGCCGCACCGCGCAGGGCACCTACCGACCCGAGGGCGTCGGCCTGGTGCTGCGGGACGAGACGGGCCTGCGTACGCCGGTCGCGGTCGCCGAGGACGGGCTGGAGATGGCCGGGCACCAACTCTTCCGGCTCTGATCCCGCTAAGCCATCGCCGATCGGGGTCGAACCGGGGGGCATGCGGCTCCGAAAGCTCCTGCTCCCGCTGCTCGCCCTGCCGATCGCCGTCGGTGGCTGCGGCGTGCTCGGGCTCGGCTCGTCGGCGGCCACCCCCGGCTCGTCGGCGACCGCCACCCCGATCGCGGGTGGCAACTGGCTCGTCGTGGTCAGCGGAAGTGCCACACCCAGCCCGGTGCCGTCGGTCGCCGTTTCGCGATCGCCGGCCCTGCCGCCGGTGACCTTCCTGCCGGTCACCCCCGAATGCGCCCGGGACTGGACCGTCAGCCCGGTGCTGATCCCGATCGAGGTCGTGCCGGGCGCCGGCAAGCTGACCGTGACCTGGCCGCGGCAGTACGGCTCCTACTACCGGATCACCGCGGTGAAGCAGCCGCTGGTCGGCGGCAGCCAGCCCAACTACAAGTGGCAGACGGTGGCCGCCAGCACCGGCTGCACGGTCACTGCCACGATCAGCGGGCTCAAGAAGGGCGTGCCGTACGTCGTGTGGCTGGACGCGCCGGACACCGGGCACGAGCGGGACGGCGCGCGGCACCCGTACAGCGGGCGCTCGGGGGTCGTCTACCCGCTGTGAAGGTTTAAAGTGCAACCATGACCACGATGCCGGCCGCGTTCATCGGCCACGGCAACCCCATGAACGCGCTCGAGACCAACCGATACACCCAGGCCTGGCGATCCTTCGGCGCGGCCGTGCCGAGACCGCGGGCGATCCTGGTGGTGTCGGCGCACTGGTACATCAACGCGACCGCGGTCACCGCGATGCCCAGGCCCCGCACGATCCACGACTTCTTCGGCTTCCCGCAGCAACTCTTCGACGTCGACTACCCGGCGCCGGGCCTGCCCGGGCTGGCTGAGGAGATCAGCGACATCGTCAAGCCGACCTGGGTCGGCGCCGACATCGACTCCTGGGGCATCGACCACGGCACCTGGTCGGTGCTGGTGCACGCATTCCCAGAGGCGGACATTCCGGTCACCCAGCTGTCCATCAACGCGGACAAGGGCTTCGACTACCACCTGGAGCTGGGCGCCAAACTGGCCCCGCTGCGCGAGGACGGCGTGCTGATCCTCGGCAGCGGCAACGTGGTACACAACCTCGGCGGGGTAAACCGCACCATGCCGGACGCGGGCTACGACTGGGCCCAGCGCTTCGACTCCGACGCCAAGGAGACAATGCTGGACGACCCGCTCAACGCGGCCCGCCTGGACGCCCACCGCGACTTCCGGCACGCGGTGCCGACCCCGGACCACTTCCTGCCGCTGCTCTACCTGGCCGGACTGGCGGGCGCGGGCAGGGAGGGCGCGGACGTGCTGGTCGACGGGTACGCCTACGGCAGCCTGTCGATGACGGCCTACACGCTCGGCATGCCGGCGGCGACCCCGTCAACGAACAGCACAGCCGCGGCGGCGATCCCGGCCGGCCTGCCCGCGGACGGCGTCAACATCTAGCGGGGGCGGCTCGGCGCCGGGTGGCCATGGCGAAATGCTATGCGTCGATCTCGTAGATGATCTCTAGGCCGTCCTCGTCGTCCCACTGCTCGCCGACCTCGGTGAAGCCGTACCGCGCGACCAGGCCGTAGGAAGCGACGTTGTCCGGGCTGATCGTCACCCGGACCGTGCGCACCAGCGGGTCGGCCGCGGCCCGGGCCAGCAGCGCCTCGAATGCGGCGCGGGCATAACCCTGGCGCCGGTACGCGGGATCTACGGCGTAGCCGATCTCGACGAGGCCGGCGTCGTCCGGCTGGGCATGGAAACCGGCCCGGCCGACGGCGACCCGCAGTTCCTCGTCCCAGATGATCCCGGTGACCCAGCCGGCGTCGGCGGGATCCCGCTCGACCTGGGCCCGGCGGCGCTCCCATACCCCCTGGTTCTCCGGCCCGGCCAGGTAGCCGGAGAGCGGAACCGGACTGGCGGCCTCCGCGGCGGCAAGGTCACCCGCGGCAAGCGCGGCGAAAGCCGGAGCGGTGAGATGCACAATCCGAACCTGCGGTGTCAACTGTTCCACGAAGGAATCTTGACACTGCCTCGCCTCATCCCTGCGGTGCCGTCCGGTGACTCGTCAGGCGGCGGTGGTGTTGCGGCCGCTCCATTTGGCTGCGTATAGGCGGTCGTCGGCGGCGCGGAAGAGTGTGTCGCCTGTCATGCCTGGGGACCATGTTGCCACGCCCACGCTTACCGTCAGGCGGGCTTCCGGGAGGATCGTTGCGGCTGCCACCGCGGTGCGGATGCGTTCTGCCACCTCGCGGCCCGTCGTGGCGTCGCCCTGGAGGAAGATGACGAACTCGTCGCCTGCGTATCGGACTGCCTCGTCGCCGGTGCGGCAGTGGGCCCGCAGGATCGTCGCCACCTCGCGCAGTGCGCGGTCGCCTGCGCTGTGTGAGTATGCGTCGTTTACCGCCTTGAAGTGGTCCAGGTCGATGAGGAGCACGGTCAGCGGGCGGCTGCCCGCCGCCCGATCCACCTCCTTGATCAGCAGGTCGAACCTGCGCCGGTTGCCGAGCCCGGTCAGCGGGTCGAGGAGGACCTCGCGTTCGGCGCGGGCCCTGGCCGCCTCGGCCTGCTCGCGCTGGCCCGCCTGGCGCAGCATCGCCAGCCGTTGCAGCCGCAGCCGCCACAGCTCGCGCATCTGTCCCTCGATCGTCTCGAACAGGTCCCGGCTCGACTGGCCGCCGTCGAGTTCCAGCGCGGTCAGGGCCAGTTCGAAGCGGATGATCGGCCGCTCGTCGGGGCGGGAGCCGTGTTCGCTCAGTTCGCGGGCCGCGATGAACTCGCGGCGGGCCTCGTGCGGGAACCCGTGGGTGCGCAGGCTGATTCCCAGCGCCAGGTGCGCCATTCGGGCGTACTGGTAGGTCCGGCCGCTGCGCAGCGGCATGATCGCCTCGCGGGCGAGCTTTTCGGCGACCGTTGTTTCGCCGAGTTTTGCCAGGGCCAGGGCGTGCACGGCCGTCGTGTGCATGTCCGGCTGGGTGTACAGGCGGTGGCGGGTTATCTCGGCGCTGCGGCGCAGCCGGCTGCGGGCCTCCTCGGCCCGGCCCACGTGGGCCAGCCGCATTCCCCAGTAGAGCAGGGTCACCGCGTGTACCAGGTCGAACGACGTCGAGCGGTTCGGGGCGTCGGAGGCGCACAGCCGGTCGTAGGCGGCGGCCGCCGTCTCGTACATTTCCGCGGCGGTGGCGGCCTCGGCGAACGAGCACATGGCCGAGCGGTGCCGGTCGGTGCCGGGCGGGCCCACGTTCAATAGGACGCCGGCCCGGGCCAGGTTTTGCATGCAGTCGACGTAGTGGCCGCGCAGCAGGTACAGCTGGGCCAGGTCGCAGCGGGCCTTGGCCTCGCTGAGCAGGGAACCGGCGGTGCGCAGCAACTCCTCGGCCAGCGCCGTGCCCTCGACGAGCCGGCCCATCGCGAGCAGGGCATACATCTTGCCCTGGATGAGGAGCCGGGCCGTCTTGTCGTCGCGGACCGCGCGGGCGATCATCAGGTACGCGTCGGCGGCCGCGACCGCCTCGTAGGCCTGCCCGTCGTTCGCCATCCTGTGCACGTGGATGGCCAGCAGGTGCAGCGGTCCGTACACGGTGACCGGCACCGGCAGCCGCCGGTCGCCCGAGATCCAGTCCGCCATCTGCCCAGTATCAGCAGTTCTGTGCGGGAGTAAATCCACCGTACCGATAGGCCTGGGTCTGGCTTCCGACTGCTTCCGGAGGTTTGACCACCGAAACCGCTGCTGTCCAGTTTGTAGCACAGGGGTCGCCGATGGTGTGCGTAAGGTGACGTTATGGCGTACGCCGGGAGAGGTCGGCGCCGGGCCGTCGCTTGGGCCCTGGCGATCGAGCTGCTGCTCGCCGGGGTCGCCATCGCCGCCGGCATGCTGCGCCGGCCCGATCTGGGCCCCGACTATGTGGACATCGACCAGGTCGCCGCCGTTGCGGAGGATGCCGGTCCCGGCTCGTACGCCTGGGACTGCGGGCGCAACGTCGAGGGCCACCGCAACACCGGCAATGTCGTCGTGACCCCGGGCCGGACCGGGCCGATGCACCATCTGCACGACTATCTCGGGAATCTCTCCGTCGAGATCAGCAGCACCGTGCCGAGCCTCGTCGGGGGCGGCACCACCTGCGCCAACGGGGACGAGTCGACCTACTACTGGCCGGTGCTGCGGACGGCCGGCCCCGATGACGGTCCGCACGGCGGCGCGGTGCAGGTGCCGGTCTCGGTCAGTTTCGCTTTCCTCGGCAACCCGCGGGGGCCGGTGGTGGAGATGCCGCGGCTGCTGCGGGGTGCGGCCGGGGACGCGTACGCCGTCACGAACGGCGGCGCCCGGGCCGCCGCGGTCTGGAGTTGTTCGGGCAGTCCGGAGCGGCGGGCCCTGCGGTATGTGCTCTGCCCCCGCGGTGAGCAGGTGCTACGGGTCTTCGACTTCCCGAGTTGCTGGGATGGCCGGCGGGTCGACAGTGACGACCATCGCCGGCATCTCATCTACCCCGCGCCCGGCGGCGGCTGTCCGATCTCCACCTTCGCGGTTCCTCGGCTGCGGATCGTCGCCGCCTACGACATCGCGCGGGGCACCCGATATCGGATCGACTCGTTCGACGCGCAGCGGCACAGCCCGCTCACCGATCACGCGTTGTTCGTCAATCTGATGCCGGATGCCCTGATGCGCGAGGTCGTACGGTGCCTGAACGCCGGCCTGAACTGTCAGTAGCCGGGGTCGGCGGGGGCGTCGTCGCCGGCGTCGTCGCCGGAGGTTCCGGAATTCTGGGAGTCATCGCCGCCCGTACCGCCGGCGGACTCGGGCAGCTTGCCGGTCTTGCCGCCCTTCGGGTCGACCGCGAACCAGGTGCCCTTGACGCCCTGGCCCAGGATGTCGCCCGGCTTGGCGTCCTTGGCGAAGTAGTACACCGGCCAGCCGTTGATGGTGACCTGGCAGGTGCCGTCGGCGCGCTCGACGTACCCCAGGATCTTGGGGTTGATGCCCTTCGGGAAGATCTTGCCGGGCGACTTGATCAGCAGCGGCGGCCAGGCCTCGGCGCACTCGCCGTTGCAGGTCGCCTTCGGCGGCTTGGCCGAGTCCTCGTCGAAGCGGTAGAGCGTGCGGCCGGCCCCGTCGGTGACGTAGGTGCCGATGACGGCGTTCTCGGCGGTGTTGAGCTCGACGGTCTTGCTGCCCGACCGGATGCTCTTCGGCGGGGTGATGTCCTCGTCGGACGCGCCGCTGAAGATCTTGACCCACTTCTGGGTCTTCGCGACGGTCGGCTCGGGAATGGGCTCGGACTGCGCGTCCGGGGTCTCCGCACCGGCCAGCTCGGGCTGCTTCGGCGGCGTGGTCGGTTCGGGCGGCACCTCCGGCGCGGCGGGCGTCCCGCCCTCCGCGGCGACGTATCTGACCTGCGTGGGGTCGGTGCCCGGCCGCGCACACGCGGCGAGGCTGAGCGCGCTGGTCAGTGCCAGACCAACTACGACGATGTGGCTGCGCTTCATGATTCCCCCTGTGGGTGAGCCGTACGCCATCCACACGGCACCCGGTCGGATCCGGTTCAGCCGAAAATTGCTCTGAACCGATGAGTGGGAGTGGTACGTGTGTGGGGAGTCAGACCAATGAAACGGGGGTCGAGGGTGGCCGGACCAGCGCTCCGTCCGGTCAGCCTCGGCGTGGTAATCCGCCGTGACCGGGGGGAATAGATGCCGGGGTTGAGACTCCAACGTCGCCGGGAGGTGGCCGATGAAGCACTGGTCAGATCCCTGTTCTCGGAACACGGGGCGGCGATGCTCGCCTATGCGACACAGCTGACCCGGGACCGGGCCGCCGCTGAGGACGTGGTCCAGGAGGCACTGGTACGGGCCTGGCGACATCCGGACAGCCTGGTCAACGGCAAGGGCTCGGTACGCGGCTGGTTACTCACCGTGGTCCGCAACATTGTCACCGACCAGATCCGGGCCCGTAACGCCCGTGCACCCGAGGTGCGCGAGTCGCCGGTCGAGGTCGCGATCTCGGACGACCATGCGGAGCAGGTGGTCAATTCGGTCGTGGTGGTGGACGCGCTCAGCCGGCTCTCCACCGAGCACCGCGAGGTGCTGGAGCAGGTCTACCTGCTGGGCTGCACGGTCGCGGAGGCGGCCAAGGCGTTGGGCATCCCACCCGGGACGGTCAAGTCGCGCTCCTTCTACGCCCTCCGGGCATTACGCGAGCTCCGGTCGCTGAGCGCAGCCGGAACGGAACGGTCTGCCTCATGATGAATACGAATCACATGGACCTCGCCGGCTATCTGACGAAGTCGCTGGACGCGGAGCAGGTACGCCTGGTCGAGGAGCATCTCGCCGGCTGCGCCGAGTGCCGGGGCGAGGTGGAATCACTCCAGGAGTGGACGATGGCGCTCGAGGCCGTGCCCGAGGCGATGCTGTTGGACGGGCCGCCCGAGGGCGGAGACCTGCTGCTGCAGCGCACGCTGCGGCAGATCCGGGACGAGTCGACCGGGAGGCGGCATCGGCGGACCGCGCTGGTGAGTGCCGCCGCGGCCGTGGTGGTCGCCGCCGCCATCGCGTCCGGCGTGGTGGTAGGCCGCGGCACTGCCGAGCTGCCGCCGCCGGAGGCGCTGCCCCCTTCGCAGGTGGAGCAGACGACCATCCCCGGCACGAAGACCGCCACCGCGGTCGACTCCGGCACTGGCGCGCGGATCACCGTCGCGGTGGCCCCGGCGCCGGGTTGGGTGCGGATCAAGGCTGCCGTCGCCGGGATCCCGAAGGGCGAGCGGTGCCTGCTTGAGGTGGTCGCCAAGAACGGCACGGTGGTGCTGGCGGGCAGCTGGGTCGTCTCGGAGAAGGGCGCGGGCGAGGGCACGACCCTCGACGGCAGCGCGCTGGTCGCGCCGGCCGACGTCGCCTCGGTCCGGGTCGTGACGGAGAAGGGCAAGCGGTACGTCAGCGTCCCGGTCTGAATTCAGGGGGGACGAGCCGGGGTGGTCCTGCGGGGCCACCCCGGCTCTGTGCCGGCTGCCCTACTTCCCGGCGTAGCGGGCCAGCCCGTCGACGAGCATGTCCAGCCCGAACTCGAAGCGCTCGTCGCCGGTGCCGGTGGTCAGGATCTTCGCGTTGGCCCGGATGTTCGGGAAGCGGTCGACCGGCAGGCTGGTGTAGTAGTCCGTGAGCTGGGTGACGAATTCCTCGAAGTATTCGCGGGTGCTCTGGCCGCCGCTCCGCTGGATTTGCTGGTGCAGCGAGTTTTCGAACGCGTCAGCGACGATGTAGAGGAACAGCCGGTCCAGTGACCAGCCCGCCACCTGCGGCGGGACCCCGCCGGCCAGCATGATCGCCAGCATCGCCTCGGATATCCGCAGCGCGTTCGGCCCGGTCGGCACGGTGGCCAGCGCGACTCGGGCGATGTCGTTGTACTTCTCCATCACGGCGTGCCCCCGGCGGCAGATCTCCTTGATCTGCTCCTGCCAGTTCGCCGGATCGGGCTCGAGGATCTCCGCCTCGCCGCAGACCCGGTCGAACATCAGGTGCAGCAGCTCCTCCTTGTTCGCCACGTGGGCGTACAGGCTGGAGGGACCCGTGTCGAAGACCGCGGCGATGCGCCGCATGCTCACCGCGTCGGTGCCTTCCTCCAGCACGATCCGCAGGCCGGCGTCGACGATCTGGTCCTGGGTCAGCGGGGCCCGGACGGCGTTGGGGCGCTTCGGTACGGCGCGCCGCCACGGGGGCAGGGGAAGGTCGCTCATCAGCGCACAGCGTACTTGACGCGAACGGTGTTCGTCTGTAGAACATTGTTCGACGATAACGAACACTGTTCCGGGGGGACGCGATGCAAGCCGTACTGGAGAAAACCGTCGGGACGCCGTACCGGTGGCGGTGGGTCGCATTGTTTGTGATCCTCGCCGTCGAGGTGATGGACCTGCTCGATTCGCTGGTGACCACGATCGCCGGGCCGGTGATCCGCGCCGAGTTGGGCGGTCCGCTCAGCCTGATCCAATGGCTCGGCGCGGCCTACACCCTGTCCATGGCGATCGGCCTGCTCACCGGCGGTCGCCTCGGCGACATCTACGGCCGGCGCCGGATGTTCGTCATCGGCGCCGCCGGCTTCACCCTCGCCTCGCTGATCTGCGCGGTGGCCTGGTCGCCCGGGGTGCTGATCGGCGCCCGCGCGGTGCAGGGCCTGTTCGGCGCGCTGATGCTGCCGCAGGGCCTGGGCATGATCAAGCAGATGTTCTCGCCGGCCGAGCAGGCCAAGGCGTTCGGCGCGTTCGGCCCGGTGATGGGCCTCGGCGCGGTCGGCGGCCCGATCCTGGCCGGCTGGCTGGTCGACGCGGACTACTTCGGCACCGGCTGGCGGATGATCTTCCTGATCAACCTGCCGCTCGGCCTGTTCGCCGTGCTCGGCGCGGCCAAGTTCCTGCCCGAGTTCCGCAGCGAACGCCGCCCCCGGCTCGACCTGGTCGGCGTGCTGCTCGCGGCGATCGCCGCGTTCCTGCTGCTCTACCCCCTCGTGCAGGGTCGCGAGCTGGGCTGGCCGGTCTGGATCTTCGTCATGCTGGCGCTGGGAGTCGCGCTGTTCGGCCTCTTCGGCGCCTACGAGTCGCGCCGCGAGCGCAAGGGCCTGGACGCCCTGGTCACCCCGACGCTCTTCCGCAAGCGCGCGTTCACCGGCGGCCTGCTGCTGGGGCTGGTCTTCTTCGCCGCGCTGATCGGCACCGGCCTGATCTTCACGCTCTACCTGCAGGTGGGCCTCGGCTACTCGCCGCTGAAGGCGGGCCTGACCACGCTGCCGCAGGCGCTCGGCACGGTGGCCGGCTTCATCGTGGCCGGCGCCGGCCTCAGCGAACGACTCGGCCGCAAGCTGCTGCTGATCGGCACGGTGATCATGGTGATCGGCACCGTCGGCGTGGCGGTGACCGTGCAGGTGGCGGGGTCGGACATCACCCCGTGGCTGCTGGTTCCCGCGCTGATCCCGCTCGGTGCGGGCATGGGCCTGGCGATGGCGCCGTTCTTCAACATCGTGCTGGCCGGGGTCGACGACGAGGAGACCGGCTCGGCGTCCGGGGCGCTTACCTCGGTGCAGCAGCTGGGCGGTGCGTTCGGCATCGCCCTGCTCGGGACCATCTTCTTCGGACTGCTGCCCGGCGCGGGCGATCATATGGACGCGGCCCAGGAGGCGGTGCATGCCGGGTTCCGGGATGCGACGGTGCGCAGCCTGATGGTGGCGTCGTTGATGTTGGTGGCGGCGTTCGGGCTGGCGTTTCTGCTTCCCCGGCAGGCGCGGCCGGACGGCGAGGTGCACTGACGGCGGCGGGACGGGCCTCCCTCAGATCGTCGGCAGGCCCGCCGCCTGCCAGGCTTGGAAGCCGCCGTCGAGGTCCGTTGCCCGCAGCAGGCCGAGATCCTGCAGGGCCGCCGCGGCCAGGCTGCTGGTGTAGCCCTCCTGGCAGGTCACGATCACCTCGAGGTCGTACCGGGTGAAGGACAGCCGGGCGTCGCTGCGGGGGTCGAGCCGCCACTCCAGCACGTTGCGCTCGATGACGATCGCGCCGGGGATCTCGCCGTGCTCGGCGCGCTGCGCGGCCGGGCGGATGTCGACCAGTACGGCGCCGCGGGCGACGGCTCGGTGCGTCTCGTGCGGGCCGAGCCGGGCCAGCCGGGCCCGGGCGCCCGCCAGTAACTCGTCGATGCTCCGGGCGCCTTCGGGCGCCGTGGCGATGGTCGGTGCGGCGCTCACCACTGCGCTCCCGCCCGCTCGACGGTGACGACGTCCAGGCCCGCGGCGCCGATCCGGTAGCGGGTCATGGTGGTCAGTGCCGGGCCGTACGCGTGGATGCTGATCGCGGGCCGGGTGGAGCGGTTGGTGATCCGGTGGATGTGCCGGGTGCCGAACCGGCGGCCGGCGCCCTCGCCCAGCTCGCGGGCGGTGATCCGGGGCGCGCCGTCCGCGCCGGTGGCGACCGTGTCCTCGGTGAGTGTGCCGGAGTAGACGTAGAAGGCGCCGGCCGAGCCGCCGTGGTCGTGCAGGTCGGTGCCCTGGCCGGGCAGCCAGGTCAGCAGCCACACCTCGTGGTCCGGCTCCTGGGCCAGCCGGTGGTACCACCGGTCGACCGCGTTGAACCGGGGCGCGACGGGCCAGGAGTTCGGGTCGGCGGCGTACCGGGTGGCGGTGGCGAGATGGTCGAGGCGGATGTCGACGACGGTCACGGGAGCTCCTCGCTTTGCATACATTGCCTATCAACTCTATAGGCTTATCGCCACGGTATGGCCGAGAGCGGGCACCTGTACCACCATGCGGGAACGATGATCAGGAGAGGCTGGCGAGGACCAGCCGCAGGTATGGCTCGTTGCCGGTCCAGTCCTGCTCGGGGGTCGTCCATTCCACCAGGTACGCGCGTTCGTCGGTCATCGGGAGCAGGAGCCGGCGCTCGTGCCGGCGTGCCGGTTCGCCCTCGGGCTGCCAGGTGAACTCCCACACCGCGCCGTCCTGCTTGTCGGGCAGTGAACTCATCGTCACCCGCTGGTAGCCCGGCAGTTTCCCGGCGGTCAGGGCGTTCTGCTCCTGTTCCCGCCAGTAGGGGAGCGCGGAACCGGTCAGCCGGGCCGAGGCGTCCACCCGGAACGAGCGGCTGCCACCCGGGTCGCGGAAGCACGCGGCGGTGCCGTTCTGCGACCGGGCCCAGCCCTGCGGGACCGCCACCTCGAAACCGGTGGGGTCGGAGTGCCAGAGCCAGCCGGCCGGGACCGCGTACCCCCGGCTCTCGGTTTTTCCGGTCACGACCCGGCCGCCCGCGGCACAGGGGGCGACCGGTCCGGCGCTCGCGACCGTCGTCGGGGCGGCCGGGGTGGCGCCGGGCCGACGGTCGACGGCCAGGGCGGTGCCGGTGGTGCCGGCCAGCAGGACGGCCGTGGCGACGAGGGCGATCTTGGTGCTGCGGGCGATGCCTCGGCGGGCGGGCCTGGCGTTGTCCAGCCGGCCGAGAATCATGGACATGCTCAGCGCCGACGTGCCCGACGGTTTCGGCGTGGGTGTGCTCGGCGTGGGTGTGCCTACTGTGGATCTTCCTGGGGTGAACGTGCCTGGCGTTGATGTGCGTGGCGTGGGTGGGCCGGCCGGTGTCGGGGTGCGTCGGCGCCTGGCTCGCATCGGGACGATGCCGACCGCGTGGTCCGCCACCCATTGCAGCTGGGACTGCGCGTCGTTGGCGGTCATGCGGTGCGCCGGGTCCTTGATCAGCAGCCCGTCGATGATCGGGGTGAGCGGGCCGGGGAACCGGGCGGGATCGGGCGGCTCGGTCATCATCACGGTCAGCGAGCCGATGATGGTCTGCCGCTGGAACGGCGCCTGGCCCTCGACCGCGGCGTAGAGCGTGGCGCCCAGTGACCACAGGTCGGCTGCCTCGCCGGCGTCGTCGCCGCGCATCCGTTCGGGTGCGACGAAGTAGGGCGACGCCATCAGGGGCTCCGAGCCGTTCTCCGTACCCTTGATGGTGGCCAGGCCGAAGTCGGTGAGCACCACCCGGCCGTCGGTGGCGAGCAGCACGTTGTGCGGCTTCACGTCGCGGTGCAGCACCCCGGCCCGGTGCGCGGCCCGGAGGGCGGCCAGCACGCCGAGGCCGATTCGGGCGGCCTCGCGGTGTGGCAGCGGGCCGTCCTCGCGCACGACGGCGTCCAGCGAGCGAGATTCGACGTATTCCATGATGATCCACGAGCGGTCGGGGCTCCGCACCACGTCGTAGATGCCGACCACGCCGGGGTGGTCCAGCTGGGCCGCCGCCCGGGCCTCGCGGATGGTGGTCAGGTGCGCGTCGAGCACGCGGGCCGGGCCGTCGCCGGACGGCGTACCGATCTCCTTGACGGCGACCCGGCGGCGCAGCAACTCGTCGTCGGCGAGCCAGACGCGGCCCATGCCGCCGGCGCCGATGATCTCCAGGAGCCGGTACCGGCCGCCGACCAGATCCTGTGCAACGTTCATGGTTGTGCTTCGGCGCAGCGAGCCCCGCGGATGGCCGAGATTGCTTTGCGGCCGTTGACTACGTTGCCGACGTGAGAATCCGGTATGTGCTCCACAATGCCTACGGCGGTGGGGGAACGATCCGAACCGTCGTCAATCAGGCCAACTCATTGTGCGACGCGCACGACGTTGAGATCGCCAGTGTTTACCGCACGTCCGACAAAACGGTCTTCGAGATCGATCCGCGGGTGCGCCTGGTGCCGCTGACCGAGCTGAGGGAGACCGGCTCCCGTCGCACCGACCGGCCGGGACAGAAGAGCCGGCTCGCCAACAAGACCCGGCGTTTCCGCAACATTCTGTCGCATCGGCACGATTCCCGTTACCGCCGCTGGGATCCGCTGGTCGACCTCACCATCATCCGGTACCTGCGGTCCGCCCAGGACGGCGTGCTGATCACCACCCGGCCCGCGCTGAATCTGCTGTCGGCCTGGTTCGCGCCGCGCCGGCTCATCCGGATCGCGCAGGATCACATGAACCTGGACAGCTATCGGCCGAAGTTGCGGGCGGCGATCCTGCGGGCGTACCCGGGGCTTGATGCCGTCGCGGTGCTGACCGAGCATGACCGCGACACCTACCGGGCCGCGCTGGGCGGGGGCGACGTGCGGGTGGTACGGGTGCCCAACGGCATCCCGCCCTGGCCGCTGCCGCCGGCGAAGCTCGAGAGCAAGGTGCTGGTCGCCGCCGGCCGGCTGGCCTCGCAGAAGGGTTTCGACCTGTTGATCGAGGCGTTCGCCACGGTCGGCGCCCGGCATCCGGACTGGCGGCTGCGGATCTTCGGCTGGGGCAAGCTGCGCGACAAGCTGGCGGCACAGATCGAGGAGCTGGGGCTCGCCGACCAGGTGCGACTGGAGGGGCCCACCCGGCAGTTGGACAAGGAACTCGCGGCCTCGTCGGGCTACGTGCTCAGTTCCCGGTTCGAGGGACTGCCGATGGTGCTGCTGGAGGCGGTCACCGCCGGCGTGCCGGCCGTCGCGTTCGACTGCCCAACCGGCCCGCGCGAGATCATCGACCACGGCCGTAGCGGGCTGCTGGTGCCGCCGGAGGATGTCGCAGCCCTGGCCGACGGCATGCTGCGGCTGATCGAGAACCCGGCCGAGCGGCGGGCCATGGGCGCCGCCGCCCGCGCCGACAGCAGCCGGTATTCGATGAGCGCGGTGCGACAGGAATGGGAACGGCTCTTCGCCGAGCTGGCCGCCGCCCGCGCGGGATCACCACCAGCCGCGCCGTTTCGCCCAGGTAAGCAGCAAAGTGGACATGATCGCCATCACCGTCAGCACCACTAGTAACTGGGGCACTTGGGTATGTTCATTGACGATGATGTTCATGCCGTACATGGAGGAAAGCGCGGTGATCGGTAGCGTGACGACGGCGATCACCGCGAGCCGTTCCGCGGCAATGGTCATTTTCGTCTCCGCCCGGGCCCGATAGAACTCGATCACGCCCTGCAGGTATTCGCGTTCGCCGTCGGCCAGGGCGCGAATCCGGGTCAATTGATCGACTATGTCCGTGACCAGCGGGAGGTCTTGCGGGGCCACCCGCTTCTCCAGGGCGGCGATGCGGCCGTACACCTCGGCGCCGAGGCCGCCCATCGTCCGCACGGCGAGCAGCCCGTGCCGGGCCTGGAACAACTCCTCCAGGAACTCCTCCGGATTTCCCATGTGGCCGCCGGTCACCCGCTGTTCCAGCAACCAGACCTCGCGGGTGAGCTCCTCGATGAAGGACTCCAGCGTGTGCGCCAGGGCGGTGGAGATCGCGTACGAGAGCTCGTACGGTGTGCCCGGCCGCAGTCGCCCGGACTCCAGCCGCCGCCGGACCGCCTCGGTCTCGCGCAGGGCGACCTGCGGGTCCACGGCCGGGTTGAGCGGACCGTGCACGGTGACGACGTACTGGTCGCCGATGATCTGGTCGAGCTCGATGTAGTGCACGTGGCCGGAGGGCCCGCGCTCCGGGCCGTGCAGGATGAGCAACTGTTGATGGTCGTAGATCCGCACCCGGGGCACCCGGTTGCGCTGCAGGCAGTCGCGGACGGCGAGCGGGTGGCAGTGCAGGACGTCGGTCAGCAGGGCGACCGCTTCCGCGCTGCACTCTGGAATGTCCACCCAGAGCAGGGTGCCGGGATCGCCCAATAAAGCCTCGACCTCGGACACAGGGTGTATTTCGACACCGTCCTGCGTCACTGCCAGAACCCGAATGTCGCCCATGTCGCTTACGCTAGACCCGAAAGAGCCTCATGGTGGTTTGCCTCTTTCTGAACAGCGCGCGAAAATGTGCCCCTCAGCAACGATGTGAACACGTACCGTCGATGATAGTGGCCGATGCTTCACCGGATCGGTGCGCGGACTCAGCCGTTCAGGCGGAAAGCCGTGCGACGAGGGCTGACGGTATTCAGAACGTTATATGGTCAGCACCGCCGCTGAGAGCCGGTGCCGGAGGCGCTGCCGCCAACGTCCGCCGAGCCCCCCGAAGAACGAGGACGGACACGTGTCGAACTCACGCCGTGGTTTGCTCGCCGCCGGCCTAGCCGTAGCCGTAGTCGGCTCCATGGGGGTCGTCTGGACCCTCAACGCCAGCGCCGCCGAGGCCCCCGCGGTCGAGACCCCCGCGGTCGTCGCGGCGCCGGCGGCGGACGCTGGTGCCGAGCCCGTCTTCGTGCCGCCGAGGCTGCTGCCCTGGGGCACCAAGCCGAAAAAGCTCAAGCGCGCGAAGGCCGGGGCGAACAGCAAGGCCGTCGCGGCCGCCGGTGCCGACGCCGCGCCCGCCGACACGAGCGGGTCGCTGGTCCCCGAGCCGGAGTACGGGCCGAAGGGCCTCGACGGGGTTGAGCCGGTGCTGACCACGGCCGTTCCGCCTGCCCCACCCGCCATGGCCAAGGCCGTGGGTGAACCCGATGGCAAGCCCGACTTCTACCACGCCGGCTACAAGCAGAAAGGCGAGACCGACGGCAGCTGGGCGAACCTGACCATCGAGCAGCCCAAACTGCTCGGCGGTGACTATCACACCCTGGCGGAAATCGCCGTGCAGTCCGGCGACGACAGTCATGAGCATGCCGTCGAGGTCGGCTGGAACGTGGACCGCTCGGTCAACGGCGACGCCGATCCACACCTGTTCGTCTACTACTGGAAGGGCACGGTGGCGCAGTGCTACAACTGCGACTTCGTCCAGTACAGCAAGACGGTCAAACCGGGCGACACCCTGCCGGTCAACACGCAGAAGCGCTTCGGCATCCAGCATTCCGGCGGGGCATGGTGGATCGCCTACAACTCGGAGTGGATCGGCTACTTCCCCGACAGCAACTGGGCAGGCAAGTACACCAAGGGTGGCCAGGTCCAGTGGTTCGGCGAGGTCGCGTCCCCCGACGCGGTGGCGCCCTGCTCCGAGATGGGTAACAAATTGCCGGCCATCGACGGCCTCGCGGCCCGGATCGGCAGCGTCTCCATGACCAACGGACCGGTAGTCAACATGGAAGAGTTGCCGACGATTCCGTACTACTCGATGAAGTTCGCGGACGAAGTCGTGCCGACGACGACGACGTTCCGGTACGGCGGCGTCGGAGCATCCTGCTGACCACCCGTACCGTCGAAGGCGCCCGGCCCTCCCTCCTGGGAAGACCGGGCGTCTTTTTGTTCGCACCGATCGAACCGGCCACAAGAACCCGGGGTACAACGAGGGGATGGGCCGACGAGGGAGCTGCGGATGAGGCGACGGGTGAGTCCCGACGAGGAGCTGATGACCGCGCTCTACACCGAGCACTACGCGGTGCTGCTCAGCTTCATCTCGCGGTACGTCCGCGACCGGCACAAGGCGGAAGACCTGGTGCAGGAGACGCTGCTGCGCGCGTGGCGGCACATCGACCACCTCGACCCGGAACCCGGCCGCACCCGCTCCTACCTGCTCACCATCGCCCGCAACGTGGTCACCAACGCGTGGCGGGCCGAGCAGCGCCGCCCGCACCTGGTCGCGGACGAGGGCGCCGTCGCAGCGGTGCCGTCGGCCGACAACGTCGACCAACTCGTCGAGGGCTGGCTGGTCGCCGAGGCGCTCGAACGGCTCTCGGACGACCACCGCGCGGTGGTCCAGGCCATGTACTACGACGGGCAGAGCGTGGCGGACGCCGCGCGGCAGCTATCGGTGCCCGAGGGCACGGTCAAGTCGCGGGCCTACTACGCGGTGCGGGCGCTGCGGCAGGCGTTCGAGGAGATGGGGGTGCTGCGATGAGCGCCGAGCACGAAGAGTTGCGCCGGCTGCTCGGCGGCTACCTGCTGGGCGGGCTCGACGACGCCGACACCGACCGGCTGGACGCACACCTGCTGGGCTGCGACGAATGCCGAGCCGAGCTGGACCGGCTGGCGCCCGTACCGGATCTGCTCCAATCCCTGGAGCGGGAGCAACCCGTCGCCGCCGGCAGCCGCCCCAGCCCCGCCCGGATCGAAAGCCTGCTCGCCCGGATGCGGGCCGAACAGGCCCGGGAAAACCGGCGCGGCCTGGGCCGGCGACTGGCCGCCGTGGCGGCGGCCGTGCTGGTCGTCGCGGCCGGGATCGGCGTGATCGCCACCCGGGACGAGGACCCGGCGGTGGTGCCGCCGCCGGTCGCCGCGCCGAGCCGGCCAGCGGTCACTGCGGTCACCGCGGTCTTCGAGGCGGAGGACGGCAGCGGGCTGGCCGGGCAGGCCGTGCTGACCGGCAAGACCTGGGGTGTCTCGGTCGACCTGACCGTGTCGAAGCTAAGGGGGCGGGGCCCGTTCGTGTGCCGGGTCAGGAACGCCGACGGGACGGTGGAGCAGGCGGCGATCTGGGGGCCGACGCCGAGCGGGAATGCCAAGGTCACCGGCGCCAGCTCGATCCAGCTCCGCAATGTGAGCGCGGTCGCGGTCGCTGACAACGACGGACACGTGCTGGGCACAGCCCGCCTGAACTGACGGGTTCAAGCCTCATCGATTCCCGCGTACGGTTGACGATGCGCCTTGGGAAGGGGGTGTCAGGGCCGTGCAGGATGAGCTTCCCACTCTGACGACGGGGCAACGGATCAAGGTGCTTCGGACGCGTTCCGGTAAGACACGGGCAGTGCTCGGTGGACTCGTAGGAAAATCCGCAGAGTGGGTCAAGAGCGTCGAGATGGGACGCATCTTGCCCCCGCGGATACACATGCTGAACCAGATCGCACGGGTGCTGAAGGTGCCAGTGCAGGCCCTGATAGCCGATGGCGAACAAGAAATCATCTCGTCGGAACCGGGGCACGCTGCGTTGCCCGCGGTGCGTGAAGCACTGAATCGTTGGCCGGATTCAGGCGCTGAGGAGCCGCAGCCGCTGAACCAGATCGCTGCCCGCCTGGGCGCTGCGTGGCGCGCGCGGCACGCAGCGTCAGACCACCGCACTGTTATCGGTGGCCTACTGCCTGCACTGATCCGGGATGCCCAATTGGCCGCCCTGGTCTACCAGGGTGAGGGTCAGCGTCGGGCGAAGGCCCTGCTCGCTGATGTGCTCGGCCTGAGCCAAATGTTCTTGGCCTATCAGCCGGCATCCGATCTGTTGTGGCGAGTCGTCGATCGGGCGGTGCTGGCGGCTCGGGAGTCGGGAGATCAGGTCGCGTTGGCCCAGGCGATTTGGTTCGCAACGGAGGCGCACCGCGACTCCGGTGATTGGGACACCGCCATGGCAATCAATCTTGACGGCATAGCCGCGTTGGAACAGGATCTCGACGACGCCAGCGATGACGTTCTTGGAATGTATGGGGCCCTGCACGCCGGCGCGGCATTCACGGCCTCGCGGGCCGGCGAGGCCGGTCACGCTTGGCGCAATTGGGACAAGGCGGATGCGGTAGCGCGCTGCCTGCCTGACAGCTACTACCAGCGGGCTACCAGCTTTTCTCGTCCGGTGATGATCGCACATGCGGTGACTCTGGAGGTTGAGCTGCGTAAGGGTGCTAAGGCGGTGCAAAGGGCGACCCGGACGCAGGCGGAGCAGATCCGGTCCCGGCCGCGTCGCGCCCGCCATCTGATCGAGGTAGCCCGGGGGCACCGGCTCAAAGGGGAGCAACGCTCCATTCTGGTTCTGCTGTCCAGCGCATACGAGACAGCACCGGAGACCATTCGGTACAACCTGTATGCGCGGCAGATGGTGGTGGAGTTGCTCAACGGGCCGGGCGCGCTGCGCCGGGATGCCAACGATCTGGCGATCAAGGTCGGCCTGGCCGGATAGCGGGTAGAAACCCACGCTGACTGCAAGTTAGTTGATCTTTGAATGCCCAGGTAGCGGGCCTGGGTCGTCCCTTGCCGTCCTCCGCCAGCCGCCGAGTATTCGACGTGGAATCGAACCTTCGCCCGGCAGCTCAAGACGACCCGCAGCCCGGGTAGGGACTCTGGTGGGTTCTCCGTTTGCTCGACACCGGCCGTTGCCGGGGCTGTCGGCGCCAGCGGGGTGTTGGATAATGGCCGGGTGAGTGTCGAGAGTCTGCCATCCCGGTTCGCGACTGCCGCCAGCCGGGTTCCGAGCTGGGACGACTTCCGCGGGCCAGCCAGCGGCACCGTCGACCTGCCGACCAGGCTGTGCTGGTCCGGATCGCCCCGGTTCTCGATCGACGATCCTTTCGACCGGTTGGCGTTGTACACCGCCCTGTTCGATGCCGGACAACGCGATGACCTCGCCCGCTACGTCAACCGGGAGCTTCTGATCGAGGACTGGCCGCGGATGCGGCGTCTGACCTCCCGGGAGCTCATCGGCATTTGGGAACAGTGCCTCCCCGCCCTGGCCGCGGCCTGACCGGGTGCCGGCGTGGATCCGTTCCACCAGCGGCTAGCCCAGGTCGCACTGACCGCCGACGAGGACCTCGGGCTGGTTCTCGCTGGCGGATATGCGATCAGCGCGCACGGGCTGACCAGCCGCCCGTCACATGACCTGGACTTCGCGACCCGGTCACCCATCCCGATGGCCGAGCTGACCAACCGGCTGGCTGACGTGTTCCAGGAAGCAGGGCACGCGGTGACAGTGATCGAGGTGGCGCCGTTGATGGCGCGCCTGATGATCGTCTCTGACGGTCAGTCCTGCGAGATCGACCTGTTGAAAGGGCCTATCGGGTCGCCGGTGTTGTTGGCGGTCGGACCGGTTCTGGCCTTGGACGACGCGGTCGGGATGAAGGTCGCGGCACTGCACGATCGGGCCACGCACCGTGACTTCATCGACGTGCACGCGGCCGGGACCCGGGCCGGCTACACCCTCGCGGATCTCGAGCGGCTCGGCGCCGCGCACAAGCCAGGATTCTCCGCCGAGGAACTGGTGGACCGCCTCGCCGCGGTGGAACTCCGAGCCGATCAACGTTTCCTCGACTACGGCCTGACCATCCATCAGGTGGACGAGATACGCCGCTGGGTGGCGGCCTGGGTCGACGACATCCGTCGCAGGCTGGCGTCCGGCACGATCAGCCCGTCCGGCACGACCACCACGGAACCCGACTGGGACGAGTACCTCAACGAATGACGGCTACTTCACGTGGTGCCTGGTGGGGTCCGCGCATTCCACCCCTTCTTCGCAGTCCACACCGTCGCGCGGGTGGCCGACGATGCGGCGACCATCGATTCCATCGGCGCCTGCAGTCGACCTGGACGAGGCCCGAAGGTGTGTAGTGTGTACCCATGACACAGGCGGATCTTCGGTATCTCACTGACGGCCTCACCCCGCGGCACGCCGTCATTGTGGACGAGCCGGTCGATCGCGAGCGCCTCGCCGGCCTCGTCGACGCGGACACCTCCGAGCACATCCTCGGGTTCATCTCCCAAACGGGTCGGGTCCTCAGTGAGGTGGTGGAGTCCGGCGAGACCGTGCTGTACGAGACCGACATCACGGTGGACGCCGACCGCGACTGGGAGCCGGAACCGCCGTCCAAGGTATGGAAGGTGGCGGCCGGCACCCGGCGGGAAGACGTGTGGGACGACGCTGCCCGCCTTTTCCTCGCCCATAGTTTGCGCACGGAGGCCGCCAGTCAGGTTTGTGGGTGGCGGGACCGGGTCGTGGCAATCGTGCCAGAGGAGGTCGGCCCGAAGGAGTCGAAGATCATCCGGACTTTGACCAACGGCGGTATCGAGACGAAGCACACCTACACCGTCCTCGACGCGTACGGCACTTATGCCCAGTGGGTCACCGAACTTGCGCTCGAGTATGGAAGCGGCGACGAGGCCGTGGTTTCGGATACGCCCCAGCCTCCCGGCCTGGCGCGCAATGTCGTGGCAGCATGGCTGATGCGCGAGGCAGGGGAGGCGCAGCTCAACCAGGCCCGCTACTCCCTAAAATTCGGCCTTGCCGGATACGCGCGGGTCACCGAGCGTGCGCCGAGCGCTGACCTGCCCATCGCGGAACTTGCCCGTTCCCTCTATACCGATCGCGCCAACTTGACGAAGGTCATCAAAGCGGCCGGGAGGGATGCGAAGATCACCGGCATCCTCGATGCGATCGCGTCCGGGGAGACCGACCGGATTACCGCGGCACTCCGCAATCCGTAGGAGCCATATTCGGTGACAGGGTGCAGCCGCAGGAATTACGGTGCGCAAGCCAGCTCCCTGGATGGCGATCACCGTGTGAATATCTCGCGCGTTGGGCTCGGATGCGAACTTCGTACATGATCGCCGGTGGCTTTGCCTCGGCGATCATTTGCGTGCGCCGGGCGGGAAGGTCAGCCGCACCCGACGATGCGGTAGATCACGGCCTTTGTCGGCTGGGTCGGTGCGTAAGACCCCGATCACCGTGCCGAGCGCGGTCACGAGGGTGTTGATTTGTCTGGTGTTGGTCGCAGTCGGCGACGATCCGTTTGGCTTCGGCGGTGCGGGCGAGGGCGTCTTCGTCGCGGGGTTCGTCCTGGGCGTCGGCGGGCGACCGACTTTGCAATCAGCGTGGGTAGAAACCCTACCCATCGCTCGCATTGTGCATCGCTATTGTCCGGCATCATCTCTTTCGAGAATGGACATGGTGATGAGTGACCAACGCAGTATCCAGTCATTGGGGGTCGCTACGCGGGTAGCGAACTACCTCGCGGATCGCGGCTACGCCTTCGTCGAGGACGACCAGCTCGATGGCCTGGACGAAGTACTGACCGCGTTTCTGCTGCGGGCAGGCATCCCTGTCCAGGCAGCCTCGGATGGCGAGGAATCGTGGTCTGCGTCCAGCGGCCTTGGACCCAATGCCGCGTAGCCCGGCCTCACCCTCAACGGTCCATCATGCGGGCGCCACGTCCAGCTGATGAGCCCCGGTCCCGCATGTCGGGCACGGTGACCACCTCCTGAGCATCCGGTCCCACGCCCTGGATTCAAACTTCACAAACCGTGTATATCGTCGCCGTCAGTCGCGACCCTGATGCGTGAGGGTGCCGAGCACGCCGTAGGTCTCCAAGATCTGTGAACGACTGCCCGAAGTCAGGTGCAGCCAGCAGGCGGCACGCGACCCGGGCAGCTCGGCCAGGAGACGACCGAGCTATGTGGAGTCGAGCACGGCGACGGCAAACCCTTGCCTACCAGGAAAACTCGTCGGTAACTTTTCGGCGTTTATTTATTGCACAGTGGATTACACCCCCGTAGCGTCGCGCTGACGATCATGGTGTGAGCTGTTTCGGGGGGTTGATCGATCGTGTCGTTTCGTGGCGTCCGTTCATCGTGGCTCAGGTTTCGAAGTCGACGGACGGCCGGCGCCACAGCCGCCGGCGCGCTGGTCTCGCTGACCCTGTCGCTGATCTTTGTTCCGCCGGCGCAGGCGGCACCGGACTGGAACCTCGGTAACACCGGGGCGTCCCAGGTCTCGGACCTCAACGCACAGGCGACCGGGATCATCCGCAACGCCGGGCTCGGCAAGTGCCTGGACGTGTTGAACGGCAGCACGGCCAACGGCGCCGGGGCGGTCTCGTCCGCGTGCAGCGGTGCGACCAGTCAGAACTGGACGTACCAGCGCGAGGCCGTGCTGTGGGACGACGGCACGATCCGGCCGGCCGGCGCCTCGAACAAGTGCTTGACCATTGTCAGCAACAACGGCGGCAGCGCCCAGTCGATCTCGATCGGCGGCACCACCCAGATGCTGCTGACCGAGTCCGGCCAGGTGTGGGCGAAGACCGGCGTCGGGCTGGGTGGCTGGACGAAGGAGTCCGACTACAACGCCACCAAGATCGCGGTCGGTTCCGACGGCACCCAGCTGATGGTCAACGGCGGAGTCTATGCGCGGAAGACCATCGGCGTGGACGGCTGGACCTACGAGGGTGGCTCGTCGGCCACCGCGGTCGCCACGAACGGCGGCGTCCAGATGTATCTGGGCTCGGACGGCGTCGTCTACGCCCGGAACTCGATCGGTGACGTCAGCGGCTGGACCGCGGAGAGTGCGGCCGGCGCCAAGGCGATCTCGGTCGGTTCCGACGGCACCCAGATGATGATCGGCAGCGACGGCGCGGTGTACGCCCGGTCGAGCATCGGCGGCACCTCCGGCTGGACGAAGGAGCTGGCGCCCGGCGCGCAGGCGATCGCCACCAACGGCGGTGTGCAGATGCTTGTCGGCAGCGACGGATTCGTCTACGCCCGTACCGGCATCGGCACCACCTGGACCAAGGAAAGCACCATCGCCGCGACCGACCCGGACTTCGACACCGCCATCGCGGCCGGTTCGGACGGCACGCAGCTGATGGTCGGCACGGACGGATACCTGTACGCCAAGAAGGGCGTGAGCGCGGGCGGTTGGACCAAGGAGCTCGCGAACGCCAAGGGCCCCGGCTTCGGCACCTCGATCGCGGCCGGCGCCGGTGGCCTGCATGCCGCCCTCAACGGCACCGGTTACGTCGCGGCTCGTACCGGCATCGGCACCGCCTTCACCACCGAGACCGACCTGACCACCGAGAAGGACAGCGGCCGCCCCGTCCAGTTGTTCGACTGCCACGACTGGGACAGCCAGCACTGGATCTTCCAGTTCGGCAGGACGGGCAGCACCCAGCTCTACAACACCTCGGGCGGGCGGTGCCTGGACACGCCCGGCCAGTCGACGACCAATGGCGTCGCACTTCAGACCTACGCCTGCAACGGCGGCGCGGCGCAGCGGTTCTCCGGTCCGACCACCCCGCCCCCGCCGACCGGCCCGATTACCAACGCGGCCTTGAGTATGTGCGCCTCCCCGGCGGCGGCCACGGCCACGCCCGCGGCCGGCACAGCAGTCGTGCTCAACACCTGCGGCACCGGCTACAACGGTGGCCCGTTGCTGGACTGGACCCTCAACACCGACGGCACGCTGGCCGCGGCCGGGCGGTGCCTTGGCGTCAACGGCGGGGAGGCCTCCACCGCCAACGGCGCCCTGACCGTGCTGGCGGGATGTGCCGGCACCCTGGACCAGCAGTGGGCGGTCGGTTGGGACACGAGCAACCGGCCCCGGCTGCTCAACCCGAACTCGGGCCGCTGCCTCAGCGTCCCGAACGCGGCGACCGCCGTCGGGACCCAGCTGGTGCTGTTCACCTGTACCAACGCCGCCGCCCAGGTGTGGGACGTGCCGCACGTGTCGCGTACCTTCACCGGCCCGGCCAAGGCCACGCCGTCGGTGATCCCGCCGGGCACCGGCTGGGAGCGGGCCGCCGCGATGAACACGGCCGAGCAGGTCCGGATCAACCGGGCCCGGCTCGCGCTGGTGTTGCACGCCGGCGGCAGCAACGCGCGCAAGGCGGCCGCCGAGACGCTCGCCGGTCCGGACACCGCCCTGGACCAGCCCTGGTACGACTGGGTCCACGCGGGCTGGGTCGGCGCCGACGGCGGGCCCCTCGACCAGGACGTCGCCGCCGCGGCCGTCGCGGACCAGGCGCGCTCCCAGCGCGAGGACGGCCGCGACCACTTCCTGTACGGCTACCCGATGTCGGACTACGGCAAGCTCCCCGACTACGACACCGCCGTCGTCGACTTCATGTCGACGAGCTCGACGTTCTGGCTGGCCAGCAACGCGATCTACGCCGACCCGCCGGCGGCGAAGGCGGCGAAGCCCGCGCAGGACAAGGTCAAGGAGATCGCGGCCCGGCACGCGGCGGCCACGCCGGACGACGCGTGGCTCTGGAACATGTACGCGGACCGGGCGATCACCGCCTCGGCCGACGATGTGCGGCGATTCATCCAGTACGACGGCTGGCCGACCGTGGCACCCGAGCCCGGCACCCCGGAGTTCCGGGTGGAGGTCGAGGCGCTCAAGACCCGCTGGGCCCAGGGCGTCTCCACCAACCCGCTCGACCCGAACCACGTGCTCCTCGACGTCGAGGAGGCCGCGTGGGCGGAGTGGCAGGCCGAGGTGAACACCCAGGCGCAGCCGCGGGCGGACGTGCTGGCGGCGGAGATGCAGGCCCTGGAGGCGCTGCGGGCCAGTGCCGAGACGATGCACGACGGCCTGGACTACGCGTGGACCGCCCGCGGCATCCTGTGGGCCCAGGATCAGAAGGTCAACGGTGAGCAGATCACCTGGGGCACCGTCGACATGTCGCGCGCCCCGGCGGACCTGAAGCTGATCAAGGCGAAGGTGGCCGCGCTGGCCGAGGCCGCCAAGAACTCCGCAGCGATCGCCAAGGACGCCGCGGACAAGGCGGTCGCCGTCCGCACCGCGGCTTACGCGGCCGCGACCGCCCAGGGTCTGCCGGCCGGCCGGGGCCTGACCTACGCGCAGCAGTCGGCGCAGGTCGCCCAGGCCGCCGCGGCCTCGACGCAGGCCACGGTCAACGCGATGCAGACCGTGGTGGCCGCCGTCAATGCGACCCTCGCGAACTCGGCGACCCTGCTGGCCAACGCCAGCGCGCAGGCGCACGCCGCCCGAGCCCTCTACCTGCGCCAGTCGGCGCAGGACAGTGCGGCCCGGGCCGCGCAACTGGCCACCCAGGCGCAGCAGCAGGCGAACGCGGCGGCGGCTGCGGCCGCCAAGGTGGCCGCGGACAAGGCGAAGATTGCCACGGTCGAGGCGGCCGCCAAGACCGCCCTGGCCAAGGCCGAGGCCGCCGCGGCGGACGCGGCCAAGCAGGAGAAGATCGCCGCGGAGCAGAAGGTGATCGCCGAGCGGGAGCGGCAGAACGCGGCGAACGCGAACGCCACCGCCCAACAGCAGGCGGCGATCGCCGAGGCGAAGAAGAACGAGGCGCAGGCCGCCGCGAGCCGGGCCAACGGCGACGAGGCGACCGCGCTGAAGGCGGAGTCGGACGCGGCTGCTGCCGCGTCGCGGGCCGACAGCGCCCGCAAGACCCTGGACAAGTTGATGGCCGAGGCCGCCGTCGCCGACGCGAAGGCCGCAGCCGCCGCCGGCACGAGCGCGGCCGACGCCGCGGCGGCCGAGGCGCGGCGGGCCCGCAGCGCGGCGAACGCCGCCGGGGAGGCCGCGGACAGTGCCAACCGGGCGGCCAACGCCGCGGGAGCGGCCGCGGCGAAGGCACGGACGGCGGCGACCAAGGCCCGGGCCGCGGCGGATCGGGCCTACGCCGACGTCCGCAAGGCGGAGGCGGCGGCCGCACAGACCCGCGCGGCCTCGGTCAAGGGGCACGCGCTGGCCGCGGATGCGATCGAGAACGCCCGCAAGTCGGCCGGGCATGCGAGCCAGGCCCGGCAGTTGGCGGCCGAGGCCAAGGCCGAGGCGGCCAGCGCGAAGGCGGCGGCGCAGCAGGCCCGCACCGAGGCCGCCGCGGCGCTGGCAGACAGTGCCGTCGCGGTCGGGCAGGCGATGGCCACCGGCCAGGCGGCGCGGGAGGCCGCCGCGGCTGCGGCGACCGTGGCGGCGCCGGCGGACGAGGCCATCTCGCTGGCGGATCCGTGGGCGGCCTCCGACTCGGCGGCCGGGCTGGCGTCACTGAGCTCGCAGGCGGCCAAGACGATCGCTGAGGCACAGGCGAACGTCGCGGCGGCCCAGGCGGTGCAGGCGGCGACCCTGGCGGCGGCCGCGCAGGACGCGGCGAACCGGGCGGCCGGCGACGCGAAGCTCGCCGCCCAGGCGGCGGCGGACGCGGCGGCCTCGGCCTCGAAGGCTGCGGCGTCGGCTGCGGCGGCGACCAAGTCGGCGAACCAGGCGGCCGCCGACGCGAGGGCGACCCAGCAGGCGGCCGCTCGGATCGACGACATGGACGCCAAGGCCCAACTCGCCGTCGAGAAGGCCCGCAACTCCGCCGACGCCGCGGACGGCTCCGCCGGCGCCGCCGAAGCGGCGGCCGACGACAGCGAACGCGACGCCGCCGCCGCCCGCGGCGCGGCCGACGACGCGGCATCGGATGCCTCGCTGGCGGACGGCTACGCGGACGACGCGGAGGCCTCGGCGGCCTCGGCGCGCGAGGCAGCGGACAACGCGGAGGCTTCGGCGGATGCCGCCCAGTCCTCGCTCGACGCGATCAACCAGGTGCTGGCCAGTAACCCGCAGTCGCCGGGTGACGTCGGCGGCGCCGGCTCCGACTCCGACGCCGTACCGACCGAGCTCGACAACGTCTACCGCGTGACGATCCAGACTGGTTACAGCTTCAGTCCGACCAGCGACTGCATGGGGACCGGCGGCTGCGACGTCACCGGCAAATATCGCTCCAAGGGCTACTACGTCTATCTCCTGGCCAGCTGTGTCACGCCCAGTTCCGACCCGAACGTGTGCATCAACACCGGCAGCGGGCCTCAGGTGCAGCTCGACGAGCTGATGACCACACCGTTCGACGTGACCACCGATGCCGAGATTCACGTCACCCAGCAGGAGATGCTCGAATCCACGCTGAGGGCGCTGCCGGGGATGCTCTTCGGCGAGTTCATCGGCTGCTACAAGAAGTTCACGCCGGACGACCACGACGGTGGCAGCACGCTCGACTGCGCCTTCGTCGCCGCCGAGATACTCCTGCCGTTCGCGCTCAAGGCCATCTCGGCCGCGGTCAAAGAGCTGCGGTTCGGGGTGTTCGCGTACAACGTCGGCGGGATCGACGCGGCGCTGCTCGCGCTGAAGGGGACCGCGATCAACCTGCGGACCTTCGGCAAGCTGCAGAAGGCGGCGCTGGCGGTGCGGGCGCGGGCCATCTTCGAAGGGCTCAGCGCCTGCAAGCCAGGCGGTCACAGCTTCGCGGCCGGCACCGGCGTGGTGATGGCCGACGGGAGCGTCAAGGCGATCGAGGACGTCCGGGCCGGCGACTGGGTGCGCAACGCGACCCCGGGTGGCGGGATCGAGACGCACCGGGTCACCGAGGTGCACGTCACCGCCACCGACACCGAGTTCACCGAGCTGACCGTGGCCGGGAGCAACGGCCGGCGGGCGACCATCACCGGAACCCAGAACCACCCCTTCTACAGCCTCAGCCGCCAGGAGTTCGTGGACGCGAGCCGGCTGGTGGTGGGAGACCGGCTGCTGACCACCGGGTCCGAAGTGGTCACGGTCGCGGCGGTACGCGACTACACCGGCGCCATGACCACCTACGACCTGTCGGTCGAGGGCGTGCACGCGTACTTCGTGGCCAACGGCGGGCTGCCGGTGCTCGTGCACAACACCTGTCCGGTGATCCAGGCGATCACGAGGGTCTTCGGCCTCACGCCCGGCAAATGGGACAACGTGGTTAGTCAGGACGGGTTGAAAATCGAGGAGGCACTCGGTGGCCATCTCTACCCCGGCCACCCCTTCATCGACGCCTACGACACCTCGACGAGGACCGGGACCAGCATCAAGAGTGTCGACTGGCGCGCGGACTCCATCGACTCGGCGGGCAGGTTCAGAACCAAGGTCAAGGGGTACGTGAATGACCTCTACAACGGCAAGAGGTACGACGACGGCTGGGCCCTGTCGAAGCAGTACAAGCGGGGCGACATCGACAACTGGGTGCTGAGGGTCGCGTATCCGCAGAACCCGCCGCCGGGGTACATGGAGCGAGCGATGGAACTCGTCGAGGAAGCCAAGGCGAAGGGTATCGACTTGTACTTCCACCCGATCGATGGCTGATCGGCCGGCCTGATCCACCGAGAGCGCCGCCTCTGTTTCCACGGAGGCGGCGCTCTTTTCAGTCGTGAGTGGCCAGCGCGGGTACTCCGCTCTCCTTGATCAAGCCGCTTTCTGAAATGGCAGCGACGATGCGCGGGTCGAGGAGCCAGGCCTCGCCGTCGTTGCCACCGGTGGACAGGGTGTAGACCCGGGGGACCGCGCCGGCATCGGCCAGGAGGTCGTTGATGACGGCCAGCGGCCGGACGGTCGCCACCGCCCACGGGCTGTTCGCGACCCAGTCCTGCGGCGTCCACACGACGCAGCGGCGGCCGTTGATCGTGATGACGTAGTCGCCGTCCTCGACGCTGTCGGGCCAGCTCACCATCTCGACGTGCGGTTCCACCCCGTGGCTGCGCAGCGCGGGCGCCCATTCCGCCAGCACCCGGCCCACCCCGCCCTCGGCCATGGTCTCCCCGTCGACGTCGAACCACCGCAGGCCCGGTTCCTCGTCGAGGGTCGCCCTTCCACCGAGCGGATAAGCGCCCTCCGCGACCGCCCGCTCCCCGGCTGCGGCCTCCTGCTCGGACAGGTGCTGCCACCACCCCAGTGCCCGCAGTGTCCGCGCCAGTTCAGCCCATCGTTGATCCATCACCGCATCATGCCGCAGACATCCGCTGACCGGCTCAGTCGGTCGCCGGGGTGCCGTAGAGCTTTTCGCGCTGGGCCTGGGGCAAAGAGCAGGCCGCGGTGCCGCCGGGCAGGAGATGGCGGTGGCCCGCCACCCAGCGGTACGCCGGCCAGGCCAGCACCCCGACCGGCTTGAGCTGCAGCGCCCGCCCCGGCACCTCCCACAGCCGGCCGGCGTCGCGCAGCAGCAGCGCGATCGCGTCCGGGCCCGAGGCGATCGTGCCGTCGGGCCCGACCCACTGCACCGCCTCCTCGACCTGGTCGAGGGTCAGGCCGAGCCGGCCCAGGTCCGCGAACTGCCACGGGATCACCGTCGCGTGCGAGGGGATGCGGCGCTCGATGAACTGCGCGCACGTGGTGCAGAACGAGCAGTCACCGTCGTACACGAAGGTCGGCTTTTCCATGGTCCTATTGTCTCAGGTCGCCCGGCGCTGCCGGGCCAGGCCGGGGAAGAGCCGCTACCCGAGCGGGGCGGCGTTGTTCCAGGTGGTGTCGGCGGCGTAGCTGCCCGGGTTGTCCCAGGTGTTGCCGCCGCCGTCGGTGGCGATGTACACGGCCTCCGCGTAGTGCCGCCAGTAGTAGCCCGGGTAGTTGATCGACTCCAGGGAGACGGTGCCGGCGCCGCCGTTGCGGCCCGGCTGGGCGCAGAAGGTCGCGTCCTGGGCGAAGACGGCCGCGCCGTCGTTCGTGGCGATCTGCAGCCGGTAACCGGCGTGCCGCAGGTAGCGGCCCGGGAAGTTCACCGATTCGAAGGTGTAGCAGGTGCTGTCGGCCAGGCCGGCCCGCACCGTGAAGGTGGCGTCCTGCCGGTCGGTCAGCGGGCTGCCGGCGCTGATCACGTCGGTCCGGGCCAGCGAGTCGCGATGCCGCAGATAGCGGTTGTCGTAGCCGGCGGTGGTGACCCGGAAGGACCGGGTCTGCCCGGTGGGCAGGTCGGCACCGCTGCGCCACCACGGGTTGACCACGCCCCAGGTTGCGTCGGCGCTGAACGAACCGCCGGTGTCCCGGTCCATCCAGACCTCGGCGTTGCGGTGGCGCAGGTAGTAACCGGCCATATTGGACGCCTCCAGCGAGGTGCCGCCGCCGGTGAGGCCGGGCCGGGCGCAGAAGGTGGCGTCGGCGGTGAAGGTGCCGCCGGTGTTCGCCTCCTGGTAGACCCGGTAAGACCGGTGCCGCAGGTACTGACCTGGGACGTTGCGGGACTCGAACGAGTAGCAGGCGCTGTTCGACAGCCCCGGGCGGACCCAGAACGTCGCGTCCTGCTTGTCGCCGGCGGCGCTGGACACGTTGATCACCGAGGTGGCGGCGGTGCCGTTCGCCTGTCGCAGATACCGGTCGGTGTATCCAGGCGTGGTCACCCGCAGCGACGCGAGCTTGCCGGTCGGCAGGGTGGTGCCGGCGGCCGCGCCGAGCACCCGCAGGTTGACGGCTCGCACGCTGGCGAAGTTCATCTTCTGCAGCTGCCGGTCGTAGGTGTAGAAGCCGTTCAGCTCCTCCTCGACGTCCGTCGGCTCGGTGTAAACGGAGCCGGAGAGCCCGTTGGCCGAGATCAGGTCGACGAGCTTGCCGGTGATCTGCACATAGCGGTTGGTCAGGGCGTTGGTGTCGGGCAGCCACTCGTAGGCGAACTTGCCGGCGGTCGGCCACTCGTGGTTGGGCACGCGCAGGCCGAGGCCGCCGTACTCGCCGTTGACCGCGATCCGGGTGGCCGTCGGGGGCCGGGTCATGCCCGGGCCGACGTACATGTGGTCGTCGATCACGTCGCCGTTGCCCGGGTCCGGGTCGGAATCGCAGCAGTTGGAGCCCGAGTTGTGGTTCACCAGGCGGGTGGCGTCCCAGCTTTTGACCTCCTCGGCGATGCGGCCGGCGTCGTATTCGCCCCAGCCCTCGTTGAACGGCACCCACTGGACGATCGACGTGATGCCCTTGTGCTCGTCGACCATCTCCTTGAGTTCCTTCTCGTACCGGGCGCGCCCGGCCGCCGACGGCGCCCGGCCGCTGGCCAGCGCCGGCATGTCCTGCCACACCATCAGGCCGAGGCGGTCGGCCCAGTAGAACCAGCGGTCGTTCTCGACCTTGATGTGCTTGCGGACCATATTGAAGCCGAGCGCCTTCTGCTGCTCCAGGTCGAAGCGCAGCGCGGTGTCGGTGGGCGCGGTGTAGAGGCCGTCCGGCCAGTAGCCCTGGTCCAGGGTGCCGAGCTGGAAGACGAACTTGCCGTTGAGCGTCGGGCGCAGGGTGCCGCCGAGCATGGCCTTGCCCAGCGAGCGCATGCCGAAGTAGCCGCCCACGGCGTCACCGGACGCGAGCGTGACCCTCAGGTCGTACAGGAAAGGATCGTCCGGGGTCCACAGCCGGGCGTTGGGGACCGGGACCCGCAGGTTGGCACCGACCGTGCCGGTTGCCGTGCCGACCACCGTGCCGCCGGTGAGCACCTGCGCGGTGACCGCCTGGCCGTTCGCGTTCGCGGCCTGCACCACCAGGTCGAGGCCGCCGGCGGCGACGTTCGGGGCGGTGTCCAGCCGGGTGATCCGGGCCGGGTTGGTGGGCTCCAGCCAGACGGTCTGCCAGATGCCGGACGACGGGGTGTACCAGATGCCGCCGCGGTTGGTGCGCTGCTTGCCGACCGGGATGTCCTGGCCGTCGGTGGGATCCCAGACGCCGACGATGACCTCGTTGGCGCCGGCGCGCAGCGCCGCGGTGACGTCGTAGGAGAACTTGTCGTAGCCGCCCTCGTGGGTGCCGAGCAGCGTGCCGTTGACCCAGACCCGGGACTGCCAGTCGACGGCGCCGAAGTTGAGCTGCACGTTGCGGCCGCTCCAGCCGGTCGGAACGGTGAAGGTTTTGCGGTAGAACATGTAGTTGTCGTGCCGCATGATGCCGGAGAGAGCGCTCTCAATTGGGTACGGAACAAGCACCTCCTCGCCCAGCGTCGTGTTCACCGGCGGCGTGTCGATGCCTGCCGCGCCGGCGAACTGCCAGATCCCGTTGAGGCTCTGCCAGTCGGGCCGGGTCAGCTGCGGCCGGGGGTATTCGGGCAGCGGGTCGGTGGTCGACACCTGGCCGGTCCAGGGCGTCGTCAGCGGGGGCGTCTTGGGCACGAACGCCGCCGCGGGGGCGGCGGTGGCGATCAGGGCTCCGGTCGAGGCGGCGAGGACGGCGGTGGTCGCGGCGAGGAAGCGTCGCCATGGCCGGGTACGGGGATCGGTCACGTGCTTCTCCTGGCTCGGTCAGCGACGACGCTCGGTCAGCGACGACGCTCGGTCGGCGGCGGCTCGATAGGCGGCGGCTCGATAGGCGCCTGGGCATTGGTGATTGTCGATGGTAGTGCGTCGGGGCGGCGAGCAGTGCGGGCAAACACCCCAATCTGGGTGGGTGTTCGGGCGGCCCGGGCGGCTGCCCGCAGACATCCCGCCCGGCCCGGTGTGACGATCACTTACATCGATGACGTCGGATCGCTTACCGGAAGGCGGGTGCTGGACGGGTGGGCGCGGAAGCGGACGCGGTGGCGCTGCGGCACCTGCATCAGGTGCACCGGCCGGTGCTGCTCGCGTACATCACCCGGCTCACCAAGGGGGACACGCACTGGGCCGAGGACATCCTCCAGGAGACGCTGCTCCGCGCCTGGAAGAACCCGGAGGCCCGCAACGCCGACGGCAGGTGGAGCCGGGCCTGGCTCTGCACGGTCGCCCGGCGGATCACCATCGACCACGTCCGGGCCGGGCAGGCCCGCCCGAGCGAATACTTCGATGAGCGCATCGACGCCCACGCCGGCACCGACGACAGCATCGAACGGCTGCTCGACGGCCGGGAGGTCCGCGCCGCCCTGAGCGCCCTGCCAGAGCGGCTGCGCCGGATCCTGATCGAGATCTACTTCCAGGAGCGTTCCGTCGCGGAAGCGGCCGAAATCCTCGACGTGCCGGCCGGCACGATCAAGTCCCGCACCTTCTACGCGCTGAAGGCCCTGCGAGAGGCCCTGCACGAGCGCGGCTTCCTTTTCGAACGGTCGCCGGAGGGCTGACCACGGTCGCCGGCGGGCGGAACGGAATTTGGTCCCGGCCGGCGTGAACCGGAGACCGCCGCCGGCCGTCGTGTGAGCGACGCCCGGGACGTGGGCTGAACCGCATCGGCCGGGCCGTACCGCGGGATTCGACGAGAGGGAACTGGATGTCCTGGATCAGCCGGACGGCGATCCGCGTGTTCCTGGCCGGGGTGGCCGGCGCGGCGGTGCTCGCGCTGCCCGCGACGGCGCAGGCGGCGGGCGAGGAATACGTCAAGTACTACACCGTGACCTCGGCGTTCAACGGGTCTCCGGAGAATCTGACCGAGATAGCCGGGCGCTTCCTCGGCAGCGGCGGGCGCGCGGGGGAGATCTTCGACCGCAACGCCGGCCGCAAGCAGCCGGACGGAAAGGTCCTCGCGGACCCGGGCCGGCTGAGGGCGGGCTGGCTGCTCGTCATGCCCTGGGACGCGGTCGGCGCGGGCATCCAGTACGGCGTACTGCCGGACAGTCCCCCCGCCCCCGCGAAGACCAAGTCACCGAAGCCGGCGACGGGCGGGCCCGCCGTGGGCGGCGGCACGCCCGCGACCGGGACGCGGCCCAGCCCGGGTGCGACACCCGGTGCGGCCGCCCAGCCGGTGCCCGCGGGCTCGACCGGCTGCGCCTCCGCCGCCGCGTCGAGCACCAAGTCGGACTGGGCCCGGCTGCGGCTCGCCGCCGACAAGGCCTGGCCGCAGAGCCGCGGCAAGGGGCAGATCGTGGCGGTGATCGACTCCGGGGTGAACGGCGTCATGCCGCAACTCGCCGGGCGGGTCGCCGGCGGCTCGGACATCGTCCAGCCCGGCCGCCGCGGCGACACCGACTGCCTCGGCACCGGTACGGCCATGGCCGCCGTCGTGGTCGCCCAGCAGGTCAACGGCGAGGGCCCGGTCGGTGCCGCGCCGGACGCCACGGTGCTGCCGATCCGCATCGCCGTCAACCAGCCGGCGGCCACGCCCGAGGTCCAGGCCAAAGCGATCGAGGCGGCCGTCTCGGCGGGCGCCACCGTGCTCGCGCTCGGCACCTACGTGGACGCCACCGATGCCAAGGTGGCGCAGGCCATCGCGACGGCGATCACGCGCAACGTCGTCGTGGTGCTGGGCGCGCCCACGCCGGCGAAGCAGCCCGACCCGCAGGCCAAGATCGGCGAGGGTGCGCTCTGGGTGGCCGGGGTGGGCGTCGACGACAAGTGGGCCGTGGACTACCGCAAGGGCGCGGTCGACGTGTCCGCGCCGGGCGTCAACGTCAGCAGCCTCGGCGGCACCGGGGCCACCGGCGTCACCGGAACGCCCGGCGCGGTCGCCGCGGGCGGTGGCGCGGTCACCGGCAGCGGTACCCACTACGCCGTCGCCTACACCGCGGCCGAGGTGGCCCTGGTCCGGGCGGCCTATCCCGAGCTCACCGCCCAGCAGGTGACCCACCGCGTCAAGGTGACGGCCGACCGGATGGGCGACGGCGATCCGCCGCACAGCCAATACGGCTGGGGCTTCCTCAACCCCGGCGAGGCGGTCACCAAGGTGCTCGCGGAGGAGGCCGAGGTGGCCCTGCCCGCCCCGGCCATGAGCGACGCGGTGACCGGGGACGCCGTGGCGGGCTCGGCGGGCTCTGCGAGTTCGAAGGACTCGGGCTCGCGGTCCACCGTCCTGATCGTCACCGCCCTCCTCATGATCGCCGCCGCGCTCCTGCTCGGCCACCGGATCTGGCGGCTGTTGCGCAAGGACCCCACTGACGAGGACTCCGGCGGCATCCGGGAACCGGAGATCGACCTCTACGACCCGCGGTTCCGGACCCCGGCGCCCGTACTCGTGACCGCCGGCGGCGGACCAGCACCGCCGCCGCCACCGCCACCTGGTCCACCGCCGGCCGCCGGTCCGTCCTTCGGCGGGGGTGCCGTCGACGACGGCGGCGAGGACCACTGGTCGCAGGTTGGCGGGCACTGGTCGGACCGGCCCGACGGCCCGCCGCCGCCCGGGTACAGCTGATCGCGTGGTGACGGGCCCGGTGTCCCGGAAAAGGGGACGCCGGTCACGTCCCCAAAGGTAAGAAGGGACCCCTTTTCCGGGGCATACGGTCATGACTGCTCCCTCCACAGTGACTCTGCGACGACCGGCTGCCACGGTGTTCATCGTGGGTCAACTATCTTCGAGCACCGATGGCGACGTGGCCCGAGACGTCCAGCCGACGGCCCGGGCCGTCACGACGACGGCGGACGCCGACGCGCTGCGGCACCTGCAACAGGTGCACGGGCCGGTGCTGCTCAGCTTCCTGACCCGGCTGACCAAGGGCGACGTGCACCGGGCGGAGGACATCGTCCAGGAGACCCTGCTGCGGGCCTGGCGGAATCCCGACGCCCGCAACTCCGACGGACGGTGGAGCCGCGGCTGGCTCTTCACGGTCGCCAAGCGCATCCTCATCGACCAGATCCGGGCCGCCGAGGTGCGCCCGGAGGAGCGCTCCGACGAGTACATCGACGCGCACGCCCGAGCCGAGGACGGCATCGACAAGCTGGTGGACGCGGGCGAGGTGCGGGCCGCGCTCAACTCGCTGCCCGAGCGGCTCCGGGTGACACTGATCGAGATCTACTTCCAGGAACGGTCGGTGTCCGAGGTTGCCGATCTGCTCGCCGTACCCCCGGGCACCGTCAAGTCCCGGACGTTCTACGGTCTCAAAGCGCTGCGGGAGGCCCTGATCAACCGTGGCTTCACCTTCCGTACCAGTGGACCAGAGAGCGGAACCGAGCGAGATGGCTGACATCATCGGTAGCGACGCCCATGTCGATCAGGAGTTGCTCGGGCTCCACTACATGGATGCGCTGGATCCCGCCCAGAGCGACGTGATCCACCGGCACCTCGAGGAATGTTCCGCCTGCCGGGCCCAGGCCGACGAGGTCATCGACACGGTGGCGGCCCTCGCACTGCTCGGCATCGACGACGTCGTCACCGGTACGGCAGCGACGCCACCTCCCGCACCCGCTCGCGCGCCCGCTCGCAGCGGCACCGGGCCGGTGCGGCCGTCCGGGCGCGGTGGCTCCACACGCCCGGGGCAGAAGAAGGGGCGTACCGGGAAACTGCTGCGCGCCGGCAGCCTGCTCGCGCTCGTCCTGGTCCTCGCCGGGCTCGGCCTGGCGACGCTGGTGCGCTCGCCGCAGGGCAAGCCCACCCCGGTGGTGACCGCCGCCGCGGTGGCCACCGACCGGACCACCGGCGCCTCGGCCTCGGTCATGGTCACCAGCGAGGGCGACGACGGCGTGATCATCCGGGCCACCGTCAGCGGTCTGCGGGAGGGCACGGCGTACGTCCTCTACGCGGTCACCTCCGACAGCGCGACCGGCGAGGTCAGCCGGTGGACCGGAACGGCGGCCGTGCAGGACGTCTCGGGCTTCCTCCCGGTGCGGATCGGCGACCTCTCGTTCTTCACCGTCTCACTCGCCGACGGCGGCCCGGTGGTCTCGGTGTACCTGCCGGGCGTACCCGTCGCCCCGACGCGTTGAGCACCGCCGTGCGCACCCGGTCCGCGCTGCGGGCCTGCCTCGCCCTGAGCGCGGTGGCGGCGATGATCGGTCTGTCCGCGACCGCCGCGACGGCCGCCGACGAGCGCGAATACGTGAAGTACTACCAGGTGGCGGAGTCCTACGAGGACGCGCCGGAGAACCTGACCGAGATCGCGGACCGCTTCCTGGGTAACGGGGCGCGCTCGGCCGAGGTGTTCAACCTGAACAAGGACCGCAAGCAGCCGAACGGCAAGTCGCTGACCGACCCGGCCCGCCTGGAGGCGGGCTGGACGCTGCAACTGCCCTGGGACGCGATCGGGGCCGAGGTCCGCTACGGCCTGCTGCCGGGCAGCGCACCGGCGGCCGCCGCCGGTCCCGGCCCGGCTCCGGCCACCGCGAAGCCCGCGCCGTCCGCGCCGGCTTCGTCGCCGGCTGCCGGCTCCTCGAAGCCTGCCAAGTCGGCCGGCTGCGCCAGCGTCAGCGCCTCGACCAGCCGCTCCGACTGGGCCGGCCTGCGGCTCGCCGCCGACCAGGCCTGGCCGCAGAGCCGGGGCAAGGGCCAGGTCGTCGCGGTGGTCGACTCCGGGGTCGAAGCGGGTACGCCGCAACTCGCCGGTCACGTCGTGGCGGGCCGGGATGTCGTCACCGGCACCGGCCGCGGCGACACCGACTGCCTCGGCAGCGGTACGGCCATGGCCGGCATCATCGCCGCGCAGCCCGGCAAGAACAAGGACAGCGGCGTGACCGGGGTCGCCCCGGAGGCGACCGTCCTGCCGATCCGGGTGGTCGGCGGCGACGCCCGCGCCAAGGCCGGCGACGCGGCCGAGGCGATCGAAGCGGCGGTCGACGCCGGCGCCACGGTCATCGCCGTCGGGTCCTACGTGGACGTCCAGGACGAGGCCGTCACGAAGGCCGTCGCCGCGGCGGTCAAGAAGAACGTCGTCGTGGTGCGTGCCGCGGCGATCGGATCCGGTTCGGCCGACCGGGCCGGCGACGGCGTGCTGCGGGTCGGCGGCGTCGGCGTGGACGGCCGGGGAGCCGCCGACTACCGCGGCGGCGGTGTCGACGTGGTCGCGCCCGGCGTCAACGTGAGCAGCCTGGGGCCGAGGGGCACGCTGACTGCCAGCGGCACCCAGTACGCGGTCGCCTTCGTCGCGGGCAACGCGGCGCTGGTCCGCGCAGCGTACCCGGAACTCGACGCCGGGCAGGTCGCGCACCGGGTCCAGGCCAGCGCCGACAAGATGGGCGAAGGCGGGCAGCCCGACGACAAGTTCGGCTGGGGCATGATCAATCCGGCGGTGTCGGTGACGCTGGTGCTGCCGGAGGAGGCGGAGACCGCCCCGAGCGCGGCGGACCAGGCCGCCACGGTCAGCACGACCAGGTCCGGCGGGCAGGTGGCGCTGCTGCTCGGGGTGACGCTGGGTGCGCTGGCCGCGGCCGGCCTCCTGGTCGTCCGCATCCGCCGGCTGCTGCGCGCCTGACCCGGCTATGGCCGGGCCGGCTGGAGATCTCTGGTGCTGACCGTACGGTGGTGAGCGAAGTGGCCGAGTTCGATCGCCGCCCGGGTCAGCTCGGCCTTGTTGCTGACGTTCAGCTTCGCGCGGATGCGTTTGGCGTACGTGTCGACCGTGGCCGTCGACAGACCCATCCGGGTGGCGATCTGCGCGTGCGTGAAGCCCGACGCGATCCACCGCAACGTCTCGATCTCGCGGGGCGCCAGCCCGCTCGGATCCTCGTCGGCGCGGCTGGCGAGCTCGAACTGAAACCGGTCGGCAAGCCGCGGGCAGAGGTAGAAGGCGCCCCGCGCGACGGCGTGCATGGCGTCCCGGACGTCCTGCTGCTCGGTGAAGCGGCTGATGCAGCCCCGCGCGCCAGCCCGGACGGTGCCCAGCAGGCTCGGGCCGCCCTCCCACGCGGAGCTGACCAGCGGCCGGCCGGCCGTCGCCACCTTGGCGATCAGGTCCAGCGCGCCCGGGTCGACCCGCGGCAGATCGATCACCACCACGTCGTACGAGCCGTCGCAGAGCTCGGCCACCGACCCGACGGCGACGGCGACGGCCAGGCCGGGGTCGTCGGACGCCAGCTTCTCCAGCCCGGCGCGGGCGACGGGCTGATCCGCGACGATGGCGACTGTGAACACGGGCTCCTCCTGGCCTGCCCCCGCCCGCGCGAGAGCACGGCCCTAAGACGGCCACCGTGCGGCAGTGGTTCATGCGCCGGGCGGCGAATTCGCCCTGGGTCCGGGATTCCGTGAACCCGGACCTGGTCCGACCCGTTGGTGCCCACGACAGGAAGCGCGGTGCGAGGACAGGTGAACTTTGTGCTGATGGATGCGGCGACCGGGTCGTCCATCGGAAGGGCTGGTCCGGGTGGTTGACATAGGCGGCGACGAGCCGCATGTGACCGAGCTGCTCGGGCTCTACTACCTGGACACGCTGGGGCCCGCCGAAGGTGCCCTGATCGAGGCTCACCTGCCGGAGTGCGCGCAGTGCCGGGAGGTGGCGGACCAGGTCGTCGACACGGTCGCCGCGCTGGCGCTGCTCTCCGAGCAGGACCGGGAGGAGCTGCTGGACAACTTCGGGGCGCTGAATCGCAGCGGGCCGCCGTCGGAGCGGTTCATGCAGTTCTTCGCTCCTGACTTCACTCCCGAGGAGTCGGCTCCGAAGGACGGGGGTGAGCAGGCGGTCGCGGCCGACCCGGCTGTTTCGCCCCCAGCTGTTTCGGCTGCGGCGGAGAATGTGGATCGTCAGCCGCGTCGGCTGCCGTTCATGAAGCGCAAGGCGGGCGGGTCGGAGCCCAAGCCGATGGACCCGCCGCCGGTCGCGCCGGCTCCGGTCGCTCCGCCTCCCGTGGCGCCGGCTCCGGTCGCTTCGCGCCCGGTCGCGCCGCCGCCGGTGGCTACGCCTGTTGTCGTTTCCTCGGGACAGCGCGTGCCGACGCCGATCGCGCCGACGCCCATCGCGGTCGCCAAGAAGCCGGTACCGGTCGAGAGAGTCGTGCCGCCGACTGCGGCTCCGGTCAAGGCAGAGCCGCCGGCTGCGGCTCCGGTCGAGGTCGTGCCGCTGGTCGAGGTCGTGCCGCCCGTTGAGAGCTTGCCGGTCGGGTCGCCGCTTGAGTTGCCGGTGGCGCCCGCGCCCAGTTGCGACGAGTTGGTGCGGGAGCCCGGGCAACGGCGGCGCTCCCGGCGGAAGGCCGCCGAGGAGACGCCGGCGAGCGGCCCGTTGCCGCTGGCACCACCGCCCCCGGAGCCTCCTCGCCCGCCCGCTGCCGCCCCAGTCAGGGAGGAGTTGGTCGGGCCGCCTGGTCGCCGGCCGCAAGCGCGGGACCGGCGCAAGCCCGCCCTGATCCGGTTGAGTGGGCTCCTGACGCTGGTCGTGGTGGTCGGTGGCCTGGCATTCGGGGCGCTGCTGCACGGAAACCGCGAGACCGGTGCTGTCGCCGTACCGGTGGTCACCGCCGCGGCGACCGCGGCGGACCGCTCGACCGGGGCCTCGCTCTCGGTCTTCGTCACCCAGGGGGAAGCCGGCGTCAGCGTCCGCGCGACCGTCGACGGGCTGCGGTCCGGCGTCGGCTACCGGTTGCAGGCGGTGACCTCCGACGGTCACGCCTGGCCCGTCGTCAACTGGACCAGCGACGGCAAATTGCAGGACATCACCGCCGAGGTCCCGGTGCCCCTTTCCACGCTGGTTTTCTTCACGGTCAGCCGGGCCGGCAGCGGGCCGGTGGTCTCCGCCTATCTGGGGCCGGGGACACCGTAACCGGGACCATGCGCACTACCCCGCCGACTTGTTTGACTCAGGACGATCCATTTCCCTACCCGGAGGAGAAAAGCATGCCCAGCAGAAGGACGGTTCTCGGAATCGCCGCCGGCGGCGCGGCAGCGAGCGTGCCGTTCCTCGGCTCCGCTCTTTTCTCCCGCGCCGAGGCGGCCGGCGCGCTGCCGGTCACCGTCGCCAACAACACCGGGCAGTTCCCCAATTCGGCCATCACGATGTACGTCGTCGGCACCGACCTGGCGACCGGGCAGATGGGGTACGTGCGGAACGCCGGCCAGTTCACCCCGGTATCGATGAGCGACAACGGCGCGGACGGCTACGCGAACCTCGGCGTGCCGCTGTCCACGGTCGGGACCAGCTCGTTCGCGCTGCCGAAGATGTCCGGCCGGATCTACTTCGCCATCAACGGGCCGCTGAAGTTCAAGGTGGTCGTGGACGGCAACGGCAAGGCCGCGCTGCAGTATCCGGTGGCGTGGACCGAGGGCGATCCGAATTTCGGCGTGCTGCACGACTGCTGCGAGTTCACCTACAGCGATGCCGGAATGTTCTGCAACACCACGCAGGTCGACATGTTCAGCATTCCGATGGCGATCCGGCTCCGCGGCGCCGGCGGCGAAAAGGTCGCCGGCGATCCCGCACCGGGCAGCCGGAACAAGATCTTCGACGAGATGCGGAAGCAGCCGGGCTTCGAGAAACTGGTCATCGGCAACAATCTGCGGATCGTCGCGCCCGGGCACGGCATCGGCATGGGCCGGTTCTCGGCGAGTTATTTCGATGCCTACATCGGCGAGATTTGGGACAAGTACGCCGGCACCGATCTGCACGTGACCACGCTGCAGGGCTCGTTCACCGGTCGCGTCAACGGCGGGCAGCTCGCCTTCAGCGGCGCGGTCCGCCCGTTCGCCCGGCCCACGACCAAGGACGTGCTGTTCTGCGACGGCGCGCTGCTGGCACCCAACGACGGGCTGGGCGGCCCGGTCGCGGCGATTCTGGGCGCGGGCTTCAACCGTTCCGTGCTCGGCAACCCGAACCAGCCGACGACCGACGCGGCGGCCTTCTACGAGGGGTCCGTCACCAACCACTACTCGCGCATCATGCACAAGTACGCGGCCGACGGGATGGCGTACGGCTTCCCGTTCGACGACGTGACCGAGAAGGCCTCGTACACCCAGGACAACGCGCCGCAGCAGGTGACCATCACCCTGACGCCGTTCGGCGGTGGGGTCGGCGACCAGTCGGTGCCGAGCGTCTCGGAGACCGCCGCCGCGGCGGTGATCGCGCCGATCAGGATCAAGCCGAAGGTCCGGGACGCCTTCAGCCAGATCGCGGCCGACGGCTACTCCGCCGAACGCGGCACCACGACGCAGGTCTCGTCGGGTGGCGGCCGGCACCTCAGCGGCATCGGCAACGGCGACTGGGTCTGCTACGCGGGCGTCGACTTCGGCGACAAATCCGCGACCCAGTTCACGGTCCGGGTCGCGTCCGGCGCGGCCACCGGCGTGTCCGGCCTGATCGAGGTACGCCTCGACGAACCGACCGGCCGGGTGCTCGGCTCGGTCTCGGTGGCGAGCACGGGTGATTGGCAGAACTGGCGGGTGGTGCCCGGGAGCCTGGCCAAGGTGACCGGCAACCACGACGTGTTCCTCACCTTCACCAGCGCCCAGCCCCAGGACTACGTGAACGTCAGCTGGATCCAGTTCGTCGAGAAGTAAGACCGACCGCTGTCCGCGCGACGGAAGGAACCATTGTGAGCAATCCCGATCGACCGGTGGAGCCGGGTCACCTGGACGCTGACCCGCTTGAGCGGGCGGTTGCTCGTTCCCGCATCATCAAGGCGCTCTCCCTCGACCTGGAAGAGTATGCGTCGAACCATCGCCTGCAGCCCGGGGAGGCTCAGAGATTCGAGCAGACGTACCAATGGTCTGAACTCGAACTACGCGCGACCACCGCGAGGGTTGACCAGTATGCGGATCCCGGCCGTCTGCCGGAGCGGACGTACCTCCTCGGTACCGATCCGAAGGCATATCCGCAAAAGGATCTCGCCACGAATTGCGTGTGGTTCGCTAAAGAGCTGTGGCGGCTCGCCGAGAACATCGATCGCCGGCTCGACCCGGGTCGCGCTGCCCGAGCGGAGCAGGAGCTGCGGAAGCTGTCGGCGAGAGCCGACAAGCCGGAGGTGGTGAGCGCCGCGGGCAGGCAGGTCATGAACCGGGATGGATACGTCGGTGAGCTCTACCGGGCAGGCGCACTCCCCAGAACGCAGAAGCTGATGGAAGACGCCGCTGCTGAGCTACGCAAGGGCAAGCTCCAGAAGAGCCCCCAGAAGAGCCCCCAGGCCAGGGCGGCGGCTGCCAAAAGCCCGGAGACCACCCGTGGTAAGCCGGTCGCGGATTCGCCGGGGAGTGAAATTTCGCTGGCCGTTGGCGCGTCGATAGGCATGCCGGCACCCGGCAACGCGCTGATGCATGGCAAAGAGGTGCGGCATGAGCGGAACCTGCTCAGCATGTCAACCGCGACATTGTTCCAACGAACCGTCGCGGACGCGGCCAACCTGCCCTTGCCCGGGGATAACCGGGGACGAACGAGAGTCCGGAAGCCGCTACCCGAACGCGCCGCGTCCGTGCCACCGGCACAGAAGAAGCGGTCCCTCTCGACCTAGGTGGCCGCCGGGGCCGGGAAGCTCGTGGGCGGGGCCCCGACGCCCTGGTATCGCGCGAACCGGGACCGGACGCTCACCACATACCCGAGGGCCTCACTGTCCGCCGGGACGCCCTTCGCCTCGAGCACCGCGTCGATTCCCACGTGGTAGGCGGCGAGCGTCATGTCCAGGACGTTGTCCGTGGTCTGTCCGTTGTCCTTGAGGGCCTGCACCTGTTCGGCCAGGGCGCAGAAGTGCTTCGCCTGGGCCGTGATCGAGTCCTTCGGGTCGGTGGCCCGGGTCTTGTCGTTGTCGTCGGTGTCCTCCCCGTACTTGTCGAAGATCGCCTTGGGGAGCTGGGAGATCCCCAGCCGGGTGTCCGGACCGACCTTCGCGGCGTCCCAGTTGGAGTCCGTCTCGATCTGCGCGGCGAGGATGACGGGGCTGAGCGTGCCGCACTTCGCGCCGGCGTCGTTGAGGGTCTCGAAGAGGTTGGACGGGACCTGCTCGGAGTCCAGCTCCCCCTTGCCGTCGCTCCGGGCGATCTCGACGACCTGCTCGCCGGTGTCCACTCTGTCGTTCGACGACCCGCCGCCACCGAAGATCATGATCAGGATGATCAGCGGCATGAGCAGCACGCCCAGGCCGCCGAAGATGATGATGACGACCGCCCCGCCGGCCATGATCAGCGGCGATGACAAGCCTCCGGCCAGGCCGAGGCCGGCGAGGGCGTACTTGACGCCGTTGGACTTCTGCTTTTCGTCATCGCTCACGGGGGCACCACTTTCCTGTCACGCGAATTAGTCGGCGAAGTCGTGAACCGGGGCCCGGGAGTGCCCGTTTGGCTGTCTGACAGAGCCCGGCCGGTGTCTCACCCACGCCAACGGGCGCTGGAGTCCTCAAGTTCACGACCAGACAGATCAACCGGTATGGAAAGGGGGTAGGAACCGGAATGACCTTTCCTCAGGCGCCGCCGTCCGGCACTTTGACGGGCAACCGAAACTGGGCAGTGCCCACTTCGGACGCCGGGGCTCCGCCGGCTGTCCTGCGCTCGTCGCTCTCCCGGGAGGGCGTCGGCTGGGTCGCCGCGCACGGTGGTGCCGGCACCACCACCCTGGCGATCGTGTTCGGCGGCACCGACCTCGGCTGCCGCTGGCCCGACCCGGCAGCAAGCGAGCCGGGCCGGGTCCTGCTGGTCGCCCGGACCCACGCCGCCGGCCTGCGTGCGGCGGCGCGCGCACTGAACGCCCTGCGGGAAGGCCGGCATCCGGCCGGCATGGAGCTTGTCTCGCTGGTCCTGGTGGCGGACACCCCGGGCCGCCTGCCGCTCGCGCTCGCCCGGCGGATCCGGGTCCTGCGCTCGGTCACGCCGGTCAGGCGCGTCCCCTGGATCGCCGCCTGGCGCCTGGGCAAGCAGGCCAAGGAGTTGCCGAAGGCGATGTCCCAGCTCGGCGCGTTGGTCGCCGGCCACGCGGGAGGAAGCCGATGAATGTGCTCGCCGCCGATACCTTCACCCCGCCCGCGGCCGGGCTGGAGGTGCTCGGCCTGCTCGCCTGGCTGGCGTCGGCCGCCGGCGTCGCGGGCCTGCTCATCACCGGGATGCTGATGGCGGTCCAGTTGCGCCGCGGTGAGCCCGGCGAGAACGGTGAATTCTTCCGCAGCTTCTTCTTCGTGGTCGTGGCCAGCGTGCTGGCGACCACCGCCGGACCGATCGTGAAATTCCTGGGCGTCCTCGGCCTCGTCGAATAGCAGCACCAACCATCCGCCGACCCCGGCCGCCCGTGTGCGGCCGCGATCCCCCATGGAGAAAAGCAATGAGAATCATCGAAACAGCGACGTTTTATCTCTACGACGCGCTCGCGCGGTTCCACGCCACTGACATTCCGGACCCGGGCACCCGCGACGCTCCCCCGAAGGTGGCGGAGAAGGTCAACCTGGTCCTGGGCTTTGTCGCCTGGGCCGGCACCGCGGCCGGGGTGGCTGGCGTGCTGGTCACCGGGGCCATGATGGCGATGTCCCACAAGCGCGGCGAGAGTTCCGAGCACATGAGCCGCCTCGGCATGGTGCTCGGCGGCTGCGTCCTGGTCGCCACCGCGGGTCCGATCATCCAATTCGTCTTCAAGTGATCGGGCGGCCGACACCGTGATGGGACTCGGGCGATTCACCCGACGCGATCGACGAGGAGCGGGTCCGCAGTCGGCGTTCTGGAAGCAGCAGAGCTGGGTCGTCTCGGCCGTGTTCTTCGCCATCGTCGTGGTCGTGGCCACGTTCGCCGCGCTGGTGTCGGCCGGTGAGGATCAGATCCCCGGCGAGCGCGCGGCGCGGGGGCCGCTCTCGCCGGATTCACCACGAGGCCCGGACGGACGTCCGGCGGGCTGCCGTACGGACGACAGCAACACCGTTGTCCCGACGGCGGCCCCACCGGACGTGCAGTGGCGCCCGGTCGGCGCGATGAAGGTGCCGGTCTCCAAGGCCGCGGGCCCGGTCCGCACGGACGGCCCGTTGCTGTGGTGTTTCGCCCGTACCCCCGCGGGCGCCGCCCTGGCCGCGCAGGTCATCGTCGCCCAGATGAACGGCGCGGACTGGCGTGCGATCGCCGCGCAACAACTGGTGGAGAGCCGGGCGCGGGAGTTCTACGTCGCGCTGCACTCCGACACCTCGGACCCGGCGGGTGAGCCGGTTCCCGCGTTCGCCGGTTTCGCGGTCCGCAGCTATTCCCCGGACGGTGCCGTGGTGAAGCTGCTGCTCAATACCGGCGGTAGCGCCTCGGCCAACGTGCTGAGCTCGTCGTTCGTGTCGACCTCGGTGACCCTGCTGTGGCAGGGCGGCGACTGGAAGGTGTTGCCGACGTCGAGCGCGACCGTCTCGACGTCCTGGGAGACGGCCTCCGGCAACAACGGTTTTGTTCTGTGGAGGGCTTGAGATGGCTGAGGCGTGTGGCACGGGCAATCTCGTCGAGGACTTCTTCTCCTTCCTCGGCGACCCGGTCGGCACGATCGTCGACATCATCGCCCGGCTGATCCTGCGGGCCGCGATCTCCATCTACGGCCAGATCTTCACCTCGGTCAAGACCATTCCGCTGGCCAACGGGCAGCCCTCGAGCCAGCTCCAGATATCCGACCAGATCCAATGGGTCGTCGCGTATGTGGCGGTGGGATCGATCATCTACGCCTCGATCCGGATGGCCATCGAACGGAAGGGACAGTCCGGCACGACGGCGCTCAAGGGGATCATGCGGTTGATCCTGGTGGCGGGCGGCGGCTCCTGGGTGATCACCAGGCTGGCCGTCGTCTCGGACGACTACACCGCGCATCTGTTCGCGAACGCGACCCTCAACGTGCTTTCGAACAGCGTCTGCGGCGGCGGGGCGATCGAGTCCTTCCTGATGCTGGTGCTCGCCTTCCTGCTGATCATCGCCGCCATCGTGCAGCTCATCCTGCTGTACGTGCGCCTCGGCGTCGTCATCCTGCTGCTCGGCACGTTGCCGCTGGCGGCGGTCGCGTCCATGACCGACTGGGGCATGTCGTGGTGGCGCAAGCACATCGGCTGGCTGGTCGCCTGGCTGCTGTACAAGCCCGCGGCGGCGCTCATCATGTTCTCCGGCGTCACGATGGTCAACTCGGGATCGCAAGCCCCCGAGCGCTTCGCCACGGGGGACGCCCCGATCGACTTCGAGGTGGCCACCTCGAATGCCAACATGCGCATCGCCGGCATCGCGGTCCTGCTGCTGTCCGCCGTCGCGCTGCCCGCCCTGCTGAAGCTCGTCATGCCGGCGACGGCGGCGCTCGGCAGCGGCGGTGCCGGTGCCACCGGGGCGATCGCCGGGGCGGCAGCGACCGGTGCCATGTCGATCGGCGCGGCCGGATTGAGCGCGGCCGGCCAGGCGGCGAAGCCGGGCGGTGCCCGAGGCGGTCCGTCGGGCGCCTCCCTCGGCTCCGGCGGTGGCGGCTCCGGCGGTGGCGGTTCCAGCGGTGGCGGCTCCGGCGGCGGTGGCTCCAGCGGTGGCGGTTCCAGTTCGGGCGGTGGCGGCAGCACAGGTTCGGGCGGCGGCGGAGGCGGCGGTTCCGGCTCGGGCGGCGGCGGAGGCGGGGCGCCCAAGGGCATGAGTCCCGCCGGCGCCGCGCTCGGCCCGGCGGTCGCCGCGGCCGGCGCCGCGATCAGCGTCGGCAAGGCCCTGGGCAAGGTCGCCACAAGCGCGGTCGACGGTGCCGGGGACGGGCCCAGTGGCAACAGCACCTAGCCGAACCCGCAACCGCGCCGACACTCGAAAGGAAGGCACGTCATGACTACGGAAACCGCCAGGCAGCTCACCTACGGCAACTGGCGCCGTCCGCGGCGCGCCGGCCTCGGCCCGTTCGGCCTGATCGGCACGGTCGGCGTCTTCGCCGGCCTGATCGTGATCCTGTTCGCCTCGATGGCCTCGATCAAGGCTGCGTTGTACGCGGCGGTGCCGATGATCCTGGTCCTCGGCCCGCTCGCGGTACGCACCCCCGACGGCCGCAACATCTTCCAGGTGGTGTCCATGCGTTTGAGTTGGATTCGTCGCAAGTCCAAGGGCAACACGACGTACGTGTCCGGCCCGCTGTCCATGCGCCCGGGCGGGCGGTTCCGGCCGCCCGGCATGCTGAGCCGGGTGTCCGCCTTCGAGGGCCGGGACGCCTACGACCGCCCGTTCGGGGTCCTGCATCACCGCAGCCGCAACCTCTACACGGTCGTGCTCGCCTGCGAGCCGGACGGCGGCGGCCTGGTCGACAACGACCAGGTCGACATCTGGGTGGCGATGTGGGGCGACTGGCTGGCCCGGCTCTCCCACGAGCCGGGGCTGCGGGGCGCCGCCGTGGTCATCGAGACCGCGCCGGACCCGGGCACCCGGCTGTCGACCGAGGTGCTGCCGCGGATCGCACCGGATGCGCCGCCGGCGGCCCGGGCCGTGATGGAGGAGGTCGTCGACCTGTATCCCTCGGCGTCCTCGGAGATGCACTCGTACATCACGCTCACCTACGGCATCCTGCCCGGCCAGCGCCGCCAGCGCGAGGACGTCATCGCCGACCTGGCCATCCGCATCCCCGGCCTGCTGACCGGCCTGATCGGCGCGGGCGGCGGTTCGGCGGTCGCCCTCACCGCGGAGGAGATCGCCGAGACGGTACGCGTCGCCTACGACCCAGCCGTCGCCGCGGACGTGCTCCAGGTCCGCGCCGAGCAGGGCGGAACCGGGCTGGAATTCGAGGACTCGGGGCCGGCCACCGCGATTGAGAAGATCGACTCCTATCACCACGACTCCGGGGTCTCCCGCACGTGGATGCTGACGCTGGCGCCGCGGGGCACGGTCCGCTCGAACGTGCTGCGCGGCATGATGGAGGCCGCCCCGGGCACCCGCCGCAAGCGGGTCGCGCTGCTCTACCGCCCGATCGATCCGGCGACATCAGCCAAGATCGTCGAGTCCGATCGCCGCAACGCCCAGTTCATGGCGAACTCGAAGCGCGGCATGGTGCAGGCGCGCGCCGCCTCGGAGGTCGCGGCGGCCGAGCAGACCGCGTCCGAGGAGGCCTCCGGTGCGGGGCTCACCGAGTTCTCGCTGATGCTCACGGTCACGGTCGACCATGAGTCGGAGATCGCCGACGCCAGTGTGGCCGTACGAAATCTTTTGGCCGCCTCGCGGATCGCCATGCGCCCGGCCGACCGGATGCAGGCCGCCGCGTTCAGCTGCACCCTGCCCACCGGAATCCTCCCGTGGGAGCAGACCCTGGTACCGCACGAACTTCAGGAGGCGTTGTGACCCGGCTTCCGTCCCAGCTCAGGGCGCTGGACCTCGGCGCCGGCTACCAGCCGGGCGCCGCCGGGCGGGCCACCGCGCTGAGCGGCCTCCGGATCAACCCGCTGGACATCGAGGCGGACACCCCGAGGAAGGAACTGCAGAAGGCCGCGAAGCGGATGGCCAAGATCCGCGAGGCCGAGCAGCGCAAGGTCAAATCCGAACTGGCCCGGGCGGAACGGGCCGCCAAGGCCGGCCGCGACCTGACCGAGGTCGATCCCACCGGCAACACCCGGGGCTGGTACGGCCCGGCCGGCGGCCAGGTCGCGTGGATGGACCCGCCGACCATGTGGCGGGCCACCACGGTGCAGGCGTGCGGACTGTGGCCGTTCGTCGCCGGTTCGGGGGCGCCGATGAGCGGCGTGCCGCTCGGGCAGCACCTCTTCACCGGCGCCACGGTCTGCGGCGATCCGCTGTCGTGGTTCACCCGGGCCAAGTACATCTCCAACCCGTCGCTGTTCATGCTCGGCATGCCCGGTCTCGGCAAGTCCACCCTGATCAACCGGATGCTCATCGGGCTGGCCTCCACCGGCGTGGTGCCGCTCGTGCTGGGCGACCTCAAGCCGGACTACGCCGACACCGTGCGGGCACTGGGCGGCCAGGTCATCTCGATCGGCCGCGGCGCCGGCGGCATCAACGTGCTCGATCCGGGCGCGATGGGCGCGGCGGCCGAGCGGATCGGCGGCCGGGGCGGCGAGGCGCTCAAGGCCGAGACGCACGGCCGCGTGCTCAACATGGTGTGCGCGTTGCTCACGATCGTGCGCAGCCGGCCGGTGGAGGACCACGAGCAGTCGGTGCTGTCCGCCTGCCTGCGCCACCTGCGCGAGCACACGCCGCCGGGTCAGACGCTGCTGCTGCCCGACCTGCTGCGCGTACTGGTCGAGGGCCCGGACCGGGTGCGTGCCGTCACGGTGGACCGGGGCGAGGAGACCCGCTACCGCGACGCGGTGGACCCGCTGCACCGTTCGCTGCTCGGCATCCTCGACGGCCCGCTGGGTGACACCTTCTCGTCGAAGACCTCGACGCGGATCAACCCGGATGCCACCGCGGTCTGCATGGACATCTCCCGGATCGGCGAGGCCGACACCCAGCTGACCGCCGCGGCGATGCTCGCCGCCTGGTCGGAAGGCCTCGGTACGGTCGCAGCGGCGCACGCCCTCGCGGACGCCGGCCTGGCGCCCCGGCGCTGGTTCTTCACCGTCCTCGACGAGCTGTGGCGGCCACTGCGCGCCGCCTCCGGCATCGTCGACCGGATCGACGCCCTGACCCGGCTCAACCGGTCCCTCGGCCTGGGCGACGCCAAGATCACCCACACCCTGAAGGACGCCGAGGCGATCGGCACCGAGCAGGACCGGGCCAAGGCCCGTGGTTTCGTCGAGCGGGCCGGCATGGTCGCCTGCGCCGGCCTGCCGAAGACGGAGATGCAGGACCTGGGCCAGGTCGTCGGCCTGACCCAGCGCGAGATCGACCTGGTCTCCTCGTGGTCCTCGCCACCGGGGTGGGCGGCGCACGGCGCCAACGAGGAGCCACCCGGCCGCGGCAAGTTCCTCATCAAGGTCGGTGGCCGCCCGGGCATCCCGATCAAGGTCACCATCACGGAGACCGAGAAGCACCTGCACGACACGAACACGCGGTGGGTGCAGAACGGCTACGCGGAGAAGGTGGAAGCGACCCGCGTCGCCGCCCTGGCCGAGGGACCGCCCGAGCTCGGCGTGGGCGGTGCCCAGTGAGCGGCGGCGGGGGCCGGATGCAGGGCAGCGACTACGCGTACTGGGGGATCGTCGCCTTCGCGGGCGTGAACGCCGTGCTGTTCGGCGCGATCTGGGCCGGCGGCAGCCTCGGCGTGGCGCTCAGCGGGGGCGGCTGGCATCCGCCGCCGTTCGGACTCGAAACCTACGCGGACTTCATCAGCGGCGGTCCGGGCCGGCTCTGGCCCGGTTCCTCGCCGGTCGTGGTGTGGGGCGGCATCGTGCTGCTGGGCGTGCTGGCCGGAACGCTGGTGGTCTACGGATGGCTCAAGGTCAAGGGCATCGGCGGGCGGAAGAAGGGCCTGGCCGGGGCCCGCGAGCTGGAATCCATGGCGCCGAAGGGTATCGCGGCGCGGGCAAGGTCGCTGCGCCCGTCGCTGGCCGGCGTGAAGAAGCTGCATCCGGACGACACCGGCAACCTGCTGGGCGACCTGGACCCGAACGGGCCCGAACTACGTTCGTCCTTCGAGGACGTCGAGCTCGACCTGATGGCGCCGCGCGCCGGAAAATCCACCGGTATCGCGATCCCGCGGGTGCTCCGGGCCCGCGGCGCGGTCCTGCTCACCTCCAACAAATCCGACGTGTACGCGGTGACGTGCGCCGAGCGCGCCAAGACGGGCACCGTGTGGACGTTCGACCCGCAGGGCATCGCGCACAGCCCGCGCGCCATGTGGTGGGACATGCTCGCCGAATGCGTCACCATCGAGGGCGCCCGCCGGCTGGCCGGGCACTTCGTGGCCTCGGTCAACGACGACGCCTCGAAGAAGGACTTCTGGATCTCGGCCGCGCAGAACACGCTGACCGCGCTCTTCCTGGCGGCGGCGCGCGGCCGGGCCCCACTCACCGACCTGCTGGCCTGGCTGGCCGACCCGGCCGACCGCACCCCGATCGACCTGCTCCGCGAAAACGGCCTGCCGGCCATGGCCGAGCAACTGCAAGGCACGGTACGCGGCGCGGTGGAGACCCGCGACGGCATCTACGAGACGGCCCGCCAGTGCGCGGCCTGCCTGCTGGACCCGTCGATCCTGGCCTGGGTGAGCCCCGATCCGGCGCTGCCGCAGTTCCGCCCCGATCGGCATGTCCTGGGTCGTGACACGCTCTACCTGCTCTCGAAGGACGGCGGCGGCTCCGCGGCCGGGGTGATCGCGGGCCTGGCCGACGCGACGATGCGGGCTGGTGTGGTGGCCGCCGAGCGGATGGGCGGCCGGCTGGACCCGCCGATGACGGCGGTCCTCGACGAGGCGGCGAACGTCTGCCGCATCTCGGACCTGCCCGACCTCTACAGCCACCTGGGCTCCCGCGGCATCAACGTGGTGACCCTGCTGCAGAGCTACAAGCAGGGCGCCCGGGTCTGGGGCGAGGCCGGGATGGATGCGCTGTGGAGCGCGGCCACGGTCAAGCTGCTCGGCGCCGGCCTGGACGACGCCGACTTCGTGGAGAAGGTGTCCAAACTGGTCGGTCAGCACGACGTCAAAACGGTGAGCACGTCACGCAGTCGGGACGGCTCGTCACGCTCGGTCTCCGAACGTCAGGAGTCCGTCCTGCCGGCTGACAAGATCAGGGCGCTGCCGAAGGGCACCGCGCTGCTGCTCGCCACCGGCATCCGGCCCGCCCTGATCAAGCTCCGCCCCTGGTACAAGGAGCCGAACGCGGGTCGCATCTCGGCTGCCGCCAAGGCCGAGGTCGCCGCCATCACCGAGCGCGCCGCCCAGTCCTGGAGCGGCTCGGACCCGGGGTACCGGCTGAACGGCTCCCGGGACCGCACCGGGTTGGTCTGACGGCGGCGGCCCCTGCCGTTTCTCCCGATTCACGACGAAGGCGGTGCCGTCGGCGGCACCGCCTTCATCACTGCTTGATCAGCGGGTCACGGAGGAAGACCCGCCCGCGGAGTGACCGCCGCCGCCCCGGCGGTTTTGGCCGTCCCGGTCCCGCTTGGTCTGGTACTGGCTCCAGTCCTTCTGGGCTTCGGGGCCCGCGCTCTTCGCCGAGCGATGGCCAGACCTGTGCCTGTGCTGTCCCCGGCCGTCGTCCGAGCCGTCCGACGACGAGGAGTTGCTGTTGCTGGAGGTCTGCGGCTGCGTCGGCGGCTGCAGGTACGGCCGCGTGCTGTCCGCTATGGCCTGCGGTGGATAGTTCTGGGGATCGATGTAGGTGGTGTACTGCCGCCTCTGTTCCGGCGTCATCGTCGTGGGGTTCGTCGGGGCGCCTACCCGCTGGGCGTACGACTGCAGGATCTGGGTGTTGTTCGAGTGCGGGTAGGCGCGGGGAAGCTGTGACATCGGCACCTGGTGCACCGAGGCGCTCTCCTGGAATGCCCGCTCCTGTCCATAGGCCGGCTGGATGGGTGGGTTCGCCGGGCTGACCGTCTGGGGATAGACCGTGTACCGGGAACCGCCGGCGACGTTCGAACTGATGGGTGTGGGATCGAAGCTCATCTGCTGGAATCGGCCCTGGAGCTCTTCGACGGTCTCGCGGGCTACCGCACTCTGGTGACTCTCACCCCGCTCGACGTTGCCGCCGGGTGCGGTGGGGTACCCCTGGCCGTAACCGGGCTGCCCGTTGTAGGGGTTGGGGCCGACGACCGGCACCACCATCTCGTCGGAGTCGCTGTGGTTCTGCGCGACGCCGTACGCCTTTTCCCGGGGTTGACGCCGATTCCCGCCGCCGCCACCGCCGCCGCCGTGCTTTCTCTTCCCATTTTTTTCTGGCATTGCGGATTCCTCCATCGTGTGTCGGATGCCGTTGGACCTTGCGCACACAACGGCTGGTCCCGGTGTGGGGTTCACGGAGATCGGCCGGACGTTTGCCGGAGGCTGATGAACCCGGTGCTGCCCGGGCATCCGCCGGGCCCGTTCCGGTCAGCCACCCAGTTCCGGCATGAAGGGGACCTCCTTCGGCCGGTGACCGCTGGCCTTGCAACCGGCGAAGATGCCGGCCGGGTCACGCAGGGTGCTCAGCGTCGGGCCGAGGAAGTCCCGGTGCCAGATGGCCGGTTCCGGCAGGGCGCAGGTCGGGCCGGTGAGCTCCTGCCAGGCCATCCAGAGGGCGTACAACTGCGCCACTGCCTCCTGGTGCTCCCACCATTGCGGGCACCAGGGCGCCGTCGAGGTGACCTCCCGCCCGTAGACCGGGAGCAGGAGATGCCTTACCCAGAGAGTCAGCTGGAACAGCGCGTTGTCGTACTCCGGGCTGTCCAGGTAGAGGATGAAAGTCGTGCGCCGCTGCGGCTCTTCCGTCGGATTCTCGGTGCTCTGTACCGCGCTGGTCATGTGTCCGCTCCTGTGCTGCCGGGTTTCCCGTCGTTGGCCCCAGCAATGACGGCTGGCAACAGGCAGGGGTTCACGAAATCATCGGCGGCCGGCCGGCCGTGAACCCGGGAGCGAGGTGGCCCGTTGTGCCGGTCATGAAACCCTGGATTGTCTTCGGCCTGGACGGCCGGACCGAGCAGGACGTGCGGTCGGCCGTCGAAATGGGCTACCGCAAGTTCGACACCGCGGAAGCGTACGGCGACACCACCGATTATCTGGCCGGCGCGATCAAGGCCAGCGGACGCCCGCGTGCGGACTTCGACGTGCTCTACAAATTCGACGTCGGCAGGAACGAGAAGCCCGCGGAACTGCGTGATCGCCTGGTCGGCGTGGCGGACGCCTTCGGTGGGAAGCTGGATGCCGCGCTCATCCACAACCTCAGTGAGGACCGGGAGCACATTCCCGGCGCCTGGGCCGTCCTGCAGACGCTGAAGAAGCAGGGCGTGATCGGCAAAGCCGGGGTCGGCAACGTCCAGGACGGTGACGGACCGTTGCTGTCCAGCCTGCGGGCCGACGTCATCGACACCTCGCCGCATCCCTCGCGGACCGGCTCCCGCGCCGCCTCGGACCACGGGTCCCGGGAGCAGTCGCCCGCCGGCAGCAGGATCGACGTTTTCCAGGAGCCCGCGGATCGGGTGCTCAGAAGCGAGCCGTTGCAGCAGGCGCTGCAGAAATACGACGCCGAGCTGTACTACTTCCACGTCGTCACCACCCTGGCCGACGTCAACGCCTTCCAGGCGCGAGACCCGGACACCCCGGCCGTCGACATGCTTTCCACGGACGGCATGACGGCCCTGGCTCAGCAGGTGGGTTTCCGTGGCCCCGGCGAAACCGCCATGGTTGTCAGCTCCGGCGATCCGGACCGCCAGCGGCAGAACCTCGCGAAGTTCACCGCGGATCCGACGGAAGCGGCCGAATACCCGATGGCCCACCACCGGGCCATCGACCGTTGGCGTGAGGCCGCGACCGTGTGCCGGACGAACGACGCGAGCTTCAGTCTTGAGCCCCAGCTCAAGGGCAAGCTCACGGAGATCTTCGAGAATTCGGCGGACCTGCGCCGGCAGATCGACCGGGACACCGGCGGCCAGGTCACCGGCAGGTCCGTCAGTGCCTGGCTCGTGGAGCACAAAGGGCTGGCGATGGAGGATCTCCAGGCGATCCGGGTGCCGGCGCGGGTCGGCCTCAAGTCCGAGTACGTCGACATGCCGCTGGGCACCGTGCTGGGCAATCAGCTCGGCGCGCAGAACTGCAATTACAAGTGGTCCAACGAACTCAGCGCCGCCCTGCTCCTGCCGCCCACGGAATGGAACGCCGTCAGTTCGAATCTCACCAACATCGCGGTGCCGCGCACTGCGGGGGTGGCGGCGCTGCGCAGCGATCCGCATGCGGCGGCCGGTTCCGGGCAGCTGCCCCCTCCCGCCCGTGGCCATGCCACGCCACCCCGGCGTAGTGCCAGCCCGGGCCGCTGAGGAGCGTCCCTACCGGGCGCCGTGTACAACTCGGCTGCTTCCCCGCCGGTCCGGGGTCAGCAGTTTCATTGGTCCAGCTCAGGACGGAAACCGTTCGATCGGTGGGGCTTCCTTCGGCCGGTGCGCGTTCGGCTTGCAGCCGGCGAACGGTCCCCCGGGGTCTCGCAAGGCGGCCATGGCGAAGCTGAGGTGGTCGCGATGCCAGGTCGAGGGGCCGGTGAGTCCCCCGTCCGGACTCGTCAGTTCCTGCCACGCCATCCAGGCGCCATACAGCTGGGCAATTGCTTCCGGATGCTCCCACCAGCGGGTGCACCACGGGGCGCCGGTGGTGATCTCACGGCCGTAGACGGGCAGGAGAAGGTGGTGGACCCAGATGCTCAACCGGGTCAGTGCCTCGTGATACTCCTGTCCGTCGAGATAGAGAATGAACTCCGACCCGTCCGCGGGCCGGGGGGCCGTCGACGGTGCATCGGTCTCGCTGGTGCTGGTCACTTCGACTCGGCCTTCGCTCTGGGTTCGAGATACACGACTCGCTCGCACAGCAACGTGGCGCCGCCGGTCGTGGTTCAGGTTTCTGCCTGAATTACTGGGCTTCGCGCCCCTGAGGACATGGTTCCCCGGATTTCGGACCGCGGCTGAACCGTCGAGGCCCACGCCCGTTGTGAGTGCCGACGCCTCCGGCGAGGAGGCGCGGCCTTGGGAGGTCGATGTGGCTTACGGCGATGGTTCTGACGACGAGCAACACGAATACCGGGGTTACTATCCGCCGCCGACGCGATATCAACAGGAGGTCGCTTCTTACGAGATGAGCAGGCTGTCCATCTCGGATCGCGTCCAGCAGGTTCAGGGCCGGCCGGCGAGAACCGTGCCCGAACGGCGCGACAGTGACGATCGGCCGTACGACGAAAGACCAAACTATTCTCCCGTGCGCCCCAGCAGCGAGCACAGCTCAGACTCGGAGCTGAACACCTTTCACGACAGGGCGGCTTCGGCGCTGATGCACACGCCGTTCGAGGGGTCGAACAGCGGGCAGGCCGCACAGGCCGGGGTCCCGGTCCAGGGGCACTCCACGGTCTACTACGACCCGAATAATGCCTACAATCAGCCATATGTGCCGGACGAGTCGACCGCGGCGCCGATGGGTGCCAGAACGACGATCTATCACGAAGGCTCACACATAGCGGCCCGGGACCAGTATTCCCATCCGCCGGACCGGGACCTCCCCGGAGCCGTCGTGAACACGCGCGGCGCGACCATCGACGATCCGGCGTTCCTCAGCTCATTCCAGACTCAGACAAATCAAATGCGCGCGAATCTCGAAGTCCTGGCCACCACGGCCGCCTCCGATCCACAGCTGTACCCAGAACTTCGAGTGTGGGCCGCTGATCGCGTCCGGAACTACAGCATCAACGATGTCCACAACCACTACGCGACCGGCGGCTCCGATCTGGCCGACCACCTGCAGCAGAGCGGTGTTCAGGATTCGAGCCTCACCATCCGGCAGTCGCGATGGATGGTCGGCGAGGCGCAGCGCAGAGCCGACAGCGGCGGCCAGGTGGTGGCCGACATCAGAATGGCCATGACATCGAACCCGCCCGCCGGCGACCAGCGTCAGTGGCTGGCCGCGGGGAACATTCCCGGCCCAAAGAACGGAAAAGCCTGGAACAAGCAGGACCAGGCCGATCCCGGACGGAAACAACCCCGCGATCAGGGGCCGAAGAAGCCCTCGGGGAGGAAAAGGAAGAGCTGACCGGCGTCGGCCGTCCTTACCGGACGGTCGCAGTCGCGGACGAGCCGCGGATCGGTTCCACGCCGTACTCGTTGAGCCGGATCCGGGTGCGCCGCAGATCCCAGCGCGCGCCCAGCACGGTGTAGAGCTCGGCTGCTTCCCCGCCGGTTCGGGCCGCCTCGTGCGGCCGCCGGTTCGCCGCCAGCAGCACGGCGGCGTCCTCCAGGGCGGCTGCCAGCTCGGGCACCCGTCCCACGGCCCGGTAGTGCGCGGCCGCCGCCAAAGCCGGCCCCGGATCCTCGCTCAACAACGCCCGGCACCGGGCCGCCGCCGCGAACGCCCGCGCCGGCCGTACCTCCTTTGCGGCCTCGGCCACGCAGATAGCCGCCGCTCGTTCGGCCAGGTCTCGCCGGCCGGTCCGCAGGGCCAGTCGGACCGCATCGGGCAGCCACTGATGGCGCAGCATCATCGGGGCGTATTCGGGGGTGAGCAGCGGCGCCAGCTCCTCCAAAGCGTCCCCGGCCCGGTCCTGCTGCTCCGCGACCAGGGCCCGGGCGACCAGCAGGAAGTCGCAGCTTTCCCGTTCCGCGTCCGTCACCGGCAGCGCGTTGGCCGCGTCCAGGTGCGCGGTGGCCAGGCCGCGGTCCTCCCGGTGGCCGGCGATCAGCGCCGCGACGCCGTGCAGGAGCATGCCCACCGCGCCCGGCTCGCGCATGCCCAGGAAGGTGATGCCGGGTGCGTCGTCGGTGACCGCGCTGACCTCGGCGGTTGCGTCGTCCCAGCGGCCCAGCCAGTAGTACTGCACCGCCGAGGCCACCTGGAGGCTGGCCGGCAGCCGGTGGCGGATCGCGAACAGTGCGGCCTCGCGCAGGGTTCGTTCGGCCTCGTCCAGGCGGTCCAGGTTTTGCAGCGTGAACATCCGGTTGTCCAGCAGGTCGAAGTACATGCCGGCGAAGGCCGGGTGGTCCCGCATGATGTCCAGCGCCCGGTCGACGTATTCCAGCGCCCGTTCGTGGTCGCGGCGGATCGAGTTGGTCAGCCACGTTGTCTGCAGGGCGAATGCCGCCTCGTACGGCCGTTGCGCGGTCACCGCCTCGTCGTGCACCTGCCGGGCGTTGCGGTCCGCGCGGTCCAGGTCGTCGAGGCTGCCGCGGCGGAAGTTGGCCAGCAGCACCCGGTGCCGGGTCCGCCAGATCTCCGGCGTCGCCGGGTCGTCGACCACGCCGGCCAGCAGCTCGATTGCCTCGCCCGGCTCGCCCTGCCGGAACCGCATCGCCGCCAGCAGCTGGCGCATCTCGGCCCGGTCGGCTGGGTCGGTGGCGATGCCCAGCGCCTCGCGGGCCTCGTCGATCGGGTAGCTGCCGTCCCGGAACTCCAGCTTGACCAGGGCGATCAGCAGGGTTTCGCGCTGCTCGGCGCTCGGCAGGCCGGTGCCCAGCGCCTGCCTGATCAGCTCCTGGGCGGTCCGCGGCAACCGCTTGATCACCTCGGCGTGGTGTTCGGTGAGCCAGCCGACCACCCAGGCGTCGAGCACCGGGGTCTCGGCGGCGAGCTGCTCGGCGACCCTGGTCACCGGGCTGCCGCCGCGGGCGAGGATCTCGGCCGTCTGCCGGTGCCGCATCGACCGGATCGCCCTTGGGATGCTGTTGTACAGCGCCTCGCGCAGGAACGGGTGCCGGAACGCCAGCTCGGTGCCCGCGTCCACCACGATGTTGGCGGCCAGCGCCTCCTCGAGGTTGGCCATCAGGCCGAACGGCGGCCGCCCGGTCACCGCGATCACGTCGTCGACGGCGAACTCGGCGCCCAGCAGCGCGGCCTGCCGCAGCACCTCCTGGGTGTCGTCGGTGAGGAAGTCCAGAGTGGTCCGGATCACCGCCAGCAGCGACTTCGGCGCCTCCACCGGCACCGACGCGTCGATGTCGGCCCGGCCGTTCGTGATCGTCACGACGCCGCGGCGGACCAGCGCCGCGGTCATCTCCCGGGCGCAGAGCGGATTGCCGCCGGAGTGCCCGACCACCTTCCGCAGGTGCGGGCCGACCGGGGCGCCGACGACCGTGGCGAGGAGCTCCTCGGTGGCCTCCGGCGGCAGCGGCCCGAGGCTCAGCACGTGGCCCTGGCGCAGCTGCACGCTGCGCCGCAACTGGGCCAGCTCGCGCCCGTTCGGCTCCGGCCGTGCCGCCGCGACCAGCAGCAGCGGCAGGTGCCGGGTCGCCGCGACCAGCCGGTCCCAGAGCAGCACGCTGGCCTCGTCGGCCCACTGCATGTCGTCCACGACCAGCACGATCGGCGTGACCGCGCAGGCGGCCCGCAGGTAGGCGAGCACCCGCTCGGCCGCGATCGCCGGCCCGGCGTCGTCGCTCTCGCCGTCACCGGACGCCCCGTGCAGCTCGGCGGCCAGCGCCGCGCGGCGGGGATCCGCCGAGGTCGGCGCGAGACCCAGCGCGCGGGTGAGCACCTGCAGCGGCACGTGCCGGTCGAGCTCGCCCGCCACGCCCCAGAAGAGCCCGCAGCCGGCCCGGTCCGCATCGGAGAAGGCGCCGGTCAGCACCTCGGTCTTGCCGATGCCGGGCTCGCCCTCGATCCACACCGCCGCGCCGACGCCCTCCGCCGCCGCGCGGACCAGCCCGCGCAGCACCGCGACCTCGTCGGCGCGGCCGAACAGCGGCCGGTCGGTCAGCCCGTCGCGGATCGCGCGGGCGACCTGGGTGGGCACGACCGCGGCGGGAACCGCCGGCGGCTCGGCCGCGGCCATCGAGCCGTCCAGCACGCGGCGCTGCAGCTCGCGCAGCGCGGGGCCGGGCTCGACCCCCAATTCGGACCGGAGGGTACGGCGGGCGGCCTGGAACGCCTCCAGTGCCTCCGCGCTGCGGCCGGCCCGGTACAGCGCCTGGATCAGCAACTCGTGCAGCGGCTCGTGCAGCGGATGGGCGCTGACCAGCCCGGCCAGCTCCGCGATCAGGCTGTCGTCGCCCAGCTCCATGACGATGCGGGCCCGCCGCTCGACGGCCGCCAACACCCGCTCGGTCAGGCGGGTCCGCTCCAGCTCGATCCGGTCGCCGAGGATCCCGGCGTACGCGTCGCCGTGCCAGAGCCGCAACGCCTCTTCGAGCGTGGCTGACGCGGTTGCCGGATCGCCCGCCGCCTGCTGCGCCTCGGCCCGGGCGCAGAGCTCGGCGAACCGGTCGCTGTCGAGGTGGCCCGGCGCTATCCGCAGCGCGTACCCGGCCGGGCCGGAGGTCAGCACGTCGGCCGCCGGGCGGCGGTCCGGGCCCGAGGCGAGCACCCGCCGCAGGCCGGAGATGTAGGTGTAGACGCTGCCCGGCGCGGTCGCGGGCGCGGCGGCACCCCAGACCGCCTCGATGATCTCGTCCCGGCTGACCAGGCGGTTGGCGTCGGCGACCAGCACGGCGAACAGCGAGCGCTGGCGGGCCGGGCCGAGGCTGAGCTCGCGGTCGCCGTACCACGCCCGCAGCGGGCCCAGGACCGAGACCCGGAGCTGCTCGTCCGGGGAGTCCGTCATCTGTCCTCCGTTTCCGCGGCGGGGGCCGGGCTGGGACCACGGCCCGGTCAACGGATGACAGGAACTCTGTCACCGAGGAGCATCGACCGGCTGAGGTGGGGCGTGGTCGGCTCACCCGGCAGGTGCGGCCGGAGCCGGGCGATCAGCATCCGGAACCGGTGCAGCCAGGGCTCCGGCAGCCGGCGGGCGCTCAGCACGGACCGGGCCACGTCGGACGCGGCGACGTGCTCGCCCTGCCGGTCGTGGCTGCTCGCCATGATCCACTGCATCTCGGCCTCGAGCTCCACGTCCGTGGTGCGGGCCGCGACCCAGCCGGCCTCGGCGACCGCGTTCTCGTGCTGCTTGTCGAGCAGGCGGGCCAGCCAGGCGGTCAGCCCGAGCCGGGTCTCCTCGTCCAGGGCGTATTCCGTGCGGACCCGCTTGAGCATGCTCACCGCGACCTGCGGGGCCCGCGCCGAGAGCTGCTCGACGTGCTGGGCGAGCCAGCGGCTCGCGGCGCCGTCGAGCGGCACCGGGCCGGCCAGCAGCTGCCCGACGACCCGCTCCGGCGCGCCGCCCACCTCGGCGATCTTTCCGGCGAACGAGCGGTGCAGCATGATCCGCAGCGCCGCCGGGGTGCTCTCGTGCAGCACCCGGGACACGATCCGGTGCCGGAAGGCCAGCGTCTCCTCCTCGTCGGTCAGCACGCCCGCGGCCCGGGCCGGCTGGATGATGACCTCCAGCTCCGCCGCCGGCCGACCGGTGACGGCCGCCACCTCGGCCACCGTGCAGTGGTCGCCGAGGAACGCGGCGGCTCGCAGCAGGTGCCGGGTCTCCTCGCCGAACGTGGCCAGGTGCGCGTCCACGGCGGCGACCAGCTCGGCCGGCGGCGCGCCGCGGTAACCGGCGCCGTCCCGCGGGGTCGCGGCCAGGTGCCGGAGGTAATACGGGTTGCCGCCGGCGTCGGACAGCAGCCGGCGCAGGATCCTCGGGTCGAACGGCTCCGGCGAGACCGCGCGGACCAGCGCCGTCGCCTCCTCCGCCGTCAAAGGCGCCAGGGTGAGCAGCTCGTCGGCGGGCACGCCGAACAGCCCGGGGTTGCCGGGCCGGGCGGAGGCGACCAGCAGCAGCGGCAGCTCCCGGGTCAGCTCGTGCAGGGCGGCCCAGACGCGCAGGGTGGCGCTGTCCGCCCGCTGCAGGTCATCGGCGACGAGGACCAGCGGGGTCTCGGTGGCGGCCTGCCGGACCAGGGCCACCGCCCGCTCCACGGTCTGCGGGCCGGGCCCGTCGAGCGCGTCGGCGGCCACGGTGAAGAGCTGCCGCACCAGGCCCCGGGTCGCGTCGCCGGACATCGCGGACTCGACGCACTCGAGCAGGACGCCCAGCGGCATCCGCTGGGCCAGCTCGTCGCCGACGCCCCAGCCCGCGCGGCAGCCCGGCGGCAGCTTGGTCCGCAGGGCCGCGGTGAGCAGGGCCGACTTGCCCATCCCGGGGGTGCCCTCGATCCGGATGCTGCGGCCCTGGCCGGCGGCCACGTCGAGCAGCGCGCGGCGCAGCAGGCGGGTTTCGGCATCCCGGCCGATCAGTGTCAACGGCTCGGCGGGCCCGGCCGGGGCGGCGGCGCTCCGGGCCGGTGTGGACTGGTCGGTGGCGCTGGTGAGGATCCGCAGCCGCATGGCCCGCAGCGCGGCGCCCGGCTCGGTGCCGGTCTCCTCCAGCAGCACAGTGCTCAGGTGGTCGTGCACCCGCAGCGCCTCGGCCCGGCGGCCGCTGGCGTGCAGCGCGGTCATCAGCATCCCGTGCAGCGCCTCCTGCAGCGGATATGCCTCCACGAGCAGCCGCAGCGCGGCGATGGCCTCCTCGTTGCGGCCCATCTCCAGCAGCAGGGCGGCATGCCGCTCCGCGCTGGCCAGCCGCAGCTCGGTCAGGCGCAGGCGCTGGGCCGCGGCATACGGGCCGGGCACGCCGAGCAGCGCCTCGCCCTGCCACAGCTGCATCGCGGCCTCCAGCGAGGCCAGCTCGGCGAGCCGGTCGCCGGCGCTGCGGTGGCGCCGGCTCTCCTCGCGCAGCGACTCGAACCGGAAGACGTCCACGTCCTGCTTGCGGATGTGCAGGCAGTAGGTGCCACCGCCGGAGGTGAGCAGCTGCCCGGCGGCCCAGCGGTCCCGCCCCGGCTCCAGCACCTGGCGCAGGGTGGAGACGTAGGTGTAGACGTTGCCGGTCGCGCTCGCGGGCGGCTCGTCACCCCACAGCGCGGTCACGAGCTGCTGGCGAGAGACCGCGTGGCCCGCGTGCAGGGCCAGCACAGCCAGCACCGCACCGCGGCGCGCCGACCCCAGCGGGAGCTCGGTCTCGTCCCGCCACGCCCGTACGGGCCCCAGCAGGCGAAGGTCCATGCCCTCGTGCTCCATCTTCACCGTCGGTCAATGTCCCTCGTCGGGTGTTCTGTCACGGCTACTGCCCACCATTCCTAGCCAATGCGCGCAAGCGTGTATATGAGCCGTGCGCCCGAGAAGCATATCGTCGCAAGTGATATTCGCGACTCGCCGTCTTTCTGTAACGAAATCACTACGCGCCTTTCCGTGACCAGCCAGGGCGTTGAGCGGACGTTGAGCGGATTTTGGCGGCGGGGCGGCTGGGCAAGGTTGCTGGTGGGGCAGGGCACTTCGGGTGGCGCGGGGTTCCGTGGGCGCGGTGGGCTTGATGGACTCCCTGGTGACGTGCGGGCCGGCGCCGCACTCCGCGGGCCGGTCGGCGACCCGGGCGAGGAGGCCAGATGAGTGGGGACGTATCTCCCCTGCCCTTCGCCGGTGAGCTCTTTCTCAACCTGGCCGAGGAAGGCCGGCTGGTCGTCGACGCGGGACGCGCGGACGAGGCCATCGCGGGCCTGGAGCACACCCTCGCCCAGATCCGCGCGCGGCTGCGGGTCATCCGGATCTGGCAGCAGCAGCCCGCCCAGCGCGTGGGCGAACTGCCGGCGGAACTGGTGCAGGACGTCGTCGACGCGGTATTCGTCGACCAATTGGCACCCGGTCAATTAGAACGGGCGGCGACCGAACTGCCGATGTACATCGAGGCCCTGCGGCGCGCCCGCACCGGCGGATCCCCGCGCGAATAGCCGGGATGCCCGACCGAAAAACAGGTTAAGAGATCCGCAGCGAGCTGCGTCGATCTCCTAATCTTCACGGCGGATCGGCGGCCATGAAGGTTCCGTGAAGATTTCCTGAAGACCGCTTCCGGAGACTGGCCCAGCCATATCGATCAACCGGAGGTAGCAGTGGACCAGGTTCGGGTCGCCCTGCAAGCGATGGACCCGCTCAGCCACGCGGGGCTTGCCAGTTTTCTTCAGTCCCGTCCGGAGCTCACCCTGCTTCGCACCGCCGAGCGGGCGGACGCCAAGGTGCTCGTCCTGTCGACCGACCGGCTGAGCACCGACGTGGTGGCCACGCTGCGACGCTCGGCCGCCGAGAGCGGTGTGCCGGTCGTGCTGATCACGAACGAGATCAACGAGACGGAGTTGCTCACCGCGGTCGAGTGCCGGGTGGTCGCGGTCCTGCCCCGGGCGGCGGTCACGGCCGAGCGCCTGGTGCACAGCGTGCTCGCGGCGGCCTCCGGCGGCGGCGTGATGCCCCCCAACCTGGTCGGCGAGCTGCTCAAGCACATCGAGCGCCTGCAGCGCGACGTGCTCACCCCGCACGGGCTGAACGCCTCGGGCCTGACCCCGCGCGAGATCGACGTGCTGCGGCTGATGGCGGACGGCTTCGACACCAGCGAGATCGCCGGCGAGCTGTGCTATTCGGAGCGCACCGTCAAGAACGTGATCTACGGACTGACGCACCGGCTGAAGCTGCGCAACCGCTCGCACGCCGTCGCGTACGCGTTGCGCACCGGAATGATCTGACCCACACCGAATCGTCGCGGGTTCTCGTGAACCGGGGACGCCCCGCGTCCGTCATGGGATTGACCACGGCCGTTCTTGATGGTGCGTCAGCACGTTCTACAGGAGACAGCAGGGATGAAGAGACCGACACCGGGTGGCCGCAAGCTCGTCATGGTGACTTCGCTGGGACTGGCCGCGCTGATCACCCTGGCCGCGTCCGCGCGGCCGGACTCGGCGTACGCCGTACCCGCGCTGCCCGGAACCGAGGTCTCCGACGCCGACCTGGGCATCCTCGTCGAGGCCGCGAAGTCCTGCCCGACGCTGACCCCGGCCCGGCTGGCCGGGCAGGTGATGGCCGCGTCCCAGTTCAGCGGCGACCCGGTGCAGGCGGTCAGCGCGGTCGGCGGGCGCGGGCCCGCGGGGCTCACCCCGCAGACCTGGCGCAAGTGGGCGCCCTGGCAGGACGCCAAGCAGACCGACACCAAGGCGAGCATCGTGGCCCTGGCCCACGGCATGTGCGACTTCGTCGGCCAGCTCCGGGTGGTCAACCTGGCCGGTGACCAGTGGCGCCTCGCCCTGGCGGCGCACCGGGTCGGGATGGCCCCGGTCATCCAGGCCGCGACGGTCCCGGCCGGCGCCCGCGAGTACGTGGACACAGTGGAGCGCTACGCCGTCTGGTATGCCCTGCAGCCGCAGTTCGGCGGCTCGGGCGACCCCGCGCCGGTGAGCTCGCCGACCGACCCCAAGGTGGTCGACGTGCCGGCGCTCCCGGTGCCCGAGCAGTACGTGGCCGCCGTGGTCGAGGCCGGCCGGATCTGTGCGGCCGTACCGCCGGCCCGGATCGCCGCCCAGATCATGGCCACCTCCGCGTTCGACGCGCAGAAGCTCGGCGAGGCGGGTCAGCAGGGCATCGGCCAGTTCCTGCCGCAGGTCTGGGTCAGGTACGTCCCGCAGTCGGCGGCGACCCCGTGGAGCGGCGTGGCGGCGGTGCGCGCGCTGGGCACCACGATGTGCGCCATGGTCAAGGAGCAGGCCAAGCAGGGCAAGGCCGCGTACCCGGTCGCCCTGGCCTCCTTCCAACGGGGTGACGCGTCGGTCCGGACCAAGGCCGACATCGCCGCCTCCAAGAGCCTGACCGCCCTGGTCGCGCTGGTCGCCCGCTACGAGGGCGAGTACGCCAAGGACGCCCGGCTGGTGGTGCCGGGCGCGCCCAAGCCGAGCGTGTCGGCGACGCCCACCCCGTCGGCCAGCAAGCCCGTCAAACCGGCCAAGACCAGCGCGCCGAAGCCCACCAAGACGAAGGCCCCCACGTCGGAGCGGTCCAACCAGCCCCCGATCAAGGCGGCCGACGGCGACGGCTCGGGCCGGGTCTACGGCCCCTACTTCATCCACAACTACGGCACCGGCCAGTGCGTGGACATTCCGAACTTCGGGGCGGGGCCGCGGGACGGGCGGGTCAACCAGTTCACCTGTATGACCAAGGTGGTGGACAACCAGGAGTTCGCCTTCGTGCCGAGCTACGTCGACGGCGCCGGCAACCAGCTCTACTGGATCCGCAACATCGACAGCGGCTACTGCCTGGACCTGCCCGGACTGGGCGCCCCCGCGGACGGCAGCAAGCTGACCGAGACCGGCTGCTTCCAGAACGACAACCAGGACTGGCAGCTGCAGAAGAGCATCAAGGTCGGCAAGATCCAGTACTACTGGATCCGCAACGCGGCCTCCGGCTACTGCCTGGACGTGCCGGGCAACGCCGATGCCCCGAAGGACACCCAGCTGGCCCTGTCGCCCTGCCGGTCGAAGAACGACCACGACTGGTCGCTGATGCAGAAGTCGGAGTGGTGACCGATGTCGGCGTACGTGACGGACCGGCCGGTCTTCCAGGCCACGCCGGAACCCGACGCCCGGGCCCTGCCGACCCGGTACGGCCTGGCTGACGAGCGGGCCTGGCTGCGGAGCACGCTGCCCGGCGAGTTCGAGGCGGCGTCGGCCGAGGTGGCCGGGGTGCTGGCGCGGCACCCGGGCTTCCGGCCGGGCCCGGACACGATGGCCGACGCGATCGCCGTCCGGCTGTATCTCGGCGCGCTCGGCGACGGGCTCGACGCGGTGCTGCGCAACGGGGAGCCGGGGCCGCAGGTGCCCTTCGCCCGGTGCGTCTCGGGTGGCCTGGGCCGGCTGCCGGCGTACCGGGGAGCAGCCATGCTGGCCGCCGGGCTGACGGCCGCCGACCTGGCCGAGATCCGGCAGCGCCGGGTCCTCACGGACTGGGGCTTCACCCAGGCCCTGGCCGAGCCGCACGCCGGCCTGTCCGGCGGCACCGACGTGCTGATCTGGTCGCTGACCGCACGCCGCACGCGGCTGCTCGAACCGCAGGACGACCATCGGGCGGACGACCGGGTGGTGTTCCAGCCCGGCACGTCGTTCAAGGTGCTGGACGTCGACGAGCCCGGCCCGGGCGCGCGCGGCAGGCTGCTGCTGCGCGAGGTCGCGGACGACGAGCTCGATCGTGACCACGTCCCGTTCGACGACCTCACGGCGGCGGCGCTGCGCCGTGCGGTCGAGCAGTGGCGGTCGCCGGGGCTGCCCACGGTCGTGGGGCCGGCGGCGCTGCACCGCTTCGCGGCGGTGCCCGGCATGTTCCCCGGCATGCCGACTGGTTAGGGGTTCTCACCTTGAGTCCTGGTTGTAACGTTGCGGGATGACCGCAGGAGGGATCAGGGACCGGTTCCGGGCGCAGATGCGCCAGGAGGTGAAGGACGCGGCGCTGCGCCAGCTCGCGGAGGGCGGCCCCGGCGCGCTGTCGATCAACGCGATCGCCAAGGAGCTGGGCGTCTCCGGCCCGGCGCTGTATCGCTACTTCGCCGGCCGGGACGCGCTGCTCACCGAGCTGATCCTGGACGCGTACGCCGACCTGACCAGGGCGATCTCCGCCACCGCGCGCCGGCTGCCGGCCTTCGCGGCGGCCTACCGGTCGTGGGCGACGGCCCACCCGCACCGCTACCGGCTGCTGTTCGCCGCGCCTCCGCCCGGCTACGACGAGCGGCTCACCGACGCGGCGCAGCGGGCGATGGCGGAGCTGATCGCCTGCGTCGGCCCGGGCCCGGAGCCGACGCCGGCGCTGGCCGGCGACCTGCACGGCTGGATGCACAAGCAGGGCGCGGAGGTCGTCGACCCGGCGGTGGCGTTGCAGGCGGTCACCGCGTGGAGCCGGCTGCACGGCTTCGTGAGCCTGGAGATCGAGGGCAAATTCCGCTCGATGGGCCTCGACCCCGACCACCTCTTCGCGACCGAGGTCGACGCGCTCATGTAGCGAATTTGCATGGGTTTTCCGCCGCGGGTGGGCTCAGAAGTGCGCGATGATCCGCTGTGCCGGCCCGTCAACGGTGAGCCTGCCGCCGTACGGCATCACCCACTGTGGATTGGTGTGCCCGAAATCCACCCCGAAGACGACCATGGCGTCCGGGTTGTAGCTCTCGACGGCCCGCAAGATGGCCGCCTGCTGCGACTCCCGATACCGGATCCGCTCCGCCACCGGCCGGGGGCTGGTGAACACGGTGCCCTTGGCGGTGCCCACGACGATCGCCGGAAACTGCTCCAACAGGCCCCGCTCCCCGAAGTTGCGCAACATCTGGAACACCTCCTTGTCGGAAGGCATCTCCTCGGAGGTCTCCAGCAGCAGCACACACCCGGCGTAATCCGCGACCGGCCGCACCCACCGGTCGGCGGCCAGCGTCCAGTGCAGGATCTCGAGATTGCCACCCCAGGTCGGCGCGCTGACCACCCGGTCGGCCTGGTGCCAGACCCGGCCCGGACTGGCGTACGGGACGGGCGAATCGGTCAGCGTGTTCGGCTCATTCCACGGCACTTCCTCGTCGGTGAACGTATCCACCGGAAGAAGCTCAAGCTCACCACCGGTGAACAGCGCCGCCCGCAACGAATCAACGGTGGCCCGCTGCACCCCGCCACCCCGGCCGAGCTGCACCATCGTCGACATCCCGTGATAGGCGGCGACACCGTGGGTCCAGAGCCAGTTCAACAGGTTGGTGTTGTCGGAGTACCCGAAGAACGGCTTGGGATCGGCCCGGAACGGCCGCGGATCCAGATGCCGCAGCACGGTGATCTGATCGTCGCCCCCGATCGTGGCGAAAACGGCGCGGATACCCGGATCGGCATAGGCGGCCATCACATCCGCGGCCCGCGCCGCGGCGGACGAGTGCCGGCAGGTGGTCGGATACTCGACCGGCTCCAGCCCGAAGGTCTCCCGCAGGCGTCGCATGGCCTGCTTGTGCACGGCGGGAAAGTCGGCCGGTGCGGCGTAGGCGGGCGAGACGACGGCTACCCGGTCGCCGGGGGAGAGCTTGAGCGGAACGCTGAAGTCAGGACGCATAGGACTATTCAAGTACGCCGGGCAAGTGAATTGGCTACGGTTTGGCGCGGGGGTGCACCGGTGGGCCGGCGATGTCGCAGTAGGTGCGGATCGGGCTGGCCGATGCCGTCGTCGCGCTGATCGTGCTTACCGGGCCGGCCTCGCGATCCTCGGCTGCCGGGGACGCTGCGGTGTGGGCGCGGAGGCGGGCGGGGATCAGGAGCGCCGCCACGCCGCCGCCGGCGAGCATGAGGGCTGCGCAGATCATCAGGGAGTTGCGGTAGGTCGGGTGGAGGTCTGCCGCGTTTGTCAGGTCACCGGTGCCGATGCCGGCCGCCAGCGGGAGGATCGCCACCGACAGCAGGCCGGCGGCCCGGGCCACCGCGTTGTTGACGCCGCTGGCGACGCCCGCATACCTGTCGTCCAGGGCGCCCAGGGCCGTTGCGGTCAGGGGCGCCACCAGCAGCGTGAGGCCCAGCCCGAAGATGAGCACCGCGGGCAGCACGTCCGTCCAGTACGACGCGCCCGCGTCGATGCGGCTCATCCAGAGCAGGCCCGCCGCGGCGATCGCCGGGCCCACCGTCATCGGGATGCGGGGGCCGATGCGCTGGCCCAGGGCGCCCGCGCGGGCCGACAGCAGCAGCATCAGCACCGTCACCGGCAGCAGCGCCAGGCCGGCCGCCAGCGGGCTGAAGCCGGCCACCACCTGCAGGTTGAGCACCACCAGGAAGAAGACGCCGCCGTTGGCCGCGTATACCAGGAAGGTCACCAGGTTGGCGCCCGTGAAGGCCCGGGTGCCGAAGATCTCGAGGGGCAGCATCGGGTGCGGCGAGCGGCGTTCGGTCAACACGAACGCGACCAGGCCCGCCACGCCGATCAGCAGCGAAATCAGCACCTGCGGGCTGCCCGGGCCGTTGGCCGGCCAGGCCGTGAAGCCGTACGTCAGGCCGCCCAGCCCGGCCGCGCCGGTGAGCACGCCGGCGACGTCCAGCTCGCGGGGCGCGGCCGGGTTACGGGTCTCCGGTACGTGCCGGGCCGCGACCAGCATGACCAGCGCCGCGATCGGCACGTTGATCAGGAAGATGAGCCGCCAGTTGCCCACCTCGATCAGCCACCCGCCGAGGAACGGGCCGAGCGCGCCGCCGATGCCGCCCAGCCCGGACCAGGCGCCGATCGCCTTGGCGCGATCTTCGCGCGCGAAAGACGCCTCGAGAATCGCCAGCGCACCCGGCGTCAGCAGGGCGCCGCCGATGCCCTGCAGCCCGCGGGCCGCGACGAGCATTTCGGTGGACTGGGCCAGGCCGCACAGCAGGGACGCCACCGCGAACCAGCCGACCCCGATCAGGAACACCCGTTTGCGACCGAAGCGGTCACCGAGCGAGCCGCCGAGCAGGATCAGGGACGCCAGGGTCAGGGCGTACCCGTTGACGGTCCATTGCAGGCCGGCCGCGCCGCCGCCGAGATCCTCGCCGATCGCCGGCAGGGCGATGTTGACGACCGTCGAATCGATGAACGCCAGGCTCGACCCCAGCACGGTGGCCAGCAGCACCCACCGCCCGGCGGGGCTGCGGTAGGTGAGCGGGGAGGCCGTCACGGCAGGCCGCCGTCGATCACGAGGTCGGTCACGCCCGCCGTCCTGCCAGTCAGCCCGAGATCCATAGCCCGGACCCTACGCCCGGCCGGCCGCGCGCAGCATCCGTCAGGTGACGTCGGTCCGGTGTCGGTCAGGCGGTGTTGCTGACCGGCCGCGGCAGCGGAACCTGCAGGCGGCGGGGCACGGCCGCGCGGGCCGCGAGCAGGGCGGCGTTGGCCGCGGTCGCCGGCTTGGCCACGGCGCTGCCGCGCCGGGACATCAGCATCTCCAGCCGGTTCTGCAGCTCGGTCCGGTGGTACGGCTTCGTCAGATAGTCGTCGGCGCCCGCGTCGATCCCGGCGAGGATCCGGTGATTGTTGACGTCGGCGCTGATCAGCATGATCGGCAGGTGCGCGGTGGCCGGCTCGGCGCGCAGCCGCTGGCACAGCTCGATGCCGGACGTGCCCGGCATCCGCACGTCGAGCAGCACGGCGTCGATTCCGCCGGCGTCGACCGCCCGCTGTGCGGACTCGGCGTCGGTGGCCTGTACGACATCGTGGCCGAGCCGGGCCAGCGCGAGCGTGATCAGCTCACGGTGGTCGGCGTCATCGTCGGCGATGAGCACGGTAGTCACGGCAACACCTCCAGCCATTGGTCGAGGATCTGCTGGACTGTTCGGCACACCTGTTCCGGTCGCTGAGGCGTTCTCGGGTATTGGCCGTGCCGAATGCCCCAGCGGTCACCCTGGCCCCGGCCGTTGCCTCCCGTCGCCCCGCCGGCCCAGCCGACCGACGATCGGCCGGGCCGGCGGGCCGGCGGGCCGGCGGGGCGACGGGGCGACGGGAGGCCGGCGACGGAGGCGACGATCAGTGCCAGGAGGCAGAGCGTGCCGGCGAACAGGGCGTAGCCGTAGCCCCAGGTGACCGCCGATGTCCAGAACGGCTGGTCGGTGGTGCCGAGCCGGAGGGCCTCGTCCACGAAGCCGGACGCCCCGCCGAGCCAAAGCGGAACCATGACCGCCATCGCGATCACCACAGGCTCGCGGGTCAGGAAGCGCACCGGGACACCGGCGTGCTCGGTGCGGCGGCTGGCCCAGCCGAGGACCAGCCACCCCAGTAGGGCCATGACCGCCGCGGACCGGGGCGGGATCCGGGTGATGGTGGCGTTGACGTCGAGCGTCCCGCCCGGTGCGTCCACCCCGGCGGTGCTGGTGTTGATCTCCATCGTCAGGTCGCCGCGCCGGGCCTGGAGATATGTGCCGTCCGGTATCAGCTTGCCGGTCTCGCCGACGGCGTGCACCTCACGGGCGTCCCGGCCCCGCGCGGCGAGCCGGCCGGCGGCCTGCTCGGACCAGGCCCGCGTCCTCCAGCGCGATCCGATAGGCGACCGCCGCGGCCAGATAACCCATAACCAGCGAGACCAGTACGGCGATCACCACGACGCCGCGGCTCGCCGGGCGACCGAGGCGGGCGCGCATGCCGTACCGGAGCAGGTTGGCCCGTTCTCGCAGCGTGGGTCTGGTGCGGCCAGGGGCCGCCGCCTCGACGAGGGCGTCGAGCAACTCTTCGCGGCGGCGACCGGGTGGATATGCCCACAGCAGCCGCCGATAGCGGGCGCGGAGCCGGCGGGCCGTCATGCCGGACCCAGCCTGGGCTGCCGGGCCGACAGCTGAACGGCCGCCGTCTGCGCGTTGGTGCGCAGCCGGGTGGCCGTCTCGGCGTCGAGCGCGGCGGCGCCGGCGTCGGTCAGCCGGCGCGGCGCCGGCGTCGGTCAGCCGGTAGTAGCGGCGGGTGCGGCCGTCGACGACCTCGTCCGCGGTCGGGCTCGACCAGGCCCTCGGCGTGCAACCGGTCCAATGCCGCGTACAGGGTGCCGGCCTGGAGGACGGAGAGGGCCGACGCCTGCTGGATCACGCCGTAGCCGTGGCGGGGTTGGCTCGCGAGGGCGGTCAGGATCCAGAACGTGGGCTCCGCGGCCAAGCCGGGAGAGCGGCTGGGACAGCCAGCGTGGGTTCATTCATCTAAACTGCGGTCCATGTCGGACAGCAAGCCGCAGCCGGCCAGGCGCTACAACTACTGGCTCGGCGGCAAGGACAACTACGCCGTCGACCGGGCCTCGGGTGACGAGATCGAGCGGGCCTTCCCGACGGTGCGCACCATGGCGGTGGAGAACAGGCAGTTCCTGCGCCGGGCCACCGCGTTCATGGCCGAGCGGGGCATCCGCCAGTTCATCGACATCGGCTGCGGGCTGCCCACTCACGACAACGTCCACGAGATCGCCCAGCGCGCGCACCCCGACGCGCGGGTGGTCTACGTCGACAACGACCCGATCGTCATGGTGCACGCCCGGGCGCTGCTCACCGGCACCCCGCAGGGCCGCACGGCGTATCTCGAAGCCGACCTCAACGACCCCGGCAAGATCCTCGGCCACGACGACCTGCAGGACACCATCGACCTGTCCCAGCCGGTCGGTTTGCTGCTCGTCGCGGTCCTGCACTTCATCCAGGGGCCGGGCGCCGCCCGGCCGATCGTCGATCAGTTGCTCGACGCGCTGCCGGCCGGCAGCTACCTGGCCGCCAGCAACGCGACCAAAGACTTCTCCCCGCCCGCGATGGCCGCCGGCTACGACGCGATGCTGGCCAGCGGCCGGGTCGACGCCTGGCCGCGGGACCGCGCCGAGTTCGCCGGGCTTTTCGCAGGGCTGGAGGTGGTCGAGCCCGGCTTCGTCGCGGTCAGCGAATGGCGTGTCGAGCAGGAGCCGCAACCGCGCCCCACCCCGGCCGAGGTGGCGGTCTACTGCGGAGTCGGCCGCAAAATCTGACCAACCGGGCGGCCTTAGCCCGTGCCCGGACACTCCTGCCGCCCTGGCAGGACAAGATCCGCAAGGCGGAGGAGCGGTGGTGTAGTCCGCTCCGCATCCGCCCTTACCACAATCGCCCCCGGTCGGTGACCCCCGATCCGAGCTCACCGCCTGCCTGGCTTTTCTGGCCCTGGCGACACCCTCGTCGAGGATCGCGCAGCGGTCGCACCCCACCACCGGTCGCGGCAACTCGCCGAAACTCCTTCCCGCCGGTTCCGCCCCTTACCCGTGCCGGTGGCCCGGCGCTTCCCCGGCCTGGCGCTGGCCGCGGACCGGCGGCAGTCCAGCTGATGGACCCCGATCCCGCCCACCGGGCACCGCCACCACATCCTGGGCATCCCGTCCCACACCCCGGACCATAACCTCGCATAACGCCCATATCGCCGCCAGGTTCCGCGACCTTGATGCGCGCTGGTGCGGAGCTGACCGCTGCGCACCAAGGTCTAAAACACCTCCGCGGAACCACGTCCGACGCGCGCCGAACAGCCGACCCACGCACCGGGCAGGACGCCCCGCCCCGCACGACCCCGCCCACCCTTGTATCGCCCCGAGCTCCCGAGCTCCCGAGCTCCCGAGCTCCCGAGCTCCCGAGCTCCCGAGCTCCCGAGCTCCCGAGCTCCCGAGCTCCCGAGCTCCCGAGCTCCC
>Ga0307515_10000380_pt1 | contig 108537 bp, 108 predicted proteins | sample 17_EM_MG_FD_194513 | JGI IMG/M metagenome (GOLD analysis project Ga0307515, IMG submission 194513) | Populus trichocarpa ectomycorrhiza microbial communities from riparian zone in the Pacific Northwest, United States - 17_EM | ecosystem: Host-associated > Plants > Roots > Unclassified...
TCTTTTAAATAGTCGTATTGCAGGTCTTCGTGAAAGCCTGCAATTGCGGCATTGATTTTTTTTAGCTGGGCCTTATAGAGATTCATGAGCACCGTGCTGGTTTCAAACCGGATGCCGGAGCTTTTGAGTTTTTGACAGAAATAGATCAGCAATTCGGCTTCGGCTTGTTTTGAATTGGTGTACCGGATATGTTTACCGGTTATGCGTAATATTTTACGAAGGCTTTTCTTTGCAAAATAGAGGTGGCTGCTATTGATTTCCGCAAAACCGGCATTGATTTCAGCTTTTACATTTTCAATATACCCTGCCAGGTCATTTTCTTCAAACAACAGGTAGGAGAGCAGTTCTTTGTTGTCTTTCTTATATTTGGCAAGTAACAGGCACAATTCTGCGAGGCGCACGGGTGGAAGATTGCCCAATTCATTTTTTATTTCACTGATGCTGGCAGCTTTCATATTTTATAACTGGTGAGGTTAATTCGTGGGCGCCTGCGTATTGCAAATGGATGATGGCAGGTTATTATTGAATTAAAATTGCTGGCTGTTTACTGATAATCGTTCATGCCGCCAACAATATGTCCGTAGTTAACCAGCAGTTCTTCTCCCGCTTTGATATCGTGCAGGGCTTCAAACACTTCACCATCATTGACAGAAATAACATTTGGATTCGATGAGTGGTTTAAATAATTTACCAGGTCCATCAGTTTAAAGCCATAATCCGGTACATAATAGTTTTCTTCATCAAAAAGGCAATAGGTCTCTACCAGATCTTTTGCGTGGTGAGGCAGTAATTCCACTTCGGCAATGGGCAGTTTTATCCATTCGCCGGCACCCTTTGAAAATATATTTTTACAGCCTTTGGGTATATCCCTGATGGCAAAAACGCCAATGCCGTGTATGCCCGATGGCCGTAACATGATATAGGTTTCATTTTTCAGTTGTGCCAGTAATGCTTCAGCGGTCATAATTTGGGTTTATGGTTAAAAATGCAAGGGGCCAGAGGGGTAAATGCAAAAACTGATCAAATCCCGCCTTTATCCAGTCCACGACACCTCATTACAGGTTTCGGCAAATCTATAATAAAATCGGTTCTGTTAAGCGTTTATACATAGTGGTATTTCGTAAAAAACAGGGCTGTATTTGCGGCGTATGGTGTAAACTTACGATGGATTGTTTTGCATAAAATATATTCCTTTCAAAAGCGTTGATACCGTGTCCATGTCCTAAAGGGTGTGAATAACTTTTTTAACCGAAAATTGCATTTACGTCAAAAAATTATTACATGAAAAAGATTATTATTTTTTCTTTGCTCGCCCTGGTTTTTGGAAGCATCGCTGCCCAGACAAAGACCGCAAAAACCACAGCAAAAAAGGCAGCAACCAAAAGTAAAAGGGTTACCAAAAAAGCGACCTCTGCCGTTAAAACCGAATTCGACGAACTGGTTTGTTATGAAGACGGGCCGTGTACTTTCAGCATTCACAGGGGCGACACCCTGGTTTATGATGTATATACTCCCGGTAACCAATATACGATGCTGGTAATTCCCAATAAGTTCGATGCCGGCGTGGTAGCCGATTTTAACTGGATTACTTCCGGTAGTATCAATAAGAAAGGACATGTGGTTATCAGTTCCAAAGCGCTGGAAACGGGTAAAAGCTACCTGGCTTCTTTGCCCGAAGGTGAACTGAAACTGACTGATGCTTCAGCACTGTGGTTGGGCGGAGAAAATTTTAAAGATCTTTCCAATAAAGAAACACCTGTGAGTTTCGACAATGGCAAACCCGAAACATTTAAAAGTCCGGAAGAGGATGCTGTCAGCGCCCCCGTAAATTACAAAGGAAAAGAAATCAGCCTGGAAGGTTTTGCCATTCAAACGAAAGCAGAAGGAGAGCCTGACAGGAAAGAAATTTGGGTGTTAAATGTGTCAAGTAACCTGCTGATGTTTAAAATAAGCAGCAATAATTTTACCATGCAATTGAAAGAAGTACGTGAAAGGAAGGTTGCTGTGGCTGCGGCACCGGTAAAGAAAAAGAAATAGACTACCGACTTGTTAAATAGAAAGGGCCTCTAAAAAAGGCCCTTTTTTATGGTAATTTTTGCTGCAGTTGCTGAAATCCTGAAATAAACATTTTGTATTTATTATCCGTGTGGGCCATGCAACCAGGTTATTATCGATAATGTATTTTATTTTTTCATTGGCCTCCTTACAGAAAACGACCATAATCAATAAAAAAATGAGCTAATTCAATCGTTTTTTACTTGCAACTGCTATTATAAAGTTTTGCCGGTTCAAAATAGGGATATAATACAGTTTTGCTTTACATTTAGCAGTAAATATTACTGCTTCTTTTTTTCATTGCTCACCCTCAAAAATTGAATTGTATGAAATTCTTATTTGTATTGATTGGCTTAATTACCTTTTCATCATTTACAATGCCGGCAGGAGAGGTGCTTACAGATGCCGATAGAAAATTTGCTGTTTCAGAGTTCCAGCGCACCAAGCAACGTTTTTTGAATAATGTGCAGGGGCTTTCGGCAAAACAACTTGCGTTTAAGGCCGACACTGCACACTGGAGCATAGCGCAATGTGCCGAACACATAGCATTAGCGGAAAGCCTGCTCTGGCAATGGTACCAGGGCACCATCAGTCAACCTTCAACTCCCGAAAAAGCCAGCGAAGTAAAATTAACCAACGAACAACTGATGAAGGGGCTTGTCGATAGAACGCAGAAATTTAAAGCACCGGAAATGCTGCAGCCTGTGGGGAAATTTGCCAGCACTGATGCAGCAGTAAAATCATATACCAGCAGAAGGGATTCCACTATTCAATACCTGCTCACTACCCAGGATGATTTAAAAAACCATTTTACACAACACCCTGCGTTCGGCACCATCAATACATACCAATTGATGCTGCTGCTTTCAGGACACAGTGAAAGACATACCCTGCAGATTGAAGAAGTAAAAGCCAACCCGGCGTTTCCAAAATAAATATTATTTACTTTATTGCGAGGCCGGGAAGTTTCCCGGCCTTTTTTATCATATCAAAACATCATCACTGCCCGCCCGCTTCGGGAAACAGATACTGTCATACGTTTTTTATCCGCACAAAAACAAATACGCTGCGTCCGCTGCCCCGCCTTACCGCCGCGGGAAACAAATTCCGGCAAAAGTATTTTATCCGCACATAAACAAATACGCTGCGTCCGCTGCCCCGCCTTACCGCCGCGGGAAACAAATTCCGGCAAAGGTATTTTATCCGCACATAAACAAATACGCTGCGTCCGCTGCCCCGCCTTACCGCCGCGAGAAACAAATTCCGGCAAAAGTATTTTATCCGCACATAAACAAATATGCTGCGTCCGCTGCCCCGCCCATCCGCCGCGGGAAACAAATACCGGGAATAGCCCCTTAAATAAACAACCATCCCTCCACTGTGGAAAATTCTCCGTACAATTTTTTTATTTTATTGCCCAAATGCCTGCTTGTGCATTTTTTACCCCTGAATTATTTGCTGCATTGAAACAAAAACTGCACGATAATCTGGCATATTATTGAGACTATCTGGGTATTACTCAATTTAAAAATCGCATATATGGATAACAAAATAAATCTCGGGCAGCAAAATGCAGTAAAGAAATTAAGGGAGCTGGCGAAAGATATTGATATGTGTCTCTTTTCTACCAATCTTAAAAGAGACGATGGCGCTACCTGCCGCCCCATGAGCACGCAACAGGTTGATGATAATGGCGACATCTGGTTTTTCAGTGGAAAAGACACCGATAAAAACCGTGAGATAGTTGCTGACCGGCATGTGCAGCTTTTTTATGCGCATCCGGGCAAAAACAGTTATATGGTGGTAAACGGCGAGGCCATCATTTCTTACGATAAATCAAAAATTGAAGAATTGTGGTCACCACTTGCGAAAGCATGGTTTAAAGAAGGTAAAGACGATCCCAACATTTCACTCATCAGGGTTACCAATATAAACGCCTATTACTGGGATACAAAAGGCAACCGGATGATCAATTTCTTTAAGATGGTTGCTTCTGCCGCTACTGGTAAAACCCTGGTTGATGCAGAAGAAGGCGCCCTGCATATAAAGTAAACGAACTAATACTATATAGTAGCAACAACCATATTGGAGCATTGCCGCCGCGTTCGCCGTTGTTGGTGTTTTCACCAACAACCCGAAGCAAAGGGGAAATGCCGGATAAAAGAAGTCAGGTTTTGCTTCCTGGGGGATTTGAATCCCCGGGAATTAAAACCTGACTTCTTTTGTGGCGGAGTATGGTCCACTGTTTCTGATATTTTCGCCAATAACACCTGTACTAATATTTACTGCATTCATTGCGGTCTGACCTCAAAGACACGGGGGTAAATTCAAAAAAAACAGCATCAATAATTCATTTAACGATGGTCAGCGCTCCGGTAAGAATGGACGCCTGTATTTTATTTACTTTTCCCTGGTATTCGCCGTCTATCTGGAAATGGACTTTTCGCCTGGATTGAATATGCAGTGATTGGGCCTGGAATAGTTCTGTTTTGGTTTTGTCGTACGCAGAATGCGTAACCATCATTTTAAATATTTCCGTAAAAGAAACTTTTCTAACAATTACTATTTCAAACAGATCATCGTCCAGTCGCCCCAGTGGATTTACCACGGCACCGCTACCATACCGGGTTGCATTGGCAACTACAATCATGGCTGCATCGCGCCGGATGTATTCATCGTCAATTTTTATAGTAACCTGCATGACAGAATGCCGCCATAATACTTTCCAGGCAGCCTTTACATAGCCCAGCATGCCCCGTTTTTTTTCCGATTCAAATAGTTTTATTACGGAGGCATTAAAACCAATATCGCTGAGGTGTACGCACAATTGGTTATTGATTTTAACAACGTGTATCCGTTGTGTTTGTTCTTTGAGCAGGTGATACAAAGCGCCCCGCACATCCGATGGAATGCCCAGTTCTTTTGCAAGACCATTGGCGGAACCAGCAGGCAATATACCCATCACTGTATCTGTGTGCAACAGGCATCCGGCAACCAGTTTTACAGTTCCATCTCCGCCAACCGCTATTACCCTGTCTGGTTGCTGTGCGCTTATCATATCTTTAATGGTGCCGGTATTGCATTCAGGTGTAAGAAAATATTTTTCGGCTAAATGCGGCAGGTTGCCGAAAAAGCTGTCAATTTCCTGCGACCAGTCAATTGCTTTGTTTCCGGCCCCTTTGTTTATAATAAAAAGTAATTTTAACGGTTGGTTGTTGTTCATGCTGGCCTGGAAGTTGTTGCTGTACCACTAAATATATAAAAATATACCAAAAATTGGCAAAGTCTCAGCGCGGCAGCAAGTTTGTGAAAATATACCATGGTTATGGCCATATGCACGACTTGCTTTTATATGGCCACGTGTTTAATAAAAAACCGGTAACGCGCAAACGCTATAGCACGCGGATATTATCCAATGTAATTTACCTGCTGAGGTTATTTTTTATAAAAACGGTGCCGCGTGCCGCAATAGAACTGCAATGGCAGGAGCAGCTGGTGCAGAATAAAACGGAAGATGATGGCTTTATCAAATTTGAATGGGCTTCTGCCCAACCGGTGCCCGCAGGCTGGCATGCTGTGAAAGTGGCTTATAAGAATGGTGCTGAAACAATATCAGGCAATGGTGAACTGTTTGTGCCACATAAAACACAATACGGTTTTATATCCGATATAGATGATACTATTATGGTATCTCATTCCGCCACCGTCTTCAGAAGGTTGCGGATTTTATTTGGTACCAATCCGCATACGCGTAAAATATTTGACGATGTACAAAAGCATTACCATTTGTTATCCGTTTCCAATACCACCGTGGAGGCACCCAACCCATTTTTTTATGTATCCAGCAGCGAATGGAACCTGTATGATTACCTGGAAGATTTTTTTTCGCATAATCATCTTCCCAAAGGCGCTTTTTTGCTGAACCATATTAAACGATGGACTGAATTGCTGCAAACCGGCAAAACAAAACACGAGGGAAAACTAATACGGGTGGCCAGGATATTACAGGCTTTTCCGCACCAGCGATTTATTTTAATTGGCGACAACACGCAGCGCGACCCGATCATTTATAAGGCTATTGCAGAGAAGTATCCGCAACGGATCCATGCTGTGTACATTCGGAATGTTATTGCCGCCAATGAAGCTCCGGCGCATGAACTGTTGCAACAGTTGCAGCAGCATACGGGCATTCATACCTGCCTGTTTGCCACCAGCAGTGAGGCCATTGAACACTCCAGGGCCATTGGACTAATAAGATAGCCGGATTTTTTTGATTATTTAGTTTTGAAGAAGTTGTTTACAACCGGCGGCTGGAAACGTTGCACCAACTTATATCCGGCCTCTCTTACTTAAAACTTTACCGGTAATAACAATTGTTTTACTATAGAAGATTTATCTTTCAGTAAATTAACCTGCGCCAGATGCCTGCACTACCGGGAGATAAACATGCCGATAATTTCATTCTTCGTTTAAGGCCGATACATCGTTTGATAATAGGATTTTCTGTTGCACTGATCACGTACCTGCTTATCCATAACCGGGTAGATGATACGCTGGTACTGATAATGATTCTGTGGGATGTATTTTGCGTAGCCATACTTGTTAATGCATGGGTGGTAATTTTTAGCTGTTCACCCGCCAGGATTCGAAAGATAGCCAGTAAAGAAGATGGTAGCCGGGTGTTTGTGTTTATAACTGTGCTGATTTCGTCAATGGCCAGTATGGGCGTTGTGTTATTCCTTATCAATTCTGATCATTTTACAACGCAAAAGGGCCTGTATATTTCTGTATCCTTTGCGGGGATGCTATTATCGTGGATAATGGTACATACTATTTTTTGTTTTCATTATGCATATATGTTTTACGGAGATGATGATGAAATGCCGGAAACGCATGCAGAAGGACTGGAATTTCCAAATGAGAAAGCGCCTGATTACCTCGATTTCGCATATTTTGCTTTTGTGATAGGCATGACTTTCCAGGTGTCTGACGTGGAGATTTCTTCGCGGCCGATAAGAAGACAGGCGCTGGTACACGGATTGCTTTCTTTTGCACTGAATACATTTGTTGTGGCGCTAACCGTAAGCCTGATTGCAGGAATGAAAATTAGGTAGTCAAATTCAAAATTCAAAAGTCAAAATTCAAAAGTCAAAAGGCGAAAGGCGAAAGGCGAAAGGCAAATTTGCGGCTGCAAAGATCTGCATTAACTTTTTTACTTTATCGCAAGCTTTTTTCATTTTGTGCCCTCAGCCATTGTCTGTACTAAGATTTATAGGATTAAAGGATTAATAGGATGTTCGCGCCATTTTAATGTCAACTTTTTAATTTTTCCCGCCGCTGTTGGTGTTAACACCAACAGTTTCGGCGCGAAGCGGGCAATCAGCAAACGTGCGATAAGGTCAAAAGTAAAAAGTCAAAATTCAAAAGGCAAAATAAACCGGATATATGTAAATTATCAGGCCGAAGAATGCGAAGCACGCAAGCTACGCGGCAGTTTTTACTTTCCCGCCGCTGTTGGTGTTATCACCAACAGTTCCGGCGCGAAGCGGGGAATCCGCAAAAGTGCGATAAGGTCAAAAGTAAAAAGTCAAAATTCAAAAGGCAAAATAGCCCGGATATATGTAAATTATCAGGCCGAAGAATGCGAAGCACGCAAGCTACGCGGCAGTTTTTGACTTTACCCCGCCGCTGTTGGTGTTATCACCAACAGTTCCGGCGCGAAGCGGGGAATCCGCAAAAGTGTGATAAGGTCAAAAGTAAAAAGTCAAAATTCAAAAGGCAAAATAGCCCGGATATATGTAAATTATCAGGCCGAAGAATACGAAGCACGCAAGCTATGCGGCAGTTTTTACTTTCCCGCCGCTGTTGGTGTTATCACCAACAGTTTCGGCGCGAAGCGGGCAATCAGCAAACGTGCGATAAGGTCAAAAGTAAAAAGTCAAAATTCAAAAGGCAAAATAGCCCGGATATATGTAAATTATCAGGCCGAAGAATACGAAGCACGCAAGCTATGCGGCAGTTTTTACTTTCCCGCCGCTGTTGGTGTTATCACCAACAGTTCCGGCGCGAAGCGGGCAATCCGCAAAAGTGCGATAAGATCAAAAGTAAAAAGTCAAAATTCAAAAGGTAAAATAACCCGGATATATGTAAATTATCAGGCCGAAGAATGCGAAGCACGCAAGCTACGTGACAGTTTTTGACTTTCGCCGCCGCTGTTGGTGTTATCACCAACAGTTCCGGCGCGAAGCAGGCAACCCGCAAAAGTGCGATAAGGTCAAAAGTAAAAAGTCAAAATTCAAAAGGCAAAATAACCCGGCCGAAGATTGCGAAGCACGCAAGCTACGCGGCAGTTTTTGACTTTTTAATTTTGACTTTTTAATTATTTATAGGGTTAAAGGATTAATACTTGGCAGGTGTACCCACTGCAGGTAATGATGCCTTTATAAATTGACGGATATCGTCATTGGCAGCAGCCAGGTCCTGTTTGCGCAGGTACATCATATGACCGCTGCGGTATCCCTTCCAGCTTAATTTATCTTTTAATTTGCCACCGGGATCCATTTGCCACATGCTGTATTTGGCATTGAAATAATCGCAGGCGCCATCATAATAACCAGATTGTATCATTACATGCAGGTAAGGATTTTGTGCCATTGCCTGCCGCAGATTGTCGCCGGTTTTATCGCCGGTTCTGTCCCAGGGATGTACAGGCCCGAACATCATGTATTTGGCATCTGTTTTATAACTCAGTTCATTGCGGGTATAAATATTTATGGCAGGTGTAAAAGCGTGCAGCCAGGAAGTGAGTTCTGCATTAAAATCAGGTTCTTCTCCTGCATCCTGCCTGTCGATGCCTTTGTAACGTGAATCCAGTCGCCCCACTGTAAAGCTTTTATCGCGCAGCAATTCTTTCCAGAAAAATCCGGTTGGAACATCGAAGTTATGCTGCAATATAACCGTTGCGGAAAGGCCTGAATACCGCGCCATTTTTTCGGCAATGTATTTTCTTTTATCATCTGCCAGGAAACTCCCTTTGCTGATAGCGGGAATAAGTTCATTGATGGTAAAATCTTCTACTTCGGGCAGCATTTCGGTAAGATCTTTTTTCAGCAGGTCGGCCGGCAATACTTTATGAAACCAGGCAGTGGCAGCAAAATAGGGAAGGCGCAATGCAGCATCTACCGGGCCTGCGCGTTCAATGCCCAATTCTGTGGGCGATACCAGGATGACGCCATTGAGGTACATCCATTGCGCATTCTGTAATTCCAGCGCCAGTCCGGATACACGGGTGGTACCATAACTTTCACCAATCAGGTATTTGGGAGAAGCCCAGCGGTTATTGCGTGTTACAAATGTGTTTATCCATCCCGCCAGGTATTTAATATCCGCATTTACCCCAAAAAATGTTTTGGCCGGAATGTCTTTGCTCACTGCTTTTGAATATGCGGTGTTAACAGGGTTTACAAAAACGATATCCGCAACGTCCAGGATGGAGTAGGGGTTTTCTTTGATGCCATACGGTTGTATAGGATAACCTTCATCATCTATATTCAGCAGGCGCGGACCGGTATAAGCAATTTCCATCCATACAGATGCAGAACCCGGGCCGCCATTAAATGAGATCACCAGTGGCCGGGTACTGCGGTCTTTAATATCTGTGCGTTCGTAAAATGAATAAAAAAGGCCGGCAATGCAATTACCTTCTTCATCCCAAACGGGCATAGTGCCCGTGGTAGCTTTGTATGGGATGTGCTGGCCTTTTATGGTTGTTTCATGATCGGTGGTAACGGTCTGGTCGGGATTAAAAATAATATTGGGAAGCGTTGATTTGTCGGCTTTATCCTCTTTTACAACGGGAACTGCAGGCGGCGGCGCAGGTTTTTGCTGTGCGTTCAGGATGCAGGAACAAATGCATAGTACAAGAATGACATTTACTGTTTTCTTCATGTTTACTGACTTTACGTGTATAAAATAACCGGAAAGACTGGAAGGCGGTTGCGCCCCGGTGATTTAAAGGTGTATCAAAATTAGTAAACCATCAAATTAAAAAAGAAACAGTATGGTTATTATATATTCGCGATTGTATGGTATTTACGTTATTCGCGATGTCTAAACTAGGAAGTAAGGTATCCCCAAACACTAACTTTTCGTTCGCTGCTGTCTGTATTGTAAACAAACACTTGTATATACGGGCCCATAACGGGTATGCGCACACAGTAACTGCTTTTGTTGTGCGGACTTCCATGCCAGGTGCCTTGTCCGTCTACTGAAATAAAATTGAGTTTTTGCGGTGAGGGTACATTGTCTTCCAGGTTTACGTAGGCGCGGGCACCCAGTTTACCGGCAGTATCAAAACCAAAAATAGTTCCGATGGTGACCGGCTGCTCGCCCGCCGCTACCTGCGAGAATTCTACAAAAATATTTATGAACCGGTATCCATCTGTTGCAGTATACACACCAGAACTAATACCCACGTTGGGCGGTATGGATTTGTCTGTATAAAACCTGACTGTTTTTGTACAGGCCATCTGGCAGGGCCCCGGTATGGGATTAAGTATGGTTGCTTTTTTGGAAACCGCTTTTTTTGCGACTGCTTTTTTTGTCTTAGCCATGATATTTGTTTTAAGGTAAATAAATAAATAATACCCTAAAGGTCTGTGTGGCATGCATGACAAACAATACCACATTACGGTAAGGAACAAATAAGCGTGTGCCGTTACGTGTAAAAAAGGTACAAAGCCGCCCCATCAAAGCTTGTTTTTTGCTTATCATGAGACAGCTTTATTTTATTCGTTAAAAATTCATTTCATCGGCACTCGGACCGTAACTACCGGGTATGGGAATATCCAGTAAACGGAGGTATACTCCCAGTTGGGCGCGGTGGTGAATGATCTGTGAGAATGTAAGCCGTAAAAAATCGCTCTTGGGTGATACTATATAAACCTCATCGCCATTGCGCAGCGTCCAGTTGGGCAGCAGGTCTGCATCCCCTGCGTTTTCCAGGCTATTCCTTCCATCGGCCAGCGATTTTTCAAAATAATCAAGCAACCCCTGATTGGTGCTGAGCGGTACCGGTTGATAAGGGTTGCTGGCAAAATCCAGTTCACTGGTATTCAGTGTCATGGTTATCCAGGATGGCAGCTCTGCAATATGGGTGGTAAGCTGGCAAAGGGTCATGCTTTTTTCATGCGGTTTCCAGTCAAATTTGGCGTCTGGTACACGCGATAACATTTTACGGGTAGTCTGGGCTTCCTGGTCAAGTTCTTTTAAAAATACTTTTGTCATTTGCATAATGGTTATGTTTATTATGCAAATAACAGGTGCACCACTGACAACCCTATGTCAGTGTAAATTTGATTCGATAAAATATTTTTTTTAAAACAACCCCCACACCGGGGTACTATTAGTAATTGACGGGAAGGTTTTTCATGTAATCGGCCAATTCAATATGATCTGTTTTTATAAATGGCGTTTGCGTGTTTTTTAGCCTGAGAATTCGTGCCACCTTAAAATCGCGGTAATCCTGCCGCAGGCTGCACCATGCCACCAGGTGCCAATGCAGGGCATAAAATACCAGGCCAATGGGTTCAATCATGCGCCTGCTAACTTCCTGGTTATTGTTCTTGTACTCCAGTTCAACGGTGGTTTTTGCAGCTATGGCATTTTGGAGCAGCGATAAATATTCAAAATCAAAATTGATACAGGGTGGTGTTTGCAGCCTGATGTTTTTGGAAAGTGCTTCTATCCTTTCTTTTTCCGAACCACGCATTACCGATTTTATTTTATTCAGGCCATTTGAAAAATGTGTTTGTATGGATTTATCGGCAAACCCGGATACAATGGCTTCCATCAAAAGAAATGCATTGGCTTCTTCTTTACTGAAAGTTACCGGCGGCAGAAAATATCCCTGCACAATAAAATAACCGCGTTGTGGTTCAAAACTAACGGGGATGCCCGCTTCTCCAAGCGCTTTTATATCGCGGTAAACCGTGCGAAGGCTTAAATTAAATTTGTCTGCAATTTTTTCTGCAGTAATGTATTTTTTTGATTGTAACAGCGTGAGCATATTAAAAAGCCGGTCAATCCTGTTCATAAAAAACGCAAGTTGTTAACGTAATTTCTCTTTTTTTTATAAATGCAGTTTATTAACTTTATGGTTCACCAAAAAAAAGGAGGTATTCATGCAATCTACAGATAAATCATGGAAGCCTTCGGTTATTGTCGCGTAGCCGGGCTGTATCCATAAAAATAATCTGCTGGCCGATATAGCGGCCGGGGCCACCGGGTAAAAACGGTGGCTTTTTTTTGTTCGAAATAGTTTTAATAGAAAAAGGCCATCATGCAATTTGCACTGATGGCCTTTATTTGTGTGTATGTAGCTGTTAAATACGTTTGTTATAATTTGTAACCCAGTGTAAAACTCAATACCCTGTACTTGTTGAGTTCATCATCTGAACTACTGGTACCCGATTGTATTTTAGCGAGGCCTAAACCATAATTTACGGAAAATACAGCATGCCTGGATTCGACGCCGACGGTGCCATTCAAACCATAATCAAAACGGCGGAGTATATTATAGCCTGCTCCTTCTTCTGTGTTGGTAAACGGATCGTCATCGGAAAATTTAATACTTTCAGAGCGGCTGAAACCCGCACCAAGGATTTGTCCTTCCACTCGGTTTTTTCCACCCACCCCGATGGCAACGTATGGGCCGGCACCGAAAAAGAAATTAGATTGATCGCCTAACGGTAATTTAACCACTGCATTTACCGGAACTTCTATATAATAGGGTCGTGTAGTGGCCCGGTACCAATTATTACCCGAAGTGTTGCCAGACTCCAGCTTTGCTCCTTTGCCGGTAAAAAATAAGCCGGGCTGAATGGAGAAGTATGAACCAATCGGCAGATCGGCTTGTAAACCCGCCTGGAATGAAGCTATGCCTTTTCCATCATCCAGTCCGCCATCTTTATTAATGGTGATATTAGACAAATTCAAACCGCCCTTTACCATTATAGAAGGCCCGGGTGCCGTTTTCTGTGCCTGAACTGCTAACCCTGTAAGCAATACAAGGGTGCCAAGTGCAATGATTTTCTGTTTCATATTGTACATTTTATTTACCACCTGATTTTCAAAAGTCCTGCCAGCTTTCCCCTGCCTTCTCCGCAGCAGCAATGGGTAACTGCCAGCCAGCAAGCGAACTATCCGGCCTCAATAATTCCTGATATTGTAGAAAAAAAGCCCCTGCCTTATGAATTGGTGGCTATAACAAGATTAACGGCAAACGACAGCGCATTGACGCAAATAAATACAGTATTATATCTTTTATACGGCATCATTTTTAACATGCTGAGCAGGTCAGTGCTAACCGGTGCCTGAAAAACAGCAGTGATACATTATTGTTCACCGTTAGTATGTTGCCATGGCATTCATTTTTTTATAGCCACGTAATCAAAATCGATAGCAGTACCGTAAGTGTTACAATCCTCCTTTGGCTACCTGAAAACTGCTTCCTGCCCACTGACAGCATTGAAGTATTGGCCACCACCCGTGCAGATGCAGGAATGATGTATACAACCATGATCAATTCTTTCCGAACTGTATTAAATGAAAAGAAGACATTAAAAAATGTCCGGTCTTCTGTTGCTGCCGATAAAACACCATTAATGGGGGCCGACAGGAAATAATACAGTGGAAAGATCTGTTGCTAAGAAAAGACGATGAGAACAGCCGGTTGGAAATGCAGGTGAAGGGCTTGCATCATATCAATGTACAGGGCGTGAAAACGGCTGGGGATAATGAAGCTGGGAAGGGAGATTGAACTTCTGCAAACTGCTTTTACCGACCTGCAAAAGCAATTGATGCGTTGAAAGACAATTTAAACAAAAAGTGAAAACGGAAAACAGTCTTCCAGCAGCAAAAAAGGCTGATATGCGGAAATCCAGTGCGGTGCCTGCAGCCAACACTAATGGCGTTGATAACCGGCTCATTTGAGCATAGATGATTTCAAACGCCCGGCAGTGCAAAGTACCGCAGACAGAATCGCCGGAAATTTTAATCCGTATGATGAAATCTTGCGACGATGGTGTGCAAAAAAAGGCAAAAGAAAAAATTGCACGCCTCAACCGAATTGCAAATACATTGCACGATTAGCACGAACAAATTTACCTTTTGCCCTTATTTTAATAAGATGAATTCAAAGCCCAGCCAATTTAAGAAACGAATATTAGAACCGGTTGCGGTTACGGTCATTGTTACCGCTATATCCGCCTCCGCCGCCTCTGTAACCGCCTCCGCCGCCACCACTGTTTCCACCGCCCCTGTAACCGCCACCGCCGCTATTGCCACCGCCTCCGCGTTGACCACCACCGCCGCCGCCGCCACCCGGACGGTCATCGGCAGCTTTTACAACAAGGGGTTTTTTGCCAAGGGAAATATCATTCAGATTTTCTATGGCATCTTTTGCTTCCGCTTCAATGGGCATTTCTACAAACCCAAAGCCCCTGCTTTTGCCGGTTTCTTTGTCAATGGCAACTTTAGCAGATTTAATCGTTCCAAACTTTTCGAAAATTTCCATTAATTCATCATCGTCCAAGTCATAAGGCAGACCAGCAACAAAAAGGTTCATAAAAAAATATTTTAGTAAAAATAGTAACTTATTTTGTATTGTATCTAATTATAAGGGTTAAGTGGTAGTAAAATATATGCTATTTTGTAAATGATTGTCGAAATAATTAATGGGTAGAGATTTTACCAAAATTTCACTGGCAAAAACCACCGGTACGACCGCAGGCGGCACATCCTGACACCAGGCAATGATTTTGCGAACAGACGTGCGTTAATTATAACCAGGTTCAGACAGAACGCTTGTCCAGACCGGGTTTTATTGGTTTTATAAACTGAAAAAGCATCTTATGCATACTTCCTTTAATGGTAAAACATCAAATTCAAGGGGCTCCGACTATGATTTTCTCAACGGTGTCTTTGAATGGGTTTTTTACAATTTGCCGCCCAGGGCCGACAACAGTTTTACCCGGAATATGTTTGAGTTCTATAAAACCAGGGGCGGGCTCAGCAAAAAACAACTGGAAGCCCTGCTCCGCATCATCAATGGCATTCATGCAACGCCACCTTTCAGCACCGCTACGCTGGAAGCAATAATAAAAAAGAAAGCATCCAAATCAAAATCTGTTTTACCGGCGGCCACGCCCATGTACAAAGAAGATACGGAGACAAAAGAAAAACTGGCATACATACTTTCCGTTGCTCCTGCTCACAAGGGAGCATTGCTGTATATGAATAAACTTTCTCTTCACCAGTTGCTCACCCAGGCCGATAAAGATGCCATCAATAAATTTCACCAGCTTATCAGCAATATGAAGAAAAAATAAAGCGGTCATTGCTGATTTTGTGATGGCGGTATTTTGTGATTTGTGTTGTGGCAGATAAATTGGTCATGGTATATCATAATGATGTATTAGCATGCGCCGGTAAATCAATCTGATTCCGTGCCAACATCTTTTGCTGTAAAAATTTCACGGCAATCAGTTGTCTAGTAAACGATAATTTCGTCTGTAAACATAAATCCGCGCCTGGCATTGGGTGCCACTATGCGGATATATCTTACGGGTGTTTTTTTCAGTTCGAATGAAAATGATTTAAATATCGTCTGCGGTTCCGAAGGCAGAATGGTATTCACCAGTTTTTCGAAAGGTTTAAAGTTGATGCCATTGTCTGAAACAAATATTTCCACATAAGATGGAAGAAAGACGCCGGGACCGGGTTGCTGCATAAAACGGATGGACAGATTATTTAAAGGCTGTACCGCATCCATATCAACCGTAACATCAAAATCCTGCAGGTATCCCAGCCATTGTTTATCCATATAGGTAAGCGAACCTTCAATACCATTGGTGAGCGTGACTGTTCGTTGCGCCGGGTAAGACTCACTCCAGGGATTGTTGAATGTAACTTTTTTGCCGATGGCCTTATGGTAGTTGGCGGTATAGGTGGATGGTTCGCTGCTGATAACTCCATTTTTGAAAATGGCCGCAATGATGATTGCTTTGCCGCTCGTATAGAATGGCTGATTGTAGACCGGTGAACTTGTTAGTGGAATGGTGTTATCGGTTGTATAATGCATTTCAGGTTTGTATTGTTCGGTGGCAAAGCTTACCAGGTCTTGTTTCCGGGCTGCATCCGGCACGGCATTCATAGTAATAATGCCGGAAGGCCGGTAATAATTGACCGATTTGCGTTGCAGCAACAGGTAATGGTATTGCAGTCTTTGCTGAAAACTATCAAAATTCTTTTTTTCTTTGGCCGACCATGCAGATTCTGCCAGGGCAATTGCCCTTGGGAATACCATGTACTCGACCTGGTAAGTGGTAGGCATGTATTCTGTCCACACACAGGCTTCCGTTCCTATATAGTATTTTTTCTTTGCCGGATCCAGTGTATCGGGCAGGGGTTCGTAATTGTAAATGCGCTGAATGGGCAGGTAACCGCCAATGGCCTCGGGCTGCGTATTGGGATCACTCTGATATGCATCAAAGTAATAAGCATTAGGTGTCATGATTACATCGTGGTTCTGGCCGGCAGCTTCCACACCATATTTTTCACTGCGCCAATTCATAACCGTGGCACCGGGCGCAAGTCCTCCTTCCAGTATTTCATCCCAACCCAGCAGTTTTCTTTTATGCGCGTTTAAAAATTTTTCAATTCTTTTGATCAGGTAACTCTGCAGTTCATGTTCGGTTGTCAACGACAGATCTTTTTTCCGCTGCTGGCATTTGGCGCAGCCTTTCCAGGCGGCTGTACTGGCTTCATCTCCGCCCACATGTATATAAGTGGATGGGAAAATAGCCATGGTCTCCGTTAGTACATCCTGCAAAAAAGTAAATGTTGCTTCATTGCCAATACAAAATTCATTGTTCTGGTAAGCAACGCCCGAACAGGATAACTGCGGGTATACAGCCAGCACTTCTTCGGAATGACCGGGCATTTCTATTTCAGGTATCACGGTAATACCTCGCCGGAATGCGTACGCCACTATTTCCCTTGCTTCCTCCTGTGTATAGTAACCGCCATATGCACCGGCTTCGCCCTGCCTGGCGTATTGTTTGCCATTCTTCCACCAGGTTTTCCAGTCGTTGTAAGTCCGGAATGCAGCCACCTCTGTAAGCAATGGATACTTTTTTATTTGCAAACGCCAGCCGGCGCCATCGGTTAAATGCCAATGAAAACTATTGAATTTATACAACGCCATCAGGTCGATGTATTTTTTGATAAAGCTGACCGGATAAAAATTCCGGGATACATCCAGGTGCAATCCGCGGTAACCAAACTTGGGTTTATCTGTAATAACCGCACAGGGGATCCGCCGCGTGTCTGGCTGCAGCTGTTGCAATTGCAACAGCGTAAACATGGCATGCAGTACGCCGCCGGCCGTTTGCGCAGTAATGGTAATGGTAGCCGGTGCAATATAAAGGCGGTAACCTTCCTTACCGAGGGTGTCAGAGGGTTTTGCGAGTGCAAAAATTATTTTGGGGCCGCCCGTTTTAACTGGCGATTTTTCTGCGGTATTTCTTGCCGGTAAACCGAGTTGTTCCGCTAGTAATTGAGCAGGTTCTTTAAATGCGGGCACGGCGGCAATGGTTACTGCAGGGGTTACCGTAAAAAATCCGGGTGTTTCTGTTACATGTAATGGTGTGGGAATAAGGGCAGCCGCGCCAGTCTGCGCGTTTGCAATGATACTATAGCCGTATAAACAGGCAATTAGCAATAGTTTTTTCATAAAGGCAAAATACAACAATAGTTTTACAGGTGCCAGCCGGTCATTTATAGTAAAACGGCAGGCCTTCAAAACCTGTTGCTATGATCAACTACCAGCAAACTGCCCTATTTTTGCAAAAAATTGTTCATGGGTATATCCGATAAATTAGCACAAATGAAAAATGAAAAAGCGGCGGCTAACTTACAAGCCGGACAAAATTTTTTAGAAGCCAATAAAAGTAAAGAAGGTGTGGTAACACTGCCGAGCGGCCTGCAATACGAGGTACTCACACAGGGCACGGGTGCCAAACCCGGCGCAAGGGATAAAGTTACCTGCCATTATCACGGCACACTGATAGACGGTACTGTATTTGACAGTTCGGTGCAACGCGGACAACCTGCCACTTTTCCGCTGGACCGTGTAATATCCGGCTGGACGGAAGGTTTACAACTAATGCCCACCGGCAGTAAGTGGCGTTTCTTTATTCCACCCAATTTAGGTTATGGGGACAGGCAGGTAAGCGCACAGATCGGCCCCAACAGCACGCTGATATTTGATGTGGAGCTGCTTTCTGTAAGCTGAGAGGAAAATGTGATGAATGTGGTAAATGTGCTAATTCAAAAGTCAAAAGTCAAAATTCAAATTGCTGACCGGTCTGACGTCCGCGTCTGACCTATGGGAAAAAGAATGTGACGAATGTGATAAATGTGGAAACCTGCCGGGCAGGCAGGTGTGGTAATGCTTTTGCCGGTCTGATGGAACGCGGATTTTCATGATTATGATGATGGAATATGATATAATGTGATGAACGTGCTACAGCGGGCCCCGGTCTGACGTCCGCGTCTGACCTATGGGAAAATGAACGTGACGAATGTGATATATGTTGAAACCTGCCTGCCGGCAGGCAGGTGTGTAAATGTGTTTGCCGGTCTGATGGAACGCGGATTTTCATGATTATGATGATGGAATATGATATAATGTGATTAGTGTGTAAATGCGTTTGCCGGAAGTTGTTGGTGAAAACACCAACAACGGCGGGCGGCGCCGGTCTGACGCCTCCGTCTGACCGACCAGCAGTCGCGGGTTCTTTAAAACGCCGACTGATGAACTCATTTGAGTTTATCAATTGCAGTATACAGTTGTCTGAAACAATTCCATTCGGTTTTACCTCCGCGGATAGTATCTGATTTTTCGGCATAAAAACCTTTGAGAAAATTGCTGTTGCCTGTCCATACCGTCTGCATCATACCCCTGAATCTCGGTTTCATATCAACGGTAGATTCGTTCCTGAATGCAACAAGGTCGGTCAGTTGCTTATTGGCAATAGCACCATTGCGCCAGGGGCAGGTTATTACATTAAAACCCTTCATGGCAAAATATACCGCCGTTTTATCTGCACGTTCATAGTGCCAGTCGCAGATAATCACATCTTTTGGTACCAGGTCAATGGCGGGCCATGTAAAGTTTTTACTGGCCTCCCACATTCCGAGCCCGGTTGAATGGCCATCCAGCAGGCGGTCTCCCCATATCCATAATTCCTTTTTTGTTTCGGCCAGGTGATCCCGCAATACACTTACTTCATTGGCAAATAAAACGGCTTTGTCTTTGCCGCTGCAACGGACGCACTTGCTATCTCCAATATAAAAGACCTCGTCCATACCGGCATGAAAAGCATCCGTTTCAAAAACTTCGCAGATTTCATCCATCAACGAAAATACGATGCTGTGCAGATCTGGGTGCAGTGGGCAATAACTCTTGCAGTAAAGACTGTCGGCATTGGGCCATTGATATTTTGCCGGCATGAATACGCCCGGTGTTTCATCAAACTGCGGATACTTTTTTAAAAGGTTATAAGTGGTGCCCGCCCATGACTGGTGGCCCAGCAGGTTTACCTGTGGAATAACTTTTATCTGGTTGGCTTTACAGGCCGCTACTATTTTTTTTACATCTTCTTTTGACAGCGCAATACTGTCTCTCAATTCAGGGTGACTGGTATACTGATAATTAAAATCTACACGTAGCACCAATGTATTGACCGAACGTGGAGCCAGCTCCGTATTGATGAAATGAACAAAAGAATCTACCGTACGTGGTTGCGGGGCTACAATACAAAATCCACGTACCGGCACCGACATATCTGTATAGGATGCTACCGGTTTACCGGTTTTACAGGATATAATAACAGCTGCAATAACAGCCACAAGCAAAAGACATTTCTTCATATATGAAGTATAAAAAATTATGGATATAACAAATATTGTTTTCTCATTTTTTTAAACGCAGTGAGACCGGGCTCCCAGCTTTTACGAATTTCAGCTTCCGGCACGCCTTTGATGATTTGTTCTTTGAACTGTGCGCTGCCCGCCAGTTTGTTGATATTGCCCATTTCTTTGCTTTGCGTATAATCAAAGAATTTTTCTTTGTATGGATAGGCCTTGTACAATTCCATCATCCACTGCAGGTTGATCTGTTTCTTTTTCAGCAGGATACCGATATCATAATTTCTGAGGTCAATGCCATAACACACTTTATCCATATGCTGTGGTGTTTCGCTCATTCCTTTTATGCTGACCGGTGTAAACGAAAAATTATATTTTCCTTTAAGATCTGGATTACCCAGCACAGTAAAAGGAAACAGGGTGCCACGCCCCAGGTTTAATACGGTGCCTTCAAACAGGCAAACCGAGGGGTACAGCATCACCGATTGCTGCGTATTGAGATTGGGTGAAGGTTTTACCGGTAACTCATAGTACATACTGTGGCTGTAATTGGCCACCGGAATGATTTTTATTTTACATTTTATTTTATTGGCCAGCCATCCCTGCCCGTTCAGCATCTGTGCAAACTCTGCAATGGTAAGGCCGTGGGTAATTGGAATGGGGAACATGCCAATTCCAGATTTGAGTGACATATCCAGCACGGGCCCGTCAATAAAATATCCATTCGGGTTGGGCCTGTCCAGTATCAGCAATTCCTTTCCATTTTCGGCGCATGCTTCCATGATACGGGCCAGAACATTGATATTGGTGTAAAAACGGCAGCCCACATCCTGCACATCATAGATTACCAGGTCTACGTTGGAAAGGTCTTCTCTGGAAGGTTTATTTTTAGTACCGTACAGCGAAATGACCGGTATACCGGTTGCGGAATCTGTTTCATCCATTACTTTCACGCCGGCACTTGCATTGCCCCTGAAACCGTGCTCCGGCCCAAATACTTTTACAATGTTTATACCCCTTGCATGAAGGCTGTCTATGAGATGTTTTTTTGCAATGATGGTGGTGGGGTTGGCAAGCACAGCAATTCTTTTGCCCTTTAAATAAGGAAGGTATTTTTCTGTTTGGTCGGCCCCGGTGATTATATTATTTTTTGCTACCTTTTGTAACGGATTGGTTTTTGTAACTATAGCCGGTGGTTGATTGCCGGCCATAATAAACGAAAAAAACAGGAACGGTATAAAGACCAGCAATGATGCGGCTTTGTATAACTTCATATAAACCGGTTTTGATAGCTAAAGATACATGGTTCGCCAGAAAAACATGGCTGATAAGACATTCATTTTAAAAACCTACAACAGGTTTACTGTTTCTTCCGCATATACTTTCATTGTTATGAATATAGATTCACTTTCATATTGGAATAAGGTAGGCGCCATTGTTGCAAAGTTTCCCGGGGCGGAAGCAGGCAGTTCCTATGGCACACCGGCATTCAATGTAAATAAAAAGCTTTTTGTACGTCTTAAAGAAAATGGAAAAACAATTGTTGTTTTTACCAATGAACGTGATAAATGGATGAAGCAGCAACCCGAAACATTTTTTATAACAGATCATTATAAAAACTATCCCATGATGCTGATAGATATGGTTACGGTAAAAAATAAAGAGCTGGAAAGATTACTGCTGGCATCCTGGCAATTAAAGGCCGGTGAACGATTGCTGCAGGAAATAAAAAAAACTTCGCTTAAAAAAGGACTGCCATAAAAAAGACGCCCAATACTCCGATCTCCAATATTCCAATCTTTATACCTTTTGCAGTTTCACAAGGTATTGTCCGTTCTCGTCTTCTGTTATAAAGCTGGCCTGCCATCCGGCGGAAGCAGCAATAGATGACAATGTATACCTGTCTGCATACAACCAGTTAAACCAGTCTGTTTTCTTTCCTTTGTACTGGTAACGATATGCAATCTCGCCATAATACTTTTTCAGATCCGGGAAATGGTCATTGTATACATAAGCCACATCCGATGAGTCAAAAAGCAATTGTCCGCCCGGGTTTAATAAAGTTGCGGCGTGTTGAAAGAATTGATTCAATCCTGTCAGCGTTCCAGCCAGGCCAATGCCATTCATCAGCAATAAAAGCGTGTCGTATGTTGAGCCTGAATAGGAAAATATATCCTGCTGAATGATCTTCTGAATACCGCGTTGTTGCATTACGCCGCAAGCCAGGGAGGAAATTTCCAACGCTGTAGTATCCAACCCCTGTTGCTGCAGCCACCATGTATGACTGCCGGTGCCGGCGCCGATATCCAGTATTTTACCTTTACACAATTGCAGGGCGGTGCGTTCCAGTTCCGGCATTTGCGCATAATCCCTGAAATACGCGGCCACGGGCATTTCTTCTTTGGGGCCATATTTATTAAGTATCCAGAGTTTGCCCGGCCGCCGCCTGTAATAAAAATCTGCCATCGCCTGGCCTAAAGGATCCATCATAGCATGAAAATAATACAAATAGTTGCTTTGCCGGTTTGAAAATATAGTTGCTAAATTTAGCGGTATATTACATGATATCAGCATCTTTGTACAATACATCTTACTCATATAAATAACGAAATTGCCGGTCTGTTATGAACAAAAAATTTTTCTGCTTTTTTGCCTGCCTGATTTTTGTTAACGCAATTTGTTTTTCACAATCGCACTACAGCCTTTTTAATGGTAAAGATCTCAGTGGCTGGCATGCCGATGTGCCGGAAATGGACACCAATAAAATGGCGAAAAATCCTTTCCTGGTGAGAAACGGTATGCTGGTAAGTATGGGTGTGCCCAATGGTCACCTTATTACAGATTCAGTATACAGCGATTACCGGTTGCAGGTAGAATACCGGTTTGCCGGCAAGCCCGGCAACTGCGGCGTATTGGTGCATGCATCGGTGCCACGCGCGTTGTACAAAATGTTTCCGAAATCAATTGAATGCCAGATGATGCATCAGAATGCAGGAGATTTCTGGTGTATTGTAGAAGATATTACGGTACCCGATATGGAAAAAAGAAGGGGACCAAAAGCAGAATGGGGCATTACAGAAGGCAAGGGCCGCCGCATCATCAACCTGACCGATAGTTCCGAAAAACCCCTGGGCGAATGGAATACCATGCGGATAGAATGCAGGGGCAATACCATTAAAGTATGGGTAAACAACGACCTGGTGAACGACGGATTTAATTGTACGGCTTCTAAAGGAAATATTGCTTTGCAGGCCGAAGGGGCAGAGGTGGAGTTCAGAAAGGTGGAAATTGAGAGGATAATTAAGAATTAAAAATTACTGTTGTCCGGCTAATTTTATATAGCTCCCAGGTTGCACCTGGGAGCTATGATTGTTCAACCCCTGCAGGGTTGGACGAACGTGGATGACCGATACCCCGGGTTGCACCCGATCCCCGGGTTGCACCCGGGGCTATGATTGTTCAACCCTTGCAGGGTGGAAGAACGTGGATGTCCGATACCCCAGGTTGGACGGGGCTAGATTGTTCTACCCTTGCAGGGTTGGATGCGTGCGGTATTACAGGGTAATAAACATCCAGGGCATTGACTGGCTGTTTGAGCTGGTTTCTCTACGATGCATCCAGTATCGGGCATTATGTAATTTGAGCATCAACTCATAATTCATAATTCCTAACTCATAACTCTTTTCGTTCCGCTGTAAAGCTCGTATTCCAGCAGACGGCAATCGATGGTGCTGGTATAAAATTCTATTCGCCTGGATGCTTTTAATCCGATTTTCTTGGCCAGTTCCAGGTTACCGGTGAATATGTAGCCAAAATAACCACCGCACGATTTCTTCATAAAATCTCCTATGCGGCTGTACGTTAGTTCAAGCTCCGCTATATTGCCCAGCCGCTCGCCATATTCTGGGTTCAGCATCAGAATACCTGGCGGATCCTGTGGTATTTCAGTATCAGCAAAATCACATACGCGGAAATCAATCATATGGGCAACGCCTGCTGCCACCGCATTTTTCCGGGCATTCTCAATGGCTTTTTCACTGTAATCGGTAGCAATGATGCGTGGTTTGGGTGATTCTTTTATTTGCAGTTCAAGCAGGGCATCGTGCTGGCGGTAAACTTCTTCATCGTAATCTTTCAGGTGCATGAATGCATAGGAATTGCGGAACAGCCCCGGTCGCCTGTTGGTGGCAATCATGGCAGCTTCAATGGCTAGCGTTCCGGAACCACACATGGGGTTTACAAATGGTTGCACCCTGTTCCAGCGAGTTGCATATATAACAGCCGATGCAAGCGCCTCCAGCATAGGTGCCTCCCCGGGAATTTTGCGGTAGCCATGCCTGGCCAGCGAATGCCCCGATGTATCTATAAAAATTTCTGCATTTTCAAGCTTCCAGAATAAATGGATAACCGCACCGGACAATTCTGAACCTGTAGAAGGGCGCGCGCCTCTTTTATTGCGAAGCCTGTCTGCAATGGCATCTTTTACGCGCAGGTTGGCAAACATGCTGTTATTGATGCTTTCGTTTTGTACATTACTGGTAACGGAAAAATAACCGCCTTCAGGTAAAATGTTTTCCCATGCGTAGTTCACCAGGTGCCGGTATACATCATCGGCATTGGCCGCTTCAAATTTACCGAGGCTGAACAACACCTGGCTGGCGCAACGCAACTGGCAGTTCAGCTGAATGCAGTCGTTTATTGTACCACGCAAATGCACACCCGTAACAAAACTTTCCGTAATGGTAAATCCAAGCGCTTCCGTTTCCTGCTGCAGCCAGGGGGTAATGCGTTTGTGGCAGGTAATGGTAATATCTCCGGGAACAGTAAACAAATTCATAGGCGTTAAAGATAAAGGCTTATCGCAAATTTGCTGTAAAAAGATGGCCTTGTAACACTAAAGTAGTATTGCCTGTACTCACAACCAGGTGTAACTTGGATAGATGTAAACAATTAAATTTTTTTACTATGGCACTCACTAAAATTGATGAATACGAAGTAATGTATTCCGGAAATAAATTTCCACCGCGTATCTGGCTGAAAAATTCGGGCAAGTTTATCGGTCAGCTGATTTTTCAGCCAGATGGTGCGGCGCTGCCGGCTGATAGTATGGCCGGTGGACAGGTTAATATCTTCTACCATCTCAGTAATTACGCCCATTGCATTGACCTGTTGCGCAATGAACAACCCATGTTTTTGCTTTTTACCACTGCCAATTCTGAAAATGGAATTAAAACAACGGCTGAAATGGTAGGAGAGGGGGAATAAATAAATTTTGTGGGAATTGGATTCCCCTCAATAAAAAAATATAGTATAAAAAAGCAACCAGTGTTTTTGAAACAATGATTGCTTTCTTATACTACGTTATCTTTTTCAATACAATGCCTTTACATACGACCGCGTTTCATCATAAAAAATGGCCTGCAGGTAAACACCAATCCGGCGTAAATCTGGCTCAGCTTGTCTTCCGGTGAATTGGCCAGCGTCTGATCCTGGTTGCTTCTCCATGCGCGGTCTTTAAAGCTGCCGGTATACATGGCCTGTAAGCCAATGGAACACTGGTGTTTTACTGATCTTGCGGCTACTCCAAAACCGAGGCGGTAGTTAAAAAAACCATTGATAAAGTCAAGTGAACGAAGGTTGTTTTGCAAAGCAGGGTTTTGCAGAACATCATTAAAATTGACAGAAGAATTATCGCGGAAAAAGCGGGCCTGGTAACGCTGGTAGCCGAGACCAACCAGGGGGAAAAGCGCAATTTTCTCATCTTTTATAAAATCATAGCCTATTTCTGCGCCAACACCCAGGTACCGGATGGTGCTGCTTCTTTTATCACGATCGCCGCTCATACTGCTGCCACCCATTAAATTTATCTGGGAAACGAACTGGTTTTTTTCTTTGAACCAGCCCAATTGCAATACACCGGTTACATTCCGCACTTCTTTATATTGCGGGAAACCGGCAATCCGGCTATTCAGCCCGTCAAATTTCTGGAAACTTACACCCGCAGCGCGCGACATTTCCGGGAACATATCAGCTTTTGAATCAGCTTTTGAATTATCCTGGCCGAAAGCAGAAAGGCATATAAATGCCGCAATAAACATACATACCGTTTTCATAATTGTTATTTTAGTTATTATTCTGAGCCCGTTAGTGTAACTACAGTTGAATCAATGTAAAGTTTCAGTAAGCATTTTTTATTATATTTCATCTGTTGTCTTTTCATTGTTTGAATGCAGGTGCAGCTGTGGAATTTTTTTCGCAAATACGACCCTGTCCGTCAGCATGATGCCGGATGCCATATGCATGTATCGATTTCATTATACTGGTTGTTGTAAGCCCTCTTTTAATGATAGCCGATGTAATAATAGCCGATGCTTTTGCCCGGTTAATGTATTTCTGCTGACATGAAGGGCGCATCGGCTGAAATATGGCTTTCGCCATTTTATTTTTTGAAATTGCGCTGGTGAGACTGACTGGAATGATATGCCCGTTTTTCGATTTCATGCAAAATGATTTCATCGCCACATCAATACGTCCATGTGGCACAACTGACCACATGAGGATAAAAAATATCATGCCAGATTAAAATGGGAAATGCGGGAGCATTCACGCGCGAAAAAATATGAGGGCATGTACAAAGGGACATGCGCCTGCCAAATAACGGAAACGTTTCGTGCAGGTGAAGCCTGATGGGGCAGCTGCTGGGCCAGCCTTTGTTTTTTGACTTATAACACTACAGTTGTTGAACTTGTATTAAGGGTGTATCCATGGGCCGCGGTAAGGACGCTGCAGTAGTTTGGTTGCTTCCGGGTCTCCGGTAATTATTTTTTTTACGGGATCGTACACCAGTGGCCTTCCCAGTTTCATGGATAGGTTGGCTATAATACAACTGGCTGTGGAAATATGACCCTGTTCAATATCGGCTACTGGTTTGCTGCCTTTTTCAATGGCTTCTAAAAAATTAAGCATGTGTAGCCTGGTAGCAGGCGCAGCATGTATTTCAATATCAGGCTCTGTTACATCCACAGGGTACTTTTCTCTTTCATACAATGCATCTTTGTGTACAGGGGCGGCTTTGCCAACAGGTATAAAATCATATTTGTACGGGTCGCCGCAGAGCGTTCCTTTTTCTCCGTAAATTTTAAATGACCAGGGATATTGAGGATCGGCTGGGGTGCCCCAGGTACGGTGCTGCCAGATGCAATTAAGTCCATCGTATTCAAAAATGGCGCTTTGGGTATCGGCAATATTGCTTTTACCCGGGTTGGGCATATAAATACCACCGGTGGAACTGACACGTTTTGGCCAACCCAGGTTCAGCATCCATCTAACGGCATCGAACATATGAATACACATATCGCCCATGATGCCGTTGCCATATTCCATATAAGCACGCCATCCCCTGTGCGGCAATCCGTCAAAAGGGCGCAGCGGGGCAGGCCCCGTCCACATTTCATAATCAAAGAAATCAGGCACTGGTTGCAGCGGTGGGTTGGCACTGCTGCGCATATGGTAATAGCAGCACAATTCCACATGAGAAATTTTACCCAGCAAACCGGCGTCCACAATATTTGTCTTTGCGTCTATGAGGTGGGGCGTACTCCGGCGTTGTGTGCCAACCTGTACTACTTTATTATATTGCCGGGCAGCGGCCAGCATGGCTTCCCCTTCGAGCACATCGGTACTGATGGGTTTTTGAACATACACGTGTGCACCTGCTTTTAATGAAGCAATGGTTTGCAGTGCATGCCAGTGATCCGGTGTGCCAATCAATACAATTTCAGGTTTTTGTTCATTCAAAAGATTGCGGTAATCGCCATACAATTGCGGGCGCTTCTGGCCGGGGGCCCGTTGTAATACCATATCAGCGGCTTTATCTAGCTGGTGTTTATCAGCATCGCACATAGCCACAATTTCTACCGGCGCTACCTGCATGAGTCTGAATAAATCACTTTTACCATACCACCCGGTACCAATCAATGCCACACGCCTGGGCGCTGGCTGGTGTAAAAATTCCATACCATTGGCGCGCAGGGCGGCAAGTGCCAGCACGGCAGAACTTCCTTTTAGAAAATTGCGGCGATTGATAAACTTGGCTGACATAGGCAATAATCGTTTAGATAATAAGGTGAGTAGAGCGTAAATAAAGATAGTAAGGATTATGGTTTCTATGATTGGCGCCGGATTAAATATTTAACTGGCCGGTTACTCAATTACAATATCGTATTTGGCAAGCAGGCCTTCAATTCCGGGGTAAGAAAAGCTTGCTTTTTTAATTTTATTCATTTCGGGGTCAAAAACATAATTTTTAGCGGTACTGAAATTGGCTTTTTCCAGTATGGAATGTATAAAGCTGGCATTTGCCAGGTCGCAATTTTTAAAAATGGCGCCGGTAAGATCTGTTTCTGTAAAATCTGCATCCTTGATAGAGCAGTTTATAAAAGAAGTTTTTTTCATTTTCTTCTGATAGAAGGAACAATAATCAAGCGGACTGTTTTCAAAGAATGCTGAGAAATTAAAATTATTGCATCGGCTGAAGTCGATCCCCATCAACTTGCAATCGGTAAACCGGGCATTCTTTATACCGGTATTTTCCACGATGGCCAGCGACAGGTTGCATATTTTGAACTGGCAGTCCATAAAATCGTCATTGCTCAGGTCTGCCTTATGAAAATTGCAGTTAGTAAATACACAGTCGGCATATTCGCGCCTGCCAGGTTTCAAATCAGTAAAATCGATATTTTCAAAGGTCTTGTCTTCAAACAGTCCTGTATCCATGCTTATTTTATTTTGATATATCAAATCTAGCCAGCTTTTAAAAATAATCAGAACCTGAATATGAACCAGTCTGGTGTATCCGGTACGGCTACTATATTAATATGCCGCCACAAAACACTTAGTACTAGGGAAATCCCCTTAGCCTGTTTTTCACCAGAATGGCCGGCTTTACGGTTGCTGCCACCACCAGTCTGTTTCCTGTAATCAATTGTAAATTAACACATAAACGTTTTGCAGGGAAGTTGTCGCCGTATTTTCAGAAGCCCGCGGGCTTCGTAGATTTTCGATAAATGAATGATTATATACGATGAATACTTCAGCATTTACTTGCTTCAAAATTTATTTAGTGCAAACTTGCATCCGGATTCAGAATAACTACTTAGAGCTTTATTTGAATACAATTAGAAACATCTGAATAAAGCCCAGGTAATAAGTAAACGAAAACGTACCCTACATGAAACATTATTCAACCAATACCCAGGCGCCATGTGCTTCAGTATTGCAAAACACAAAAAAATCCTTTCTTTACGCCGTAAAGATTTGCCTTTTGTATTTTTTGTTGCTTACAACGGGCAGTTCTCTTGCAAAGGCGCAGTGCGTGGCACCTTACATGAGTTTTCATAGCCCTGTATTAATAGCAGGTACTGATAACCAGATTGGTTCGGTGTATCTTTTCTCTAATGTAATGGCCGGTGTGGATGCAGAGATAAAAGTTACCGACCTGGTAGGTGGCGCTGTATTGTATAATATAGACGATAGCACCGGAGCCGGTTACTACGATGCTTTTCAACCGTATGTAGTAGCACCCCCCAATACGACTTCTTACCTGGACTGGGAAATTACTTTTAAAGTAGCCGGCACATCCAAAGATACCATGATCGCCTGTTTTGCCATTACCGGTGTAGACGTAGATGGCAATGGCGCCGATTTACAGGAATTTATTGAAGCGGCTACCCCCGGTAGTTATGCGCTTGACGCCTTTACCATTCTTAATTTTTCTTTTGATGGCACACGCAGCAAAGCGGTATCACTGATTGCGAATATTCCTTTAATAGATACAGCGCACCGTGAAGCGATGTTCCAGATGAATTTTAAAAACATTTCTACCCTGAAATACCGCAATGGGGCTATCTCCAACCATGGTAGCGATATGGTGCGCCAGACCTGTATTTACTTCAAATCATTTTTTAACAACTACACCCTGTTACTGCCGGTAAAGATGATTTCTTTTTCCGCCCAGTCAAAAAACCAGTCCGTAACCCTTAACTGGTCTGCTACCAATGAGAACGACCTGAAATATTATGTGGTTCAGAAAAGCACCAACGGAACTGTCTGGAGCGATATCCGTACGGTAATGCCCGGAAACACAGTTACCAATAATTATTTTATTACCGACGCAGAAAGCAATACACCGGTAGTTTATTATCGCATACAGGAAATACAAAGAAACGGCCAGGCGGTATATTCAAAAACGCTGACAGTCCGTTCAGGAAATATCAACAACGGAAGCATCGTCTACAACACAATGGTAAAGGATGCCATTAATATGCAGATTACTGCAGTTGCCAATGATACCTACCAGGTGGAAGTGTATGCCATGAACGGCAGCAAAATAAAACAACAGCAAATGGCCGTATCGGCGGGTTTCAACAGTGCATCAGTAGACATGCCCGCCATATCCGGCAATGGCATCTATGTACTGACCGTTAAAAACAACCGTGGAGAAATCATCCACCATTCAAAACTTATAAAAAATTAATAATTGCAGGTTGCCTGTAACCACCTATGTTCGTTTTTCGTATTTACTTGGAACCAAGGCCCGTTTCTACGGGCTTTTGCCATTTGTGTAAACAATGCAACCATTGATTGAATGTTTTTCATTGTTACAACCTCAAAAAAAACAGGATGCCGTTTGAAATGCATCCTGGTATTGATTTTAAAAATTAAATTGTCCGCCTGATTTTTTCTTTTTTATTTTAATTTGAAGATTACGCCCACCTGGAAACTGGTGATATCATAACCGGCTTCTGCATTAAATCCAAATTGTGGTGTTACAAAATAAGAGACACCCACAAAAGCGCCCAACACCGGTATAACTTCGTTTGCATCATACTTGTTATTGTTCCGGTAGTCTTTGTGATGAAACCCGATGCCCGCTGAAAATCCACCATAAGTGTCAAGTCCACGCACCTTCCATCCATAATGCCAGGCCGAACGCATGGCTATAATAGCTGTGCGACTGTGGTAATCACTATAATAACCGCCATTGGAAAAACTAACACCGGTTTCGGCACCCAGGGTGATTGCGCCGGGCCCGGCTTGCCATAATCCCCATTCTACAGCTGCTTTCATTCCAAAAGGCGACTTATAATAATCACCTTTGTATTCGCTGCCAAGACCAATGCCCAGGTTAAGGGTTGCGCTGCCCACCCGTACCGGGGTTACCGGCCCGCCGGCAGTATGCCTGCTGCGTTTCGATTGTGCCATTGAATGCTGTACCATACCAATACAACCTGCTGTTGTAAAAAGAAAAGCAATTACGATTTTTTTCATAACCGCGTATTGTCAAATATAATGCCACCACAATTTATACCGGTTATCTACCCACAATGTACCCCGATGGGGTGCCGTATACCGGAACCGGTTTCTGTATTCAACATTTGTTTCGTTCATTTCCGGTCTGACCTGTGGGTTGTTCTTCAACAGTCAAACGGGAACTCCAGACCGGTGTTCCGACTCATCCTATTTGATTATGACCATCATGAAAATCCATCCGCGTTTAATAAGCGTCATTACCCGATGTCTGTATTTATTTTTTCAATGCAGTAGCATGCAATAGTTCGAGCCCCGTTGCGGTACGGGGTTTAAAGCCTGTCCAGGTATGTCCGTTGGCATTTTCCGGTAGCTCCAGGTATTTGCCATACTCTTTTTGTTTTAAATAGATGCCCAGGAAGGCACTTACAAAATGCTGGTTGATATTATTGATTTTTTTCTCATTCCAGGCAGGTTCGGCATAGTGGTAATAGTCATCCATTTTCATACCCAGTTGCATGGTTTCTGGCGGCGGCGGATTGGGCGCTGTGTTGTGACGGGCATTCTCGTAAGTAAGTAAATACCGATCCGCGTTTACTGCGCCATTAAATATGGCTTTAGTTCCTTTTTCGTAGCCCGACACATCGTCCTGGTTACCCGCTATAAAGAAAGTGGGAACAATGAGATTTTTTAACCCGGTACTATCCCAAACGCCACGTTCCATACCCCAGGGTGCAAACGCTACCACAGCTTTTATGCGTTTGTCTGTTGACGCATTAAAACCGGGGTAATCGGCCAGGCGTGATTCGATGGCCTTGCTGCCATTGGTGATGGTACTGAAAAAACCGGCCAGTTGCCGGCTATAACCCGCACCGGCGGCATTCAATACGCCATAACCGCCCATGGAATAGCCAATCAATGCAGTTGTATTGGCATCTGCCAGTCCACTGAGAAAATGATGGCTGCCCTGCGCACTTAAACTTGCTACCTGGTTCAATACAAATAAAATATCGGGAGCCCGGTTTAACAGTGTGCTTGCAAAGCCTGCAGCATCTGCGTGGGTAGATTCTGTATGATCAATGGCAACCACCACATATCCTTTGGATGCCAGGTTCTCTGTAAGATAGGACAGCAACACCCTTGAACCCGGAAAGCCGTGCGAAACAATGACCAGTGGAAATGGCCCGCCGGTGTATTGTGGTGCGGCATCCCGCAGGCTTCGACCGCTAAACTGGAAACTGTGCAAAGGGCGCAGACTGTCGTTTGCACGGCCCAGCACATCCGTATAACTTGTCAGGGCGGCTTTGCCAGCAGGAATAACTGCAGGATACCAAATCTCCACCTTTAAAGCCCGGTTATAAGCAGGCACACTAGCGCCTTTAGCCTTCAGGATATCTGCCTGGTTATTGTTTATCCATTCGGCGGTTCGTACGCCAACGGCGTATTCACCTCTTTCTGCCAGCGCAGGCGCATCGGGTAATGCGTCTCCATAGACAAATATGCCGGTTTGCGACTGAACGCTGAGTTGGAGACAGCAGCTGAATATGGTTGTAAAAACAACTGTTTTTTTCAGGAACATTGTATAGGTGGACATGTATATGCTGGTTATTGAAAGGTTAGAGGCAGCGTTTTTGGTGCACCGGGGTATATTCCGGTAAAGCCAGTGGATTTATCAATCGTAAATGTACTTTTAAAAATGCGTAGTTGTTGGTATTGCGAAAATTCAAAAATTGAAGTTTTTTTACATTGTAATTAAGATGTAAAAACTTATTACGGTCAGTTATGAAGTTAATGATGTTCCTGGGTAATGATTTGATAGAAGCGGTTCCGCTTGACCAGGAACGCATTCCCAAGCCCGGCTACCTCGGCAGTTTTAAACGCAGCCTGAAAGAAAAATACCATGAAATGATCATGCAGTTTTCAGAGCCGCCCGAATTCCTGGTTATGGCCGCTTAATTATTAATGTTAATTATTTATTTTCTTAGCTCTCCAGACATCCTTTAAACAAGACTTATTTTTTTGCCGGTAGCGGCCGCCTCATAGATACTCATCAGTATTTTCATATCGCGAAGGCCTTCTTCTCCATTAATGTGTTCCGGAAACTTACCGGTTTCCTGGAAAGCTTTGCAAATTTCTTCCATCATAACGGTCTGGTGATGAACTACGGGCATATTCAACGGACCGGTATTGGTGCTGCCTTTTATTGGACCATATCCGTATGCCGGGCTTAACTGAATCCAGCCCTTGGTTGCAGACACATACAATTGCTCTATATTGGAACGGTAAGAACTGAAGCCATTTACGGTAGCACGGCCCGGAAATTCAAGTTGCCATGATATGGACTGTTCCACATCCTTAAAAATTGCAGGTTCAGTAATAGGGCCGTACTGCGCAGTTACCGACAACGGTTCTTCGCCGGTAACATACCGCGACGCCTGTACGCAATAGATACCCACATCCATCAAAGGGCCACCACCTGCCATTGTTTTCTTTAATCTCCACTGTGTGGGATCGCCAATGGTAAAACCAAAATTTGTCTGTATAAACCGAACATCACCCACCACTTTTTCGCGGCATTGGCGTACCAGTTCTTTTGTAAACGGTTCAAAGTGCATCCGGTAGCCAATACCCAGTTGCACATTAGCGTCTTTGCATGCTTTTACCATGTCTTCCGCATCTTTTACCGAAGTTGACATGGGTTTTTCGCACATTACATGTTTACCGGCTTTGGCAGCCCGCAGCACATATTCTTTGTGCATGGAGTTGGGCAAGACAACATATACAATGTCGATATCTTTGTTCTTTGATATTTCATCAAAATTCTGGTAGTTGTAGATATTCTTTTTATCGAGGTTGTATTTTTTAGCCCATTCTTCCGCTTTGGCCGGCGTGCCCGTAACAATGCCTGCCAGGTAACAATTGCTGGTTTTTTCTAACGCAACCGCTAACTGGTTTTTAGCATAACTGCCCAAACCCACCAGCGCAACACCCAATTTTTTGCTGTCTGCCGGAATAGTTGGCGAAGCTGCCATCGTTTCGGTTGTTGCAAGGGAAGCAATGGTAACTCCAAGGCCACCACTGAGTGTTTGTAAAAAATCGCGACGGGATTGATTGTTTGGCATAGCTGTTCTTTAAGGGATAAAAAAAATAATGCTGTAATTTAAGTATAAGCTGCTACAACCGCGCAGGCCGGCAGGTATGTTTTTTTCTTTGTTTGATACTATTTTATCATTCACCTCTGCCATTCATCGTTTTCGTGAGGATATTAATTCGGGAATACGAGGGGAGCTTTCCATTTTTTAAAGGTCATTTCTAACTGGTGGCGGTACCAGGTTGTTCTCCAGCCCGGTAGCTTTGCGTTTATATGCATCAATAGCAACAGGGGCTGGCAGGTGTTTTGTTTTAGCAGGGTCAAATACATAAATATTTCTCACATCGGGCATTCCGTTATGCCTGGTAACATCAAACTCAATAAAAAAAAGACCGGTAAGTTTTGCAGTATTACCGTTTATTTCATACACCGATGTTTTTATATAAGGCTTCAATCTTTTATTGACAGTAAAATTTATGCGCGGAACAAGATTGCCATCGCGCATAATATCAACAGGCAAATATTTATTGAATATTTTGCTTAAAGAGTCAATGGCTTGTGTGTTGAGTTTACCCTTGGGCGAAAAAGTATTGCCACTCTTGCTGGTATCCGGAACTACGCCTGTAACCAGCCACCAGTTTTTTACCCACAGGTAAGATTGGGCATATGCTTCCATATCGGAGCTGGAAATATTTGTTTCCATGAGCTCCAGCCGCTGCTGACCTTTTGAAGAATACGAGAGGGTGAAAAATAAAATAGCCGTAAATATTTGCCTGGGGGTCATAGAAAACTGCTGTTGGTACTGGTTGAATGAAACAAATGCAAGCTAATTATTTATAAGTTGTAAAACATCAGCAATAATTTTACATCCTGTTGACTGAAACTGCCATACATGTACAAAATAACCCTGCCGGTCTTTTCCATTTGTTTGCAAAAGCTGCACGGTCCCGTAAGTATAACAGAAGCCATTATTTGCTGATTGTACTACACCACGGTTATTAAATTTTGCTGAAATAACCGCTTGTCCCTTTAGGGTTTGCAAGTATGCGGCTTTACCTTCTCCATCGGGCAGATCCGATCTTAACACGTAGCTGTTGACAGACATAAACGCTTCATATGCTTTCATCATATTAACATCTGCCAGTTTCAAAAATTCAGCATCCGTGTCATTGAAATTTTTTGACCCCGCTTCGCCTGTACCCAGCTTACCATTACCGGCAACGCTTGCCGGTTGCAGATTGCCGAACCGGGCAGCAATAGCATTGTTTGTGTGCCTAATACCACCATCGAGCAAGACCCTGAACATACCGGCCCTGTCTTTTTTCCAGATTGAAAAATAATTTCCGGCAGCGAGCGTGTCTTTGCTTTTATTCGAAATAAGTATATACGGGCCGGTTGTAAAACCCATATCTTCATTTGCCGATAATTCTGCATGCACCGGGTACCATTTAAATAGCAGGGCATTATTGTCTGGCTGGCTATTATAAAAACTTATCCCGTTTACCGGCTCCCGCCCATTAAAAACAATGCCCGTACTATCCAGGTTTTTGAGAAATGCAATTTTAAAACTTGCCTTTTCTGCCAATGTGGCAAACCCGTTTTCGGCATCTATCAATTGTTGCAGGCTTTGCATACGGGCTGTCTGGCCATATGACTGCCGGCAGACAATGATAACCCCAAAGTATAAAAATAAGAGTGCTTTCATAATGCCATTTTTATGGATGATGAAGAGATAACAAATTTACGGAAGGCAGGGAATAATTTAATTGACATGGTATGGCTGGTAAATAAATTGCCGGCCGGCGCAACTGGCATTTTGTTTTCCGATTACCTGAAGTTTGTTACATTTAGTACCTTAATAAACAACAATGAAACAGTTATCCATATTGCTGCTATCGCTTATTTCGATGGCCGCCTGCGCCCAGTCGTTTGAAGGTACTATTACCTGGAAAATAAATTATCAATTAGCCGATCCGCAGAAACAGGCAGAAATGGAAAAAAACCAAAAGTCGCTCAGCGATCCTGCCAACCAGGAAAAAATGAAAAAAATGCAGGAGCAAATGAATACCCCCGAAATGAAAGCCATGATGGAAAAAAATCCGCAAATGAAAGCGCAGATGGAAAACGCGATGAAGATGATACAGGGTGGGGGTGCGGGTTCTATGATGCCCAAAAGTTTTATAGTAAAATCAAAAGGTGGCAGCGCCCTCACAAAAATGGAAGGCGGTATGATGAATACGGAAATGTTGTACCTGCCGGAAAAGAAACAATCTTTTATGCTGGACCGTACCGCTAAAACGTATTCGGCATTGCCACAGCATACAGATGATGGCAAGCGCGACAGCATACAGCACAAAGTGGTAAAGACCGGCGAAACGATGAAAATATTGAACTATACATGTACAAAATACATTGTAGAGCTGACCAGTGAACACGGTGCTGTCATGAAACAGGTTTTCTGGACCACATCAGAAATAAAAGGGCTGGATATGAAAAGCCTTACAAAACAAAGAATGGGCAATGGCAACCAGTCGTTGTATTATGAGGGCATTGACGGTGTTCCTTTAAGAATGGAGATGAGCTCTGCACAAATGAATATGGAAATGGAAGTTACCGATATAAAAAGAGAATCGCTGCCCGCTGCCGATTTTACCATACCTGCGGATTTCAAAGAAACAAAAAGCCCGCATACAAAGTAATATTGCCCCGTAAGATTATAATTTCACTATTTTAATTTTTTTTGTTTTAACCGCATCATCCACTTGCAGCCAGTAAACACCTGCAGGCAGGTGGCTGATAGAAACCGTTCTGATAAAACTACCGGCGGGTTGCTGCCATTGTTCCTGCAACAATAATTTCCCGGTTGTCTCCATCATCTTTATTGTTACCATGTGGTTGGCAGGTGCATGGCCGCTCAGTGTAAAAGCATCATTGACCGGGTTCGGAAAGACCGATACAAGTTCATCGTTACTGCGATCATTGACGGTTAGTATGGGTGAATACCTTGCACTTCCTTGTAAGGTAATGCCTTTAACTCGGTAATATAACGTTCCGTGTTGTGCTTCGGCCGACGCATCCATTGCAGTATATCGCGTGGTATTGTTTATTGCCGGCGATTGTTTAATTAAGGTAAAATGAATTTTATCGGAAGAGCGTTCCAGATCAAACGAGGCGGCATCGCTCACATCGTTGGCCACCCATTGTAATGCAATGCCATCTGCGTTGCGCAATCCTGTAAGTGCAATGGTATGCAGGGGCAGTGCTGTTTGCGCCGCAGTGGCCATTGTTCTTGCCAGCAGGCTGATATAAGCCGATTGCGTATAGATACCGGCTTCTGTGATTTCCCATGAATTTTCATTGGCTGTTCCGTTCCAGCCGGTATTCCATTCCCTGAAGCTTTTTTGTGGTGGCTGCATACCCGGCGGAGAAATAGCGGGTATGGAAAAATCTTTATTGGGCCCTCCCGGAAGATAACCTGGAGGTGGACCGTACAATGAATTAAATACATTGTCCCACGGTGTTCCGTCGCCAAACCAGCCGTGGTAAAATTCATTGACACTGCTATCTGCGCCATAGGCATACATATTGGTGAGCATTACCTTGCCCATGGGATTTATGCCGTGAAACCAGTGCAGGTAAGACTCGCCGGTTTCATTGTACAATGCAGTATTGCCTGGATTAATACCAAAGGTGGCAAAATCAAAATTGTCGAGACCCGCGCTGGCCTTTGTTTCATTGCTGCCCCAGGTATATTGCGCATCGGGCATGGAAGCGCGGTACAGATCGGTCTGACTATTGTAATCATCGATGCTCATGATACCGTTCTGACCTGCTTTGATGGTAAGGATATTGTTTTTAACTGCTGGCGTGGCGCCGGGTAACTGCGTGTAGCGCAATAGTGCTCTTTGTAAAGCCTGGTAATATGGGCCCCACCACCAGAAAGATATTGGCCGGGCATTTGCGTACTGCGCATCAAATACGTTGCGGTAAATGGTATTGCCGGTAGCTTCGTATAAATAAGCAGCAGCGGTTATTACCAGTTCCCTTTGCGTAGCCACATCGGCATCCGCATCACCAGAAACAATATTCTGATCATCGCAGGTAGTTTCAAAACTGGAAAAGTTGGCGGTAGTTACCAAAGCCCGGTTCCAGGCATTGATGGCTCTGTTAAGCAGGTCATCGCCATAGGTAGTCATGGCGGCATTGCCCAATGATTTATAAACGATGGAGGCCAATGCAAAATCAGCTGCGCCAGTTAAGGTAGCCGATGTGCATTCGGGAACATAATACCTGGGGTTATGATCTGTGCTGGGCGGTGAAGCGCCGTTGTAATTATCGGCGCCGAGTTTTAAAAACAAACCGTTGGTGCCGGTAGCATCCTGCATGCGGGTGAGCCAGTCAAGCTCATACTTTACTTCATCCAATAAATCGGGAATGCCATTGCCAGATTCCGGTATGTTGTAATTGTCTTTAAAAAGCAGGGGATGCATGCGGTATGTTTCCAGCAGGTTGCAAACCGGTGTAATGGTAAACGTGGTGTATTTGTTGAAGTCGCCCGCATCGAACCATCCACCGTGCAAATCCCTGGCAGTGGCAGCATTTGTTTTATCCCACCTGGAGCGGGCAGCATAGTCCTGGTTAGTACCGCCAAAGGCTGCGGCGTCGGACCATTTTGCATCTGTATAAGGCGGCTGTTTGGCAAAGTTTACACGCTGGTAAAAATACATGCGTATTGCCTGCTTCAGCACTTCATCATATACATTGTTGTTTATTTCAAAACGGTATGAGCCGGTATTGTTGGCGAGATCATAAATGTAATAAGAGCCGGGCGTGGTAATGGAACTGAAATCAAACCACCAGCCTCTGTCGCCACTCTGTGCGTGCGTTGCTCCGCCTTTCCACGACACCAGGGTACCGGTAAAAACAACGGCGTCATTCAGCCAGTTGCGCAACTGGTATTGGTTAACACCTGTGCCAGGCGAAAAGGATTCTGCTGCATTGTAACCAGTTTGCGGATCTGCAATGACAGCCACCTTTTTACTATTCGGTAAATAACCAAACTGATCGATCTTAATGTGTTTGGAAAAACTGCCGGGCGGAATGGCAAATAAAAATGAAAAAGCGAGCATACCAACAGCAAACAGGCCAGTGCATTTGTTTTTCATAAAGCAGTGTTGAATTGGAAAATGGAGTTGGTGCCACGGCCGGGGAAGACGTAAAGGGCAAAAAACATGCCGGGGCATGCTACACCAGGCAATCTGCTTCGTCCAATTACGGAAACCGGTGTTTGTTGTAATAAAAAATGTACATTCAGTGTACAAAAACCCTCTATTATGGCATCTTCGTCACTGCTTGGTACGGATGAATTACCACCTGTAGTACCCACTTCCGATGAAAAAACAGTTGCGCTCATTGCGCATATTATTACGCTGGTATCCAGCTTTATTGCGCCGATTATAATTTATCTGATTAAGAAAGATGAATCTGCTTTTGTAACGGCGCATGCAAAAGAATCGCTGAACTTTCAGTTGACCATGTTGATCATTTTCATTGTGCTGGCCATTAGTGTTGTGGGATTGTTCCTGATATGGATCCCCGCCCTGTATGAATTCGTACTGGTGATTGTGGCTACCATCCGGGCAAGCGAAGGAAAATTATACAAGTATCCCTTTAGTATAAAATTTATAAAATAATCAGTTCACCATCGCTATATTAATTCCCGGTTTACAATCTCCGGTAGATGGCCGTGCCTCCATCCTGGTAACAGTTGGGAGTACTGATATGCAGTCGTCCATCTCTAATGTTTACATAATCGTCTTTTACAAACATGGAATCATTGGTATCCAGGAAGGTCTTTTTTTCATCTCCGGAGCAATCCTTCCGTTCGTGCAGCCGGTAATTTCCTTTAAACACCAGGGTATCGTGGTTTCTCCTTTCAAAATTTCCATTTTCGCCAAAGACGATAATGATTCCATTTCCCGGAGGCAATACAGGGTTGCTAAAAGGATAGCCCGAAATTGTAACGTATTCCCATTCGCCGGCGAGTTCTTTTCTTACCAATGCGGCATTGTCTTTTTTACAGGAAATAAAAATGAATGCAATCAATACAATGATGGATAGCTGTTTCATGCATGTGCTGACAAGGAGCAGCATTGAGGCGTTGCATTGTTCTTTTAAAAATCTTTATCAAGCCATTGCAGGGCCCACCAGGTATGCCTGCCAAAATAAAAATCAAGCACCGCGGGCATTACTTTCAGCCCGTTTTCGCTATTTGTAAAATAAACGATGCTTTTATTTTTTTCGGGGAAGGCCATAAAAAAACATTTAAAATCACCATTATCGCCCCAGTGCCAGATGGCAGTGCCCAATTCATTTCTTTGTATACCCATGCCCAGCGCCCACGATACATGGGCTGCAGCATCACCTGGAGCTTTGTCTTTCTTCCGCACATTCACCGTATCTGCAAACATGAGCCGGTGGGCTTTCCTGCTTAAACCTTTGCCTTGCACCAGGGCCTGTAAAAATTTATTGTAATCCGAAGCTGTAGTGAGCATTGAGTAAGCGGCCGCTGTGAGAAACGGTTCGTTGCGACCGGTTACTTCGCCGTTTTTATTGTGGCCGTATGCACCGGTTTCAGAAAATGCAGGTTGCCAGAGAAAACTGCTGGAATGCATATCCAGCGGCATGAATACCTCACGCCGGGCAATCTTTTCCAATGATTCTTTCCAGATGCTTTCAACCGCATATTGTAAATACATAAATCCCTCGCCGGAATATGACCAGCTGCTACCGGGGGCAAACTGCGTGTGCAGAGCAGATGTAAACCATTGTTTGGAAACCGGATTTACCGCCCAGTTGGGGAAACCGGTCTGGTGATGCAATACCATACGCGCGGTAATGCGACTCGCCGCTGTATCCGCCCTGGTACGATCATAATTAAAATAGGTGCGCAAAGGCTCATCCAGCGAAATTTGCCGGTTATCTGCCATCCTCAATACAATGTAAGCCAATATGCATTTACTAAGTGATGCCGCCTGGAATATGGTAGCGCTGTCTACCATGGCGGGTTCTTCTGCGGATGATTTACCGTAATAATAGTTTTGCGTTTGCTGGCCGATGGTAGCTACCAGCTGAACACCGGTCACCTTTCCATTTTTAAAAATACTGTCCAGCACCGCTTGTTGCGCGAAACAATACAATGACAACGATGTATATAACAAACAAAGAATTATTTTTTTCATTTCTTACTGGTTTTCCCACCGGGAATTGGATTTGAAAATGTTATTGAATGCTGCAACCTGCGCTTTTGCCGTCAGCATTTTGAAAACCGCTGGCGCTAAATGTAATTAAAATATTACGGATGCGGGGCTGCTGACGGACCGGTGAAAACCAGGCTAACAATTGTTATCTTTGCTCCTCAAAATAAAAAACATGAGGGAAGTAGTCATAATAGCTGCAGTAAGAACACCCATAGGCAGTTTTGGCGGATCGTTGAAAAGCCTTTCTGCCACCCAGTTGGGTGCTGCTGCCATTAAAGGAGCGCTGGCCAAAGCCGGTATTCAGCCCGGCCAGGTGCAGGATGTTTTAATGGGATGCGTGATACAGGCCAACCTGGGGCAGGCCCCTGCGCGGCAGGCGGCAAAATTTGCAGGATTGCCCAATGAAGTAAATTGTACAACGGTCAATAAGGTTTGTGCAAGCGGTATGAAAGCCATTTCACAGGCAGCGCAAAGTATTGCATTGGGCGATGCAGACATTGTTGTAGCAGGTGGCATGGAGAGTATGAGCAATATTCCTTTTTACACGGAAAATATGCGCTGGGGAAATAAATACGGAAATACTACCATGGTAGATGGACTTGTAAGAGATGGCTTAACAGATGTATATGACGGAAAGGCCATGGGTTTTGCGGGTGAATTGTGCGCGCGTGAATGCGGTATTTCCCGGGAGGAACAGGATGCATTTGCTGTTTCCAGCTATAAACGCAGCCAGGCCGCCTGGGAAAAAGGTTTGTTTGCCAATGAAGTGGTGCCAGTGGAGATTCCACAACGCAAAGGCGATCCCGTTATATTTTCAAAAGATGAGGAACCATATAATGTTAAGTTCGATAAGATAGCCAGCCTGGCACCGGCATTCGATAAAAATGGTACGGTTACTGCCGCCAATGCATCCACGTTAAATGATGGCGCCGCCGCAGTTGTACTGATGAGCAGGGAAAAAGCAACCGAACTGGGTCTGCAACCCATTGCCACCATTCTTTCTTATGCAGATGCCGAGCAGGCGCCGGAGTGGTTTACCACCACACCGAGTATTGCAGTGCCAAAAGCTGTTGCCAAAGCAGGCTTGCAAATGACAGATATTGAATACTGGGAACTGAATGAAGCATTTGCCGTTGTGGGCATTGAAAACAGCCGCCGCATGAAACTGGATCCTGCCAAAGTTAATGTACACGGTGGCGCGGTAAGTTTAGGCCACCCATTGGGTGCCAGCGGTGCAAGGATAATAGTTACGCTTATCAATGTACTTAAGGCAAACAATGCAAAATATGGCGCTGCAGGTATTTGCAATGGTGGCGGAGGTGCGAGTGCGATGGTGATAGAGAATATATAGCGGCCCCATCCGGCTTGCACATTGCGAAACCATCAGCGCTCATTCCCCGTTTTTCGATCCTCTTTTATTTTTTTTGAATTATTTCTATCGATCGTGTGCATAACAATAAATGATCCCGCTACTATTGCGGGATCATTTGTTGTTACGGGCTGTCGTGATTCTTTGACGAATTGCCAATGTTTATTCGTGCAGCGCACTGCATCAATGCGACCAATAGCCTTCCGGGATCAGGGGAACGGCTGTTTTATTTCGAACTGAGGTCAGCCCTTAAAAAAAGCAATTCGCTCCAGCGGCTTTCCACGTTTTTAGCATAGTCGGCCAGGTAATAATCCCAGGAGCCGGCGCCATACACAGCGCTGTACTGTTCGGGTATTGGTTTGCGGAATGCCGGATCCAGCTCTTTCAGTCCGGCTTTCATACGTGTGACTGTTGCATATTGCGGACTGCCGGAACCGATAGTAGTATATACCGCCACGCTTTCATTGCCGGCCTGCCATACCTTTTTCATTTTCTTTATCAATTCCAGTGTGCCGGCCACCATGCCTGGTTTGGGATTTATTCTGTTAATAAGTATTTTATCTGCATAATCAGTTATTTGTACTGTACTCAAAGCCGAATCATACACCGAATAAGATTGGGAACCCCGGTCAGTTGTAAGCGTGGATACATTTTTTGCCCAATCGGCCGTATGTTCTGCGCCAAGATCGCCCCGTTTGTCCAGCGCATCCCAGCTATTCGGGCCTTCTGTAATATGGTAGCCGCCTGCATCCGGACCTGATTGAATTTCAAAAACCCGCCATTTCCAGTCGCCGGTATGGTATCGCTGGGCATGTGACGCGAGGGCCTTTTCCAGCTCCAGTATCTTGTCTGATTTAGGAAAAATGCGGGTTACATTGACAACATTTTTAGCCTGGCTAAATCCCATAAATGGAACAAGCAGCCAGATCAATAGAAACTTTCTCATATTTTGATTGATTTTAGGTGTTAAGATTAATTTGATTTACACGTCTTCGGGATTGCGTATAATTTTTAAACGCATCAGGGTGCCGATACAACCTTTACAACCCGGTAAATGGTTTTGCCGCTCCGGTTCAGCCTTATTTTATCAAGCAGTGTGAGTCCTTTTACCGGAAATATTGCTTTTGGATCCCATGGTGTCAGCAATGCCTGTTGCAGGGTGGCAAACAAATCATAAGACACCGTATTGAATTTTATATTATCTCCGGCGGGAGCAAGGACGGCAGCATTGCCCCAGGCGAGTTGTTTGGTCTGGTCTTTTTCCATAGCGGACTTAATAAAAGGCTGCCAGTATTTTTTCTCCAGCGAAATAAAACTATCCGGCAGGGATGAATTGTGGTAATACATCACAACGAAATTGAAATCTTTTTCAGGCTTGGCTTTAGCAGATTGTTCCCACGATACATCTTGCAGGAAAACCATGCTGGTAGTGGTACTCATGGAATTGGTTTCCATCAGGTTCATTTGTACATTAGGAAAAACAGCTGCTGCGTCGAATACTTCTCCGCGGTAAACAGCATCAATGTCCTGAAAAGTATTGACGAATAAAAAATTGGAAGAATTGGGCAGATCGTATCCGTCTATTTTTTCCAACAGCGCCCAGAAAGTCATTTTTTTGTTGTCGACTGCCTTTTGCGCCACTTTGCTCCAGTAGTTGGTTTCCCGTTTTATAAATTCATCAATTTTGTCGTCTGGTACATGTCTGTACTGGTAACATGTAACGGTGTTGGGTGGCGCCTGTGCCATGGTCTTAAATTGCACGGTACAGGTACAGACCAATGCAAAAATGCACCCGGCAAATTTTGCAGTAAGGTTGTAGATTGCTCTCATGTTTGATGATTAAATGGTTAAAAAATAATGATGACCAGAAAAATGGTGGGTTTGAAAATATTTTTGGGAGATCACAAAAAACCCTGCACGTTGAAAAATGCCTTTTTCTCGTGATATATTGCCCGTCAATAAAGAGATTCTGTACAGGAAAAGGTTCCATGCAGACGCGTGCTGCATCATTTCATAAGGTGTGTTTTCATCAATAACTTAACTACAATTAAGTTGCGAAGGAGGAAGACTAACCAGGCAGATAATAAAAAGGTAAGAAAAGAGAGGTAAGAGATATTACAATAGCCAATCCACTACCCGGTGAGTTGCCCTTTGAAGGTACGGATATTTGAGATTTAATGGAATTTTAATAATTTTTTTATTTACCATCATTTTTACCGTCTTAGCCTGCCAGGAATGCATAAGCCCTCAACCGCGGGGCTGGTTTTTAGACGGCTATTGATTTCAATCAATTTCCCTGCGTGCTGCGGATCAACGCATAGGCATTGGTTTTCTGCCTGTAGTTATTTTCAACCCATCCCTTTATTAGAAATTATGGTTGTTCCAGGCTAATACAATTGGTTTTTAATCATTCAATGAATTAAATTCAGGTTGCTGAGATTTTGCACCAGGCATCGGCTCTGCATTGCTTTTTTTGCTGTTGGCATACAATAAAATAATAAGTGCCCGTTGCTTGCAGGATTTGCGCCTGACTTATATATTTGCACAAAATAATTATATACCCCCAACCCCTTTTGTATGAAAAAAATAATACTTATTGGTCTGTTAGCTGTTTTATCCAAATCTGCGGCTTTTTCACAGAGTTTTATGCATGGCGCCGGTTTAAACGTTTTTGTAGCCACCGCGAAGGATGGCAAGGCTTCTGTAAACGGTGGCGTAAGCTATTCTCCGCGTTTTAATTTTATTGAGCAGGATAATATGTCCGTATCTGTTGGTATTCCTTTTACGGTAGGCGTGTCGGGCAGTTATAGCTCCAACTATAATAGCCAGTACGGCAGCAGTTCCAGCAATACATTAAGCGTAATGTTCAACGCGCCATTAATTGTAAACCTTAATATGGGAGCTGGATCCACCAAAGACGCGGAAAGCAGGTTTGGTTATTTTGTAGGTGCTGGTTTTGGATACCACTATGGCACGTATAATATTTCGGATATCATAAACTATGAAGAAACTTCTACAAAATTCAGCACCATGGGCCCCGTGGGTAATGCAGGTGTGCGTTTTGCTGTGGGAAGCGGTTCTCACAATATTGAGGTAAGGTTTCAGTATATGAAAGGCATCAATGATGTAAAACCGAATATCTTCAGCGCGGGTGCTGCATTTAATTTTTAATATCTCCTGTTTTCAAATCATAAAAAAACGCTTCCGCCGGAAGCGTTTTTTCTTTTAATTACGAATTATTAGCTTGCAGCATGAGCATTATTACAAGGTATGCAACAACAGAAGATGCTATGTCCATTGCCCTGTTGAGCAGGCAGGCTTTTTACGACACTTTTGCGGAATTCAATACGGAGGAAGACATGGAATTGTTTATGCGCGATTCATTCGGCATGGAAAAACTGGCAGGTGAAGTGGGTGCGCCGGGTAATACCTTCCTGTCTGCTTTTATGGAAAATGAATTGGTTGGTTACGCCAAATTAACATTGTCTGAAACGCCTTCATTGCTGGGGGAGGCGCCTTCCATTGAGATAAGCCGAATCTATGCCGCCCAAAAGACCATTGGCCTGGGCGTTGGCAAAGCGCTGATGGAAGAATGTGTACGGATTGCAAAAGAGCAGGATAGAAAAGTTATCTGGCTGGGTGTATGGGAACACAATGAAAGGGCCATTGGTTTCTATAAAAAATTTGGTTTCGAAAAATTTGGTGAGCACGATTTTGTGCTGGGCAATGATGTGCAGACGGACTGGCTGATGAAGAAAATGCTTTGAGGAGTTAAGAATTAAGAATGATGAATTATGAATGATGAGTTACTTGTAATGTAGCTTTGTATGCCTGCACAGCGCGGTGTTTATGTAAACACAACCGTCTTTCAAACTACAACAAAATGGGCTTGAATTTTTTTGGTTGGCGCTTAAAGCTAACAGCTGGCAGCTAACAGTACCCGCCGCTCTTTTTAATGCAGCTTTGTGCCTTCATAAAGTATTTGCAGGGGTATTGCCATTCCTATTGTTTGTATTGGAAGAATATCGTGTGCACTGTTGAATTCCTTCAACTCCCACAAACTGTTTTCGTTGATAGTAAATGCTTCCACGCCGATGGTTTCGCTGTCGATAAATATACATTCCCTTAGCGAGTTTATATCACGGTATAATTTAAATTTTAGTTCCCTGTCATATTCCCTTGTTCCCGGTGACAGCACTTCTATCAGAACAGACGGATTAACCGCGTTCATTTCATCATTGTTTCTTGTAATAATTTCATCACAAAAAATGGAAACATCAGGATAGGTAAACAGGCTGTTCTTTTCTACATAAATCCTAAAGTCGCTGGAAAACGGCTTACATTTTTTATCCTTTAAGAAAGGAATCATTGCGCCGAGAATATTCATTGTGATCTGATTGTGCGTAATTTTCGCGCCACTCATGAAAAAGACATCGCCTTTATAATATTCATGCTTTTCGCGGGATGCATTTTCAAAAGCAAGGTATTCCTCAACGGTCATTTTTTGGCGGCTATAAGCGATGGCTGGTTCATGCACTTCCATAAAATAAAATTACAAAATGGTGGAGGGACTGATGCATTTTCATTTTTTATATATGAATTGGGACGCATATCCGGATCACCCTTTTAATATTCTGCCGATTATCTTTTGCGCATGTTCGCGCGAATTTTCAATAAAAAGACGGTGCGTATTCATGCCTCCGCAAATAACGCCCGCCAGGAAAATATTTTTTACATTGGTTTCATGAGTGGCTTCGTCAATGATGGGGCACATGATGGCATCTTCTGATAAATTGATGCCAATGCTCCGTAAAAACGCAAGATTGGGTTGGTAACCGGTGGTGGCAATTACCCAGTCATTTGCCAGTGTAACGGGGCCATCGGGTGTTATAATGTCCACCTCGTGTTGCCTTATTTCTTTGACCGAAGAATTGTAATAGGCTTTTATGGAGCCCTCCCGGATACGGTTCAGGATATCGGGTCTGACCCAGTATTTTACGCGCGCGCCAATATCTTCTTTGCGTATTACCATGGTTACTGCAGCGCCTTTGCGCCATGTTTCCAGGGCTGCATCCACCGATGAATTCTGCGCGCCCACTACCAGCACATGCTGGAATGCATATGGATGCGGTTCTTTATAATAGTGCGTTACTTTGGGCAGATCTTCGCCGGGCACATGCAGCAAATAGGGTATATCATAAAAGCCGGTGGCAATTACAATATTGTTTGCCGTATATATTTGTTTGGATGTGGTAACGGTATATGACAGTTCTTTTCCGGGATTGGACTCTACAGGCTTAACCGCCAGCACTTTTTCATACAGGTGAATATGCAGTCCATAAGAAGTCACTACCCTGCGGTAGTATTCCAGTGCTTCTGCCCTGGTGGGCTTGGGATTATTAGATACAAAAGGCACACCTCCAATTTCCAATCTTTCCGAAGTAGAAAAGAACGTCATATTTGCAGGGTAGTTGTACAAAGAATTTACCAGGCTTCCTTTTTCAAGGATCAGGTAATCCAGCCCTTCTTTTTTAGCTTCCAGTGCGCAGGCAAGACCTATAGGGCCGCCTCCGATAATGATGACAGTATGATGATTGTTAGTATTCAATGCCTGCTTTTCTGCAAATGTAATGGAAACCAATGGCTGGGCTTATTTATACCATGCATCCTGTTCCGTCCTGTAAATAAAGTTGTGGTTAAACACCTAATTTTGTCTTCGCTTTCATATAAATTACACCATATGAGTAATACTAACCGCACCGTAGTCACCCTTGATGAATTTACCATTCAACAATTAAGAGATTTTCCCAATGCCACCGGCGAACTGAGTGGTTTACTGCGCAATATCGGGCTGGCAGCCAAAAGAGTGAACGTAGAGGTAAACAAAGCGGGCCTGGTAGACATCCTGGGCGATGCGGGTTCGGTAAACATACAAGGCGAAGAAGTGAAAAAGCTGGATCTTTTTGCCAATAACCAGTTTATCCGGGTACTTCAACAGGGTATCAGCTGTGCTGGTATTGCCAGTGAAGAGCTGGATGATTTTGTTGCTTTTGATGATGATATCAGCAACAATTCCAAATACGTTTGCATGTTTGACCCGCTCGATGGCAGCGGAAACATAGACGTGAATATCTCCATCGGCACCATATTCGGCGTTTACCGCAGGGTGTCTCCCAAGGGCACCCCGGTAACCAAGGCCGATTTTCTGCAATCGGGTAAAAACCAGGTGGCAGCAGGGTACGTGGTATATGGTTCTTCCACCATGCTGGTATATGGCACCCGCAGGGGCGTGAATGGTTTTACACTCGATCCTTCCATTGGCGAATATTGTATGAGCCATCCAAACATTAAATGCCCGCCTGCCGGTAAAATCTATTCAGTCAACCATGGCAATTTTTTCCGCTATCACAAAGGCATCCAGCAGTATATCAATGCCTGTCAGAAAAAGGAAGCTGCTACCGGTGGCCCCTATACGCAGCGATATATCGGCAGCATGGTGTCTGATGTACACCGGAACCTGCTGAAGGGCGGTATCTTCATGTACCCGGGAACCGTAGACAAACCAAAAGGCAAACTGCGTTTAATGTACGAGTGCAACCCATTTGCATTTATTGCGGAGGTGGCTGGCGGTAAAGCTACCAATGGAAAACAACGTATACTGGATATTCAGCCTACAGAACTGCACCAGCGTTCGCCATTGTTTATAGGAAGTAAAGACATGATGGATGAACTGGAAAGTTATACTAAAAAAGACAAGGAATTTGCGCTTTGATTACAGGGCAGTATAATTTTTTTCTTAAAAGTTAACCCGGAAGTTAAAAAAAGCATCGCATGGAAATCATCGTATATGAAGATCGGCACAAGGAAGTTTTCAGTCAACTGAACCTGGAATGGCTCAACAAATACAACCTGGCGGAAAGCCACGACCTGGAAGTGCTGGATGACCCGCGCGGCACCATCATTAACAGGGGCGGTTGTATATTTCTGGCTAAGGAAGGTGAGGTCATAGCCGGCACAGCGGCACTGATGAAAGAACACGAAGGTGTATATGAACTGGCAAAAATGACGGTGGCCCCTGCTTTTCGTGGCAATGGAATCAGCAAATTGCTGCTGGCGCATTGCCTGGCAGAAGCAAAAAAAATGGGCGCTAAAAAAGTATTCCTGTTTTCAAATCACCAGCTAACCACGGCGCTTCACCTGTACAAACAATTTGGGTTTAACAATATACCGGTAGAGAATTCTCCTTTTGTAACAGCCGATGTAAAAATGGAACTTGTTTTACCGTTATAATGGCCTTCTACCCGGCCAAAACTTCTGCCGTGCAAATTGCATTTTTCCAGTCCCGAACAGGTAACTTCGCTTTTCCCGGCTTCATCAATGGCCTTGCTGGTGTAAGATATCAGTGGCGCTAACCTGAATGAACATTACCCTAAAAAATATTCAAGATAACTATAATGAGTTTGCTTAACCAGTTTAAACAGGTAAAATGTTTTGCTTTTGATGTGGATGGTGTGCTGACAGACGGATCGGTGATTTTGCTGGATGATGGACAGATGGTCCGGTCTATGAATACAAAAGACGGCTATGCGCTGCAGTTAGCCATAAAAAAAGGCTATTTTATTATTATCATTTCAGGTGGGGTAAATGCAGAAGGCGCCAGGTTACGGCTCAATAAATTAGGAATAACTGAAGTGCATTTCCAGGCAGTTAATAAAAAACAGGTGCTGGATACATTTCTAAGGGATAATAATATTTTACCGGCAGAAGTATTATTCATGGGAGATGATATACCAGATTACCCGGCAATGAAAGAAGTAGGTCTGCCCTGTTGCCCGGCAGATGCAGTACCGGAGATCAAAAGTATTTCAAAATACATTGCCGGCATGCCGGGCGGCAAAGGATGCGTACGTGAAGTAATAGAAAAAGTATTAAAACTGCAGGGGCACTGGGGTGCAGATACCAGCATTGCCAGTAAATAACGCTGTGTTTGCAGTTGTACAATCCAGTAACTTGTAAAAGAATGACCGCTTACATGAAACTAACAGCAGCTTTTTTCCGGTTGATACGCTGGCCCAACCTTTTCTTTATTGTATTGACACAATTCCTGTTTTATTTTTGCGCCATTCTTTCCTCTTATAATATCCAGGGTATTACCGGCACATGGTTTTTATCGTGGACATGGTTCTGGTGGCTTACAGCAGCATCGGTACTGATTGCTGCAGCGGGTTATATCATCAATGACTACTTCGACCTTGACATAGACCAGGTAAACAAACCCGGCGATATCATAGTGCAAAGAATTATAAAAAGGCGCTGGGCTATATTCTGGCATATGGGGATTTCCGTTGCAGGAGTGCTGATCAGTTTTATTATATCCTGGAAAATTGGCAACTGGATAATCGGACCGGTAAACCTGGCTTCCGTATTTTTATTATTATTTTACTCTACTACTTTCAAGAAAAAATTCCTCATTGGAAATATTATCATTTCATTGCTGACGGCATGGGTGGTTTTTGTTTTGTATATCAGCGAACTGGACCTGGTAATATTTACACGCCACCAAAATTACCAGTTGGCCCTGACAAGAATTTTTAAACTGGCCGTATTGTATGGGGGCTTTGCGTTTGTTATTTCGCTGGTGCGCGAAGTGGTAAAAGATATGGAAGATATAAAAGGCGATGAAAAATTTGGCTGCCGTACCATGCCCGTGGTATGGGGCATTCCCGCCTCTAAGGTATTTGCAGGTGTATGGCTGATTGTATTAATAACGGCCGTACTGGTATTGTTTGTGTATGCCATTTTAATAGGCTGGTTTGTTGCGGCATTGTTTGTACTGATGCTGGTGGTGGTGCCATTGGTTTTAATCCTGCGCAAGTTATACCATGCTGTAAACGCAAAGCAGTTCCATAACATCAGTACCTGGATTAAACTGGTGATGCTTACCGGAATTATTTCAATGATTTTTTTTAAATGGCATATATAATGGAAAGAATTGTTCTGGCATCGCAATCGCCGCGCAGGAAACAACTGCTGGAATGGGCTGAAATACCATTTGATGTAGTTATAAAAGAAACCGATGAACTGTATCCTGCAGATCTTGCCGTGGAAGAGGTGCCGGTTTATATTGCAAGAAACAAGGCGCTGGCGGTAAAACAGGAATTGAGTCATGAAAGGATTATACTGGCGGCTGATACTGTGGTAGTACTGAATGGCCAGATAATTGGCAAACCCAAAGATCGTTCGCACGCCATTGAAATACTGCATGCCTTGTCGGGTCAGCGCCACCAGGTTATTACTGGCGTGATTATCTTAACCGCCGGAGAGGAAATCAGTTTTTCTGATATAACAGAAGTCTGGTTTCATGAATTAACCACCGAACAAATTATTTTTTATATCGATAAATACAAACCCTTTGACAAGGCCGGCGCTTATGCCATCCAGGAATGGATAGGGGTAACCGGTATAAAATCGGTAAAAGGTGATTTTTACAATGTCATGGGCCTGCCTGTGAGCAGGGTAGTGCAGCAGTTAAGCACACTTAGCCCTTAGCTATTAGCTTTTAGCTATTAGTTGATGCTTATCGCAACCACAGGTATTAGCCAATAACCATTGCGGCATAAGCTAATAAATATGATAATATTCGCCAATTAAAATAAATATTTTCACCAGTGCTAAACGCTAACAGCTAATAGCTAATAGCTACAAGCTGCTCTCCCTCACATATCATTAATAAATATTCAACTGGCCCGGCTCAACTCCCAAACAATTCCCAGACTTTTGACAGCTAATAACGGGCAGCTAATGGCTAACAGCTAATAGCTAACGGCTTACCTTAAACCTTATCTTAATGACTGAACGGCTTCTCCAGTTTATCTGGCAGTTTCAGTACTTCAACAGGCATGATCTATTTACCTGCGAAGGTGCTGCATTGCAAATCATTCATCCGGGTAAATTCAATACCAACCAGGGCCCTGATTTTCTGGAAGCCACGGTTAGAATCGACAAAACAATATTGGTAGGCAATATTGAATTGCATATTCAGACATCCGACTGGCACAAACACGGCCATCATACAGACAGCAATTATAAAAATGTTATCCTGCACGTGGTATGGTTGCACAATGAACAGCACTGCAGCGGCACGATTCCCCTGCTCGATCTGCAAAACCGGGTGTCTGTTATACTGCTCAACCGGTACAATGAATGGATGCTTCAGCCAGACTTTGTACCCTGCGCTGCGGCAATAAAAGATATTAAAGAACTGGTATGGATATCATGGACTGAACGGATGCTGGCAGAACGGCTGCAGCGGAAAAGCGACTATGTATTGCAGTTATTGCATTCCAACAACCACCACTGGGAGGAAACCTGCTGGCAGCTGCTGGCAAAAAACTTTGGAATGCAGGTAAACGCAGATGCATTTGAAGGGATAGCCCGTTCGCTGCCTCTTTCCATTCTTGCGAGGCATAAAAACCAGTTGTCTGTATTGGAAGCTTTGCTGCTGGGGCAGGCTGGTTTGCTGGAGGCCGGCTTTACTGATAGTTATGCGCAGTTGCTTTACCGGGAGTATATGTTTCACCGCCATAAATACAAACTGGCAAAACCACCGGTGGCTGTATATTTTTTAAGGATGCGGCCCGCCGCTTTTCCCAGCCTGCGGCTGGCGCAGCTGGCCATGCTGATGCACCAGGGCCAGCATTTCTTTGCTGCCATGAAAGATGCTGCTGATGTAAAAACAATTACAGACCTGCTGAATATACAGGCCAATGATTACTGGCACTACCATTATAAACCCGGCCGGTCTGCGGATTACAAAGTAAAGAAGCTGGGTAATGCCATGATAAATAATATTGTTGTAAATACGGTGGCGCCGGTTTTATTTGCCTATGGCGTTTACCACAATGATACGGTTCAGAAAGAGAAAGCAATGCGATGGCTGGCTGCCACCGGCCCCGAAAAAAATTCCATTACCAGCGGGTGGCAGCACCTGGGTATCGTAAACAAACATGCATACCATAGCCAGGCGCTCATTGAACTTAAAACACAGTATTGCGATAAAAAAAGATGCCTCGATTGCGCAGTCGGCAATGCATTGCTGAAACCCAAACCGGGGGTATGATATTGAGATTTTGGAGATTTTGGGATTTGCTGAGGCGGAATGGTAAGATTTGTTTTCACGCAATAGACGGTTGAATCCCGCAATCTCAAAAATTTTCAAAATCTCAAAATCAGTAACAGCAGCGGGTTTTACCACGGATGTCCCGCAGGTCTGGTAAAATTTGTAATTTTATAGTCCAAATAAGGCTTGCAATATGGATATATGGAAGATTTTGCGCGAAGAGTTTACCGGTTTTTTTGGTATCAGGCACTGGCTGAAGATGATCGGGGCCAATGATTACAGCAGTTTGTTTACATTCGACGGGGTGGTGAAAGCCATCGGACCCCTTATTCCATTGATATTGCTGATAGAAATCGGCCGGGCCTTGCTGTACAAAAAATTTAAAATTGAAGAATACCGGATCCCGTTCCTGATATTTGTTTTTAACCGTTTTATATCCAGGTTTATTTCAATTGCCGCGGTTGGATTTTGTGTTGCCGTTTTTTCAAAATTTGCCATTTTCAAATCAAGCTTTACCTGGTACTGGTTTATATACGGGTATATTATCTGGGAGTTCGCCCATTTTGTGTATCATTATTTTGGGCATAAAGTGAGGTTGTTCTGGTGTCTGCATTCTACCCACCATGCACCGGAACAAATGAATTTATCGGTTACCTTTTCCCATTTTTTCCTGGAAGCGCCGTATGCAGATGTTATCCGTACAACCATTTGCATATTAATGGGTGTAAACCCGCCGCTCCTGTTTTTTATTATGTTTATCGATGGCACCTGGGGTGCATTTATACATGTAGGTGAAAATGTTCTGAAAGACGGTCGCATGGGTTTCCTGAATAAAATCATACTAACGCCATCACACCACCGGGTGCACCATGCAAAAAATCCATTGTATATGGATACTAATTTTTGTAACCTGCTCAATATCTGGGACAGGGTGTTCCATACATTTCAATATGAGCAAAAAGAGCAACCGCCCGTTTATGGCATCACCCGTAAAATGAACCCCAAAAACTTTTGGGATGTGTATTTTGGCGAACTGGCCGCACTGAGCCGGGACGTTTGGCATGCACCGGGTCTTAAAAATAAAATGCTGTATATATTTATGCCGCCCGGCTGGAGCCATACCGGCGATCACAAAACGGCCAAACAGGTGCGCGATGAATACCTGAACGAGTTAAGAGTTATGAATTAAGAATTATGAGTTTATAAGACTTAAGTTATAAGTCATCCGGCAATACCAACTCATAACTCATAATTCTTAACTCTTAATTCCAAACGTAAACAATATTTGTTTCAATACCGGTGTGAATACTTTTCATAACGGGGCAATTGTCTCCAATGCGTTGCAGCAACAGCCTGTCTTTTTCATCCAGTTTTAATGTGGCGGGGAATCCAACGGTGATATCAATTTTTCCAACACGCCGCGGTTCGCTGAGCATATGTTTTTGTACCTGCAGGGTAGTACCGGTTAAATCAATCCCCATATCGGAAGCCCTGATGCCCATGGTTGTAACAATGCATGTACCCAACGATACACATAGCAGATCCGTAGGAGAAAAACGTTCACCTTTACCGCGGTTATCAGTAGGCGCATCTGTTTCAATCATTGAGCCGCTCTGGTTATGGGTGGCGTTGCAGCGCAACTGCCCGGTGTAAATAATTGTGGCTGTCATTTCGATAAAAATGTTAAATAAACTGTTGGTGGATTATTTTTGTCTAAATTTACGTTAATAGATTAAACGACAAAGTTGTGAAGAAAATATTAATCGTTGCTATCTTTTCAATCATTGCATTTGCTATTCAGGCTCAAAACACCCCCGCTCCCCATGCGCCTGCCAAGCTGGATCGCAAGGCCGAAAAAAGGCAGCGCATCAACGCCCTGCTGAAACTGGAAGAAGAAGGTGATCCCGCTTTTAAGAAACAAAATATATTTGGTATCAAACTGTCAACCGATGGCTACGGGCTTTCATTTGAAAAAGGGAAATACAAAACACCCCGGAAAACATTGTTGTTCCAGTTTGAACTGAACGAAAAAAAGCACCCCAAAGAAGAGAAGCTTGCCATCGGACAGCAAAACAGCCTGGGTCAGGTAAATTCAGTAATCTGGGGCAAAGCCAATAACTTTTACCAGTTTAAATTGGGCCTGGGTCAGCAATACCTGATCGGAGGCAAAGCCAATAAAAGCGGGGTAGCAGTCTCTGCTATCTATGCTGGTGGTCTCTCTGTTGGTCTTGTAAAACCTTACCTGCTGGATTTGGAAAATGTAGCTACCCGCGAGCAGGTACGCAAAAGTTTTGCCGATACTGCAGATGGTAATCAATATGATGTGCTGGGCGCCTCCGGCTTTACACATGGCTGGAAGCAGTTGAAGGTTAAACCGGGCGTACATGCAAAAATTGCCATGCGCTTTGATTATGGCCGCTTTAATGAAACCGTATCTGCCATTGAAGCCGGTCTGAATGCAGAATACTATTTCGGTAAAATAGAACAACTGATTTACAATAAGCCAAAAAACTTCTTCTTTAACGCCTATATCACCATCCTTTTTGGCCGGCGAAAGTAGCTGGCCAGTACCGGCATAACTAAGACGCATCGGCATTTATTCGGGCTAAAATAATATCCACCCCGGATTCATGCTTGAAATAAGCAGTTCCTGAACTATTTTTGCGTAGCCCCGTTAATTATAATTGCTGATTTTTTGATTGCGGCATGTCCGGACTGGTGCATACCATCCAAAACATCGTTGTAATGTTAAGAGCCAGTTTAACCGGCGTTTATTTTTCTCAATAAAACTACTATGCAGGAATTACCCATTGTTTCCAATATACCCGAAACTGAATCAAAAATAAAAAAGCCCAACTGGTTGCGGGTAAAACTGCCGACCGGCGAAAGTTACCGTCATGTACGCAACCTGGTAGACACCCATAAACTGCATACCATTTGCGAAAGTGGTAACTGTCCGAATATGGGCGAATGCTGGGGCGCAGGCACAGCCACTTTTATGATACTGGGTAATACCTGTACCAGGAGCTGTGGTTTTTGTGCTGTTGCTACCGGCAGGCCCGATCCATTGGATTGGGATGAGCCGCAACGCGTAGCAGAAGCCATTTACCTAATGAAAGTAAAACATGCAGTGATTACCTCTGTAGACCGCGACGAAATAAAAGACGGCGGTTCTGTTATATGGCACAATACCATCCGCAGTGTAAAACAATTGAACCCAGACACTACACTTGAGACGCTGATACCCGACTTTAAAGGAGAAAAGGAAAACATCCAGCGCATCATTGATGCGGCACCCGAAGTGGTGTCTCATAATATAGAAACAGTGGAAAGGCTTACACGCAAGGTTCGCATACAGGCCAAATACTGGCGTAGTATGGAAGTATTGCGTACTTTAAAAGCAGGCGGCATGCGCACCAAAAGTGGTATCATGCTTGGCCTGGGCGAAGAAAAAGAAGAAGTAGTACAAACCCTGCGCGATCTGGCCGAAAATGGCTGCGATGTAGTGACCATTGGCCAATACCTTCAGCCCACCAAAAAACACCTGGCGGTACACCGCTTCGTTCACCCCGATGAATTTGCGGAATTGCGTGAAATTGGATACGGCCTGGGTCTGGACTATGTTGAGAGCGGCCCGCTGGTACGCTCATCTTACCACAGCGAAAAACATGTAGTGGCTGGTTACGGTAAAGAAATGTGGTTAAAAGAAAAAGAAATGTCTGCATAAATCCCGGTATGGGAATAACTTACAAGTCAAATAAAACTTTCTTCAAAATAGGCCGGTTCCAATACCGGCCTATTGCTTTATATTACTTCCTCCTTGCAGTTGTGCGATTAATGCAAATTGAGTGAAGCTTGTATCAATGAGTTGCAAAACAGGCCAAAGTTGCAACTTGTTGATTTTCAATAAACACATTTTTTTACTTGTTAATTAAAGTTAACAAGCACACCAAAAATAATTTTAATCCGTTTTTAAACCCGGTCAACGGTTCTCTGTCATAGAGGCCTTATAAACTAAAAAACACAACCCTTATGTACGCTAAGAAAATTTCCATCTTTATTGCCGCTTCGGTAATAAGTTCATCACTATTATTTACATCCTGTAAAAAGGACAGCTCAAAAGATTCTGATGTTGAAGCCGCTGAAAGCAGTGCTTTGGCAGAAGCCAGTTTTAATGATGTAACCACCATTTCAGACCAGGCAGCATTGAGCGGAAGTGTGAATATGCGTGTTGCGGGCGATGCAGCAGCCAACCGCGAAGATGGTTCTCTTGGTTCGGGATGTGCAACCGTATCCTTTGATACCGTAAGTGTACCTCATGCCATTATCATTGATTTTGGCGCTACCAATTGTGTTTGCAATGATGGCAGAACACGCAGGGGTAAAATCAATCTGAGTTATACCGGACGTTACAAAGATGCCGGAACTGTTATCACTATTTCGTTTACCAATTATTTTGTAAATGATAACCAGTTAACCGGTACTAAAAAAATAACCAACCAGGGTCTGAACAATGCAGGCAACCTGGTATATAAGATAGAAGTAAACGGCCAGGTTATAAAAGCCAATAATGGTGGTACAATCAGCTGGGTTTCTACGCGTGAGCGCGAATGGACAGCTGGTTCCAGCACACCGCTGATACTGAGCGATGATGCATATTCCATCACCGGCAGTGCTACCGGTACCATTGCTTCCGGTAAATCTTACACCATCACTATTAAAACAGCTTTGGTGCGTAAAATGAGCTGTCGTTTCTTTGAAAGCGGTGTAGTTGATGTAACACCCGAAGGCAAGCCGACGCGTACGCTCGATTATGGCAATACGGGTTGTGACGCCAATGCTACTGTTAGCATACTAGGATATACATTCCCCATTATATTAAGATAACAATTACCTCTGTTCCTGAGCGCCATTGCAACCAGCAATGGCGCTTTTTTTATTGATACCTGCAGTTCCGGCTTTCCGAAGGCAGACTTAACCAATCAACTGATCAACCAATCAACTAATCAACCGACCACCCAATCAACTGACTAAAAACTGCCGAATTTTAACAAAGAAACCTATTTTTACCAATCAACTGATCAACCAATCATCAAATAAACAGATCAACCAATCAACCAATCTTGAAAACTGTTACCTGCTTTTTGCTGTTTGTATTCATCAGCATTGCACTTACCGCTCAAAAAAAGAACGAACAGTTTCAGTTGCATATACAACAGGCTGTTTCAGCTATCAGGGTAGACGGAATGATGGATGAACCCGCCTGGCAACAGGCAGATTCTACCGGTCAGTTTTTCATGGTGCTACCCATGGATACCAGCTTTGCACAGGTGCAGACCGTGGTAAAAATGACCTACGATAACCGCAACCTGTACCTGGTGGCCGTTTGTTACAATGAACGACCCGGCCCCTATATGGTAGAATCTTTGCGCCGCGATTTTTCCTTTTTAAAAAATGATAATTTTTTATTGTTTATGGATCCGTTTGACGACAAAACAAACGGGTTTTCTTTTGGGGCCAACGCCGCAGGTGCACAATGGGATGGAACAATGTATGATGGCGGAAAAGTAGATTTAAGCTGGGATAATAAATGGGAATCTGTTGTAAAAAACTATCCTGATAAATGGATTTTTGAAGCCGCTATCCCCTTCAAAAGCATCCGGTATAAAAAAGGAATAACCAATTGGGGTATCAATTTCAGTCGCAATGATTTAAAGTCTACTGAAAAATCGAGCTGGGCGCCGGTACCGAGGCAGTTTCCCACTGCATCGCTGGCTTATACCGGTACATTGATCTGGGACAGGCCGCCGCCGGCAACTGATTTGAATGTATCTGTTATTCCTTACCTGCTTACCGGCGTTTCTAAAGATTATGAAAATAAACAATCATCCGCTTTTCAAAAACAGGCAGGCGTGGATGCCAAGATTGCACTAAGTTCGGCATTGAATCTTGATCTGACGGTAAACCCCGATTTTTCGCAGGTAGACGTAGACAAACAGGTAACCAATCTCAACCGGTATGAACTTTTTTTTCCTGAAAAAAGGCAATTTTTCCTGGAGAATGGCGACCAGTTTTCCAATTTCGGTTATGCTTCCATCCGGCCGTTTTTTTCAAGAAGGATCGGTTTAAATACACATATTGACGCCGGTGCAAGGCTGAGCGGCAAACTGGATAAAAATTGGCGCATAGGCATCATGGATATACAAACCCGTGCCAGCAACACTACAGCATTACCCGCACAGAATTTTTCAGTAGTAGCATTGCAGCGTAAAGTATTTGCACGTTCTAATATCGGTTTTATATTCATCAATAAAGAGTCGGTTAATTATACGCCGGATACCGGCGCCGGCAAACCGCTTTATTCAAAATACAACCGCAATTTCGGGCTGGAATATAACCTGGCTTCCGCCAATAATTTACTGACGGGGAAAATGCTTTTTTTAAAATCATTCAACACAACGGGGAGGGGCAGCGATGTGGTGCAGGCGGGCCACCTGCAGTATGCAAGCCGCAAATGGAATATTCTGGGTCAGTATGAATACGTTGGCGGCAACTATTCAGCAGAAGTAGGATATGTGCCCAGGAGGGGTTATATAAAACTAAACCCGCAACTGATCTACAACTTTTTTCCAAAAGGCGGCATAGTACTGAGCCACGGGCCACAGCTGGGCGGTGTCTACTTTTACAATACGGGCTTTCATGCAACGGACAATGAAACTGTTTTTTCTTACCTGGTTACATTGCGCGACCGCAGCACCATCACAGCGCTGATAATGAATGATTATGTAAAACTGTTACTGCCATTCGATCCCACCAATTCTGGTAAAGACTCATTGCTGACTGGCAGCACACACAACTGGAACACAGCTGGTCTTGATATTGTTTCAAAACCGCAACAACTGTTAACCTATATGTTTTCTGTCCGTTACGGAGGTTACTACGCCAATGGCAGAAAATTTAGCCTGGCCGGCGAACTGGGTTATCGTTTTCAACCTTACCTCAGCATTGTAATGAGCGCTACCTGCAATGCATTGCAATTGCCCATGCCATGGGGCAATACCAGCTTCTGGCTTATTGGCCCGCGGATAGACGCTACACTCACCAATAAATTTTTTATCACCGCTTTCTTTCAGTACAATGAACAATTGAGAAACATGAACCTGAATACGCGGGTACAATGGCGTTATAAACCTGCTTCTGATTTATTTTTGGTGTATACGGATAACTATTACCCGGCGCCTCTCAATGTACGCAACCGTGCTTTTGTATTGAAATGGACGTACTGGTGGAATTTGTAATATTGATACAGCGTTATCACCAACACTTTTGCCGGCGTTTTTGATGTATCACCAACAACCTGCTAATTAAAAATATTCCAGTCATGAAACAATATGTAATAATTGCACGCGATGGCAACGATGCAGAAGCCCAAAACAGGCGATTGACGGCAAGGCCCGTACACCTGGCCGGAGCAGCCCGGTTAAAAGCCGCCAACCAATTTGTAATCGGTGGCGCCATGTTAAATGAAGCCGGCCAGATGGAGGGTTCGGTAATGATTGTACAATTTGAAACGGAGGAACAGTTTACGGAATGGTACATCAACGAACCCTATATTACCGGCAATGTATGGCAGTCCATTGAGGTAAGGCCATTCAGGGTAGCCAATGTATAATACAATACAGGCGGACTGATTTCATGTAGCCTGTTCATGCCTTCGATGCAGGCTGTCGGGATCTATTTTTCAGTCCAGTAATCAAGCACCAGTACTTTATCCAGGTAGGGCCCCAGAATTTTACCAAATTCTTTATGATCGGGGTGGGGCAGGTAAACGGCCCTGTCCTGCTCACTGCTGAAAGTCACAAAAAAACAGTGCGTAAAGCCCTGGTTAAGGTTTTCAGGACTGTTGTTTTTACCCCATTCCAGCGATTTTATTTCTTTGATTTTGGAGGGCAGTGCACGAAATGCCTCTTCCACTTTTTTTATGGCGGCGGGGTCGGCCCCGTCTTTGAATTTAAACATAACCACATGACGCAAAACTTTTCCAGGGGCATTTTCCTGCGCCTGACCGCTTGTTGCTGTTGCCATTGCTGCAAGTATTAAAAATAAAACAAACAATTTTTTCATACGTTGATTTTTACCGGTACAAGATAGGAAATCTTATATCACCGGTGTAAATTGTGTTGAGTGCAGTGTGTTGTGTGTTGTGTGTTGTGTACCAAAGGTATTGATAAAGATACCGGATGTGTTAGGATGAATGGCTATATCTCTTGTTTTACTTCATTTTCCAGTGGCCTTTCCTGTAACTGTCTTACCATTTACCTCACAGCTTTTACCTTACACCTTTCCCGGCACCTTCCACCTTCTACCATATTTTGGGTATTGAAAAACATTGTGCAAAGCATAGCTTTGAGAAAGAAGCCGGTATATACCTGCACCTGCTATTATTTTGTAATACTTAAAACCTGCAACTATGATTCGCAAAATCTCAGTCAAAGACTTACTGGAACCCTGGAAAAACAATTTTACCGAAAATGCCGCACTTCCCTTTATGACTACATCGTCGCTCCTCGGCGTGGACGTTCTGAATGAATTTCTAACCAGGTGCAAGACAGAATGTAAAGGTTTTAACGCGCTTCGGATTTATTTTATCCGGTATGATACCGTTCACGATGGTTTAACCAATACTAATCCGCACGTGAAACTGATGCCAGGTAAAGATGTTTCACAGGTATCGCTGGCCTTTGTTCCGGTTAAGGGTTTTGACCCCATCGTCCTGGGCGGGGAAGACTGTGTGGAAGCTGGTAATATACTGGTGTTGTCATTTTGCGATCCACGGCTTACCAATACCGGGGATGCCGCAGGTACCGGCCATTGCCCGCCTACTGGTTGCGAAATTGTAGCAGGCAGCAGCAACTAACCGGCACCTGTACTTTTTATTTTGCACCGTATGATGATCATTCAATTTTTAAAGGTTTTTTATACCATCATTTTTGTCTGGATTTCCGGTGCTGCCGCTGCGTTCGCCCTGCGCAGACTTTTGCCTTTTAGTTACCGTATGTTTGCCTGGCTGATTATTACCCTTTCACTGATGCTTACGGCGGCTTATATTCTATCGTTTCATAACATTGCCAATCATGTTCTTTTTAATGTTTTTGATCCGATAGAATTTTTTGTAATTCCGTTGTTTTATTATTACCAGCTGGTAAGCCGCCGCCTGAAAAATATTATCCGTGTTTACCTCTGTATTTTTCCGATTTTTGTAGTTGTCAATTTAATATGGATACAGAATTTTCACCAGCTGGCCACCCTCAGTTATGTTGCCGGTGCCGGTTTTACCATGCTGCTCACTGTTGCTTACTTATGGCAGCTGTATACCAGTGATGATACGGATAGTATTTTCCGCGACCCTGTTTTCTGGATAAGCCTGGCTTATGTTTTTTATTGCGCCGTTTCAATCCCTTACCTGGGTATGCTAAATGATTTATGGCAGAAGCACCCGGTTTTTACCAGGCAATATTATTTTGTAATGTACTATGGGGCCATTATTATTAACAGGATCTTTTTAACTGCAGCGTTTATATGCATGAACCGTTCAGTGAACAGGAGCTGATTCTATTTGCCAGCACCGCTATAATACTGGTATTGATTATTCTTGTGGTGGCCGCCGTGCTCATACAGCACAAACGGAAATTCCACCACCGGCAACAGCTGACCGATATTAAGAACCAGTATGAAAAAACGCTGCTGGAAACAGAACTGAAAATCCAGGGGGAAACACTAAAAGCTATTTCCCGTAACCTGCATGATAATATTGGCTCCAATATTTCAACTGCCATGCTGTTGCTCTATAAAGACGATCATATGGACCAGCAGGAGTTTGAACCAAACCGCAAAGAGGCCATCAGTATGCTGGACAGGATTGTGGATGACCTGAAAAATATTGCCCGCAGCCTGAACCCCGCATACCTTACGGAAATAGGTTTAAGCGAAGCCATCCGCCTGCGTGTGCAACAATTGGAGAAAACAAAAAAGTATGCTATCCTGTTTTCTCTAAATGAAGCACCCAAAACCCTGGACACAGAAAAACAGCTCATTCTTTTTTATATTTTCCAGGAAGCCATTAATAATATTGCCACGCATGCCAAAGCAACCAGTATGTCTATCGGTCTTCAATATGAAGCAGACCGGCTTACCATGCAAATAAAAGACAATGGCAAAGGCATCGCGCATACACAGAACAAAGAGAACAACAACAGCCGCGGCTCCGGCCTTATGAATATGAAACGGCATGCAGAAATGATACAGGGCAAACTGGTCATTGAGAGCACGGACGACCATGGTACCGGTATTATGATCACCGTGCCGAATCCGTATAGACAGGAAGCCAATGAATACACAGATACAATAAACCCCTATTAACTAAAAGATATGATAAACCTGGCCATTATTGAAGACAATGCCGACTACCGGAGCGCCTTATCTAAAATGCTTCAGCGCAATAACCAGATCTGCATACTGCATGAAATGGGCGATTGCAGTGAAATGATCCCTTATTTTGAAGTAGATCTGCCGGATGTGGTGATCATGGACATCGATCTGCCCGAAATCAGCGGCATTGAAGGTGTCTGGCAGCTTAAACAAAAATGGCCCGATTTAAAAGTACTGATGCTGACAGTCTTTGAAGAAGCAGAGAAAATTTTCGGCGCCATCAAAGCAGGCGCCAATGGCTACCTGTTAAAAAAAGATCCGCCAGACAGGATACTGGAGGCTATTTTCAGTCTGCAAAACGGCGAAGCCATTATGAATGGAATCATTGCAGCTAAAGTAATGGAGTACTTTAAAAAACAGGCGGATGCTGCGCCAAAAATGGAAGAATACAAGCTCACCGAGAAAGAAAAAGAAATCCTTAACAAGCTGATACAGGGCCTGGGCTATAAACAAATTGCATACGAATGTTCTATTGCCCGCGAAACCCTAAATACCCACATGAAGAATATCTATCGCAAGCTCAATGTTCACTCACGCGCCGAAGTAGCCGCCCGTTTCGGGGGACATTTCAATAAAATATGATAGTTACCCAGCCAAATTGCAGTGTATACCATAAACAGGTTAACTAATATTTGGTATTGACTTCACTTGTTTCAGATAGTACTTTCGATTTAATAATTACAATGAATGGTTGAACGGTGTGTGCCGTGCAATGCAACATTTTTATTAATTCAAAAATACATTATCATGAAACTGCTTTCTCTTTCTTTCGCATTCCTGTTGCTGGCAGGTGCTTCTACTGCACAAGCGCTCAGCGATTTTAAAACTACCAATTTTATATCGCTCACCGTTCCGGTAAATTTTATTGGTCAGTTCAAATACCTGGGCCCTGCCAATACAGTGCAGCAATTAAATGTTACCACTGTGCCGCACGATGCAACTATACTGGGCTCTTTTCCCAATGTGGTTTCTTCCGTAACGGTATACCAGGTAGAAAACGATGGCGGCCTCACCATTCTCGGCAATACTTTGTCTGCCAGGAGTACTACCTATGAAGTCATTTATGATTTTGTACAAACGCAAACCCTGCAACTGGTAGACAGCGATGATTCAAGAACAGTCTATTTTGCGCTGATAGGCATCAGCGTAAGAATGGTAGCCCGTATAAAAGCAAGGTCTGCGGGCATCAACCTCACCAGTTTATCCAGCCTGGGAATTGCCGCCAGCCGTAAAAAGGTATGTGGTACGCTGGAAGTAAGGGCCAATGGCATCGGTTCCCAAAAAATAAATGCATTGATACCGGTAACCTCCGATTTGTCTCCTGCATCCATAGAAACAGCATTACAGTCGGTAGCAACCATCAAGTCTCATATTTATGATGCAGACACAAAGATTACGCCGCAGTTCCTTGCGTTCAGCGCCAGTGCCTCTGGCGATATCGCAAAATTTGATTACAAGAAAATTTGTACAGATATGTACAGCTATTCATTCGAAGACGGAAAACGTCCTTAGACCGGATTGACCCGTAATTAAAAAAACACTTATCATGAAAAAGAAAATTCAACAATTGGCAGGTATCTGTGTAATGGTACTTGCTTCATTCAGCGCATTCAGTCAAACCAATGACAAGAGCATACCCAAATGGGTAACCGATAATGGGTATTGGGTAGTAGAGAGCAATATTCACCATCCAAAGCAGCACACGGTATGGTTTTACAACAATCACCATATACTGGTTGGTTCACAGGAAATTGTCAGCTCCAGGCTGAATATTAAAAAGAAGAAAGTGAAAATGCAATTGAAGTCGATGCTGGAATCATCGATGGAGGTATGGGCCAAACAACATCCGGGCAGCGACAGTAATCAGCTGGCTAAAAAAAAATGACCAGAAAAAAGATGCCTGCTGCAAAACGTGTTAAAACCGGCATTGGTATCGCATTTATAAAAACGGTCTTACAATACAATGCCGGTTCTGGCGGATTGTTGTTTTAAGGCTTTGAAAACTCTCTTTATCGCTGACAACAGCGTCCTCATTTTGCAGTCAGAAGCGGGTTTGCAAACACCCGTGCGCACAGGTTCAAAATTGCCCGTCAAACCTTACCTTTGCGGCCGATTATGAAGTACAGTAACGAGATCAGCAAACGCCGCACATTCGCCATTATTTCTCACCCCGATGCGGGTAAAACAACGCTTACAGAGAAATTGCTGTTATTTGGCGGTGCCATTCAAACCGCAGGGGCGGTAAAAAGCAATAAGATAAAAAAACACGCTACCAGTGATTTTATGGAGATTGAGCGCCAGCGCGGAATCTCCGTAGCCACCAGCGTAATGACATTTGAATACAACAATACCCTCATTAACCTGCTGGATACACCCGGCCACAAGGATTTTGCAGAAGACACTTACCGTACGCTCACGGCGGTAGACAGTGTAATACTGGTCATAGACAGCGTAAATGGGGTAGAGGCACAGACACGCCGGCTCATGGAAGTTTGCCGTATGCGCGACACGCCTGTTATTGTTTTTATAAATAAAATGGATCGCGATGGCAAAAACCGTTTCGATTTACTGGAAGAAATTGAAAAAGAGTTGAACCTTCCGCTGCATCCCATGGCCTGGCCCATCAACAGTGGTAAAGATTTTAAAGGTGTGTATAACCTGGCTGAGAAAAAACTGGTTCTCTTCGCTGCCAATACAAAAGGAAACGATGAAGACGTGGTGGAGATCACCGATCTCTCGCTACCTGTACTGGATGCCCGCCTGGGCGACCGCGATGCGGCCACCCTGCGCGACGATGTTGAACTGGTGGATGGGGTAAACGGGGAACTGAATGTGGCAGATTACCTGGGCGCCAAAGTAGCACCCGTATTCTTCGGAAGCGCCGTAAATAATTTTGGCGTAAAAGAAATGCTGGATACATTTATCCGCATAGCACCCGAACCACAATGCCGGCCTACCACCACCCGCGAAATTTGCCCGGATGACAAAAAGCTTAGCGGGTTTATTTTTAAAATTCACGCCAACCTCGATCCCAAACACCGCGATCGCATCGCATTCATGCGTATCTGTGCGGGAAAATTTGAAAGAAATAAATATTATCATCATGTCCGCCTCGATAAAGACATCCGTTTCAGCAACCCGTATAGTTTTCTGGCACGCAGTAAAGATGTAATTGAGGAAGCTTTTCCCGGCGATGTGGTGGGTTTGTTTGACACCGGTAATTTTAAGATAGGTGATACGCTGACCGAAGGAGAAAATTTTTATTTCACCGGAATTCCCTCTTTTTCACCGGAGATCTTTAAAGAAGTGGTGAACAAAGATCCCATGAAAACAAAACAACTGGAGAAAGGCCTGATGCAACTGACCGATGAAGGCGTGGCGCAGTTGTTTACCCAATTTGGCGGTAATAAAAAAATAATCGGTTGTGTGGGCGACCTGCAGTTTGAAGTTATCCAGTACCGCTTGCTGCATGAGTACACGGCTTCTGTGGAATTCAGGCCCATGCCTTTTTATAAAGCTTGCTGGCTTACCAGTACCGACCCCAATAAGCTGCAGGAATTTGCACGGTTTAAACAGGCCAATATTGCTGAAGACAAAGATGGTCATATGGTATACCTGGCGCAAAGCGAATGGTTCCTGAATACCGAAAGGACCAATAACCCGGATATTACCTTTCACTTTACGTCGGAGATACACAAAGAAATGAAGTGAAACAATTGATCGGTATGACCCTTGATAGTTGTGCCTGGTAAAAGATTCTTAATAGTTTTACCTGCCTGTTATTGCAAATTAATGGGCATGCCGGTATAATTCTGCGGCGTTATTTTTTTCAATTCTTTTTTAACCGTAGAGGCAATTTTTAATCCGTCTACAAACTGATGGATAGATTCTTTATTGATGGTTCCGTTGCCCCGCGTAAGATCTTTTAAGGCTTCGTACGGATTGGGGTAGTTTTCACGGCGCAAAATGGTCTGAATGGCTTCGGCCACTACCGCCCAATTGCTTTCCAGGTCTTCATTCAGCTTCTTCTCATTCAGTAAAAGTTTGCCCAGGCCTTTTTCTATTGACTTTACCGCAATGATGATGTGCGCAAAAGGAACACCGATGTTTCTTAACACCGTTGAATCAGTGAGATCACGCTGCAGCCTCGACACGGGCAATTTTGCCGAAAGGTGTTCCAGCAAAGCATTGGCCACACCCAGGTTGCCTTCTGCATTTTCAAAATCGATCGGATTTACTTTATGCGGCATGGCGGAAGAACCTACTTCGCCTTTTTTTACTTTTTGTTTAAAATAATCCATCGATACATAGCTCCATATATCGCGGCTGAAATCTACCAGGATATTGTTGATACGTTTCATGGCGTCGAAATGCGCAGCAAGGTTATCATAATGCTCTATTTGCGTAGTAAACTGCTGACGGCCCAGACCGAGTGTTTTTTCAACAAACTGGTTTGCCAGTACTATCCAGTCCTTTTTTGGAAAAGCCACATAATGTGCATTAAAATTACCGGTGGCGCCTCCAAATTTGGCTGTAAACGGTATATTAATAAACTGTTCAACCTGGTTTTGTAATCTCTCCACAAATACCATGATTTCTTTTCCCAGCCGGGTAGGGCTTGCAGGCTGACCATGCGTGCGCGCCAGCATGGGTATTTCCATCCATTGTTCGGCAAGTATACCCAGTTCGCGGTTCAGGTTCAGTATAGCGGGCAGGTATTCGCATTCCACGGCATGTTTCCATAATAATGGGACCGACGTATTATTGATATCCTGAGAGGTTAGTCCAAAATGTACCCATTCCTTTTCATTCTCCAGCCCGATGGCATCCAGTTTAATTTTTATAAAATATTCTACGGCCTTCACATCATGGTTGGTCGTTTTTTCAATGTTTTTTATTTCCTGCGCATCCTCAATGCTGAAGCCTGCGGCCATGTCCTGCAGCGCTTTTCTGGCTTTTGCAGTAAGTGAAAAGAATTTTTTATCGGCCAGGAAAAGGTAGTATTCAACTTCCACCAGTACGCGATATTTGATTAACGCGTATTCAGAGAAATAATCGGCCAGGTGCTGTACCTGCCTTCGGTAGCGTCCGTCTATGGGTGATATGGCGGTAAGGGCATTGAGTTCCATGCGGCTTGGTTAAGTATTTGTTCAGGTAACATATATTTGTGCCCAAAATTAAACCAATTCTGGTTAACTAGCGATATTATATGGTTATGGGCCTGCTTTTATAAACAGTATTGCCCTTATTCCTCCATAGTACTTCTATAGGCCGGTAGATTAAAAAAAGATGCGTAAAATAAAATGCGGCGCTGTCAGCTATCTTAATACCAAACCATTGATATACGGTTTTCAGCAGGGATTAATGAAAGACGCAATTGAGATGACAACTGATTATCCGGCCGGAATTGCCCGTAAGCTGCTGAACAATGAAATAGACCTTGGACTGGTTCCGGTTGCCATTATTCCTGCACTGGAAGAATATTATATTATCGGCGATTATTGCATCGGTGCCGACGGGCCGGTTGCTTCCGTTTGTCTTTTCAGTGATATACCCATTGAAGAAATAAAGGAAGTGCTGCTGGACTACCAAAGCCGTACTTCGGTACGACTTGCAAAAATATTACTGAAAGAATACTGGAAAGTGCAACCCATTCTTACAGATGCCAAAGCAGATTTCAGGGAGCATATACAGGGCACTACAGCCGGTCTGGTAATAGGAGACAGGGCTTTTGAACAAAGAAAAGTGTCTGCATACAGTTACGACCTGGGAGAAGCATGGAAAAATTTAACGGGTTTGCCTTTTGTTTTTGCGGCGTGGATAAGCAACAAAAAGCTGGACGATGATTTTATACAATCATTCAATACGGCTACCGGTGCAGGTATGCAGGAAATTGATACCATCATTGCAGCAAATCCCTATCCGTTATTTGACCTAAAAAAATATTTTACCCGGCATATCAGTTATACGCTCGACGAAAGGAAAAAAGAGGGGCTTGCTCTTTTTTTAAAAAAACTTGCCTCAATTTAGAAAAATAGCTATTATTTATTTTCAGGTATACCGGTGGACTTTTTTTTTGTTTTTAGGATTTGTGGATACGGCAACAGCATACCTGAATTCGATTAGAATTTCATGAAATGTCTCACAAGATTCGTTGTTAATAACGATGCAATAATGCCAAAATCCCTTATTTTAGCCCATAGCCCACTTAACCGTAAATATGAAAAAAGTATTAATTACATTATTTTTTTTTGTACATATATGCAGAGCTGAAAGTAGTTTGCCTCAAAAAGCCTGGGGCAAATGGTTCCCATTAAATGATTCAGCCGATACTTTTGGCCGTTACCGGAAAATGTCACCGATAGATAAAATCTACCCTCCTTATCATAGTATTTCTCCGGTTTTAGCTAAAATTCAAAATCTAATACCCTGCGCTTCAAAAGAAGATTTTAATTATACCGTAAACACCTGTAATGCAATTGCAGTTACGCTTCAATCATCTGCATTGGTTTATAATTCAATACAATGGAGCTTTGATGACGGCGTCGTAATCAATGGAAATAATAATCCATTTCATTCATTTACAAATGCGGGTAATCATACAATTACAATGATTATTGATAAAGGCACTTGCGCAGATACTGTAATAAAAACAATTTCTTTGAATATTCTGCCTGCCGATATTATTACCACACCAGATACAACTATCTGTGCCGGCAGTGTTAAACAGTTACGCACTAAACCAGCCTTAGGCTTTTGCTGGTCCCCTACAGCCTACCTGGATAACCCTAATTCCCCGAATCCATTCAGTTCGACACCACACAATATCACCTATTATTATACTGCGGAAGTAACTGGCAATAATATTATAGTAAATGGCGACTTTTCTCAAGGTAATACTGGGTTTACTTCCGAATACAGCTATGCAACTCCTAATTTAACGGAAGGCCAGTATTATGTTGGTGTTAATCCAAACGCATGGAATGGTAATCTCAGCGCCTGTGGCGATCATACTTCCGGGAATGGTAATATGATGATGATAAATGGATCACCTGTATCGGATGTAAACGTTTGGAAGCAGACAATTGTAGTTACTCCTAATACTAACTATGCATTTTCTACATGGATACAAGCACTCTGGCCACCGAATCCTGCACAATTACAGTTTTCCATCAATGGAAAAGAGGCAGGGGCAATGATCGGCGCCAGCCTTCCTACATGCACGCTGACACGTTTTTACACAACCTGGAATTCGGGCAATAATACTTCAGCTGTAATTTCCCTTGTCAATAAAAATACAGCGATCCAAGGGAATGATTTTGCCCTGGATGACATTTCATTTGCTCCTGTGTTTATTCAGAAAGACAGTATAATTATCAAGGTAGAAGATCCTGTTATCAAAACAAACAATGATACTACAATTTGCAGCGGAACAAGCCTTCAGTTAAATACAACTGGCTCATTCGATGTTTTTAACTGGGTACCCACTACAGGTCTTTCTAACGCGCAAACAGCCAATCCAACGACTACAAATTTCCAATCAACTCGTTATATCGTAACAGGTACAAGCACAAATGGGTGTAAAGCTTCAGACACAGTACTGATTAATATCAACCCTGGTCCTGTAATTTCAAAAACAATGGATACTACTATTTGCCATGATAAAACCTTGCAGTTGGCTGTAAATGGGGGGGATACTTATACATGGTTGCCTACAGGATCTTTAAGCAATCTACAGATATCCAACCCGGTTGCCTCTCCTATAATAAATACTACTTATTATGTTACTGCTGCCAACAGTATTGGTTGTAAAACAATGGATTCAATAAAAGTTTATGTAAAGCAATTACCCGCATTCAAAATTTCAGGGGATACCTCCCTTTGTGCGGGAATTAGTGCTCAGTTAAATGCATCGGGAGGCAACATATATTCATGGACACCTCTTCAGGGACTTAATTATGCAGATATCGCATCTCCATTGGCAACCCCGCAGTCTTCTGCAGTCTATACTGTAAAAATTAAAGAAGCTACTTGTAGTGACTCAACCAGCTTGTCTGTGAGAATTGTTGTTTTACCAATACCTGATGTACGCGCAAGTCATTCTAACGAGATAGATTGTAATAAACCGGTGTCGCAACTGAATGTTTCCGGTGCAATTATCTATGCATGGCAACCTTCCTCAACGCTAAATGATTCATCCTCCGCCAGTCCGTTTGCATCGCCCGCTTTATCGACATTATACACGGTCAGGGGTACCGATATAAATGGATGCAGTAGTTACGACAGTGTTAAAGTTTTGGTTACTAAGACCGGCGAATTGCTTGTTAATTTACCTAATGCATTTTCACCAAATGGCGACTCCAGAAATGACTGTTTTGGCATCAGTCGTTATGCAGGTCTGCTGCAGCAAATTGAATTTTTTGTCTACGATCGTTTTGGAGTAAGAGTATTTTACACTAACAATGCTTTGAAGTGCTGGGATGGCAGGTATAAAGGGAAAATGCAGGATCCAGGTACATTTGCCTATGTTTTAAAAGCTTCTACGTTTTGCGGTACTATTTTCAAAAAAGGAATTGTGATGTTGCTAAAATAATAAGATGGTACGTAAGCATTTTAATGTTTTGTTCTTTGTGTTCCGTTATCCAGGGTTGAATTTTGGTTTGTAATTTGACCTGGCCGCTTATAGCAGTTTTTAAATCGTCAGCATTAAACTGTTCATAAAATCCATCCAATAAAATAAGTATATTCCACCCTCTCAAAATTGGTTCATCAATTCCGCCACATGCATGATATCTGCTTCTGTATGAAAATAGGAGACGGGCAGGCTGAGTGTTGTCTGGTGAATTTCTTCTGCGATGGGCGAAGGCTGGTTGTCCAGTATACCGGCCATGGCCAACTGTTTATTGGGCGCTACCGGGTAGTGAATTTCAGTATGGATATTTTTTTCCAGTAGATAGGATTTCAATTTGTCTCTTTTTGTATGACGGATGTTGAAGATATGGTACACATCGTAAAAGCCGGGTTGCTGCACTGGCAGAATAAAATCCTGTTTAAGCATACTTCGGTAAATATCTGCCAGTTTTCTTTTGTGTTCATTGATGGCATCCAGTTGCGCCAGTTTAATGGAAAGAAAAGCAGCCTGCAATTCATCCAGTCTTGAATTAAATCCCACTACTTCGTTCCTGTATTTTTCGTTGGAACCATAATTGCGCAGTGTAACGATTTTTTTACGGAAACTTTCATCATTGCAGGTTACAGCACCCGCATCGCCCAGGGCGCCGAGGTTTTTTGAAGGATAAAAACTGTGTGCTCCTATTGAACCCCAATTGCCGGCCCTGGTATTTTTATAACTGGCGCCATGTGCCTGCGCACAATCTTCTATTACTGGCAGCCCATGAGTGGCAGCAATCAGGTTAATGGCATCCATCTGGCATAATTTACCATAAAGATGTACTACTAGTATGGCTTTTGTACGGGGTGTAATTTTTTCTTCAATTTTTGCCGGGTCAATATTATACGTCGAAAGCTCTGGTTCAACCAGAATGGGTTTCAACTGATTCTGCACAATAGCCAGTATTGTGGCGATATATGTGTTGGAAGGCACAATCACCTCTGCACCAGGTTCGAGACTGAGGGCTTTAAGCGCCAGTACCAGTGCATCTAAACCATTGGCAACGCCAACGCACCATTTTGCACCGCAATAATCAGCGTAGGCTTGTTCAAACTCTTTTACAGCTTTGCCCAGTATATACCATCCTCCGGTAAGTGTATTATTAAAAGCAAACCGGTAAGCATCAAAAAATGGCTGGTTAACTTTTGCCAGGTTTTCGTATTCAATGATTTGCATAGGGCTCAAAGATATAATCCTTCTCATCAAAATATTCAGATGCCAGGATCATTAAAATGGCATCGGAGCTGAAGTTGTCCATGCTGTGCCAGTCCTGTGGTTCTATAATCAGGCATTGATCGGGCCGGTTTAGCAGAAAGGTTGAAGTCGGGTTTGCATCATTGTTATTGTGTATATAACAGGAACCCTGTATACAAATGGCAGCCTGAATGGTTTTTCTATGCCGGTGTCCGCCACGGACAGAATCGTCGACGCCATAAATGTAAAAGATCCTTTTTATATCAAAGGGAACGGTTTTTTCTATGACGGTCAGGTTGCCCCGTTTGTCTGTAAAAGATTTCAGGTCTATTAAATAAGCCATAGTTGCGATTAAAGGTTTAATGGGATAGGTTTACGGTACTGAATGTCTATTTTTTTAACTGCATGATGAATCCTTTGTATTGCAGCAACTGCCCATCTAAATAAAGAATCTGTTCATTGGCATATGCTGTTATCATTTCATAATTCTTGCTTAAAGTATTTACTACTTCATTGTAATTCAGAAACCATGCAGGATAGGCGGCATTGTAATATACCGGCGGTACTTTTTGAATGGTCAGCCTGTTTGCAGGAATCGGGTTAAAATAGGTGTTCTCAATAATGATATATGGAATTTTTTTACTGGCAAGTGCAGCAAGTAGTTCAAATGGTTTTTCAATATACGGAATTACGCAGGAAAGCAACAACACCTGGTGCTGGCCGCGGGTTGTTATGGCATCATCCACAGTATCAAAAAAATTCAATTGATGACCGGCAATTTCATTTTTGCCTGCAGTCACAAAGGCCGGCTGTTCCACCACACTCCATTTCAGATCCGCCAGGTGTTCCAGGTAATACCGGTTCTGGAAATAACTGCTGCCCAGTGATCCGCCAAAATCTAATACAGAAAGGCGGTTGTCATTTTTTCCTGCTATCCAGAGCAGGTTGGCCAGCAATGGCCAGGAATATTCAACCTGGTCAAACAGCATGGCATCCCTTTCATAAATGGCTTCGCCGTTTTTTACCTTCAGGGTAGCTGATTTTACTTTTTCAATGATGTTGTCTGCGTTGTACCCGCTGCATTTATCCGCTGCTTCGTGCCAGCTGGCAAAATTGCCCCTCCAACCATAACGGAAGTATTTAATGCGCAGATAGGTCCTTTTTAAAAACTGTACCAGCTTGTCCATGCAAAAATATATTTACCGCAAAAAGTAATACCTGTTCGCTTACTTTCTGCTCCATAATTTTAATGCGTCTTTAATCCTTGCGGTCCCCATATTCAGCAATTAAATGGTTTTTCCGTTGATACACGGATAACGGATATGGATAGTGGGTAAAATAGGTCCAACAATATAACCGGGAAAACCTATCTACGAAAAATAATATTTTTTATTGAGAATGCATATTTTTTTATCAGCTGGTTTACTTCGGAAGAAACACCGGTAAAATAAACCGCGGGAAAAAACAGCAGGCAAAAAACCGTTGTCCGTACAAACGTATCTATAAATATATTGGAAGCGTTCGGAATATAATAACAGGCAAGCGCAGCTGTAGCAGCGTAAACAATAGCCAGGACATCTTTCCATGTATATGGCTGCAACCCAAATTTAATCCATAGGAAACCAAATCGCATGGCATTGTAAAACCCAATAGCGATAAGCGTGGAATAAGCGGCGCCCATCAGTCCAAAATGCTTAATTAAAATATAATTGAGCGGCAACGCAATGATGGTATAAACGACATTGGTGGTGAAATCTACTTTCCAATAGTTGGAGGTAGCAATAATTTGTGTATTGGCGCCTGTGCCCAGGTCGATCAGTTTACTTAACCCTAAAAAGAAAACAACCATTTCGATGCCTTTATAATCTTTGCCCAGGAAACTGGCGAGGTTGTGTACATTCAATAAAATGAGGCAAAACATACACAGGCCAATAATCAGCAGGTTGGCCACGCTCTTGGTATAAATATTACTGATGCTTTTCATGTCCTTGTTCTTCCACGATTCTGCCAGCACCGGTATGCTGATGGAGGTAATGCTGCGTTGTGGTATCTCCATGAGCGTAACTACATAGGTGGCAATGGTAAAAACGGCGGTGTAGGTAAGCCCGGATATAGAACTAATGATAAAAGTGTCGGCTGTTTTTGACAAAAGGTTTAAAAACTGCGCACCAAAAAGGAAAAGACCAAAGCTGATCATCTTATTCTTCAGGCGTTTGGTTAGTATGCTGGTGACTGTATTAAAATTAAATTCACCCGTTTTTCGAAGGTCGGAAAACAACACCACCGCCGGAATAAGGTATGAAAGCGCAAATACCACCAGGAAAACACGCAGGGAGATGAGTTGAAACGCTACCAGCAGCAGCAATATCGTAAAAAGCAGTCGGGGCGCCATTTCACGGAGGGTATTAGACAGCACGCCTTTTTTGAAACTCCAGCTAAAACTTTCCAACCACATAAATAGCAAATAAAAAAAACAAAATGGGTAAACAAAATAGCTGTACTGCACAAAAAGAGGCGATTTGGAGCTGAATTTTTGAATGATAACCCCCCTGAATACATAACCCGCAGTACACATAATCACAAAACCCAACATGCAAACCGTGAGCGTGATAAATGGCAACTCATTTTTTTGAGGCGAAAGATGACTTTTATAAAACGGAAAAAACTTATAGATAACAGGTAGTGAGCCAAATGTGCAGAGTGTAGCGAGCGTAATACCCAGATCGGTAATCATCCGCGTAAGTCCAAGTTGTTCGGTGGTCAGTACTTTGGGGGCAAGTATCAATAAATTAAACGCTCCGATGACAAAGCCTATAGAAATAAATATGGTGGAACGTATACTTTGTTTCTGGATTATGCCCATTGATGGTTGCTATAAAAAACTAAAAATACACGATAAACAAATGAAAAGGAGCTAAAAAGAACAGTTTGTTGGGGGCCAGTTTTTTTTTGAACAATAAATGAGTTAATCAGTTAATTTTGGCAAGTTTTTAAATGGATATTAATACATTATGAAAGTAGTCATTTTTGCCGGAGGCCTTGGTTCCCGTATCTCCGAGGAAACGGATACACGTCCCAAACCAATGGTAGAGATTGGGGGTAAGCCTGTTTTATGGCATATCATGAAAATTTACAGCCACTATGGTTTTAATGAATTTATCATTTGCCTTGGGTATAAAGGCTATGTGATAAAAGAATACTTCATGAACTATTTTCTTCACAATGCGGATCTGACCATCGATGTGGCAAGCAATAAAGTGGAAATACATGGCGCCAATACAGAATCTTTTAAAGTAACCCTGGTAGAAACCGGCGCCCACACCAAAACAGCCGGCAGGCTGCAGCAGGTCAGAAAGTATATTGGAGATGAGGATTTTATGCTTACTTACGGAGATGGAGTTGCAGATATTGATATTCCGGCTTTACTTGCTTTTCATACAGCAAATCAGAAATTAGCTACTGTAACTGCAGTACAACTGGATGCCAGGTTTGGTGGCATGGATTTGGCTTCTTCCGGCGAAGTACTATCATTTCGGGAAAAAGTAAAGGATGAAAATAAATGGATCAACGCCGGCTTTTTTGTTTTGAGTCCGAAAGTGTTCGATTACCTGCAAGGCGATATGAGTAATATTATGTGGGAAGAAACGCCGTTGGAAAAACTTACTGCAGACAAACAACTCTCGGCCTATCGCCACAACGGCTTCTGGAAACCGATGGATGCACTCCGCGACCGGATAGAACTGGAAAACATCTGGCAACAGAACAAAGCAAAATGGAAACTGTGGTAAACCTTCAGCAGCTGCAAACCTGGTATAGTGGCAGAAAAGTATTCGTAACCGGTCATACCGGTTTTAAAGGTGCATGGCTTACTGCCATGCTGCAATCGCTGGGGGCAACGGTAAAAGGATATGCCCTTGCACCCGCTTATAAAAACGGCTTGTTCGATTTGCTGGAACCATTACCGGCGGGCAGGAGTGTGATTGCCGATATACGGGACAAGGCAGCACTGGCCAATGCCCTGGTTTCTTTTAAACCCGATTTTATTTTTCACCTGGCTGCTCAGCCGCTGGTAAGAAAGTCGTATCTGCTGCCCGCCGAAACTTTCGAAGTAAATGCCATTGGCACCGCCAACCTGCTGGAAGCAATGATTCCACTGCCCGGCAAATGCACAGCCGTTGTGGTTACTACCGATAAGGTATACGAAAATAAAGAACAGGAAATCCTGTACAATGAAGGCGACCGGTTGGGCGGTTACGACCCTTACAGTGCCAGCAAAGCCTGTACAGAACTGGTGGTGAGCTCGTTCAGGAACTCGTTCTTCAACCCGTTGAAGCTTGCAAACCATCAGAAGACCATTGCCAGTGCAAGGGCTGGTAATGTAATTGGCGGAGGCGACTGGAGCGAAGACCGGATACTGCCCGATATCATTCGATCATTGAATAGCGATGAAACCATTGCAGTGCGCAATCCCCATGCCGTACGCCCCTGGCAGCATGTTCTGGAGCCCCTGGCAGGTTACCTGGTTCTGGCAGCGTGTTTGCATGAAAATCCTGCTTTGTGTTCGCCTGCATATAATTTCGGACCGCTGCCAGGTGACCACCTCACTGTAAAAGCGCTGGTGGAGCTGGCAATAAAACAATGGGGTGGCGGCCAATGGAAAGATGTGTCTGACCATACTCAGCCGCATGAAGCCACCTTATTGCAACTGGATATAAAACTGGCCCAAAAAGAATTGCACTGGCAACCAAAACTGAGTGCCCGGGAAGCCATCGAATGGACCATCAACTGGTACAGACAGCCGGTTCAGCACCAGGCATCTTTTACATTTGACCAAATAAAAAATTACCTGTCCGCATGATCTTTACGCCCACAACATTAACCGGTAGTTATACCATTGACCTGCAACCTGTGAGCGATGGCAGGGGTTGGTTTGCGCGTACATTTTGTAAAGAAGAATTTCAGCAGATTGGTCATAATAAAGAATGGGTGCAGTTAAATCATTCATTTACGGCAAAGAAAGGCGCCCTGCGGGGAATGCATTACCAGTTACCGCCATTTGCCGAAATAAAAATGGTGCGTTGTATTGCAGGTGCGGTATATGATGTAATCATAGATCTGCGTAAAAATTCACCTGGTTTTTTGGAGTGGTACGGTACTGAACTGTCTGCCGCCAATAAGAGGATGCTGTATATTCCTGAAGGGTTTGCACACGGGTTTCAAACGCTTACTGCAGACTGCGAGCTTATTTATCACCATACCGCATTGTATACGCCCGGCGCAGAAGGCGGCATTTTATACAGTGATCCAAAATTGGGCATTCAATGGCCGCTGGCGCCCACGGAAATTTCAGACAGGGACAATCAGCACCCGTTGTTGACCGATCAATTTTCCGGTATTTAACCTGCTCTGGAAATACAAACCGGACAAACAAAAATATATACAAGGATGATATGCAGATTTTGTAAAACGCCGCTCAGCAATGTTTTTATTGATTTGGTAAATTCGCCTGCCTCCAATTCTTTTTTGAAGCCGGAAGAATTAAATGAGCCCGAAACTTTTTACCCGTTAAAAGTATATACCTGTCACCGGTGTTTCCTGGTACAGGTAGACGAGTATAAAAAATCCGACGCTATATTCAACAGTGATTATGTTTATTTTTCATCTTATTCCACCAGCTGGCTGCAACATGCAAAAGCGTATACGGAACTGATGACAAAACGTTTTGGGTACCATGAAAAATCACTGGTTATAGAAGTAGCCTCCAATGATGGTTACCTGCTGCAATATTTCAAAGAAAATAATATTCCCGTGCTGGGTATAGAACCCACCGCCAACACAGCCGGGGTGGCCGTTGCCAGGGGCATAGAATCCGTAGTTGATTTTTTTGGTGTACGGCTTGCCCGCGAACTGGCTGCTAAAAATATAAAAGCCGATCTGTTGCTGGGCAATAACGTGCTGGCGCACGTGCCGGATATTACAGACTTTGTGGGTGGAATGAAAATTATACTCAAACCCGGTGGCGTTGTTACCATGGAATTTCCGCACCTGATGCAGCTGGTAGACAATAACCAGTTTGATACCATCTACCATGAGCATTTTTCATACCTGTCATTTACAACGGTGCAGCAAATCTTTGCATCGCAGGGCCTGGTATTATTTGATGTGGATGAAATAACAACCCATGGCGGTTCACTGCGCATATACGCCAAACATGCAGAAGACAACAGTAAAGAAATAACATCCAATACAAAAAGACTGCTGGAGAAAGAGGCTGCCAAAGGAATGGGTGGGCTGGCATATTATGATAATTTTCAGCAAAAAGCACTGAAGGTTAAATATGATATTATTGAATTTTTGATTCAACAGAAAAAAGCCGGTAAAAAAGTAGCCGCTTATGGCGCCGCAGCCAAAGGCAATACACTGCTCAATTACTGCGGCATTAAAAACGATTTGATAGATTTTGTAGTAGATGCCAACCCGCACAAACAAAATAAATATCTTCCGGCCAGTCATATACCAGTGGTCAATGAACAATATTTAAAGGACCAGCAACCGGATTTTGTAATTATACTTCCCTGGAACCTGAAAGAAGAAATTACCGCGCAGTTGTCTTATATAAAAAATTGGGGTGCGCAATTTGTAGTACCTGTACCCGCATTGCAAATCATTTAATATGCAAAAGATACTGGTTACGGGTGCAACCGGCTTTATCGGAAATTATGTAGTGGAAGAATTATTGCGCAATAACCACCAGGTTATTGCCAGTTCATCTTCGGAAGAGCGGGCCCGGTTATTTAGCTGGTTTCCGAAAGTGCAATACAAAGCATTTAACCTGGCTGATCCACCTGCTGAAATTGATTATTTTTCATTTTTTGACAGGCCCGATGCCATGATACACCTTGCCTGGGAAGGATTACCCAATTATAAATCGGCGTTTCATTACGAGGTAAACCTGCCCCGCCATTTTTCCTTTTTGGAACGAATGCTCCGCCAGGGATTGCGCAGCCTTTCAGTAACCGGCACTTGTTTTGAGTATGGGTTGCACGAAGGCAAAATGTCGGAACACATGCCATCTAACCCGGCCAATCCGTATGCCATGGCAAAAGATTCGCTGCGGAAATTGCTGGAAGGCTTGCGGCAAAGGCAATCCTTTGATTTTAAATGGATAAGGTTGTTTTATATGTATGGCAGGGGGCAAAATCCAAATTCCTTACTTTCGCAATTGCAAAAAGCGCTGGATGAGCATGCTACCGTGTTTAATATGAGCGGCGGAGCGCAGGTAAGGGACTATTTGCCGGTAGAAAAAGTGGCGGAATATATTGTGGCCATTGCATTGCAGCAGAAAATTGACGGAATAATTAACTGTTGCAGTGCAGAACCTATTTCTGTAAGACAATTGGTGGAGGATTATTTGGCTGCGCGGCAGGTAACCATACATCTAAACCTGGGTCATTACCCATATGCAGATTATGAACCCATGAGCTTCTGGGGCGATGCTACAAAACTTAATAAAATTATAAATAAAGCATAGTAACGCCCTGTTTCATCGGGCTAAATTTAGATTAGATCATAAGTATGATCTGTAAAATTAAAATAATAATTAAAAATGAATAATCCAATTCAGGAGTTTATAGAACAGCGCAAAGAAAGAATAAAAGAAAATGGAAATAACCGGGATTTACAAAATGCCGCAGATTTATTTAATGTTGAATCCAATAAGTCCCAGTATTCCTATAATTTTTCATGGATGGGAAGGCCTATAATCCAGTATCCGCAGGATATGATTGCAATGCAGGAAATTATTTGGGAAGTTAAACCGGATTTGATTATTGAAACAGGCATTGCACATGGAGGTTCATTGATTTATTATGCCTCGCTGCTTGAACTCATTGGAAATGGGTCAGTGCTAGGAATTGATATTGATATCCGGAAACATAACAGGGAAGAAATTGAAAAGCATCCAATGTTTAAACGTATTGATATGATTCAGGGTTCCGCAGTTGATATAAATATAATAGAAAAGGTAAAGCAATACGTAAAGGGCAAAAACCGGGTTTTGGTGTGCCTTGATTCAAATCATACCCACGAACATGTGCTAAGTGAATTGCAATTATATTCTCCATTTGTAACACCAGGTTCTTATATTGTTGCTTTTGATACAATAGTTGAAAAACTGCCAGAAGGTTATTTTTCACAAAAAAGGCCCTGGGGCATTTCAAATAATCCCAAAACAGCTGTAGATGCGTTTTTACAGGACAATGATGAATTTATTACCGATTACGGTATGGATAACAAACTCTTGATCAGTGTAGCTCCAGGCGGATACTTAAAACGTATAAAATAGCATTCCAAATTTTGAACCAATGTACGAAAAATCAGAGGACAAATCCTGGGTGACATTTTGCATGAGTACTTATAAAAGACCAGTATTGCTTAAGAATGCGCTGGAGACTATTGCCAAACAAACCTTCCAACATTATGAAGTAGTTATTTCTGACAACGATCCAGATTGCAGTGCGCGGGCTGTTGTGGAAGAGTTGAACGACTTCAGATTTAAATATTTCCCGAATGGCGAGAATCTTGGTATGATTCAAAGTTTTAATAAGAGTATTGAACGTGCAGACACGGATTACATTGTAATGATAACTGATGACGATCCGGTTACTGATAATTTCCTGAAAGAAATATTTGAATTATACAGTGGGAACCCTGGTTATTCCATTTATTGTGGATTTATCAGAAAAAATACGAATAGTGGTACAGTTGAGATAATAGGCAAAGATGATTTCATCGTGGAAATTTTGGATGTTGATAAAACACCGGTCATTTTATGGTCGAGTTGCGTCATGAAAAAAAGTGCAGTAATACAGGTTGGCAAAATGCCCGACAATGGAAGTCCACACCTTGCAGATCATGCGCTGATAGCCATGGTGGGTGGTGTTGAAGGTGGCGTAGTGATCAATAAAATGTATAGCAAAATTACGCTCCATGATAATAATTTTTCCAAATTTAGTTTCCAATATTACGTTCTTGGATGCAAGGGGTTTTACGAACAAATGATTGCATTCTGCAAAAATACCAACCAGTACAACAGGCAAAAACAAGTAATTATCAAACATATAGGAAAATGGTTCATCGTTAATATTTTTAACTTGAAAAAATTTTATACCATAAAAGGAAATAAGGACGTTGTAAAACAAATAAATGATTGTGCTAAGGAAATTATGTCGTTTCCATTTATGCGGCCTTTTGTTCTGAAGTATTATGCAAAAGCTTCCATTTTTTACCTGAAAAAGCGACTAAATGTTTTAAAATGATTATTTTGTGGCTTCGCTATTAAATGCGATCTGAACGGTTAAAATAATTATCATAGTAACCGGCATTTAAGAACAACCGGAAATCTATGTAAAAAGCAAACAAATAATCCCTAATAAAAGCAAACAATTAAACCGTCAAAAATGAAAAAATTACTATTAAGTTCAGTTTTATTCTCAACGTTATTCCTATTTTTAGTGCTATTTCAAAACAGTGGATGTAAAAAAACAAATGAAACACCCCCAACACCAGTTTGTGATGTTAAGGGCTTTTATTCTGGAACCAGTACGTCTGATAAAGGCGTTACGTCTCCATTAACATATAGTCTGCGCGATAATAATTTTGCGGTGGGCGGGGTAACAGTGGGTGGTCAGGCGGTTACATTTGGTGGTTATCGTAATACCTGCGACAGTGTAATAATGTCTGTTAATTATAATGCAGGCTCCAATTATTATTTACTGGAAGGTAAACTAACCAATAACAAGGCTACAATCAGTGGTACTTTCAAAAATCTGACTACGCCATCAGACTTTGGGACATTTACTATTTCAAAATAATAACTGAAAACAAATAAAGTTGCCCGTTACATATAATTGACAAAGAGGTTGTTTCAAAAAGATGAAACAACCTCTTTCATTTAATTAAGTGATTTTTGGATCGATATTTTTTGTTTCTGTTTTTTCATGTACGATGCCCGTAAACAAGTATTCCATCATACTACCTGTCCGCAATGGCGGAGAATACGTAAAAGAATGCGTACACAGCATTCTTGCGCAAACTTACCCGCATTTTAACCTGGTGGTGCTGGATAACTGCAGTACAGACGGCACACTGCAATGGATAAGCGCTTTGAATGATAAAAGGATAATTGTTTATCCATCCAAAGACGCATTGCCTATCGACCAGAACTGGGGCAGGATCATCAGCGTTCCAAAAAATGAATTCATGACATGTATTGGGCATGATGATATTTTAATGCCCACCTACCTGGAACGGATAGAGGCGTTGATACAGCAATACCCCGATGCCAGTTTGTACCAGACGCATTTTAATTTTATAGACGCCAACGGGAAACACCTCAGGAATTGTATGCCAATGGAAGCGGTACAGCATGCACCTGCATTCCTGGAGAAAATCCTGACCATGACCATAGACGTGAATGGTACGGGTTTTATGGTGCGTTCTAAAGATTATGCGGCGGTGGGCGGTATACCCCCATTTCCCAATTTGATATTTGCAGATTTTGCCTTGTGGCTGGATATTACCCGGCGCTCCTTTAAAGTAACAGCAGTGGAAAATGCTTTTTCATACCGCCTGCACCAGAGTGTGACCACTACCACACCGCCCGAAACATTTTATGCTGCTTTTAATGTTTTCATACAATACCTGCAGTCCCTAAAAAAACAGGACCCGGCATTGGAGACCGTCATAGACAACTATGCTATACAGATCATTTCTTTTTATTGCCGCTCCTTCGCTCATAAATTATTAAGAACGCCTGTTGCAAAAAGAAACGGGCTTACCGTAGCTGGCTGGATAACGAAATGCAGCGAATGGGCAGAAATGCTGGTGGGCAATACGGAGTTTAACCCATCAATGGTTCCTGGTGTAAGGCCCGCAGCATTTATAGACAGCAATATTATTACGCGACAATTATTTCTGTGGTTTAAAAAAATCTATACAAAGCCAGTCTGGCAGGACAGATGAACCGGTAAAGCGATGTTTTGCCGATGATTTTTTTCGATGGCCGCAATAGGAAACCCCGGCTATCCAATCATTAATACTCAGGCATTTTCCAATTTAAGCCACACTTTTACTTTATAAAGCAACGGACCGGCGCCACTGCTGAGCAGGTAATGCAATATTTTTAGCCTGGTATGCCAAAAGTTTAATTTGATCGATCGGCCGAAATACTTTTCATAAACTTTTTTGCCCTCTGCCATTGCCTGCAGGTAGTTGGTATACGTGATGCCGCCGGGTGCGAATACCACCAGCGTTTTTTCAAGGAACAACATGGGCTCGCTGCTGATGCGGCAAACAAAATCATAGTCCATGGCATTGCGAAGATGAATATCATAAAGCCCGTATTGCTGGTGCAATTCTTTTTTTACAAACATGCTCTGGTGGCTGAGGCTGCGCATGCCCCGGTAAAGCTTTTCCTTTTCAAACGGTTTTCCGATAACCACCCAAAGGCCGCCCCTTTGCAGGCGGTATTTCCCATGCAACCAGCTTATTCCGGGATGCGTAATAAATGCATCGGCAACGTTTTGCAAAACGGTATCATTAAAATAATAATCGGCAGCATTCAGCATATTCAGGATATCTCCGCCGGCCCTTTCCACACCTTTATTAAAAGCATCGGCAATACCCTTGTCTTTTTCACTTATCCATTTACGGAAGGCGGGCTGCGGTGTGGCGCTGAGATAGTTTTTAATACCGGGCTCAGAGGACCCGTCTATGATCCAGTGTTCATAGGGCAGGAAAGTCTGGCTGTCTACAGAGGCACAGGTTTGTTTCAACTCCTCCAGGTTGTTGTAGCAAATGGTAATAACGGATATTCTTGTTGACATAATTACCGTTGAATAAAAGCGGCTGCTTTCTTTGCAATATTACCCCAATAAAATTTTTCAAAAAAAGAAACAGGAACCGCCGGGGCCGGTGATTGCGATGCATGAATAATTACCGTGACAAATTCCTGCCAGCCGGCGTTGCTGGTGATGTGTAATAAATCACCAGCGTCTTCTTTTGAGACGCCAATACTGCCATTTTCGGTTGAAACCGCCCGGGTTCCATAACCGATGGCTTCTACCAGTTTTGTTTTTATACCACCGCCGTCAACTACGGGGTTGATAAAAATATCGGCTCCCTTGAAATATATGCTAATGTCTTCTGTAAAGCCGGCGTACACAACATTTTTGCCGGAATATGCTTCCAGCCCGTTCAGGCTGTCCGGCAAATCCCTGCCACAAATAATGATGGTATATTCCAGGCCGGATAAGAGCAATAATGGATTGATTTTTTCAAGAATGATGTGCAGCGCATCCAGGTTGGGTTTATAATTGAGCGTGCCATTAAAAAGCAGGATACAGCGGTTGTTACCGATATCGTGCTGTTGCTGTAACCATTGCCTGCATTTTTCCCTTTCCTGCCGGGAGGGTGCTGCATTCCATTCGATGCCGTAGGTGACGGTAACACATTTTTCGGGAGATAACCTAAAACCTTCGATGGCCAGTTGCCGGTCGGCATCCTGTATAAAGAAATTATAATTGGCCATGCGGTGTGTAAATTTTTCATATTGCCACAGTACCGGCCACCACCATTTACCCAGTGTTTTCCACCGCAATGACTCTATATTGTGTGAATGGATAACCAGTTTTACTCCTGTCATCCATTTCAGCAATATACCCAGCCATCCATAATAAGGATGCTCCAGCAACAGGTGTGTGGCACCGTATTGCTTTATTATTTTTTTTATTACAAATACATTCAGCGGGTTGATATAACGGGTAGGGGCGTCCGCCAGTACATTCAGCATCGTATATCCTTCGGCATATACAGGGTCATTGCTTTTTACGGAAACACTTACCAGGCCGATCTCTTTTGCAAAGTACCGGTTAAACAATGCGATACCCTTCTGGCCACCAACTTTAGCAGGAAAAATCTTGTAAGGAACAATGGATAAAATAGTAGCCATAGGCAAAATAAAAAACCGCCAGCAACCGCCGGCGGTTATTATTGTTCAATTTATTGTACACTGCTTTTTTTGCGGAATGCATACCATATACCTGCTATCAGCATCAGGTATAAAAGAATGGATGACCACATGGAAAACCGGTCGCTCACAATCACCGTTGCCGGTTCAAAACGGAATTCGATGGTATGCTCACCTGCCGGTACGGGCATTCCACGCAATACATAGTTCACCCGCAGGTAATCTGTTTTCTTTCCATCGATGTATGCATCCCAGCCATATGGGTAATAGACTTCGCTGAATACGGCAAACTGGGGTTTGGAAGCATTGCTTTTGTAGGTTATTTTATCATTCAGGTTTTCCAGCATTTTGATGGATGCTGAAGAATCGAATACCGGTTGCGGGCCAGCCGTTTTTTCATAACGTATATCAATCACCGCGCTGTCTTTTGTATTCAGCGTATTTAATTTGTTCATTTCATCGTCTGCATTTTTTGCAAAGGAGAAACCTTTTACAAACCAGCTATTTCCCAATGCACCAGTGTTTAATTGCGCTTCCGGCTGGCCATTGGAAGGATTTTCAGTAATTACGTACTTTGTATTGAGCATGTTTAATACATTGATATTGCCTTTTTCCAGTTGATGCGCTATCAGATCCTGGTATAAAGCAAGTCCCACCGGCGTATAACCGCCAATTGAATTGTGATAATAAGATGCCCTTGAATCATGAAACGGGCTGCCGGATGATTGATCCAGCACCCTGAAATTCTGCTGTGGATCGGCCAGTATTTTTTGGTTGGCAGGACTGGGTGTGAAATACCCTTCCACATCGGCGGTGTCTACAAATTTGTCGTCGCCCATATACCTTTTTCCCACAGCCAGCAAGTCTATGGAACTTACTACTATGACCACGGCCAATACGATACCGGCTTTTATTTTGTTCTTCAGGTACAGTCCGATGGCAACTGCCGCCATGGCTATAAACAAGAAGGAGCGCAGCAGGTCGCCGCCAAACAAAGAACGCCGATCGCTTCTCAACGTTCTCATAACGGTGTTGCCAAACTCATCTGCCTGTTGTTGCATTTGCGGTGTAGCCTGTTGGTTACCCTGCGTCAGCTGCTGCAGCATGCCATTGGTAAAATTGCCTTTGATGGCCTGGTCGTTCATACCAATATAATCGAAACTGAAATACATGGCTGCCAGCAAAAGAAAAACAGCGCCCGTGGTATACAAGGAAAACCTGAACTTTTTCAAGGCGGCTTCCTTGTTCACGTTTCCAAACAATATTTCCTGCAAAGACAGGCTTGCCAGCACAACAAAGGAAAGCTGTGGAATGATCAACGCCATGGACGCCGCCCTGAATTTATTTAAGAAGGGCAGGTGATCAAACATAAAATAATTAAAACCTTCAAAATTCTTGCCCCAGGCAAGTAAGATGGCAAAGGCGGAAACGCCTACCAGTGCCCATTTCAGCCATCCCTTCACAAAAAATAAGGAGCTGATGAATAAAAAACAAATAATGGCACCCAGGTAGACCGGGCCGGCATGGCCGGGTTGTCTACCCCAGTACATCACCGAATTGCCGAACTGAACAGCACTTTCTTCTGGCTGTCCCAGCTCTACCAGCTTGTCTACAAAACCCGTTTTACCAGCTTTTGCTTCTGCATTCCTGCTACCACCGCCATAGATATCGGGTACAATAAATGTAAATGTCTCTGAAATGCCGTAACTGCCAAACTGATAAGCATAGTCTTTGTCCAGCCCGCCTTTGCTTTTGTTATTACCGGTGGTATCGGTAAGTTCGGAACGGCCGCCGCGCTGGGTTTCTTTGGCATATTCTTTTTGCGGCCAGATATTTATTGCGCAAACACCCAGTGCAATAATGCCCGACAAAACGGCCAATGCAGACGCTTTTAATGCGTGCGGCAGCTCATTGTTGCGCACGGCATGTATAAAAAAAGCGATGCCGGTAGCCAGCGCCACCAGCAAAGTATAATAGGTAACCTGGATATGGTTTTGAAAAAGAATCATGGCCGTAAACAGGGTCATCAATATGGTGCCTGTTATATATTTTTTCTGGAACAACAAGAGCAGGCTGGCCAGTACAGCAGGCGCATACCCGATACAAATCATTTGGGTATCATGACCTACTGTAATAATAATGGGGTCAAAGGTGGAGTACGCATAGGCAATGGCGCCCATGATACCCAGCCATGGGTTCACTTTTAAAACCGTTAATAGAAAATAGGCCATGATACAGGCCAGGAAAAAAAAATTGATGGGTTTGGGTAAGCCAAGCGTAAAAAGGGTATGCAGGTAACCGATGGAAATACGATTGGGTGTTTGGTAGGCAATCATATAGGCCGGCATACCACTGAACATACTGTTCGTCCAGTAGGGCATATGGCCGTGTTTCTCCTTGAATTCAAATGATTGCTGCGCCATTCCCTGCCATCCCTGTGTATCCAGTTGTTTCAATGTCCTTCCCTGTAAAGCAGGTTTACAATAAATAACGGCAACTACCAGGAAAACAACAACAGCAATAATATGAGGCAATAGTTTTTTGAAAAAGGCTGAATTCATATAAGGACTTTGATTATTCACCCGCAAAATAATGGTATTTTAAGCAGAAATGCAGATTTTTGGCCGCTCCCTTACCTTTGCAGCAATGCCTGGCAAAAAGATGCAGCAGCCTGTAATAATATAGATACAACTGCAACGGACACATGGTTTTAAAACAAGGGCAAGCATTGTATGAAAGTAAATTATAAAACATTTAACCTTCCTTTTAAATATCCGTTTACCATTTCAAAAGGAACCAAAACACATCAGCCCACATTTATAGCAGAACTGGATTTTAATGGCATCAAAGGCTATGGAGAGGCGCCTGCGATCAGCTACTATAATATACCTGTCGAAAAAATGGTTGCCGACCTGGAAGCAAAGAAAACAATGGTGGAGAAATATGCCCTCACCGATCCGGAACGTTACTGGCATTACCTGCACCACCTGTTTCCGCAAAACCCTTTCCTGGTTTGCGCACTGGATATCGCCGCCTGGGATATTACTGGAAAGATGCGGCAAATGCCTTTGTATAAATACTGGCAAACAGATTTTGCGAAGGCGCCTTTAACCGATTATACCATTGGCATTGACAGTATTGAAAAAATGGTGGCCAAGCTGCAGGAGAAACCATGGCCGGTCTATAAAATTAAACTGGGCACCAGGGAAGACATAAAAATTATTCAGGAGTTGAGAAAGCATACCAGTGCTGTTTTCAGGGTAGATGCCAATGCCGGCTGGCAGCTGCAGGAAGCGCTGGAGATCATTCCTGTTTTGAAAGAACTGGGCGTGGAACTGGTTGAGCAACCGCTGGCCAAAGACAACTGGGAGGATATGAAGATATTATTTGAAAAATCGGCATTGCCGCTTTTCGCAGATGAAGCCTGTGTATCTGAAAATGATGTAGACAAATGCCGGCATCATTTTCATGGCATCAATATTAAACTCACCAAGTGCAGCGGCATTACGCCGGCCATGCGTATGATTAGCAGGGCCCGTGAACTGGAAATGCAGGTAATGATTGGTTGCATGAACGAAACCACGGTTGGATCTGCTGCCATTGCACACCTGGCGCCTATGGTTGATTTTATTGATATGGACGGGCCATTATTACTGGCAGAAGATATTGCTACCGGTATTGGGTATGATTACGGAAAGTATACAGTAACAGATAAGCCGGGATTGGGAATTGAGGTTAAGATGTCTGATGTCTGATGTGAAGATGTCTGATGTATTGTTTGCGGGATAGAGGCGGTCTAACCTTCGGTACCGACCGGGTATTACCCCACAGAATCATATTTTATCATCACCATCATGAAAATCTGCGTTCCATCAGCCCCGCAAACGCATTTTTCCCGCCGTTGTTGGTGTTTTCACCAACAACTACCGGCAAGCGGATCAGCTATTGATTTCATTTTCACGTTTTCACATTAGCACATTGCCCTTTCTGGCCTCCGCTGCGGAGAAGGGTGATGCCCGGTCTGACCTTCGGTACCGACCGGGCATCACCATACAGAATCATATTTTATCATCACCATCATGAAAATCCGCGTTCCATCAGACCCGCAAACGCATTTTTACCTTCCACACATTTATCACATTTCTCACCAGATACTTACCCGTAAACTATCCGGTTGATACATTTTATTATTGGGCTTAATGCCAAAAGCTTCGTAAAATTCAGGGATATTTACCATCGGGCCATTTACTCTTTCCCTGGCGGGGGCGTGTACATCACTCATAACCTGGTTGGCTAAGCGCTCTTTTCTTGCCTGGCCCATCCAGCCATAGGCATAACCCAGGAAATAACGTTGCAAAGGGGTGAGTCCGCCAATTTTCTCAGCTTTCTTAAACGATTCGGTTTTTTTTAATGCATCAAGTCCCAGTAACAGTCCGCCCAGGTCGGCAATATTCTCTCCCTGTGTGGCTTCGCCGTTTATATGCAGTGTGTCTACCGGATTATAGGAATTGAACTGGCTGATAATTTTTTTAGCTCTTTGTGAAAATTGGATGGAATCATTTTTCTGCCACCAGTTGGTGAGATTGCCCAGTGCGTTGTATTGCCGGCCCTGGTCATCGAATCCATGTGTTATTTCATGGCCAATGGTGGATGCCGCAGCATAGCCGTACACAAAAGCATCATCCAGTTCTTCATCGCGCATACCCGGCACCGTGAAGATGCCCGCGGGTAAAACGATTTCGTTGTTACTGGCATTGTAATAAGCATTGTAGGTTTGCGGAGACATACCCCATTCTGTTCTGTCAACCGGTTTGCCGAGTTTGTTTACCATATAATCGTTCCACCATTCATTGGCGCGCTGCACATTCAGCACAAACGATCCCCTGTCGATAACCAGGGAACTAAAGTCTTTCCATTTATCCGGGTAACCTACTTTTTTATTGATAGCAGCCAGCTTCTCATAAGCCTTTTGTTTGGTGCTGTCGCTCATCCAGGAAAGATTTTTTATACGCTCTTTGTATGCATCGCGGATAGATTCTACCAGCGCCGTATATCTTTTTTTTGCATTCTCATTGAAATATTCTTTTACGAACAACTGGCCAAGCGCTTCACCCACGGCATTTTCTTCCGCATCCAATACTCTTTTCCAGCGGGGGCGCGGTTCGAGGGCGCCGGTTAATGATTTACGGTATTCAAACAGGTTGGTGAAACTTTGCTTATCAAGATAAGCTGCGCTGCTCAGTACCAGGTGCAGCTGCAGGTAGTTTTTCCAGGTGCTGAGGGGGGTATTTTTTAACTCGTTGTTCAATGCGGTATAAAACTCGGGTTGGCCTACAATAACTGAATCCAGTTTTTTTATACCAACAGCCGGCAGGTATTTCATCCAGTAAAGGTTGCCCGACAATTTATTCAGCGCGGCCATATCCATTTTTTTATAATTGAGATAGGGATCACGCAAAGCCGCCAGTTTGCGCGAAGCTTTGGCCAACCTGGTTTCCAGTTGGAATACGCTATCGGTAATTTTTAATGCATTGTTGCTATCGCTGCCCAGCTGTATAAATGTTTTGAGTATATACTGCCGGTAGGCTTTTTTTACGCCGAGGGTTCTTTCATCGGTATTAAAATAATAATCCCGGTTGGGCATCCCCAGGCCGCCTTGCGCCAGTTGGTATGCCATGGCTTCACTGTTTTTATCGTCCTGCGATATGTAGTCGTTGAACAATACATTGATGCCTTTGCGGTGAAAGGCTGCCGTAATGGGTATGATATCGCCGGCAGATACCATGGCATTGATTTTTGCCATGTCGGTTGCGAGGGGTTGCAATGCCTGTTTTTCAATGGTGGCGCTGTCCATACCTGTGTACCAGAAATCACCTATTTTTTGCGAGATGCTTCCATTGGCTGCTTTAGCGTTTACTGCATCTTCATTTATTTTTCTGAGCCGGTTGTATATTTCTTCCTGCACGAGGTTGCCGATGCTCCAACCACTTTCTGCAGGGGGTATTGGCGTTCTTTTTATCCAGCCACCATTGGCATACAAAAAGAAATCTTCACCAGGACTAATGGTACTGTCCAGATCAGCAGCCAAAAAATCTGGTTTTACCTCTTTGGGTGTTTCATTACAGGCAATAAAAGACAACGCGAACAGGAAGCTTATTGCGAACAGGAAACGCTGCATACAGGATTGTTTTGGTATAAGAGCTAAAGCTATTAATTCTGGATTGCCGGTATTGGGTATTTTTGATAAATTGTGTTTATATTTTAAATTGCAGGCCGTATGCAGGATTATCATTGTCAGCGCGGGATGTAGCGCAGCCCGGTAGCGCGCTTCGTTCGGGACGAAGAGGCCGCTGGTTCGAATCCAGTCATCCCGACAAATATTGGCGAACAACAACAAAGCCCGTAAGACAATTAGGGTTACGGGCTATTTAATTTCTTCAATTATTGGATATACCTGCCGGGTACAAATAAACTAACTTACTGTACCAGGAACTTCATTGTCTTTAACAAATACGCGATCGCCGGTTGCATTTCTTTCAGACACAACGTCTATTACATCGGGAATAAAAAATTTGCCTTGTAATGTCGCATTGATATGAGCATTGTCAGTGTCGGGCTAGCTGCAGGCGACAAACTTTTAATTATAAAACATGCAACCATAACCATCGCCACAATTGGTTTTCTGTTTATGACATTTTTAGCAATGCCTTTTAACGGCTTATGGCAACCGACGAATGTACAGGAAACAAACAAAAAAATTGTCGACTGCACAAAAAAACCGGCAAATGCCGGTTCTTAGCTAAATAATTTTTGGAGTAAGCAAAAAGGTACTATTTAGCTTGTCATAGTTTAGGATTGCGGGATACTGGATATTACGGTTTTCACAGAAAATGGATCTTATCCGAACATTGAAGCCGAACGAAACTGGGACATTGAATAAAAATATTTCACAAACTTCTTTTATGTTTTTGCAGCCTCTTCTGATGTGCTGTATTTATTTGTTAAAGCAAAGATAAAATGAATTCCATCTAACATTGTAGAATAACCTCAATTCAATGGGCATTAAATGCCTATTTAAGTGTAGATATTCTTCTAGGTATTGAAACAGTCTGGCCGGTACAACAACAACTGTTTGATTGTTCCCTATCTGCCTCACTGCTTTTTATAGGAAGATACCTGGCCATTCCAGCAATACAAATCAGTAAAGAGCAGAGCGTACCCAGCAGCGTTAAAATCAGCAGATCTTCAATAGGGTGGTGGCGTGTGTATTTCAAAATATAAAAAAATACACAGGGTATAATAAAAGTACCGCAATTAAAAATAAATGACATGTTCTGCAGTAAAAGGAATTTGTCGGAGAAATTGTTTTTTACTTTTTTATAGTTGGTATACAACCACAATAGCTCAAATAATATGCATAAAGAAATTGCCAGCATTATCATTGGCAGAATTTGAGCGTTGCCCAGGCCTCCCAATACAATAAAAGCAAGAAGAAGTGTCAACAAAACTATAGCCGCCAATGCTGCAGTTTTCTTCAGTAATTTATGTTCCGTGCAATAGGATATCAGTCCAATGGCAAATATTGTTTCCATGACGTTTTGAAAATTGATGAAGTATACCGCGGCTTTTTTTATTTGTTCGGGTGGATGTACGTGCCTGACAATAAAAACAATAATCAATGTAAAATTTGTATTCAGCCAGTATGCACTGATAAGCCAGGGCGCCCTGGAGCGCTCTTTTTTTGCAATAACAAGCACCATTGGTATGCAAAGGCATATCATGGTGATCAATTGTAGGAAAAGTACAATAGTGGATTTCATGGGGCGGATGTATGTCTGTAATCAAAACTGTTTTCCCGGAACGCCTGTTTTACTAAAACAAATCCGGGAGAGCGATTTTCTGGAATTGCAGCTGAAATTGTTTTGTCTGAAAACTGAGAAAAAGCCTTCCCTCTCAGGAAGGCCCGCACTAATCAGATGCATTCCCTTTAAATCGATTCCAAAATACTATTTGCCGATCGGAAAAACTGTAGGAGGATGTCTATGTTTTTTATAAATATACTTAGGTCGAACTAAAAGATCAGCCCGCGTTTGTGGGTCAACCCTGCCATAATAAGCAGGTGTAAAACTTGCATATAATAAAATTAAAATTTATTGCTATTTGATCTGGCTCATCTAAAGGGCGCTGAAAATCGATAGTGCGAGTTACGGACCAGCATCAGAAATTACCCTTATAATAATGTAAAACCTGCCGGAATATTTTTTTATCAACCGTTGGGGAAATTGTGTTGAGGGTTGTGTGTTGTGTGTTGTGACTGGCCAGGTGTTGTATTTTCTCACACCGGGTTGCCATCGATTTGCACAACCCGTTCCTCTGGAACGGCAAAAACGATACGAATGAATTTCTACCCACAATGCACCCCGATGGGTGTCGTTACAGGCGAACGGCCCTCCCGCCGCCGTTGTTGGTATTGTCATTGCTACTGCTTCATTCTATAGTGAGGGGCTACACCCCTCGCTATTCGATTTCGCCCTTACAGGGCTGCGCTAAATCAACCTATTTAATCATCACAATCATGAAAATCTGCGTTCCATTTCTGTATCGAAGATGCGGTACCAGCCGTGTCGTAGCATCTGCACATTAGCACATTTATCACATTATCACATTGTTGCTCACGCCGCTTCGTATTTTGACTTTTGACTTTTAAATTTTCACTCCTCACAAGCCACCATTTCCGCATAAACCTGTTTTTCATTTTCCCATACACACAAAACAGTCGTATCATTCATTCGTTTTATTTGCGGTAGCTGTCCTTTGCCCAGGTTGCGATGCGATCCATCGGGTGTAACAATTATCACATCGCCGTTTTCTGTCCATGCATACAAGTTTTTCCCATTGATTGATTCAATGGTGCAATTTTTTCCTTTGCCAACGCCCATTTCTTTTTCACCGGCTTTACAGTAAAAGATGCTGTCTTTACGGCGCCAAAGCGTTTCGGCGATACCGTGATTGATAACCAATCCACCGCCATCCATCGGGCAGCCGTTCAATGCCCAGCTGCCTGTACCCAGTTGTTGTGCCTCACTAAAATGTTTTCCAGCGTCTGCAGATTGAACCAGGTATAAATCGCGCATGCCCGCCAACTGGTTGCGGAACATGATATATACATTGTCGCCCTTTACCACAACGGAAGGCTTGCAGCATTCGCAAACAGTAGTATCGGGTGATGCGTAGGCCGTTGTATTTGCTGACCATGTTTTTCCGCCATCTGCTGATGAAGCGCCCATAATTTTATTGTGTCCATCCCGTAGATCCAGCCATACCGCAAATGCCCGGCTGCCATCTGCGCCGAGAGCAGTCAACCCTTCTTTAGATACGGTATCCACATCATTTATTTTTACGGCCGGCAACCAATTGCCGCCGGTAGATTTTGAAAATGAAAAAAGATTGCCGGCCTTATTTCCGGCTGTAATGATCAATTCACTGCTGGTGGATGCCACTTGCGGCCCACGCATACTGGAAGCCACCAGGCCGGGCAAGACGGCAACCAGTTCGGGTGTTGAAAATGCCGGGCCGTTGCCGGACGCTGTAATTAGAAAAATGCTGTCAGCACTGCCAAATGCAATAAACACATGGCCTGCAGTATCACTGCAAAGGCTGGGCATTCTACCCTTACTTACCAGCGTGGCGGTATTGGTGTTGGTCAATGGCGCGTTACAGGCATTGATAATAACAATGGATGCAAAAACGAAAAGCGGAAATGGGGTTTTCATGGCTTACACTTTATTCATTAATCATACAATTGATAAAGATAGAAGAAGAAGTGATAAGTTTTAAGTGTTAGTTTTAAGTTGTGCCAGACTGGTTAGTGGATAGTGGCTAGTGGCTAGTGGGCGTTTGCTAAGTATAATGTAAAAGTCAAAATGCAAAAAATGGCGAGGCAACCGGTTTGACGTCCCGTCTCCGACATCTCCGGTGAGTTAGGAGTCAAAAGAAATAGACGATTGAAATCAGATTAAATAAACCAGCCAAAAGTCAACCTTATTCAGGCAAGTACACCAATTACCAGCGGCCAGGCGGCCTGGTGGAAGATCCGTAGACCATTCGCCCGGTTACTCTTTCCTTTCATCCCTTTTTCTTACAACTACTAATAAATTAGTTTGTCTACTAATAAATTAGTACTACCTTGGATCTGCTAAAATGATACCATGCAAAAACTGGCAAAAAGGGAAGAACAGATCATGCAGGCTTTCTGGGAACTGAAAAAAGCGTTGATAAAAGAAATCATACCACAGCTACCCGATCCAAAACCCCACTATAACAGCGTAGCAACCATGGTTAAGATCCTGGAAGAAAAAGGGTTTCTTGATCACGAAGCCATTGGCAATGTGTACCGTTATTACCCGGTAATAAGCCGCGAAGAATACCAGCAATTTGCGATGACAGATATCGTAAGCCAGTACTTCGACAATTCTTACCCGCGCATGCTGGCATTTTTTGCAAAACAGCAAAATCTTTCTGAAGCAGAATTAAAAGAGATTATCAAACACATAAAAACCAACAGCAAATGATACCATATATGCTGAGTGCAGGAATAGTACTGGCAGTTTGCCTGGTTTTCTACAAAATCTTATTGCAGAAAGAAACCTTTTTCCGGGTTAACCGGTATATCCTGCTTTTTTTCCTCGTTGTCTCTTTTGGTCTTCCGCTGGTGCCTGTGCCACAGCAATGGTCACTCAGGAAAACAAATCTTCCTGCAACAGCCAGTAATGCATCGCCTTCTTCAACAGTAAAACCATTGGTTACTGAAAATGCAGGCGAAGTTCAGCCCAATGTGCAGGCATCAAAAAGCCAGCAATCGCCTTCAACTACAACCTCATTTGATATACGACAGGCGGTAGTATGGGCCGGTTACCTGTATTGGTTCGGGGTAATTGTATTTGGTTTGAATTTCCTGGTGCAACTCGCTGTTTTGTGTTACCGATCACTTGCAAAAGATGTTATCCGCGATAAAAATATACGCATCGTTGAAATAACCGGCGATAAGGCGCCCTGCTCATTTGGAAATACCATATTTATAAACCCGTCTAAATATGAATGGGAAACCTATAACCAGATACTGATGCACGAAAAGCTGCATATACAACAAAAACACAGCCTTGACCTGTTAATGGCTGAAATCATGCTGGTGTTTCAATGGTTCAATCCGTTTGCGTGGAGATTGCGAAAAGAAATGGAAACCAATCTTGAATTCCTCACTGATCACCTGATGGTGAATGACCAGGGCATAAACAAAACCAGTTACCAGCTTAGCCTGCTGCAAGTATCCGCGCCTAACATGCCATTAAGCCTTACTACCAATTATAATCAGTCACTGTTAAAAAAACGTATCACCATGATGGACGCTAAAAAGTCAAACCTGCACACGATCTGGAAATATTTTTTCCTGTTACCGCTGCTCGTACTATTTGCCTGCCTGCTTAACCAGCCAATTGCCAATAGTCAGCAAACCGAAACCGTTAAAAAAGAAAACAAGGTTCAAAAAAATACAAATCCCGAGACAGAGGGCTCCTGGTTCGCTACCATTAAGGGAGAAAAAGTATCGTTCCAGTTTAAAAATGACGACAACGAACACGAATCATTCAATTCTTCTTCATTCCTGGTAAGCGAGTTCAGCAACCTGCCAAGAGGCAACGCGGGCACGTTTACGCTTAGCCGTGAGGCCGGCACCATGAACCTTACCGGTAAATTTGATGGCGACCAGGGCATGGGCCATTACAAATTCACCGGCGATAAACAATACGGCAGTTTTATGGACAAAGAGATCAATGATAAACTGGATGAACGCGACCTGATGGTTTTTTTCTTTATCAACATAAAAAAATCATATGTGCAGATGCTAAAAGAACAGGGATATACTTCCGTTGCAAAAAATGAACTCATACCCCTTGCTGCATTAAATATAGATGGGGCTTATATAAAATCTTTGAAAGAAAGCGGGTTTAAAGATCTTTCTATCCATGACCTGATACCATTCAAATCGCTGGGTATAGACGGCAGTTATATACAGGATATCCGCAAAGCAGGTTTTGCCGATATTTCTGCCCAGCAACTGATTTCATTTAAAGCCCAGAAGATTGATAAGGCCTACCTCGACAAACTCAACGCGGCCAATAAAGCAAACAATACCAAAGCAACGGAAATGCATGCAGAGGATGTAGTGTCTTACAAAGCGCTGAATATAGATGATGCCTTTATAAAATCATTTAAAGATGCCGGTTACAATGATCTCGACAAAGGAGACCTGACTGCTATGAAATCGCTTGGCATCACCCCCGAATTTGCAAACAGTTTTAAGTCGGCTGGCTACGAACTGGTGCCTGTTGAAAACCTTATTTCAATGAAATCCATGGGAGTAACAGCAGAATATATAAAAGGGCTTCGCGAACTGGGCTATGATAAAATCAGGATTGAGGATGTGATTTCGGTTAAGTCGCTGGGCATTACTGCCGACTATGCCAAAAGTTTTAAGAGCATTGGCTATGATATGATTCCCATACACGACCTGATTGCCTTCAAAGCACAACATATTACACCGGCTTTCATACAGGGGTTTGGCGAATTGGGTTTTAAAAATATCCCTGCGCAACAGGTTATATCATTAAAAGCAGTAGGCGTTACACCTGAGTATGTTAAGTCTATGAAAGAAAAAGGACTTAACTACGATAACGTGGAAAAATACATCCGACTGAAGACCATCGATTAATAAAACAATTCATAGTTGTGTATTATAAGCCGCTGCAAGGCGGCTTTTTTTAGTGCAACAAAAAAATGAGAAGGGGCCGGCAGCATTGCAAACTTGTATGTGAGCTCGTACTTTTTAAAATGCCGGTTGATTTATTTTCAATGGGCTGCTGCCTGTAGCAGGCATAATGTATTCAATAAATAAAGCAACCACGCTATATTAATATACCCCCCCCGCGATCTGATTGCTTCACTATCGGTTCCGCTTTACTGCTGCATTCTTTTCTGAATTTCTTTTAGCTGGTGGGTATGCCTTTGTGTATGCACACTAATAAAATTCAGCAGTTCAATTCTTGTCAAAGGCCCTACACCCGGAAAATCAAAGCCGGTGATGATATGGGTGGTATCAATTGTTTTAGAAACTTCAATGATGGCGTTTAAAATATCAGCAACGGTTTGGGTCAGTGTGGTATAGTCTTTCGGGTCGTCGGAAGGAAGTATAAAATCGGGCGACTTCATCTTTGTGGTAAAATCGAGAAACAAAGCACGCAGCCCGGCCACATTGGCCGAAGGATCCCTGTTAGCAGGTACAGAAGGCCCTGTAAGCAGCTGCGGTGTGCCATTGATGGATTTAAAAATGTGTTCGGTTACCTGTCCGGCTGTCCAGCTTCCTTCAAACGGAACCGTATTGAAATTTTTTTCTGAAAAAAGTGCCAGCGCCTGCAAAAGATGCTGTCTTGTTAAACTGAGTTCTTCTGTTATCGGAATCATCTGTTATTTTTTTACAAAACAAACTTACGGCAGATTATTTTCGCGGGCGGGGTAATAATAAGACAAAGTCCGGGGCAATTGCGACAAATAAAAAGAGGCCGCAGCTTTGATTAGCCGCAGATTCGCAGATTAATTGTCTGAACTAAGATTTATAGGATGAAAGGATTATAGGATGCCACACTAAGCGATAGCCGAAATGAAAATGCGGCTGAAATGCCGGCTTCCTTCCTCGCCATTGCGAAAAGCTCTTTTACCTCAGTGAAATCCCTTCCGTTCCTCTGTGGCAAAAAATGGCCGCAGATTAATTGTCTGAACCGCTGATTGAAATGATTAAATGATTTCGCTGACAGTTGTGGATAAAATGCGTCTCACTTGCATTGGTGCTGTGGCTCATTTGCGTTGAAGCACTTAAAACGCAACACACAACTCATAACACAATTTTTTTAGCCGCAGATGCGCAGATTATTTGTCTGAACTAAGATTTTTAGGATTAAAGGATTGTAGGATGACGTACTACGCAATAGCTCTGTGAAAACCTTTCCTCTCCTTGTGGCAAAAAATGGCCGCAGATTAAAATATCTGAACCGCTGATTGAAATGATTAAATGATTTCGCTGATAGCTGTGGTTCATTTGCGTTGAAGCTCTTAAAACGCAACATACAACACATAACACAATTTTTTTAGCCGCAGATGCGCAGATTATTTGTCTGAACTAAGATTTATAGGATGAAAGGATTATAGGATGACGTACTACGCAATAGCTCTGTGAAAACCTTTCCTCTCCTTGTGGCAAAAAATGGCCGCAGATTAAAATATCTGAACCGCTGATTGAAATGATTAAATGATTTCGCTGATAGCTGTGGATAAAATGCGTCTCACTTGCATTGGTGCTGTGGCTCATTTGCGTTGAAGCACTTAAAACGCAACACACAACACATAACACAATTTTTTTAGCCGCAGAAGCGCAGATTAAAACTATTCAACACCTAACACCCAACACTCAAAACAAATTTAAAGAGATCGGGCCCTGTGCAGGTTGTCTGTTGCCTGCAGTATTTTAGCCCTTAGCATCGGGTTATAGCCGGGGTGGGTAGTTAGAAAATGGTCGACTGCCTGCCAGGCTTCTTCCGACTGATAATTGCTGAAAATAGCATTCAGCCAATTTTGCGGAAAAAATATATCGCCTGTACGTTGTATGTCTTCCAGCATATTTAACGCAGTTGGTAAAGAACCTGTAAAACTTTTTTGACGCAATGGGTGGTTTATATAAGACAATGCAGTGGCCACCCAGGATTCCTTGCGGCGGTTATTGATATCCGAAAGTCCCTTGAAAAATTGGTTGCGTACTATACTGTCTGGCGAAAGCGCCGGCAACAGGAATTGCAGCCTGGCTTTCCTGTCGGGATTGCTCACCCGCTGCACCTGTTGCTGTAAAATAGTATTTGCTGTATCTGTTTTTAGTGCAATGGTAAGTGCGAGCGAGGTATAGTCGTCCTCCGTAAGTTTAATACTGTCCGGCGCCTTTTGCGTTTGCCAGGTATCATATAACAGTTTGCCTGCGGCGGCGCTCATGTATATATCCTGGTACGCTTTGAACAATATTTTTTTATTATTGATATTTAAATTGTTTTTCATTGTAGTCCACAGCACCTGTTCCAGTGTGTCTGATTGTGCATTTCTTATTTCGGGTGTAATGAAATTCCAGTATACATTGCCGATATAACCGCAAATCATCCGCAAATTGAGCTCATTCTTTTCTTTTTGAACGCTTTGCATCAAATAGGTTAGCATAGTGCCGGGCGATACCGTTTTTTTTGCAAGCATATCTTCATATGCATTGATACAGGCTGTACTGCGCACCAGCGGATCCTGCAAATAGTTCAGCCGGTCATTGAAAACAGCGGGAAACACGCCATAGCCCATACCATCCGAATTTAGTAAAACCGCCGTTGGCTGGTGCGGCAGTGGCAGTATGAATTTGGCCCCTGTCATATTGATGTGAATGGTTTTTATGGAATCGGCATACAGCAACAATGCGTTGTACTGTTGCGGCCATACAGCACCGGTACCAAACTCCGGAGATTGTGAAATGATCAATTGTTTGTTGTTGTATTCATAATCAAATACGGGCCGGCCCGGGCGGTTAACCCATACTTTATTCCAGCTCACCAGGTCGGCGCTTGTATGTTTGGCCAGTATGGCAATCAGGTCGTCCCAATTTGCGTTGCCGTACCTGTAACGGCGCAGGTATTCCTGTACGCCGGCCCGGAAGGCATCTTTACCCATCAGCAATTCCAGTTGCCGCATCATAATGGGCGCTTTGTGGTATATGATGCTTCCATACATAGAACCGGCATCTTTCAGATTATCCAGTTGCTGCCGGATAGCGTTGGCGCCGGGTGTGCGGTCTATGCTATAGGCTGCAGGTGTATGATCCAATAAAAACTTTAGCTGAAAAATATCATGTCCCAGCAACTTTTCGGTGACCTTGTCTGCCATAAAATTTGCAAAGACCTCTTTCATCCATACGTCATTGAACCATTGCATGGTTACCAAATCGCCAAACCACATATGAGCGGTTTCATGAGATACCAGGGCAGCGCGCGCAATCTGTTGCTCCCTGGTGGCGCCCTCGTCCAGGAACAATGCCGGGGCATTGTATTGTACGGCGCCCGGGTGTTCCATACCACCAAACTGGAACGCCGGCAATGCCACAAAACCCACTTTTTGAAATGGAAATGGAATGCCAGTCCATTCTTCCAAAAAAGCGATGGCGTTTTTGTGCGCCCCGAAAATAGAGTCTACGCTTAACCGTATTTTAGCACTATCCGTTTCACGGTATAAAAACCGCATTCCGTATTTACTGGCAACCGCATATTTACCGGCGGTAAACGAAAACAGGTATGTGGGTAATTTATCAGATGTTTTAAAATGATATAAATTGTACCCTATACCGATAACAGAATCTTTAATGGGCGCATTTGCCAAAACAGTCCAGCCGGCGGGCACAGTAAGCGCCAGGCTAAACACGGCTTTGAGGTCCGGTTGATCAAAACATGGAAAAACGGTACGGGCACGGTCGGGAACAAAGAGCGTATACAGGTAATCGTTGTTACGGTTGAGTGATTCATTGCCGGAGATAAACACCACGGTTACAGAATTTTTTCCTTTTTGCAACAGTTGCCGGTCAATAACGATGTGTTCGTTCCGCACATCTGATATTGCCGGATGACCGTTTACAATCACAGATAGCACATGGCTGCTGTCTTGCCTGAAATCCAGTTGCAGTGGACTGATTGTTTGGCGCAATACAAATGAGATTGTGGCAGTACCGGTGACTTCAGCGTCTTTTTCTTTGGGAATATTAAATGAAAGCTGGTAAGACAAGTGGCTGATGTCTGCATGCCGCTGCAATGCGAGTGTATGCGGAACGCCTTTCTCAACCGGTTGTGCATGAACGGTACCAACAGCCAATATTAAAATAACCAGGTTTCTAATTTTAGTATACATTTTCTCCCGTGCAGTTTTGATGATTTTGTCTCAATATTAGATAAAATATATCATCAGCACATCATGCAAGCAAAACAGCATCGCTTATCCGGGTTATCTTTTTTGTTGTTCATAACAGAGTGTTACCACGCCTGTATGAAAAGTTCTGGTGTGAAGCAATTGCACGGCAATGCCATGCAGGAGATTATTGAAAAGGCGCCTGCCGCTACCCAGTACAACCGGGTGCAGCCAAAGTTGGTATTCATCAACCAAACCTGCCTTTATTAATGTTTCTACCAGGCTGCAACTGCCATAGACCATCAGGTTTTTGCCCGGCAATTTTTTTAGCCGGCCAATTTCATAGGCAGGATCACCGGATGCCAGCTTTGAATTGGACCATGCCGGCGCCTGTATGGATTTTGAAAAAACGATTTTGGTATAGCTATTCATCATATTGGCATAGGCAAAATCTTCGTCGCGGCAATGATGGCCAAAGGATTTTGCGGGCCAGTATGCTGCCATCTGGTTAAATGTAACCCTGCCTAAAATAATGGTATCTGCTTTTAATAGCTGGCTGCACAGTTCATCGCCCATTTCGCTTGTCCAGCATTGAAGGTGCCAGTCGAGCTGATCCCCGGGGCCCGACATAAAGCCATCCAGGCTGATATTCATAGACACGATCAGTTTGCGCATCTGCTCAGTTATTGTTTTGTTCGCAAATTTCTTTCAGTTTTTGGAGTGCGTTGGGCCATCCATCGTTAAACATCTTTTCCCAGGCCGGGTGGGTGTTGATCTCCACCTCCAGCACAGTTTCGTCTTTGCGCTGTATAAAATTGTAGTGCTCGGTAATGCCCACCCAGCCTTTGGCAAGGTCGCTGGTTGTGTCTTCTATACCACCGGGAAGCAAAACGGCAATATGTTCTGCGCCGATCTTTTTATAGGGGATGATTTCCTTTATTTCGGCGAGCGTGCCGCTGCCGTCTTTTGAAACAAAACTGATACGGGCATCTTTCTCCCAGTTTCCCTTGTAAAAAGAACCCGGCCAGCTTACTTCTACCCATTTTTTATATGTATCCGGTTGCAGCATGGTATTCCACACTTCCTGTACGGGTGCGCTGATGCTGATTTGATAGGTTAACTTTTTCATTTTGTTATTATTAGTTTGTAGTTTTTGATTTATTTCTATGATTAAGCGGTGGCAATGGATTTGTTGATGGTCGAGCCAAAATTATCATTGGCAGCAGGTAGGCGGTACTTTGTTTTTCTAGTATAAAAAATATAAGAACCGGCAGCCAGCAATAAGGGCAGCGCCATGAATGCCCAGTTGGGTACCGGCTGACCGGCTGCTGCAATAGACCAGGTTGCACCCAGGAGGTCAAAAACCAGCCCGGCATAGGCCCATTCTTTCAATCGCGGATTGCCGGGTACCAGGATGGCAATCACACCCAGAATTTTTGCAACACCCAGGAAGGGCAGGAGGTAGGCCGGCATTCCGATCTGGCCAAAACCTTCCACCTCTACTTTTGCAGAGACTACATCCGGTATGGCAGACCCAACCATTACAAAAGAAAATAGGGCAGTAAAAATCCAATAGATAATGTTTGTCTTTTTCATTGCTGTAATTTTTAAAAGAGATTATTTTTTTATTATTTTAAATTTGCTGACACAAAGCTAACAGGGACAAATATTTTTAACGGGGTGTAAACAGGACTTGCTCCGGGTAGTTTGCGACTTTGTGCTAACTTACGGCTGCAATTAACGTATAGGCAGGTTATGAAAAATATCATCATCATCGTTCCGAACGATGCCGTAATGGCATCAATAGTAGACCCATTGACAATCTTCCGGGGTGTAAATGATTTGTTGCAGGTGGGTGGTAAACCGGCCGTATTTAATGTGCAGTTGGTAGGTTTAACAGAACAGGTAGTGCTAACCAGCGGGCAGTTTTCCGTTCATACGGATGCCCTGTTGCACCAGGTTACAAACCCCGATCTTATCATTATACCAGCGCTGGGAGGCGATCTGCGGGAAACGGTTAAAAAGAATAAAGATTTTTTGCCCTGGATAATACAGCAATACCATATGGGTTGTGAAGTGGCGAGTTTGTGCATCGGCGCTTTTTTGCTGGCAGCCACTGGACTGCTAAATGGAAAAGAATGTTCCAGCCATTGGCTAACGGCCGACCTCTTCCGGGAGATGTATCCCGAAGTGAATTTGGTAAACGGACGAATTGTAACGGAACAGGGCGGACTGTATTCCAGCGGCGGCGCTACCTCTTACTGGAGTCTGCTGCTGCACCTGATTGAGAAATATGCGGGCAGGGAAATGGCCATCATGACTTCTAAAGTATATGCCCTGGAAATAGATCGCAAAAGTCAGTCGCCATTCGCCATGTTTAACGGGCAGAAAAAACATGCTGATGAACCGGTAAAACTGGCGCAGGAGTTTATAGAAACGAATCTTACCGAAAAGATTTTTGTGGAACAGCTGGCATCTAAATTTGCGATTGGTAAACGTCATTTCGAACGCCGTTTTAAAATGGCTACTAATAATACGCCGCTGGAATACATGCAGCGGGTACGGGTGGAAGCTGCAAAAAAACAGCTGGAGACCAGCAGTAAAAATGTAAGCGAGGTGATGTATGAAGTTGGTTATTCAGACAGTAAAGCTTTCCGGACGGTTTTCAAAAAAATAACCGGGCTATCGCCGGTTGACTACCGCAACAGGTACAATAAGGAAGCTGCTGTGAGTTAAATGCGGCTTGCAATCACTCCATTCTTTTTCAACAAATGTGCTATAGACAATCACCGGTTCCCCCTCTCTATAGGCATCCCCATTAACAAACAATCATTCGTTTTTTTTATTTGATGCGGTAATGCAACAGTTGTTGATTTGCCGGTGGGCAAATTTTCCCCAACTCATTTCGATAAGAACCCGCTGGCAGTTGACTTAAATAGCACTTGAAAAAAATCGGGATAATTTCGTTTTCACGCAAAACCTTTGCTGTTGCAATTTCCATTGGCTTTTGAACAATGGGGATAAGCCTTTTAACCAGGTTATGGATGGGTCTTTAACTGTCTTGGCCCTGGATTTGTATAATCTGTTTTCGTTATCGTATCAAAAGTTTCTATCCGTAATAATTCCGTAATCTTTTAAACAGTACTTTATGTTAACAGTCGTTGGAGTAATTCTTATGCTTTGTACATGTCTTGCGGCCGGATGGCCGGGGTTTAATGAAAAAAACGATAGCAAAAACTGGGAAAAAAAGGATGCCAGCAAATGGTAGACGCATAGTTTGGGAGCAGCACACGCTGTTTAGTTAAGAACGTTTTATAATGGTTACAATTCACAGGAACGGGCAGCATTTTTATGCGGCCCTTTTTGTTGCCCTTTACTGAAATATCTTGTCCGTTGATGTGGAAGGGTGTTGTTATTACTTTCTTATTTCTTAGATGTAGAAATGGCAATCAATAGTGGCCGGTTAATGCTGCAAATCTCTTAATACGATAGCACCAGGCTGAACGGGCATTCGTATCTTTTTTAATATTGCGATTGCCTTTGCCCTTGTGATTGGGCTGTGGTGGGTGTGCCAGCTATTGCATGATTCAACAGCAAAATAAAGCCGACCGCGAACGAGACATCTCCAGGCGTACTGGTGTCAGCCGATTAATTGCAATCTCCGCTTTTGAAAATCATTGAATGGCGCTATCGTACTTACTCTACAATAATGATACTATAAAATAAGGCTGATAGCAGCAACGTGTTTAAACTATCGATCGAAATGCATTTAAATAAAGAACAAGTCTGCGTGTAGATTTAATAATACTTATTCCATCAAATATCTCTCAAATATTTTGAATTTTACTTATGCGTTTGCGAAATGGTATACTGTATCCATTTTTCGCCTGAGTTGATACAACTCATCTATTATTGCTGCTAAAATCGTCGGAATTCTACAGGAT